>SAMEA104404097__coassemble_146_pt1 | contig 76577 bp, 53 predicted proteins | sample SAMEA104404097__metabat2_low_PE_059 | metagenome-assembled genome bin SAMEA104404097 (sample SAMEA104404097) | Balaenoptera acutorostrata | reverse complement strand
AAAATAACAACATTTTTGAATAATCTACGAAATCTTAAATGAAAGAGCCGTGTGCACCAGGGCCTTTTTTATTCATTAAGCTCTCCCCGTATGATTTTTTATAGTAATTTTGCCTAATAAAAAAGGAATATATGCAGGAGGAATATGTAGAACTCGTCCCCGAAGGACTGACACGTGGCGTTTCATTACAAGAAGCCTATTTCTTAATGCTACGCGAAAAGGATGGCAAACGCTTTTTACCATCCTTACTGGAAAAAGACGAATTTGATTTGGTTTACCGTGCGCTCCACGACAAACAATACCCCGCCACATCGTTGATGGGAAGACTAGCCCACCGTTTTTCAATCCACTTGGAAAGTGTGCATATCTTTTATCCACCTCACGGCAATTTGTCAGCAACCCTCTTTTTCAACAATGGCGTCGTCACTGAAAAAATTGCTTGCAACATCGCAGAAGGAATCACCGCAGCCCTACACCTGCAATGCCCTATTCTGATGCAACGCTCGATGTTTGACGAACAAATGTTACGCCAGCAGGGAGAAGGACAGGTTTCCATGCCCATCACCGCCATGAATAAAAAACTTCTGGAGGAAGCACTCGATGCTGCGGTAAAGGAAGACAACTTTGAACTGGCCTCGGTCATCAGAGACGAACTCCGACAAAGAGAAAAAATCAACGGAAATTCCTCCGAAAACAACTGACTCTCCTACATTCATCGAACTCAAGCTACTTAATATAATGAAAGAAGTACATCTTTTCCTAGCCCCAGATATTGCAACCACTCACGAGTTACCCGAAGAGGAAGCCGCGCATGCTGTACGTGTGCTCCGGATGAAAGAAGGCGACAACGTGATTATCACCGACGGTAAAGGTTTTTTCTACGAAGGTGAAATCGGGCTGGCTTCTCCGAAGCATTGCAGCGTCAATATTACCCGTACCTTCGAAGGGGAAAGACTTTGGAAGGGGGAAATCCACTTGGCTGTAGCTCCCACCAAAAATATGGACCGTATCGAGTGGTTTGCTGAAAAAGCCACAGAAATCGGTTTCGACCATCTTACATTTCTAAACTGCAAGAATTCTGAACGTAAGGTCATCAAGACAGAACGTATCGAGAAGATTGTTGTGGCGGCTACCAAACAAAGCCATAAGGCATGGAAGCCCGAAGTTGAAGAAATGACGAACTTTGATAAATTTATAAAGCAGCCTTTCGAAGGACAGAAATTTATCGCACATTGTTGGACAGATCCAGCAGAAATGCCATTTCTGGCAGACGTGGTAGATGCAGATTCTCCCACATTGGTTCTGATTGGTCCGGAAGGAGATTTCAGTCAGGAAGAAGTGAAAAAGGCAGAAGAAGCAGGATTCCAAGCCATCAGCTTAGGCAAGAGTAGACTCCGCACAGAAACAGCGGCCCTTGTCGCTGTCCATCTTGCCAACCTCGCCAAACGTATCTAACCCCACTCCCTTCCATGAACACGATACACCTTTCCCATATTTGTCCCCGTATTTTTCAGAATCAGCCACATTCCGCGAGCGAGATCTGGAACCAGAACATAGACTTCGAAAAAGGGAAAACGTATCTGATCGAAGCGGAATCTGGTTCTGGCAAGTCTTCTTTATTCAATTTTCTCTGCGGACACCGGAACGATTACATGGGAAGCATCTTGTTCGACGAAGAGGATATCGCCTCCTTCTCCATAACGAGATGGTCACTCATACGAAGCCGTCATCTCAGCCATTTGATACAGGACCTACGCCTATTTTCTGAACTCACAGCTTTCGAAAATATCAAAATCAAGAACCAGCTGACCCAACATTGTTCCGACCGGCAGATAAAGGAATGGATGGAGTATCTAGGGATTGCCGACAAACAAGAGGTTCAGGTTAAGCGGTTGAGTTTCGGACAACAGCAACGAGTGGCTCTCCTCCGTGCCCTCGCCCAGCCTTTTGATTTTCTACTGTTGGACGAACCTATCAGTCATCTCGATCAAGCCAACGCCGGTCTCTTGGGGGAACTCATCACCGCAGAGGCCCAAAGGCAACAAGCCGGTGTCATCGTTTCCAGCATTGGCAGACATCTTGATCTCCATTACGACACCGTCTATCATCTCTAATTCAGATTTTCTGATTTCACCCATCATGCAACAACTCTTACAATTATACAAAGACTGGAGTGGACAGACTCCCATAAATATAGAACAACTTCCTAAAGCGGGCAGCAACCGTAACTATATCCGCTTTTATGGCGCTGATGGTACCACAACCATCGGAGTCATCGGCCCCAACACTGAAGAAAACAGCTGTTTCGTCTATCTCAGCCGGCACTTCAAGGCTAAAGGATTGCCGGTTCCTGAAATTTTTGCAGTAAGCGAGGATGAATCACGTTATCTTCAAACGGACTTGGGGAATACCTCGTTATTCCAGGCCCTTAAACGGGGACGGGATCTAGGCGGACAATATAATGAGCAGGAAACTGAGCTCATCCGCCGTGCCATCCATTTGCTGGCCCATGTACAGATTGAAGGCGGAGAAGGACTGGATTATAACAAATGCCTTTCACCGGTGCACTTCAATCAACGCTCGGCCATGTACGACCTGAATTATTTCAAATACTGCTTTCTCAAGACGACTGACCTCGCTTACGATGAAGAACATTGGGAAAACGATGCCCAGCAGATGGCCAAAGACCTGGCTGCCTACGGAGAGCACCAAACTACTTTTCTCTACCGTGACTTCCAAGCCCGCAACATCATGCTCAATACGAGTGGTGAACCTTTTCTCATCGACTTTCAGGGAGGACAATGCGGGCCTATCCATTACGACGTCGCCTCTTTTCTATGGCAAGCCTCTGCACATTATCCCAACACACTACGAGAGGAAATGATCTCTGAATATATCAGTGAACTCTCCAAATTGACCACCGTCAACGAAGTGCTCTTCCGGGAACAATTACAGGTCTTTGTTCTTTTCCGTATTCTCCAAGTATTAGGTGCATACGGACTAAGAGGCTATTTTGAGCGCAAGAAGCATTTCATCGACAGCATTCCCGCCGCTATACAGAACCTGCGCAGATTACTTCTGGATGGCACCTGCGCTCCTTATCCCTATATGGAGAAAGTCTTGCACCAGCTGACTGAACTTCCACAATTCAATGAGACCCTCCCGGTGTGCGGTCCGGCCTCCCAGTCAAAATACGACGGAGCAGGTCCACTCATCGTACGCATCACCAGCTTCAGTTATAAGAAAGGAATTCCAGAGGATCCTAGCGGTAATGGAGGCGGCTATGTTTTCGACTGCCGCAGCACGCACAACCCAGGTCGATATGAGCCCTACAAGAAACTCACCGGACTAGATGCTCCAGTCATCAAGTTTTTGGAAGACGACGGAGAAATTCTCACTTTCCTTGACCATGTCTACCAACTGGCTGATGCCCACGTCGCCAGATACCTGGAACGAGGCTTTACGAGTCTGATGTTCTCATTCGGATGTACAGGCGGACAGCATAGAAGCGTCTACTCTGCAGAGCATCTGGCCGAACATCTTCATCAAAAGTTCGGAGTGGAAGTCCATCTCGTCCATCGCGAACAACAGCTTTCAAGAATCTTACCTCCGAGGTAAACTTAATCAGGTTTGAACCAGAATCTAATCTTCATCATTATGGAAAATTTCGAAGTCAATATATTAGGTTGCGGCAGTGCACTACCCACCGTACGGCATAATCCTTCCTCTCAGGTACTCAGCCTGAGAGGAAAGAATTTTATGATCGACTGCGGAGAAGGCACACAGCTACAATTGCGACGCTCCAAACTTCGTTTCAATAATTTGGGACATATCTTCATCTCTCACCTCCACGGGGATCATTGCTTTGGACTCATTGGACTCATCTCTACCTTTGATCTACTCGGCAGAAATGCAGACCTGCATATCTTCTCCCCTAAGGGACTGGAAGAACTACTACGTCCACAATTAAACTTTTTTTGTCGCGGAATTTCTTTCGATGTGGTCTTTCACACCTTTTCTACGAAAAAGAGCGAAATGATTTTCGAAGACCGTTCTTTACAGGTAACCACCGTACCACTACGTCACAGAATGCCCTGCTGCGGATTCCTTTTTCAAGAAAAGCCCAACCTCCCCCATATTCGAAGAGATATGATTGACTTTCTGAAAATCCCTTTGTACGCCATCAATAATATTAAAAACGGAGAAGGATGGACTACCGCCGAAGGTGAATTTTATCCACACGAACGATTAGTTTTACCTGCGGACCCAGCCCGCAGCTATGCTTATCTGTCCGATACCGCTTTCGTTCCCCAAAACGCAGAGCTCGTTGAGGGTACAGACCTCCTATTTCATGAAGCAACATTTGCAGAAAGCGAGGCTCTCAGAGCAGAACAGACACTGCATTCAACAGCAACACAAGCTGCAACCTTTGCAAAAATGGCAAAGGTAAAAAAACTGGTGATCGGTCATTTCTCTTCACGCTATGAAGACGACACTTTGTTGCTGAAAGAAGCTCAAAAAGTATTTTCAAATACGATTCTTGCAAAAGAAAATCTGAGAATTGAAATCTAATCCAAAAACTTATTTCACTCCTATAATAGCGGCTGTTAATTGTTAACAGCCGCTAATTTTTTGGATAATCGTTCTAATAAGAATGAAGACAAAAAGGAAAGGAATCAAGATTTCAATAACAATAAAAAACCATTTTTTCCTCCCTCAGACCCGCAAATATCCTTTTCAAACCTTTCTAAAAATTAAAAAGAAAAGGACTACTTCATAAAAAATCCTAAATTTGAAAATCCTCACCACCGTATAAGTAATTTAGAACATATTTTCCCTTTTAAGAACACCTTTATCTAGATGTTTTTTTTCTACATTTGCACCGAAGACCAAAGATTTATTGAATTAATTTTATGACAATCCTAAAAATAATGCAAGAGATGAAAGATTCCAACGACTTATTTTTACGTTCATATAATGAATATGGAGTGGTAATTTTCGATGATGTCGAAACACTTACAAACACGGATTGCACAGACCATCCCCTCAGAGAGATTTGGGCTTTCCTTGTCGTGAGACAGGGGTCACTCCATTTGACCATTAATGAGAAAGACATTAGCATCTCTCGCAATGACTTGCTGTTTTATTCCCATTACCATAATATCAACAATTTGGAAATCAGCGATGACTTCTCCGGTACTATTATGGTAATCAACGCTCGACTGGCTTCTGAGCTCATTCATTCAAACGTTGACATGATGAAGAATTTATTTTACGTTGGAGAAAATCCGACGCTCCATCTCAGCGATGAATCGATGTCACAATGCCTACGATATTTCGACCTTATCCGTTATAAATGGAGCAAGAGCGACAGCAACGCAATCTATAACCGTGAGATTATACAATCCATAGCTAGAGCAGCACTCTATGAGTGGGCTTCTGTGGTGAATAGCCAGATTCCTGCAAACAACGATACCCGGGCACTTAAGCAAGGAGAACGCTTGTTCAAGAACTTCATCTATGAGCTTACCAATGACAAAGTCAAGTCGCGCTCTGTCACCGATTACGCCAACCGTCTTTGTGTGACCCCTAAATATCTAAGCGCGGTCTGCAAACAAGTTTCCGGCAATACGGCTTCCGCTTTTATCAACTTCTACATGGTGAAGGATATCAAGCAACTGCTGAAATACTCCGACAAAAGTATCAAGGAGATTGCACAGAACCTGGGATTCCCCAATCTCTCTTTCTTCGGAAAATACGTGAAGGCACATCTAGGTATGTCCCCTTCTGCTTACCGTAAGAAGAAAGACTGAGATAGCGAAATAATACGTTGAGATGAGCCCTCTTCCCATCAGATAGCGATTTGAACTGTCATGTCAAAACGAGGTACTAGACTTTCCTTAACCGGAGGTCTGCCATCTTCCATCAATTGAATTCAGATTTTTTCCGGTCTATGCTAGACCAACAATAGCAATGCGGAAGAAGAAGCAATGTCCTCTTCTTCCGTTTTTTGAATCTACACTTACTCCTCCCGGTATAGCCCTAAGCAGTGAATCAGAAAGCATAAAAAAAGTCCCCGAATGGGGACTTCTTTTTTATCTGAGACACATTAAATGAACGTGACTACTAAACTTCTACATTTTCATACAAGAAACGTTTAATACTACGTTTCGGAGTCTTTTCAAACTCTTCCTCATAAATACGAACACCTGAGAGCTGCTCATAATTGTTGACCATTAGATTCAAATCCTTACGATTCTGCTCCATAGCCGCACGCAAACCATTCTCGTCAAGACCCGCCTTCTTCGCCTCATCATAATCAGGATGAACCAAAGCATAAAGCTTATCGCCCTTCTGGATAACTACACATTCTGAGACGTAAGGCAAAGTATTCAACTTATCCTCGATTTCTTCAGGGTAAATATTCTGACCACTGGATCCAAGCAACATATTCTTGCAACGACCACGGATAGACAAGTTACCTTCATCATCGATTACGCCCAAATCACCGGTATGATACCAACCATCCTTGTCCAGTGTAGCCGCAGTAGCTTCTGGATTTTTGTAGTAACCTAACATGGTATTTGCACCACGGGTCAAGATTTCGCCGACCACGTGTTGAGGATCCTCACTGTTGATTTTCAACTCCATGCGAGGAACCGCTCTACCACAGGTACCCGGCTTAAAGGTTTTCCAATCGGAATAAGCAATAATCGGAGCACATTCTGTAGCTCCATAACCTACGGTAAAATTAAATCCGATTTTATGCAGGAACTGTTCAATCTCACTATTAAATGCAGCACCGCCAATAATCACCTCATACATGTTACCACCAAACGCAGCCTGCAACTGTTCACGAATCTTATCATGAATCTTCGTATTCACAACTGGCAAGCGCAGCAACAGTTTCATGCTTGGCGTAGACAATTTCGGCAATACGGACTTTTTGATGATCTTCTCGATAATTAACGGAACAGAGATGACCACTCTTGGTTTAACATCTGCAAAAGCTCTGAAAATCACCTTCGGAGATGGGACACGAGTCAAATAGAACACATGACAACCCTTCATGAACTCAAACAAGAATTCAAACGACATGCCGTACATATGTGCCAAAGGCAACATGGAAATCACATGATCCCCAGCCTTTACCTTATCACCAATCACCTCAAAAGCAAATTCCAAATTAGACCATAAAGCACGATAAGGCACCAAGACCCCCTTCGAATTGCTGGTAGTTCCAGAAGTATAATTGATCATGGCCAAAGCCTCTCCCGATTCACTAGGAACATATTTGACATGCTCCTTACGGAAATATTTTGGATATTTTCGACCAAAGAATTCGTTCAGACGTTCACGGGCTTCAGTCAGTTTGTCCGTACGACTCACCAATAAGGAATAATCTGGAATATGGATAATTCCTTCCAGATGGGGCATTTCATCAGGATTCAAAGTAGGCCATACCATATCACCTGCAAAAAGTATTCTGGCTTCACAATGATTGACAAGATGATGTACCTGATCTGCCTTGAATTCATGTAAAATAGGTACCGCTACAGCACCATAAGTTAAAGTTGCAAGAAAAGCAACCGCCCAATTGGCACTATTACGCCCGCATAATGCTATTTTATCGCCCTTCTGGATGCCGGCATTCTCAAACAAGATATGCAACTTTTCTATTTTGCGTGCTACATCCTTATATTGTAAAGTACTTCCCTCATAATCGGTCAATGCGTCTAGATCCCAGTGCTTCTTCACACTTTCCTCGATATAACCGACAAAGTCCTTGTAATTTTCCATATTAAAAACAAATCTGATTACTGTGATTCATAGTTTTATAGAATCGCACAAAATTCACTTATCTGTGCAAAAGTAAGAAAAAATACTCAATGCCAAGGAATGCCCTAAGAGAATTTTGTATTTTTGCATATATTTATTGGAAATCATCATGAGAAATCACAAGAAAAGACTTCTTTTTTGCCTTCTTCTAGGAATCATTTTTGCTTTAGGACTGACAAGCTATTGGATTTTCTATACCAAATTTTCCTCAAGTATAGATCATGCCTTCGTATATATTGATAAAGACGATAACATTGACTCTGTGTACACGAAACTGGAAAAGGTAGCCCAGCCCCAGCAGATGATCGGCTTTAAAATACTCGCCAAAACGATGGAATATGAACAAGCCATCAAAACAGGTAAATATGAAGTTGGAGACAGATTGACAACGGTTGAATTAATCAATAATCTTCGTAACAAAGTACAGGTCCCCGTACGTCTGATGGTTCCAAGTGCCAGAACAATGGACAAACTCGCCGCCAGACTGGCAAAAGGAATTGCTCCCGACTCAGCAGAACTCATGCAATGTTTCCAGGACACCGCTCTCTGCGCCCAATTTGGACACACAGTAGCCACCATCTCCTGTATTTTCATTCCGAATACTTATGAAGTATACTGGGATATTACACCCGAACAACTCATGAAACGCATGAAGAAAGAATGCGACCATTTTTGGAACGAAGAAAGAAAAGAAAAAGCCCAGCAACAAGGACTGACTTTACTGGAAGTGATGACCTTGGCTTCCATTGTAGACCGCGAAACCGCCAACGATGGTGAAAAACCGTCAATAGCAGGACTATATCTCAACCGTCTCCGGAAGGGAATGTTGCTGCAAGCCGATCCGACCGTCATTTATGCCAATCAGCAATTCGGTCTGCGACGCGTCCGTCAGAAACATCTGAAAATAGACAGTCCATATAATACCTATGTCTACAAAGGCCTTCCTCCAGGACCTATTGCCATTCCCGCAATAGCCAGTATCGATGCCGTTCTGAACGCAGAGAAGAACAATTATCTCTATATGTGTGCCAAAGAGGATTTCTCAGGCACCCATAATTTTGCAAGTTCCTATGCACAGCACCTCAGAAATGCCAGAAAATACACCAGAGCACTCAACAAGAGAGGCATCAAATAAATAAGGTATCAAATACCTCGAACTCAATTCAGTTATGCCAGTCGGTCAATAAATCTCCTATCCGGACAAAATAAAAGACTGCATGAAACGTTATAACTGAATATAAAAGTAAAATAGACACATGACCATAGTAAAAAGTTCCTGTCAGCGGTATCTTCTGCTGCTAGGACTCACCCTTCTCTCTTTTCTCAATGTCGCAGCTCAAGAGCGCTGCCGACTATATGGTACCATCAAGGACGAAGAGGGACATCCCATTGAATTGGCAGCTGTCCGTGTGAAGGGACAAAACGCCATTACCACGGCCAACCTAAAAGGCGAGTACAGTCTCTACTGCACCTCACGAGATACAGTAGAAATGATTTTCTCCATGATTGGTTATGAGACCCGGAAACGAAAGCTGTCCCATCCCCAGGATAGTGTTCGTGTCGATGTCATGCTGCCCAACCTTGGCGTCAACACCCTAGGAGCCGCTATTGTCAAAGGACAGCAGATCCAGACCGGCAGTTTACAAAAAATAAAACCTGTAGATACAAAATTCATGCCATCCGCCACAGGTAACGGGGTAGAAGAAATCATTGCGACACAGGCCGGTGTATCCACTCACAACGAGCTTTCCTCACAATATAACGTCCGTGGCGGCTCTTTCGACGAGAACTGCGTCTATCTGAACGGTGTAGAAGTATACCGTCCCATGTTAGTACGCTCCGGACAACAGGAAGGCCTGAGTATCATCAATTCCGACATGGTGGAAAGCATCGGTTTCTCCAGTGGCGGTTTCGAGGCCCGATACGGTGACCGTATGTCGTCCGTCCTCGACATTACCTATAAACGTCCCGAGACCTTTGAAGCCTCAGCACAAGGAAGTATGCTGGGTACCGGAGCCTATGTAGGTTGGGGAAACAAAAAAGTAAGTCTGATGACTTCTGTACGCTACAAGACCACACGTTATCTTCTCGGTTCCATGGATACCAACGGGGAATACCGTCCAAACTTCTTGGACTATCAGGCTTATTTCTCCTGGCGTCCCAACCGGCGCTGGACCTTCGATGTGATTGGAAACATCTCGGACAACCATTACAACTTCGAGCCCGAAGACAGAGAAACCAAATTCGGAACCATGCAGGAGGCCAAGTCCTTCAAAGTTTATTTCGACGGTCAGGAAAAAGATAAATTCCGCACCTATTTCGGATCAATGTCGTTGACCCGGCATTTCAATCCGGAAACCTATCTGGCCTTACAGCTGTCGTCCTTTGCTACCCGCGAGCAGGAGACTTACGACATCCAAGGAGAATACTGGCTCAACGAAGCCACCTCGCAAGAACAGCTCGGTGTCGGCACCTATATGGAACATGCCCGCAACCGACTGAAAGCAAACGTAATCAACACGGGATTGCGTTTCCGTACCCGCCTGACCGGACACACCCTTCAGGCCGGCCTCAACTGGCAGCATGAGAAGATTGAGGAAAACGCACGCGAATGGGAAATGCGCGACTCCATGGGCTATTCCCTCCCGCATCACCCGGACCGACTGAACCTCATCTACAGTCAACGTTCTTTCAATGAACTCAGCACCAATCGTTTTGAAGCGTTCGCACAAGATACCTGGCGATTCAAGACCGGTCTCGGATTGTTTAATCTGACCTATGGCCTCCGCCTGTCCCATTGGGACTGGAACAAAGAGACACTGATTTCTCCTCGTGCCTCCATCGGTCTACTGCCCTCCTTCAGCGACCACTGGACTTTCCGTTTCGCCACCGGTTTCTATTACCAGGCACCGTTCTACAAGGAACTGCGCGATACCACGCTCGTCAACGGCATTTCCACCGTCAACCTCAACAAAGACATCAAGTCCCAACGGTCCATCCACTTTGTACTGGGAAGTGACTATACCTTCCGTTTGGCCGACCGTCCCTTTAAATTCACCACGGAGGTCTACTACAAGGCTCTCTCCAACCTAAACCCCTACACCGTGGATAATGTCCGAGTCGTCTACTACGGGCAGAACCTTTCCAAGGGCTATGCCACAGGTATCGACTTCAAAATCTTCGGAGAATTTGTCCCAGGGACCGACTCCTGGCTGACCTTCTCACTGATGTCCACCAAAGAAAAGATCAACGGACAATGGATTCCCCGTCCGACGGACCAGAGATACAACCTCTCACTTTATTTCACAGACTATTTTCCAGGTACCGACCGTTGGAAACTCACGTTGAAAGCCGCCCTCGCCGACGGACTTCCCTTCGGTCCTCCCCATACGGACAAGGATAAACATAAATTCCGTGCCCCAAGTTACAAACGTGTGGACCTCGGTATGAGTTACCGCCTCATCAACAACGAAGACAAGCACCTCTACAGATTCGGAAAATTCATCAAAAATGCCTGGTTAGGACTCGACGCCTTCAATCTTCTGGACATCAACAACGTCAACTCCTATTACTGGGTCACCGATATCACCAACACCCAGTATGCCGTCCCCAATTATCTGACCGGACGACAAATCAATCTCCGTTTCAGCATTGACTTCTAAAAAATGTAACTTTTTGAAACAATTACGGGAGAAATATATGTGGTAATATTTCCGATTGTCACAAAATTTTCCGAATTTTGCAAGAGTATGGAAATTCTAGCAGATTATCTAAGCACGTTACAGCTGCTCATCAAAGGTATACTTGTGGGTATCATTGCCTCAGCGCCAATGGGCCCCGTCGGTGTGCTCTGTATACAACGCACAATGCAGAAAGGCCGTCCCTATGGCATCGTCACAGGAGCTGGAGCTGCATTGAGCGATATCATCTATGCGATTATAACAGGATGCGGTATGTCGTTTGTGATCGACTTCATTGACAACGAACAAAACCTTTTTGTAATGAAGCTGCTGGGCAGCATCATGCTCTTCATCTTCGGTATCTATATGTTCCGTACAGACCCCAAGAAATGCATCCGTCCGGCCTCCAAAAGCAAAGGAACACTTGTACACAATTTCGTGACCGCGTTTTTGGTGACCTTCTCCAATCCGTTGATCATATTTCTGTTTATAGCCCTGTTCAACATGCTGACTTTTGTCATCCCGACAGACAACTGGGTGGCACAAGGAGTTGGTTATCTCTCTATCATTGGCGGTGCCATGCTGTGGTGGATTGCCCTGACCTATCTCATCACCCGTATGAAACAGAAGTTCAGTATACGCGGCATCCAATGGCTGAACAGGACCATTGGAACGATAGTGCTCGTGGCTTCTATTCTTTATGCCATCATGACTATATTTAAACTGTCACTCTTTTAAGTACACATACCATGGAGAATATCTTTCAAAAGACATTCTCCTATTTTTTATGAATAAAAGGACAACGGTTTCAACTTTTATCCTTGTAACGGACAAGAACACCGCATGCCAGACTCCTTCCCAACCCGGCGGAGTTTATCGGCCATTATTTTCACTAAATATTCAATAATCCTATGATCATAGCCAATCAGTTACGCACCAAAAGCCGTGCAGAATATCTCCTCTACATGTGGCAAGTCGAAGATCTCCTTCGGGTCTACCAACTCGACATCGACCGTATCAAAAAAGAATACCTGAGCCAGTTCAAACTGGAAGGCGACTTACTAGCAGAAACCGAAGAATGGTATGCCAACCTCTGCGAAATGATGCGCAGCGAAGGCGTCAGCGAGCACGGACATCTGCAGATCAACAAGAATACGCTTCAGGATCTCCAGGAACTCCACCTGCAGTTACTGAATTCCAGCAAATTCCCCTATTACCATGAGATGTATTACAAAGTGCTCTCCTATATTGTGGAACTCCGTGCCAAGGGCTTAGCGCAAGAAGACAACGAACTGCAGATCTGCTTCGATGCCCTCTACGGCATTCTCCTGCTCCGTCTGCAACACAAGGAGATCAGCCCTGAAACAGAGAAGGCCCGACAGGACATTTCCGCTTTTCTGGGACAGCTCTCCGACTATTACAACAAGAACAAGAAAGAGCCGATTGATTTTTAAGTTTATTCTCCCCTACAGAAATAACCTTCAACTTCTCACTTCACCCACCTTGTCGATTCGGTGAAAATCAGTAACTTTGCACCACAAATAGAAAAATAGCAACCATGAAAGAAATATTGGTGACCGGCTGTCTCGGACAACTAGGTAACGAAATTCAATTATTGGCACCTTCCTACGAGAAGGATTGCCATTTTTATTTTACTGACAAAGACGACCTTGACATCACTGACCGTAAAGCCGTTTATGACTTTATCGAGACCCACCATATCGGCATCGTCATCAATTGCGCTGCCTTTACTGCCGTTGATAAAGCCGAAAGTGAACCTGAATTATGTAATCTTCTCAATAATATCGCTCCTGGCTATCTGGCAGAAGCGGTAGCCTCTGTCGGCGGTACCATGATCCAGGTTTCTACCGACTACGTCTTCGACGGTACCGGTCATAAGCCCTACACAGAGAACGAACCCACCTGCCCCAACAGCGTATATGGTCGCACCAAACTCGCAGGCGAAGAAGCCGTCATCCGCCACTGCGCCGGCTCCATGGTCATCCGTACCGCCTGGCTCTATTCCACCTTTGGCAACAACTTCGTCAAGACCATGCTTCGTCTCGGACGGGAACGCGAACAGCTGGGAGTCGTGTTCGACCAGGTTGGTTCTCCGACTTATGCCCGCGACCTGGCTCGCGCCATTATGACCGCTGTCGACAAGGGCATCGTTCCCGGAGTCTACCATTTCACTGACGAGGGCGTTTGCTCCTGGTATGATTTCACCCGGGCCATCCACCGTATCGCCGGTATCGACAAATGCAAGGTGAGCCCCATCCATACCGAAGACTATCCTGTCCCTGCTCCCCGTCCCCATTTCTCTGTTCTCGACAAGAGCAAAATCAAGGCCACCTACGGCATTGAAATCCCTTGGTGGGAAGATTCGCTCAAAGAATGTATGGCTAAATTAGACAAATAATTCTCAGGGATATGAAATATTTATTTTCTGCCTTATACGTCATAGGTACCGTCATTGTGATCATGAACCTCTACCTGCTGATCATCACAGGATGGACCTGGGCACCTGTGATCAAGATTGTTATCGCCTTGCTTTTCCTATATGCTAACTATAGATTCATGAAAGTAGCATACCAGGACAAGAAACGAGAAGATTCCCAAAGACAGAAGAAGAAATAGACCAGATTCTCACAACTGAAACCATTGCACAATAGTACAATAATATATGAATCCTGAAATTGAACGCCGGCGAACCTTCGCCATCATTTCACACCCGGATGCGGGTAAGACAACACTGACTGAAAAGTTGTTGCTTTTCGGTGGACAGATCCAAGTGGCAGGAGCTGTAAAAAACAACAAAATCAAGAAAACAGCGACTTCCGACTGGATGGAGATTGAAAAGCAGCGTGGTATCTCCGTAACCACTTCCGTTATGGAATTTGACTACGAAGGCTACAAAGTGAATATCCTCGATACTCCGGGTCACCAGGACTTTGCTGAAGATACTTTCCGTACACTGACCGCTGTAGACTCAGCGATTATCGTGGTGGACAGCGCCAAGGGTGTGGAAAACCAGACCCGTAAATTAATGACCGTCTGCCGCATGCGTAAGACTCCGGTCATCATTTACGTCAACAAGATGGACCGTGAAGGTCGCGATCCATTCGAACTTTTGGACGAGTTGGAAGAAGAACTCCAGATCAAGGTACGTCCGCTTTCATGGCCAATCAACCAGGGTGCCCGGTTCAAAGGTGTCTACAATATCTTCGAACAGCAACTCAACTTATTCAAGGCCGACAAGCAGAAGGTGACCGAGAAGGTGGCTGTAGATATCAACAGCGACGAACTCGAGGCGAACGTAGGTGAGGCTGACGCCCAGAAACTCCGTGAAGACCTGGAACTCGTTGAAGGTGTATATCCAGCATTCGAAGTCAACGACTACCTCAATGCGGAAGTTGCTCCGGTATTCTTTGGTTCTGCATTGAACAACTTCGGTGTGAAGGAACTCCTCGACTGCTTTGTCAAGATCGCTCCGAATCCACGTCCGACAATGGCCGAAGAGCGCGAAGTACAGCCCGAGGAACAGAAGTTCACCGGTTTCATCTTCAAGATTACGGCCAACATCGACCCCAACCACCGTTCCTGTATCGCATTCTGCAAAGTCTGCTCCGGTAAGTTTGTACGTAACGCTCCATATCTGCACGTGCGCAATAACAAGACCGTTCGTTTCTCTTCTCCGACCCAGTTCATGGCACAGCGTAAGAGTACCATCGATGAAGCTTATCCTGGCGATATCGTAGGTCTTCCGGATAATGGAATCTTCAAGATTGGCGATACCTTGACCGAAGGTGAGAAACTGCATTTCCGTGGTCTTCCTTCCTTCTCACCAGAGATGTTCAAATACATCGAGAATGCGGACCCGATGAAGACCAAGCAATTACAGAAGGGTATCGAGCAGCTGATGGACGAAGGTGTGGCTCAGCTCTTCGTCAACCAGTTCAACGGTCGTAAGATTATCGGAACAGTAGGACAATTGCAGTTTGAAGTCATCCAGTACCGTCTGGAAAACGAATACAATGCAAAATGCCGCTGGGAACCGCTCTCACTCTATAAAGCCTGCTGGATTGAAAGTGACAATCCTGAGGAACTGGAGAACTTCAAGAAACGTAAATACCAATACATGGCCAAGGACCGTGAAGGCAGAGACGTTTTCCTCGCAGACTCCGGTTATGTTTTGCAGATGGCACAGAACGACTTTAAGCATATCAAGTTCCACTTTACCAGTGAATTTTAATATCAACAAGATATTCTAAAAAAGGAAGCCTTCCATAATGGAAGACTTCCTTTTTTTATGCTTTTCGGCTTACTTTCCAATCCGAACCTGAGCGGATGACGTCCTTTGCACCGGCATCGGTCATCTGAAGTTTCTCCGGTCCGTCACCTTTAGAAACTCAAGAAAAAGGGAACCAGGAAAGGCACGGTAAAATCAACGGTAATCCCATGAAAGATGGAGATGGGCACAAAATATTCACCACTCGTACGGGTGATGGCAGGCAATGTGGTATCCGCGGTCGTCGCTCCCCCGACGCTGATCGGAGCCATCGGTCCAAAGTAACGGACAAACAAAGGAGCAAAGATAATCGGGAAAATCTCTCGGATCACATTATAGAGTAACGCGATGGTACCGAGTTCGGCACCCTTCACTTCTGTTATCAAGATGCTCGACAAAGAATAATAGCCAAATCCGGAACCGACCGCCATCCATTCCGACATACTGTATCGAGGAAGCACATAAGCCACGAAAGCCATCCCCAGCCAAGTAAATACGATGGTCACTAAAGGGAGGAACAGCATTTTCTTTTTCATACTACGTATGTTATCCGCCAAGTCACGGCTCTGACCTATTGAAAAACCGACACAAGCCAGAAGAATACAAAGACAATAGAAAGTGGCATTGGCAGGCACATAAGGAGCCAGTCCCAACAAACCGGCAATACACCCCAGCACAAAACAAGACAAGATAATGCCACTGTCCTTCAATTTGGCAAGCATCGACATCACCTTGTTTTTCTTGCCCTCTATCGTCAATACCACGTGGATTTCCTCATGATTCTTTTTCTTTCCACCACAGATATATTTCCAAAACAACAGGGAGCCGACGCAGCAACTGAAGGAAGCCACCGCCGTTGCCACAAAAGCCTCCCAGCCCAAGCGGCCCAACGACTGCATGAGCATGTCATTACCACCGACTTCGATGCCTATACAGAACAACATCAACCAAATGGAAAACGTCAACAAATCAGGAACCCAACGCTGGGGCCAACGACGACAGATTCTGCCCACCAGCGCACTTCCCCACAAGACCAATAATACCTTCAACATAAGTAATCTATATCTATTATTAACTGAAAAACGATATCCTTGTTACATACGGACGTGCAAAATTAGCACTCTGTTTTGAAACCTACAACCCCAACCTCCCTCATTGCCTCAACTTATTCCATTTACTTTACAATATTTAGTACTCCCCAACCAGACTAAAGTTCCGCAAAATATTTCCTTATCATTTAAAAATTTGTTATATTTGCGTTTCGATTTTTTGCACCTGGCGAAAAATCAGGCTCGCCAACTTTCTTTTATCAGAGTGAGCCTGAACTTATTCTAATTTTTTATATTTATCAGACATCAAATGGCTAAGAAATTTCAACCGAACGGGAATGAAACTCAAGAAGGCCGTCCAAACCGCATGGGACCTCTTCCTAAAGAATGGCGCGATGACATCCGCGAAGCGATCAACGTAATGAACCAAGGCGGAGTGATTCTCTACCCCACAGATACTATCTGGGGACTTGGCTGCGATGCGACCAACGAAGAAGCGGTGAAAAAAGTATATGAAATCAAGAAACGGATTGATTCCAAAGCACTCATCACCTTGGTGGATTCCGAGGTGAAAATCGAATTTTATGTACGGGACGTACCGGAAGTAGCCTGGGACTTGATTGAATGCTCTGAAAAGCCCCTGACCATCATTTACGACCAAGCCCGGAATCTGGCGTCCAACCTTTTGGCAGAAGACGGCAGTGCTGGAATCCGTGTGACGAAAGAACCGTTCAGCCGGGAACTTTGCATGCGTATGAAACGGGCCATCGTCTCAACTTCAGCCAATATCAGCGGACAACCCTCTCCGAAATGTTTCCAGGAGATTTCGGAGGAGATCAAACAGGCTGTCGACTACATCTGCACCTCCCGCAGAGAGGAATCAAAAAATCCTCCTGCTTCCAGCATTATCAAACTTGGAGCAGATGCGGAAATCAAGATTATCAGGGAATAAAATTCAGAGATGGAAAAATCATTCACAAATACGGCTAAAAGGATTGACTTTATTGTAAAATGGACCGAGAAACGTCTCAGCCCTAAACAAGCCATACTTATCCTTAGTTTTCTGGTTGGTGTCGGAGCTGCTTTCGCGGCACAGAGTTTGAAATGGCTGATTCATTTCATTGAGAACTTCCTGACTTCCAATTTCGATGTCACTCATGCCAACTGGTTATTTTTGATATATCCAGTCATTGGTATCTTTGTCACCGCACTGTTTATCAAATATATCGTGCGTGACGACATCGGACATGGAGTCACCAAGATTCTGTATGCCATCTCCCGTAAGAAAGGAGAAATCAAGACCCACAACTGCTGGTCGAGCGTGATCGCCTCCGCCATCACAATTGGTTCGGGCGGTAGCGTCGGAGCTGAGTCCCCTATCGTTCTGACCGGTTCCGCCATCGGTTCCTATTTTGGACGCTTGTTCAAGTTGAACCACCAGAAGCTGATGTTGCTCATCGGTTGCGGCGCCTCAGCGGCAGTAGCCGGCATTTTCAAAGCCCCGATCGCCGGACTGGTGTTCACCCTGGAAGTGCTGATGCTCGACTTGACCATGGCCTCCCTCCTTCCCTTGCTGGTCAGTAGTCTAACCGCAACCTGCATCACCTATGCGCTTACCGGGCCAGATGCGATGTTCACCTTCCACCTCAGCGACCCGTTCACTGTGGAACGTGCACCGGCATCCATCATCCTGGGTATCGGCTGTGGATTACTCTCACTCTACTTCACCCGCATGATGAACTCCTTCGAACAGGTATTCGGACGTCAGAAGAACATGTATAAGAAACTGGCACTGGGTGGATCTGTGCTCGCCATACTGATTTATTTCTTCCCTCCCCTCTACGGTGAAGGATACGACACCATCACGACGATCATCAATAGCGGCAGTGATACCGACATCAACTCGGTGATGAACAATTCCTGGTTCTATAATCATCCGCAGTACTTGTTGCTCTATTTCGGGCTCATCTTGGTATTCAAGGTTTTTGCCACGACTGCGACCAATGGTGGTGGCGGTTGCGGTGGTACCTTCGCTCCGAGTCTGTTCTTAGGCTGTATCGGTGGTTATACCTTTGCGGTGGTCTGGAACATGTACATCCCTCTCAATCTATATTTACCTCCAACGAACTTTGCCTTGCTGGGAATGGCCGGTGTCATGAGTGGCGTGTTCCATGCCCCGCTAACGGGCGTATTCCTCATCGCGGAGCTTACTGGTGGCTACGACCTGTTCATCCCGCTGATGATTGTCTCTGCATCCAGTTTCCTCACCATCCGCGCCTTTGAGCCCAACAGCATTTATTCTATGCGTCTGGCCCGGCGAGGGGAATTATTGACCCACAACAAAGACCAGTCCATCATGACCTTGATGACCCTGGACGCTGTCATTGACAAAGAACGCCCGATCCTTTCTCCCGAAAAGAGCCTGGGACAAGTGGTCCAGATCATTGCAAAGAGTAAAGCCATTCACTTCGCGGTCTGCGACAGAGTGGGCAACCTACAGGGGGTCATCAATCTGAACAACCTCCGAAAGATCATTTTCAGAAGTGAGCTTTACCGCGTATACACTGCTGAGCAGCTGATGGAACAGCCCCACGCAATACTTCATACCGACCAGTCTATGCCGAGTGTGATGGATACTTTCCAGTCTACCGGAGCAGGTACCCTTCCCGTGGTCAACAAAGAAGGCGCATTCGTAGGCTTTGTCAACAAGGCACACCTGTATACGCTATACCGTCAAATTCTGAAGGACTTCTCAGAAGACTAACTATTTAAAATGTCAACTCATCATATGAAAAAAGAAGATTTAAGAATTGTATATATGGGAACTCCCGACTTTGCTGTTGAGAGTCTCCGCCAACTTGTAGAAGGTGGCTATAATGTGGTTGGAGTAATCACCATGCCGGACAAACCGATAGGACGGCATCAGACCGAATTATCAGCTTCGCCCGTCAAAAAATTCGCAGTAGAACATGGACTGAAGGTCTTACAACCCGAAAAGCTGAAAGAGGAAACCTTCATTGAAGAACTCCGCTCTCTGAAGGCTGACTTACAGATTGTGGTGGCTTTCAGAATGTTGCCTGAAGTGGTTTGGAACATGCCGAGACTGGGCACCTTCAACCTTCACGCCGCTCTGCTTCCGCAGTATCGTGGAGCTGCTCCGATCAACTGGGCCATCATCAACGGAGATCAAGAAACCGGTATCACGACGTTCTTCCTGGACCATGATATCGACACCGGCAACATCATCCAACGCGTTCCTGTACCTATTCTCGATACAGACAATGTGGAAGATGTACACGACAAACTGATGGAACTGGGTGCGAAACTCGTCATCGAGACGGTTGACAACATTCTGAACGACAACGTACACCCCATTCCTCAAAGCGAGTTTCATACCGATGAACCCTTACGTCCGGCTCCAAAGATTTTCAAAGAGACCTGCCGTATCGACTGGTCACAAGGGGTGAAAAAGACTTACGACTTTATCCGCGGTTTGTCTCCCTATCCTGCAGCTTGGACCGAACTCGTGGTCAATGATAAAAAGAGCGTATTGAAAATCTATGCTGCGCACAAGGATTTCTGTAACCCGGGCCTCCCACAAGGTACGGTGGTCTGTGAAGACAAACAGGCATTGAAAGTAGCGATGTCCGACGGTTTTTTATGGCTGGACGAAATCCAGTTGGCTGGAAAGAAACGCATGAAGGTAGCTGATTTTCTCCGAGGTTTCCATGCCGAACAGGCGGAACTCCGCGTAGAATAATACCCTCAACGGAAATGGGTAGGAATCCCCTTAATGAACGGATCTACAATAAAAAAACTCCTCAGTTCATCTGATAGAACTGAGGAGTTTTTTTGTATACATCTGCCAAACTTATCTGGCTGTTATGTGGAAACAAGGCTGATGCACCTCATAACGTACATAACAGGTACCTTTTCTCCGTAGGTCATCCAAGACTTCAGCCATGACCTGCTTGAGTTCCCGAGGCCAGTATTCAACCGCCTCTTCGCCATCCGGATTAAACACCGGCACATATTTATTGTAAGCAATGTCGAAGGTGGTTCCATACTGGTGACAGCTCTGAGCGGAAGCATTGCAGTTCACTCTTCGCAGTCGTTTCACATCTCTTTCGGTACGGGTTACAGAAGTAACAAACGGCTTATAAAGCGGAAGTCCTCTGGAAGCCAAGGAATCAATGAATGCACGGCTGATCTCATCCAGCAACCGGGCCGCTCTAGGAATCAGATAAGGAATGGAATAATTTAACTCATCTATCACATAAAATGGATTTTCTCCGATATATACCAGCTCGTCCTTACGACGAATGGCCTCCTCACGGTCAGCGATCAAAGGAATACCCAACTTGGTCGCTGTGGCTAACTGCAGGTCATTCAGATCAGGGAATCCCTTACGGTAATCTGCTCCACGGCGAAAACGGTAACCGACCGGTCTACGACGTTCTGTGGCCACCGTCACCGCCTTTCTCGGCAATGCGAATAATGAATCTACATAATAACTGTGACGTGTAATGGGATCAATCTGTACAACAGGAGCCTGTTTCACCTCTTCCACCTTCTTTTCTTCTTCTGGCTCATTATAAAATATCAGCCCTATAATGAAGAGCACGATGAGTACACACCATATCTTAAAACTCTTCTTCAGTTTTCTTTTCTTTTTTGCCATTCCCTTTGCCGCTTTAAAAAGAATTTATCTATCTAAGTTTTAGTTTATTATAAATGGAGTTGCAAAAGTAACAAAAAAAGAAGTCTTTTTCCTCCATTTTTTATAATTTTGCAAAGAAATACGGAAGATTAGTATTTATCATCTCCTAAATGAGACATTGCGGGGAATCGTTTATAACACAATAAATAATTAGACATCAAGTGCTCTTACGGCATTCCTCATCCGTTTTCCGTAATCTCATCCCATTCAAATCCAACTTACTCAATGATAGAAAAACATTTTATTCTTGATGAAGCTGATCCAGCCACTTTCTTTGGCGTGAACAATGCCAATCTACGTTTACTCAAGGCACTTTGTCCCAAACTTCGCATCATTGCCCGCGACAATGTAATGAAGGTCATGGGTGCAGAAGAGGAAATGGCAGACTTCGAAGATACATTCATTAACCTGGAAAAGCATTGCACCAAATATAACTCGCTGACCGAAGAGGATATCCTCAATATCATCAAAAGACGCCCAACTGAAGGGGACGCCGCAAACAATGTGATTGTTTACAGCACTAGCGGAAAACCCATCACTTCCCGCAGCGAGAATCAGCGGCTACTGGTAGAAGCCTACCAGAAAAATGATATGCTTTTCGCCATCGGTCCTGCCGGATCCGGTAAAACTTATACAGCAATCGCCTTGGCGGTGAGAGCCCTGAAAAATAAGGAAATCAAGAAAATTATCCTGAGCCGTCCTGCTGTGGAGGCTGGCGAGAAACTGGGATTCCTTCCTGGCGACATGAAGGACAAGATTGACCCTTATCTTCAACCGCTCTACGATGCCCTGGAAGAAATGATTCCACCAGCAAAACTGCAGGAGTATATGGCTACCAACGTTATTCAGATTGCACCGCTGGCTTTTATGCGAGGACGTACATTGAATGATGCGGTTGTCATCTTGGACGAAGCGCAAAATACGACCTCAGCCCAGATTAAGATGTTTCTGACCCGAATGGGATGGAACACCAAAATGATCGTCACGGGTGACCGTACGCAAATCGACCTTCCCGCTTCCACCAGAAGTGGGCTGATTGAAGCCTCCAGAATTCTGAAAGACGTCCCGGGGATTGCTTTCATTGAAATGAACAAGAAAGATATCGTCCGGCACAAACTGGTCACCAAGATCGTGGAAGCCTACGAACACGATGCCCAACTCAAGGCAAAAGAAACTGAGGCTAAGAAAATAGCGAAAGAAAACGAAGAAAAGGTTGACAGCAAATAAGACGGGATAACCACAAGTTCGAAAAGGTTGTCATTTTAGAAATATCTATTTTCACCTTGATTCGATTCCACTAAAAAATTGTACATTTGCAGTGGTATTTAAGAGATGTACTCCACCTCTTCTTTTGATAAGAACATAATCCATATTAAGCATAATATCATGAGTGCATTAACAAAAACTGATTTTAACTTCCCTGGTCAGACCAATGTCTACCATGGCAAAGTTCGCGATGTTTACAGTGTAGGTGAAAAGTTGGTCATGGTGGCTACCGACCGAATTTCTGCTTTCGACGTCATCTTACCTGAAGGTATTCCTTTCAAGGGTCAGATGTTGAACCAGATTGCAGCAAAGTTCCTCGATGCGACAACAGATATCTGCCCGAACTGGAAATTGGCTACTCCAGACCCAATGGTTACCGTTGGTGTACGTTGTGAAGGTTTCCCTGTAGAAATGATTGTACGTGGTTATCTTTGCGGTTCTGCATGGCGTACTTACAAGAGCGGTGTTCGTGAGATTTGTGGTGTCAAGTTGCCTGATGGCATGAAGGAAAATCAGAAGTTCCCAGAACCTATCATCACCCCTACCACTAAAGCAGAAATCGGTGAACACGATGCAGACATCTCCAAGGAAGAGATTTTGGCTAAGGGACTGGCTACACCTGAAGAATACGAAATTCTTGAAAAATACACTTTGGCATTGTTCAAACGTGGTACTGAAATCGCTGCAGAACGTGGTCTCATCCTCGTGGATACCAAGTATGAATTCGGTAAGCACAACGGTACCATCTATCTGATGGACGAAATCCATACTCCAGACTCCAGCCGTTACTTCTACAGCGAAGGTTACGAAGAACGCTTCAAGAACGGTGAACCTCAGAAACAGCTTTCTAAGGAATTTGTTCGTGAATGGTTGATGGAAAACGGTTTCCAGGGCAAGGATGGACAGAAAGTACCTGAAATGACTCCTGCTATCGTTGAAGGCATCTCTAACCGTTATATCGAACTCTACGAACATATCACAGGTGAATCTTTCTGCAAAGAAGAAAACGAGAACCTTGCTGAACGTATCGAAAAGAATGTGACTGCTTATTTGACGAAGTAATCCTCATTTCTATATACTTAAAAAGCCGCCCTCAAAGGACGGCTTTTTTTATATGTGTTCTACAGAAACACACAGATTTTGAATAAATCAGCTTCTAGATAACAAATTTATAAGAATTTGAAAATCAAGCGTGATCTGTTTTATACATCGGAGGGGGATTTACAAATAAAGAAATACTCCGGGGAGTGTCTGTGCAAATGAAGGCAGAGCCAAGCTTGCTTGAGCTTTGCTGAGCGGGAGAACCCGCTCACTACGTCCAATCAGCCGTCATTGAAAACGCCACACCTACCCCTTATAGGCAAGCGTTCTCGCACCGGTAGGGACGCGATACATCGCGTCAGCAAACCGGATGGCGAGACTTTCGAGCGGAGCAAGAAAGAAAGGCATCTGCATCTACGGCATATATAACCCCAGAAAAAGGAAATAAATGTAGGTGGACTACTCCTATCCGCTACACGTGGAAGACGAAACTTTCAATTGACTGATGCTATATAAGCGCCCATTTGGTTTCTCGTTATTACGGACTATAAATCTACCAACCGGAGGAATTTTCCAATAAGACCCATCCTGTGAAAAAATCAACCTCAAGAATCCGTTTCTCTTACCTTGAAGGTTTGAAAGGGAAATAATGAAAAACCACAGGTGGAACATCTGAGTTATCTCAAAAAGCAAAAAGGAATACAATTTCCACGTCCAGACCACCACAATCCGACTTTTTAAACACCGCAGGAAAAAAAAGATTTATAGAATATTAAGGGTTTGACAGTTCAGTCGTAACATTATTCTGTCCAGGTTACTTGCAAATCCATCTACAATACTACTAAATTCATCTACAATACTACTAAAAAAATCTACTCAACTAGTAGATTTGCCCGAAATGAGGCAAAAAAAAGAAGGAAATAAGCGTTCGTCCTATTTCCTTCTTCTCTAGTATAAAGATACTACATGAAGAGCTAAAATCCAAATTTCTATTTTAATAGATTAACACATCCGAAGATTTATAGGTATTCATATTTTCCTAAAACCAACCCTGCGTTTTTCTCCCAATCATCTTTCATCTTGACGAGATACGTTTGTTTCTACGTCCAAGACATCCCCAAGAGGGTCAATCAGATAAATGTAATATGTATAGGGTACCGCTAGGGATTGGTCCTTATCGTCTCCAGCCGCTACACCAGCAGTTACAATCAGAAAGAAAACTTCACCTAGAAAACCTAGACCGTCTCTTCTACAGCACTGATACTTTCCACAACGCCACGAGAGGCGACCCAACCCGTGGTCCATGCAGCCTGCAGATTGAATCCACCTGTCACCGCATCGATGTCCAATACTTCCCCGGCAAAAAATAAACCCGGACAAACCTTACTTTCTAAGGTCTTAGAAGAAACGGACTCCAAACTGACTCCACCGCAAGTGACGAATTCCTCTTTGTAAGTACCTCGATCGGCAATTTCATAAGTATCGGCCGTAAGCACGTTGACCAAACGGTTGATTCCTTTCTTTCCTAATTCCCCCCAAGTGCGATCCACTGAAAGTCCTGCGCGTTCTATCAGATAGCTCCAAAGTCGCTGCTGCAAGCCATAGGGACGAACAGTCCCCAATTGTTTGCGAGGCGATGCCCCTGCCAAAGCCATCAAATCCTCCGCTACAGCTTCTATTTTTAAATCGCCGGACCAGTTGACCACCAAACGGGATTGATAGCTGTGTTCAGCAAGGAAACGGGCACCAAGGGAAGATAATTTCAGAATAGCCGGTCCACTCATTCCCCAATGGGTGATCAATAGAGGGCCTTCAGCCTTCATTTTGGTGCCAGCCAGACTGGTCTGCACATTTTCAACCACAATTCCCATCAGGGCAGTCAGGGCAGCATCCTTGATTTTAAAAGTAAACAATGAAGGACAAGGTTTTTCGATCTGGTGTCCCAATGCAGACAACCAGTCATGTCCCTCTCCCTTCGGAGCGCCGCCAGTAGTCAAAATCACTCGGTCGAACTCCTCCGTAGTTCCATTGGAGAACTGCAACACCAGCGATGCTTCAGGTCCTTTGTGCAAGTCCATCAAATCCTTTCCCGTCTGTATTTCTACCCCCAGTTGCTGAGCCTGACGCTTCAAGCAGAGAATCACAGCTTCCGAATCCTGTGCCTGAGGAAATACACACTCATCGTCCTGGGTGACCAATGGTACGCCATGATCCTCAAACCAACGGTAGGTATCCTCGGGACCGAATTCACGGAACAGGCGCTTCATCAGACGAAATCCTCTGGGATAGACTTTTGAGAGATCCGTAACCTGCGCAAAAGAATTCGTCAGATTACATCTTCCCCCACCAGAGACTTTGACTTTGGACAAAACCCGCGATGAACGTTCGAAAATGACCACAGAAAACGACGGAGAAAACGCTTTCACATGAATGGCAGAAAAGAAACCTGCCGCACCTCCTCCTATAATAGCTACTCGCATAATTGATTCTGAATAAAGGTTTTTATTTCTTCTATCTGGTCGGGATGAAACCAATTCGTTTCTTCATCTTTTTTAAACCAGGTCATCTGTTTACGGGAATATACCCTTGAATTGCGTTTGATTTTCTCTAAGGCGAGCTCCAGGGACCATTCTCCATCAAAATATTTGAAGAGTTCCTTATAACCTACCGTGTTGAGAGAATTACAATGACGATAAGGTAAGACCTTCCTGGCTTCATCCAGCAACCCCTCCTCCACCATGAGGTCTACACGTCGGTTAATACGGTCGTAGAGTTCTTCGCGTTCCCGTGTCAATCCTATCTTCACGATGCGGAAGGGACGTTCCTTTTTCGTCTTGACCCGGAAAGAGGTATAGGTCTTACCCGTCATATAGCAGATTTCCAAGGCATGAACCACACGCTTCGGATTCTTGACATCACAAATAGCATAGTATTCCGGATCGAGCAAACGCAGTTCCGCGGCCAAGGGTTCCAATCCTTCTTTCTCGTACCGTTCTTTCATCCGCAAACGCGTCTCATCGTCAACGGTGGGAATATCATCAATGCCTTGACATACGGCATCGATGTACATCATAGAGCCTCCCGACATGACCACGACGTCGCTTTGCTGGAATTTCTGCTCAAGCAGCGCCATCACATCGGTCTCATATTGTGCGGCACTGTAATAATCCTCCAAGCCCAAGATACCGACAAAATGATGCAGCACACGGGCCTGTTCTTCAGGAGTCGGCGCAGCAGTGCCTATCGGAATGTCCCGATAAAGCTGACGCGAATCCGCATTCAATATACAAGTACGGAAAAACTCAGCCATTTGCAGACTGAGTTCCGTTTTTCCTACCCCTGTCGGGCCTACGATTACTAGGAGGGTTTTCACTATGTAATAATACTTTGATTGCTAAATACGACCTATACGATTAATAGTTTTCACGATCACTGAATTCGAAACCTTCCAGGTCAAGATCTTCATTATCAAAAGCTCCATCTCCATAGAATTCGCCTTCTTCTTCTTCACTGAAAATGCTTCCACCCTTACCTGCAGCAATAGGATCAGACATGTCCATATCCATAATTTGAACCGGAGCCTCGCCTGAGCTACGACTCACGACGGGTTCATCCAAATGTTCTCCAGGAATCAGTTCCTTGACATCCAGGAAAAACACACGCTCGGAGAATGGATCGAACACGAATTCCAATTTCTGCTCTTCCTCTTCTATAAAATCAGTCAACGGAGTGGAATCCATGACATACAAGTCCTCATCCTCGTGACCTGGTTCAGCCATATCTTCACGAGTGATTTGCTGACGGCGCTCCCATTCTTCGTCACAGACATAGAAGGAAGTCATCTGGTCATCAGGATATCCACAAGCCTTCAGAATGGCACGGTTCAAATCTAAAAATGTAGAGTCACTATCTATTTTGATTTCACGAACGAAGCCTTCTACCTCATCGGAAATAAATTTAATTCTGTAAAGCATATTGTTTGCTAGTTTAAGACGAATAGATGCAAATTTATACGGATTCTTTAATGATTCCTCTAGTAGAGCTCTTCACGAAATCAATGATGTATTCGATTTCCTTGCTCATCGGAACTTCTGCCTCAATCTGGGCCAAGCATTCCTCACGCAATTTTCCGCGCTGGTAAAGAATACGGTAGGCATTGTGGATATTATCAATCATTTCGCGGGAAAAACCACGGCGGCGCAAGCCGACCAGATTCAGACCGCAGAAAGCTACCGGTTCACGTGCTGCCATACAGAAAGGAGGAATATCTTGTGCTGTACGGGTTCCTCCTCCCACCATCACATAACTGCCGATGTGACAGAACTGATGAACCAGAACAGCAGCACTGACAATGGCAAAGTCATCAACGACCACTTCTCCGGCCAATTTGGTGGAGTTACCAATAATGCATCCATTGCCGACAATGACGTCATGAGCCACATGCATTCCTTCCATCAAGAGATTGTTGCTGCCAACAACAGTTTTTCCCTTAGCTGCGGTTCCACGGTTAATGGTCACGTTCTCACGGATGGTATTGTTATCCCCTACTTCGGCTGTGGTTTCTTCTCCTTTAAATTTCAGATCTTGAGGAATTGCCCCAACAACCGAACCTGGGAATAAGACATTACCACTTCCCATACGGGTGCCATAAAGCAAAGTAACACTATTCATCAAACGGTTATTGTCACCAATCACCACATTCTTGTCGATATAACAAAAAGGACCGATCTCGCAATTTTCCCCAATTACGGCCTCGGGATGTACAAAAGCTAAAGGACTGATTGTGCTCATAATAACTATTGTTTATAAGTACCAATTATTAGGAGAATACGGCAAGTACTAACTTGGTTACTTGCCGTATTACTACATATTATTTATTTTTTACTATTTGCGCTGTAAAGCTGGCTTCCATAACCACAGTTTCACCAACAAAAGCGAAACCCTTCATGGTGGCAATACCATGGCGGATTGGAGTAATCAATTCCACCTTAAAGAGCAAGGTGTCACCTGGCACCACCTTCTTGCGGAATTTCACATCGTCGATTTTCAGGAAGTAGGTGCTCCATTTCTCTGGTTCCTCCACTGAGTTGAGTACCAAAAGTCCACCAGCCTGTGCCATAGCTTCAATCTGAAGTACACCTGGCATCACGGGTTCCTGAGGGAAATGTCCTTGGAAGAACGCTTCATTGGAAGTAACATTCTTGACGGCTACGACAAAATTAGAGCCCAACTCAACTACCTTATCCACCAACTGCATCGGATAACGGTGTGGAAGCAGTTCACGGATTCTGTTGACATCCATTATTGGTTCATCGTTAGGATCGTAATGTGGTGCCTGGATTTCATGGGCACGGATTTCACGACGCATCTGACGAGCGAACTTGTTGTTAATGGTATGTCCTGGACGGGTTGCGATGATGCGACCTCTGATAGGTCGGCCAATCAAAGCCATATCACCGATGATATCGAGCAGTTTATGACGTGCAGGTTCGTTTCTCCAAACCAAAGGTCTTCTGTTCAGATAACCCAACTTGGTAGCATCACGACGTTCCACCTTCATATGGTCTGCCAGATGGTCGAGACTTTCCTGAGAAATCTGCTTTTCATAGATGACAATCGCATTGTCCAAGTCACCACCCTTGATCAAACCAGCCTTCAACAAAGGTTCGATTTCGCGTACGAAAACGAAAGTACGGGCTGAAGCAATCTCCTGGACAAAATCATCCGGGTCGTCCAATGTAGCGAACTGGCTGTTGATGAACTGTGACTCGAAAGAAATCATCGCAGTGATAGAGAATTTATCATCTGGCAAGATAATGATAGATGAACCGGACTCCTCATCACGGAACTCGATCTTTTTCTTAATCACGTACCAATCTTTTGGAGCGTTCTGCTCTTCCAGACCGACACGTTCGATGTTCTCAACATAATATTTTGCACTTCCGTCCAAAATCGGGAATTCTGGACCATTTACCTGAATGAGACAGTTGTCAATTCCCAAGGCATAGAGCGCTGCCATACCATGTTCAATGGTACTACAACGGGCTTCTCCTTTAGCAACCACTGTTCCACGGGAAGTATCAATTACATTTTCCGCAATCGCCTCTATGATGGGCTGTCCCTCCAAGTCGATGCGTTGTATTTTATAACCAAAATTTTCGGGTGCAGGATTAAAAGTAACCGTCAGGCTTAATCCAGTATGAAGTCCCTTTCCAAAAAGAGAAAAACTTCCTTTCAGCGTTTTCTGTTTCATCATCGCTTACTTTAAATTCAGTTTATTTTTTAACTCTTCTATCTCCTCCTTCAGACGATTCATTTCTGAATACATTTCCGGAAGTTTCTTAAAGACTACACTGGAACGCATGAAATTCTTAGCGTCGATCGCTGGAGATCCTTGTACCGTCGCATGACCTTTGCGGATGCTTCCTGCAATACCCGCCTGGGCTCCAGACAACACACGGTCACCAATCTGAGCATGACCGGCTATGCCAACTTGACCGCCGAACATACACCACTGACCGATTTTTGTTGAACCGGCAACACCGACCTGCGCTGACATGACAGTATGGCTTCCGACCTCACAGTTATGTGCAATCTGTACAAGATTATCCAACTTGACGCCCTTACGCACATAAGTACTACCCATCGTTGAACGGTCCACACAAGTATTGGCGCCAATTTCAACATCATCTTCAATAGTGACGATACCGATTTGAGGAATCTTCTCATAACCCTCTGCACCGGGAGCAAAACCAAAGCCATCAGCTCCGATCACACAACCGGAATGCAAAATAACTCGGTCGCCCACGATACAATCATGATAAATGGACACGTTCGGATAAATCAAGCAATCTTCTCCGACATGTGCTTTTTCTTCAACCACTGAATGGGCATAGATCTGTGTTCCCTTACCGATCACGGCATTTTCACCAACATAGGCAAAAGGACCGATATAGCAACCTTCACCGACCACAGCAGTGTCAGCAACGCAAGCCATAGGATGAATGCCTTGACGCTTGTTCATGGTCTGTTCGTAAAGCGTCAACAGACGCGCGATGGCTTCATAAGCATTGTCCACGCGAACTAAAGTTGCGGCAACAGGCTCAGTAGCCTTAAAGTCTTTATTGACTAAGACGATAGAAGACTTAGTCTCGTAAATATAGTGTTCGTATTTTGAATTTGCTAGAAATGAGATGGCACCTTCTATGCCCTCTTCAATCTTCGCGAAGGTTTGAACTGATGCGTTCACATCCCCTTCAACTTCTCCATGCAGATATTCTGCAATTTGCTTTGCTGTAAACTTCATTTCTTTACATTAGTCAGTTTATTAGGCAAATATCGCAAAAATAATTGAAACAAGGTACGCTTTATGCAGTTTTTTTTGTCTTTGAGATGATTGAGTTTATCCTTTTTGCTACTTCGAATAAACAAAAAATCAACCATTTACAGACAAAAACATGCATTTGGAAAGTAAAGTGTTGCGAAGTGTGTAAAAATGTTGAAGATTACTCTTAAGCACACAAAATGTCATCTCCTTTAAATAAAACAAGAATAGAAAGACTTTTTCTAAAAATAATAAAAAAACGGCACCTTGTAAGATGCCGTTTTTTATAAAGTAGTCGAAAATTAATATTTAGGACTCTGTAAATACCACTTATTCATATCGGAAAGTGTCTGGTACAAGTCACCCTTTTCTGAAGGATTCTCATAAGGCTTCAAATCAAGATTACGACGTGAAACCAACCAAGCGAACCACTCAGTACCATAATTAGCACTATCATTGTTCTTATGACGTGCAATACGATACAAGTCGTAGTAACGCCAGCCTTCGAAAGCAGTTTCCAATGCCATTTCATCAGCGATGAAAGTTTCAACAGCATTGATCTGTGCCTGCAAGTCTGCTGGAGCTGCAGGGATTCTGAATTGTTCAGGAACCAATGGAGAATCGATAGAGTCAGCAACACTGAACTCTACATAATCCTTACGGAGCTCAGCAAGTGAGTCAGCATCAATTTCATCCAGGTTGCCTTCTTCTGCTACTTCAGCCAAAGCTACCTTATGATTGCTCATGTAGCTAGCACCGGAACGAAGAGCTTCCAATTCCATACGACCCTTCAAATCATCCTTAACGTAACCTTCAGGAAGTTCCTTCAAGTCGTCCCAGCCAAGACCGAGAACGCGTAAGTCATAAGTGAACAAAGAGTCCATATCAGTGAAGCTACCGCAACCTAATTCATGGATACCACAGTTTTTGCCGGGGAATTCTTCGAAATCCAAGTAAGAGATACCATCAACCAATGCATCCTTTGCCTTGTACAATTCATACTTGTCAATGCAAAGATTACCGTTTTCAACGTCCAATGCACCTACATAAGGAATATTGAGATATTTGATTTTGTTGACGTCATCATAATATACGGAGTCATAACGAAGTTCAGGAACATTCACATCGTTCAAACCGTTACGGAGAACAGCAAATGCATGACGTGGATAACCAGCACGGTTGACAGCTTCAGCATAACGCAAGTAAACCTGGCTGACACGATATACAGGCAAACCATAACGGAACTTGAAAGCACCTAAATTATGTTCTGTGTTACCGCCACGAACACCAAATTTCTGAACGAATGGCAAACGACCACCTAAGGTCTGTACATACTTGTAAGAACCATCAATACGGCAGTCACCCAAGTCATTTGGATATTCAACGTCAATCTGACGACCATCGCTCATTTCCGGAGTAGAAACGACCTGTACCTTACAGAGCTTGTCATAAGCAAGAGAAGGAGCCAACTGACGGTTCTTATAGTTAGCTGTAATAGCAATATTACCACTGACTACAGACTCGTTCTCACCACCCACTGAAGTTTGGTTAGAAGACTTAGGATCGAAACCATACAACTGCTGTACGCGAGTCAATGTCTTGCCCAATGAAGAGTTTGCCGCAGAAGGAATCAAAGAGATAGCACCATTGCCACGGTCCAAGCTAGTAGCATTGAATGCCCAAGTATCACCATGAGCGATGTAATACTCCTTGTCACCCTTCATAGATTCTGAATAAGAAGCCTTCCATGAACCCTTTACTGACAACTTGTTTTCTTCCAGGTATTTGTAGTAATGTGCAGCAGCCTTCTCGTAGTCGAACTTGCTGGCGCCACGGAGCAGGTACAAGTCACCCAAGACCAAATCACCTGGGAACAGAGTCTGCTGGTGAGGAATGGTAACGGAACCTGTATTGAAAGTACCATAGTTAGGATAACCTAAAGTACGTTCATACTCGTAAGCCTGACCCAAACCATTTTTGAACAATTTGTCCAACAAATTATCAGCGTCAACAAAACCCTGTGGAGGATTCTTTTCCCATCCTGTACCTGCGTTGTCAACAGGTTCAGTGATGAATGGAACAGAACCGTAGTTTTGTACCAACTGCATGTAGGTCCATGCTCTCATCATTTGTACCTGAGCAAATTCCTTACGCATGTAGAAGATATTATTCTTCATCGCCAAGGTATCCACTTTAGCCAAATAGAAATTACACTGGTTGATAACCTTATAATATCCGGCACGATTTAACAGTTTGTTATCAGCATCGAGAACTTTTTCGAAATTAGCAATCTTAGAAACAGAATCGCTAACGAAATCGGTTGTCGAGATCAGGTCACCTCGAACTTCACCTAATACAATATTGTTTTCGATGACATCCTGTACGTTGGAAAGAATACCTAAATAGAAATTGACAGTATCCTTTCCTGTAAAGCCTTCTGCATAACGGTCCATATCTGGAGTCAACATGTCTTCACAGGAAGTTGTTGTAACACCAAATCCGAGGAGGAAGGCAAACATACTTATAAATGATTTCTTTTTCATTGTATCCAAGTATTTTAGTTCCCAAATGCAAGTTAACCGTGAATGAGCACGGATTAACATTGCATTTGTTCACTTTTATATATTACAAATTAATGGTGACACCAAGGTTAAAGTTACGACTAGTAGGTAAATAACCAGCATCAACACCCTGATAAAGAACACTATTACCACAAGAGAATTCAGGATCGTTTCCTAAATACTTAGTAACAGTAAATACGTTGTTTGCTTCACCCCAAACCGTCAAGCCCTGGAGCCAACTGAGGTCTAGTGGTAATTTATAAGTCAAACGTACCTTCTTCAACTTCAAGAAAGAACCATCTTCTATCCAACGATCAGAGAAACGTTCGTTGTTCACCCAGGCATCATTTTCTGCTGCCATAGTACGTGGAACGTCTGTTACCTGACCATCATACTTCCAGCGGTTCACAACTGCTGTAGTCTGGTTGTAGATGCTGTTAGCACCTTCCAACTGAGAACGCTGATAGTTGAAGACATCGTTACCCAAAGAATACTTGAAATTCAAATCGAGCGTCAAGTTCTTCCAAGTCAAAGAAGTATAGATATTACCGAAGATATCTGGATTAGGATTACCGATTTCAACCATATCGGCTTCTGAAATCCAACCATCACCATTCTGGTCAACGAAATGTACATCACCTGCAGAGAAATTACGATAAGGACTTTCAATCAAGCCGGTTGGGTAACGCAAGTAACCCAATGCACCTGCCTGTGAAGCTTCGGCGTCTGAGGTGAACACGCCCTTAGTCTGATAACCGTAGAACACGCCTACAGATTTACCTACAGCGGTCAGTACGTTGTTGTTACCATATACAGAAGTTGTGTATCCATGAAGAAGTTTTTCTGAAGACATCACCTTCTGACCCTTTTCATCAAGAGCATAAGTCTTGATAAAGTTCAGGTTTGTTGTTGGCAACTCAGTAATTTCGTTCTTATAGTGACCGAGGCTGAAGCCTGCCTGCCATTTCCAGTTGCGTTTGTTCAACAGAACTGCATGTGCATTCAATTCAACGCCTCTGTTCTCCAAAGCACCGTCGTTGGCCCACATAGATGTCAGACCTGTGATATCGCTGACAGATTTCTTTGTCAAAAGATTAGTAGTTCTTGACCAGAAATATTCAAGTCCCAAGTGCAGACGGTTATTGAACATACCTGTCTGTAAGCCTAAATTGAAACGATGATTAGTTTCCCACTGGATCTTTGGATTCTGAATATTGGCCAACTGCAGACCTGTAGCCTTATCCAAGAATACGGCATTCTCGAAATAAGTACGAGCAGCATAATAGTCAACGTTATCGTTACCACTTTCTTCATATCCTGCAGAAAGCTTCAAGTAATCGATATTCTTGACATTGAACCAATCTTCTGAAGATACTAACCAAGCAGCCTGCAATGAAGGGAAGAGACCCCATTTCACGCCGAAGAGCTTAACACCTTCTTCTGCCTCTTTACCGAAACGAGATGAAGACTCCATAGTAGCAGTACCGGTCAAGAAATACTTGTTCTTGAAGTTATAGTCTGCATTCAAATAATAAGCTAAGTTGATCCAGCTATCGCTAGTACCACCATATTCCTTGAACTGCAAAGAATTGCTCATATTAGGCATCTTATCATTATCATTGTTATAACCAGATACGTGGCTATCACTATATGAATAAGAAGCTAAACGGAAACCACCAAGAAGATTGATACGGTTAGCACCGAAAGTTCTGTCCCAATTTACCTGGAAATCATTATACAATGTAGTTTCCTTACCAAACTGAGAACGAATAATACTACGAACGAAACCTAAGCCCTCAACTTCCTTAGAAGGAGTACCATCATTTGGCAAATAATACTTTTCGTTGTTACGGTTGATCATGTAGCTGAAACGGTTGCTTACGCTCAAGTATTTATTGAACTTGTACTTAGGCATGATGTTCACAGCAAACTGAGTCTGTTCCTGGAAGTTCTTATTTTCACCATCACCATTCTGAAGGATCCAGAAAGGATTCACAAATCCTTCGTAACCGAACTGTGAAGCAAAAGCAAATGGGTTGTTAGCGTCATGGTAGTTCTTACCAGAATACATATTCATGGTATGACCCAATACCAATCCACCGTTATCATACATTACATAGTGATGATAAGGACTGATAAACGGTGACTGAATCAAGCCCAATACATTAGGAGAAGAAATGTTGCGCTGACTGTAGTCTGGAGCCCAACCGTTATCTCTCATGTTGTAAGCATTGCGGACATATGAAATGTCGAGAGCTGTTGTGAAATCCTTGAACAAAACGACATCGGTATTGAAACGGATGTTCAAACGATTGAAGTCGTTAGATTCAGCGGTTGCATCAGCCTGAGTAAAGCCTAATGAAAGGTTATACTTAGCTACGTCATCACCACCTTCAACACTCACCTTATAGTTTTGAGTAAAAGCATTACGATACAAATCTTTCTGCCAATCTGTGTTGTTATGATAAACATCATAGAACAGATATTTTTTATCCTCATTCATGAAAGAAGGCAGAGGATTTGTTGGATATTTGAAATAATCCTGTGCAGCTGGAGTTGTACCTAAGAATTCGGTAACATAGTTACGATACTGGTCAGCATTCATCATATCCATTTTTTCCGGGACCATCTCGAAGCCACCGAAAGCACGGATATTGATGCGGGTAACCATACTCTTACCACGCTTAGTATTGATGACAATAACACCATTAGCACCCTTGGCACCATATAATGCGGTTCCGTTCTTTAATACCTGAACACTTTCGATATCTTCGGTATCGACGATGTTAAACAAGTTATTGACAAAACCATCATGAAGTGTACCACGGTCATACTGCATATCCCACATCACGCCATCGATAACGATCAACGGCTGTGCATTAGTGTTCAATGAATTCAAACCATTGATGAACATCGCAGCACCCTGAGCTGGCATACCGCCACGACTGATTGTACGAACAGAACCATTCAAGCTGTTTTCAATGTCGTTCTCGACTGTAAGAGCACTTGAATTGTTGACATTCATACGATGAGCAATGTTCATGTCAGTGCCATCATGATAGAAGCCTTTCAAGTTAGTTGAATACAAGTATGCATTCTGATTCTTGTCGCTTTTCAAAGCAATCTGTACAGCATTATACTCAGGAACCGCAACATACAATGAGGTTACGAAATCAGGCACCTTAATTGTATAAGCACCCTTATCGTCAGTCAAAGCTGTATAATAACGATTATTTAAAGCCTGGACACGGACACCGGCCAATGGAGCCTTTGTAGCAGCATCATAAACAAAACCGGAAACCTCCTTCAATTCGTATTTAGAATCCTTTTTTTGTTTTGAAGTTGCAGAAGCAGCAGAATTAGATGCCGAAACTCCTGTCTCATTATTTGCAGAGAGCACACAAGTACCAGACAACATGAAGAGGCAAACACCCGCACGTAAAGCTCCTTGCATTAAATTGATATGTTTATTCTTATTCATCATCTTCAATTTTATAGTTAACAGGTATCTTATTTACGGATAGGTTCTACCACAATCTTTGCAATACTTAAAGCAGTGCAATGATTCTTTTTACTTTGAGTTGAGGTCATACTGATTTCGAGTGCAGGGAATGTTTCATATCCTGAAGGCAAATTCATATATGACTTTTCTAACGCGAAGTCTTCGAACAAAACAACGTTTTGAATAAAATCCTGATTTACTGATATATCCCTAGCACGTTCCAAACGCTTTGCATCGTCCCACATTTCAGCGTTGAACAAAGGAGTCTCAACAATTGGAGTGATACCATCAGCCTCATAGTGCACATTATTTTTATTAACACGGTTTGGCAACATCTGAGCATAAATCTTATAATGGCCGCTAGGAAGATTATTCAAACGCATTCTGATTTTCAAAGTAGAAATACCTTCCATTTCAAAATAATGATACCAGTCGTCCTCAACAGAACCAGTTACAATATCTTTCTGCCAATTATCAACAGTAAGATAAGTTACCTGACCATGTTCAGTCTTACAACCTGTCAAAGAAGCTAAAATAGAACCAGGACGGTATTCATAGCGACGCATGAAAGAATATTCTGGTTTGATACGATTGTTAGATGGAGCAAATACATAACCATTTGAGGCCTTGATAGGGGTCAAACCTTCAAACAATGGATTAGGAAGACCAGTACCAGCATTCTCATTATGATAAATGGTACCATTAGTTGAAATCAAGGAATCCGCATTCAACATATAATCAATCACTGCAGCAGAGTCCTTTTTATCGATACCTTCAAAACCTGTAGGGTTAAAGAACATACCTTCAATAATAGCAGCACTAGTGCTGAGATTCTGCAAAGAGTCGACATTGAATTTCAACGCCTCACCACGCTGCTTTTGGAATTTACCATCCACCCAGTCATAATTATAAGAAGCACCATACTCAAACAAAGGCTTAACCACCTCAAAGGTTTCTGTCCAAGCTTCGTTTGTAGGAATCATAGCTACATAGATACTATCCTCGCTCTTAATTAATGCATGCGCACTATTCAACAATTCGTTTGAATTGAGATAGACAGAGTCCACATAGACAATTTCACCCTTTTCGTTCATCGCACCCTGAGTACTACCTTCTGGCCAGAAAGTATCCTTGTCAATTGCAGGGTTACTGATGATGCCATAAACAGTAGAGAACTTCTGATCGGAAGACATGAAGTCGTAGATGTTGTAAGAGAAAGGAGAAACACCATTAAGTACATAGAGTGCACCATTGCTTGTACGTACTGTCTGAGTCAAATCTAACTGTGTACCGTTAAATTCGGAATTTGTTGCGTCAAACTCACAGAGCTTGGAGTTCAGCAAACGAACGTCTTGAGCCTTTGCTGTATTACCATAGTTGAATAAAGCTATATGGTTCTTTACAAACTGATTGACAACTTGATATTCAGCTCGCAATGCAGCAGCCTTTGGAGTGTTAGAATCATTAGCCAAAGAATCAGCTAAAGCTAACTGGTCGAGATACTTTTGCTTATCGAACGTACCATTCTTTGGCAACCACACGGTAACCTCCATAGGTTGATCCAACCATTCAGAATATTTCAAGGTTGCTTTAGCATCTTTCTCGTCTTTCATTACACGAGTAGCACGCAAGATTTCAGCTACTTCGCTTAATTCAGGATTTGCCTCGATGCTTTGCCATATCGTGGTCTGGCCACCTTGAGCACCCGGCTGTTCCTTAATATCGAAGTGATCATCGGAACAGGCTGTAGCACCTAGGAGCAATGAAGCTCCTAGAATACCACAATTAACCAAATTCTTATAAATATTTTTCATTGTTAAATGCATTACATTAATTACCAAATATCTTCAGCTACAGGACCATTGTAAACTGATGTGTGTGCATATTCAAAATAGTCCATGAAGAACTGAGAGTCAGTTTTCTTCAAAGCAGTCTTGAAACGCAAATAATAAGGAACATTTGCTTTCATATCTGCAACAGTGATGATACGACGAACACAACCGAACTGACCGCCACGTTGACGAACAGGAGTATCACCCTTACCATTACATACGGTATGATACTGAGGAGCCTTCATATAGCCCTGGTTACGGAGGTTCTTATCATTTTCACCATTGACAATCCAGTCATCACCATCTTCAATCCATGGAATAGCAGGGTTATCAGGACCTGGTGATTGACGCATGTCATAAGGAAGACCTGCAGGCATTAAACGGTCAGGATCATCACCGAAATAAATCTGGCACATACCACGAAGTGAGTTGTGAGCAACGCCCATACGGATTTCGTAAGTACCATCCATAGGAACAGGAGGTAACTTCAAAGTGAAATCGTAAAGACCGGAAACCATGAACTCATCACCCTGATAGTCGTTCCAAGAAGCATTAGAGAATGCCTGCAGATACAACAGCTTTGTATCTGGAGCTTCACGAGTGATATTATCAAAGTAACCATTTTCGAAACGGGTATAAACACCACCACGAACACTGTTGGACAGCAATTCAGGCAACATTGTAGTAGCGTCAAAACGAACACGGCGCTTCATGATTTCCTTACGGAGATCGTCAGTGTAGAACAACAAATTGTCAATCGGATAATAATAACCGTTCAAACCATTATTATCGTTATCGCCATTAGTTGCAGACAACAAGAAGCCTTTATAACCAGATACGAAACCCTTTTCTTTGTAATCCTCTTCAGGACCGTTAGCATACTCAGAAATACGATTTACGTAAATAGGATGGTTCATTTTGTCAGGTTCAACCATACTAGCATCACCAATCTGAGTAATCTTCAGCAATGAAGGATGAGTACCCATAGTTGTATAGAAGTCCCAAACGTTGGTTGGCATATTAACCAGCTGTGGATTCTTTGGGTCACCATTCTGGTAGTTAAACTCATTATAGTGATGAACCAACTTGTTATAAGCCATCTTACCATCGATCAAATGATATGCGACAAAGCGGTTCAAAGCATTATCACCATGAGTGAAATTATCAGCTTCGGCATCACCATATACAGCTACAGCTTTAGGAAGAAGAGCATTTACAAACGCCTCACCATTTGTAAGATTACCTTCAGCATCCAGCTCAACGTCTACACCTAAGTTAGCAGCATAAACAGAGTCTGGTTCTACCAATGCAGTATAACCGATATAACGGTGCTGTGCATAGGTAAATGGCGCAACGTTATTCAAATTATAAGTAATTGGTCTGTCGGGATCTTCGTAAGAAACGTCCAAATTCTCAAACAGGGAATCAGCCCAAGTAGTCTTCTGCATCAGATAACTGAACACCTTCATATTATCAGCTGAAGCTAACAATTTATCCAAAGTCAAAGCAGAAGGTGCAACGACAGTGCTAACCACGTGAACAAAACCGTTGGAAACTTCGTTATCAGGATCTATAACCAAAGAAGTACCATTGATCTTGTGCTCAGGACGATCGTTAACAATGACTTCCTCACAAGTTAACAAACGGTCATTGAGATTAGGTTTGTCGAAAGAACCTGTTGTCGGAAAATCAGCTGTTTCGTAAGCATTGTCTGATTCGTGGTCGATAATACAACTCTTAGCCACCAAACTAGAAAGCTCAGGATTGCTAATCAACTCCTCCAAAGAAACAAGACCTTCAGATTCGTAGAATTGCTTAACAGCCTCGTTGGTAGGAAGGAAAATCGTATAGTTACCACGTGCTGTCAAAACACTATAGATAGGTGAAGCATTTTCAGAGGCACCTAAACGCACATTCAAGAAAACCGTCTTAATCATTGAGAACTGCTCGTCAGAATCAATGAAATCGGCAGCTGTCATTTCAGATTTGATAGCGAAATTTGACTCATCTATTTCTTCTGAACAGCTTACAAACCCCATAGGCATAGCCATAAGGAATGCACCTCCCAGCACACCTATGAGTTGTTTTACATTCAATTTTATCTTTTTCATAAATTCGGAATCAATTATTTAACTGTATATCTGTCCCAAACAGGATTCTGACGCAAGCCGCCACCGAACTCGACACCGTTCACCTTCAATTCTTCACTGTAAATAGGCACATACATAGCCCAAAGTGATCTGAGACGATTCTTAACTTCCTTAGGCAATGTTACGAAAGAAGTTAATGTAGCACCGATATTATTGGTAATCTCAACCTGACGGGTAATATCAAACCAACGCTTACCTTCACCGATAAATTCACGCTGACGTTCATTATAAACCAAGTTCAGCAAATCTGCTGGAGTCTTATCTACAACAAATTCTTTTGCAGGTTTCAGACGGTCACTGACTGCATCACCGGCACCTGGAGTACCTGTTGGCTTGAGACCAGGATTACAACGTTTGAAAATAGAATTAACCAAGTTGAAGCCTTCAACCAATTCCATAACTGCAGCGTTATCATCCTTAACATTTTCCTGCTTTACAGCTTCCTTGATGTTACTCTTTCTAGCAATAGCCTCGGCTTTCATTAACATTACGTCGGTCAAACGGTAGATAGGCCAGTTGGCGTTCTGGCTGTCACTATTACGATACTGAGGTGTACCCTTGTCTTCCTGAGAGGCAACATTAAGCAAGTTAGGAATAACCACAGAAGTTGCAATATTCTTGTGGAATGGAGCACGCTGTGATTGAGCCGGAGTATAATCGAAAGTTTCCACTAAACGGATGTCGGATTTACCGAAGCCTCTAGAAGGGGTGTAGTTATTGTCTACGCTACCTGTCATTTCTGAAGCACCGACCATAGACTGTGGTTTCAAACTACCGCTGGAGTACTGTGACAAATAATTGTTATAGGTATTATTTCTCAAGATAGTACCGTCGTACTGTAATTCAAAAACAGACTCGTAGTTGGAATTCTTTGCACCGAAGATATTATTGTACACAAAGTCAAAAACGGAAGTAGTCGCCTTTGAGTCAATAAAGAGCATGTAAGGATAATCCTTATTACGATCATTATCGTCAGCCCACTCTGGATGAAGAACCAAATCTTCTTCAAAATCCTTTTGTAAGGCATTGAGAATATAGTCGCAATGTTCAACTACCTTAGACAAATCTTCACTGCTGATCTTGTTCAACGCAGACTGTGAAAGTGTATCGACCGACGAACCAGTACTGTCAGCAATAACGATGGCGTCCCCCTTGTCAGTAGCATGGCTTAACATAGCACTTCTCCAAAGATAAATGTCTGCTAACAAAGCATGCACACTTCTCTTTGAGAAACGGCCTTTACGGTCAACTGCATTACTATAATCCTCAGCAGCATAATTTTTAGCTGCCTCGAGGTCATTAATCAAATTTGACAAAATGACAGCACCTTGAGTCGCAGCAATACGGCTACTTTGATTAGCTTCAGCATCTGTACTAATAGAACGAGTTACGAAAGGAACATTTCTATAAGCACGTACCAAATAAAAGTAATACAATGCACGCATGGACAACATTTCAGCCTTGATAGGTAACCAGTCGCCCTTACGGAAACTAGGATCAACCTCTGAACCTGGTTTGGTCATGATTTCACCTTGTTCCAACACCTTATTACAATAATTGATACCTGTATAGAAAGGAGCCCAGTCGAACATACCGTCGGTTGGATGCAACACTCCTTTACGAAGTAACTCGATATTAGTCTGGGTCATATTGTTCTGTGCAAGGTTATCTGCACGCAACTCACCCCAATACAATATTCGGTCAGTAACTGCAGAAGATGCCATCTGGCTATATGCAGCTGCACGAACGTTGTTCAAGTCTGCCTTATTCTTCCAGAAGTCGTCTTCAGTAATTCTGTCTGAAGGCAACACGGTCAAATAATCATCGCATGACATAAGTCCTGTTCCCAGCGCTAATGCACCAGCGACAAACAAACTATTTATTATATTTTTTCTTTTCATTGCGATCATATTATTAGAATCCTAAGTTCAAGCTAAATGTAAATGATTGAGAACGTGGAGTCTGAGAATTGTCAATACATGGAGAGAAACCACCTGCGCTATGTTCTGGATCTACACCTGAGTATTTCGTCCAGAAGAACAAGTTGTTACCTGATGCAGACAAACGCAAACTGCTCAAACCGAACTGTTTCAACTTCTTAGCACTAACGGCATAAGAAAGCTGGAAATACTGGAAACGAAGGAAGTCACCTGGTTCAACGTAACGGTCGCTAATCAAGGCATTGTATGATGCACCTGCTTCTGCATTCATCGCACGAGGAATGTCAGTAACCTGACCATTCTTTCTCCAACGGTGGTTAACAGATGCACACTGGTTCTTGTTTGTACGCATATCTTCAGCATACATACGAGCCATGTTGATGATCTTGTTACCAATACGGAAGTTGAAGTTAGTCTTCAATGACCACTGACCATATTTCAAGTCAATACCGAAACCACCGTTAACCTTTGGATTAGAACCACCCAAGTAAACAATATCCAATTCGTCAATCTGACCATCGTGGTTGATATCTTCATACATTACATCACCACCCTGGAACTGATAGTTAACACCACCATAGTTGAACATCATTGGCAATGGGTTACCGTTCTTGTCATAAACTACCTTACCGTTAGCATCGAATACGATAGGAGCAGTCTTACCTGTTGCAGCTGCGGTATTGTAGATGTTACCATTCTCATCAGCATGCGGCAAGAAGTACTGGTTCTTAGCGTCAGAGAGGAAGTAACCGTTATGATCATAGTCATAAGCATATACACCCTTGTAACGGAAACCGTAGATACCACCTAAAGCGTGACCGATCTGAACACGGTGAAGGATAGTTTCATTTCTGTAATTATAGTCAGCGTTCTTTGCAGCCAATACAGAAGCATCCATATCTGTTACGGTATTGATATTCTGTGCGATGTTGAAACGTAACTGTGTAGAGAACTTACCAATCTTGAAGATATCACGAGTGTTCACGTACAATTCCCAACCTTCATTTTCCATAGAACCAACGTTTGCCCAAGGCAAGTTAGTATAACCTGTAGAAGAAGGAATACGAACACCACTGTTCAACAAGTCTGTAGTCTTCTTATTATATACGTTCAAGTTGAACTTCAACAGATCATCGAACAAGTTCAAGTCAACACCAATATTCCAAGACTTGGTCTTTTCCCACTTAATCTCAGTCAAACGAAGGTTAGTAGGAACGATAGCCTGAACACCTGCATAAGAACCAGCTGCACCATAGTTATTGTAGATCAAACCTTCACTGAAGCTAGCATTACCTGTCATACCCCAACCTGGACGGAAAGACAACATGCTCACATATTTACGTAATGGTTTGAAGAAAGCTTCATCACTGATATTCCAACGACCAGAAATACCAGGGAAGAAACCCCACTTGTTACCAGAACCGAACTTTGTACTACCATCGGCACGGAGAGTCAAGTCCATAGAATACTTAGAACCGTAGGAATAGTGAATAGAACCTGTACCACTCATCGTGTGACCCTTGCTAGTACCTGAAGAAGCATTACGCAAGTAACCTGGAACAGTAGGAGAAGTAATACCACCACCAATACCTGATGATGCCAAGTTCTGAGAAGTACTACTATAGGAACCGATATCCATACGAGCCAATACCTGAAGTGAATGATCAGGATTCATGAAGTAAGGCTTGAATACCAACTGATGACGAGTATTGAAGTTCAAGTTCTTGAACTCACTGTTATCAGTTCTATTTACCTGGTCAGCCCAAGTATCAGAAGTCAACTCTGCTGGGAAGTAAGAATTCTTGGATTCTGTATAAGCATTCATATATACTTCACCACGGTAGTTCAACTGAGATTCATCATCGTCCTTACCTAATAATTTGTATTCCAAAGCAAATTGAGGAGAAATCGTATAGGTAGACCAACGACGCCAAGACTTATCAGCAATAGCAACAGGGTTACCATTACCCACCATATCACGCAGATAATAAGAAGTCTTACCACTATTATTAGGTAACAAGCCCTTAGAACCTGCAGCTGGAGGCATCTGATAGTACTCACCGGTATTATAATACTGCTGAGCAGCCTGATCATATTCATAACGGTAAACAGACATATTAGGCATAGCCTGATATGCACGACCCAACAAACCGTCATCAATGTTCTTATCATTCTTTGTATAAGTCAAAGCAAAGTTAGAAGAGAACTTGATTCGGTCTGAAACGAAATAGTCCAAAGCCAAACGAGTAGTGAAACGGTCCAAAGCTTGTTCAATAATAGAACCAGTACTATGGTCGTAACTACCAGATACACGGAAGTTCGCCTTTTCACCACCACCGGAAATATTCAAACCGTAGTTGTGAGTCTGACCAAACTGTGTAACTTCATCCACCCAGTCGGTATTCTTATTATAGTTAGCATAATATGCTGGATGACTCTGCAAATACATCAACTCAACGATACCAGAAGCTTCATCACTCTGTTTTGGGTTAAAGTAAGCTTCCTTCAACATCATAGAGTATTCGTCACCAGTCAACATATTCATACCTTCTGGCTGCCAAGAACCAGAGAAACGATAGCTGAAGTTCACACGGGTTTTACCACGTGCACCACGACGTGTTTTGATTTCAATGACACCATTAGAACCACGAGAACCCCAGATAGCTGTTGCAGCAGCATCCTTCAATACGTTGATGCTCTGGATATCTTCAGGGTTTACCTGCAACAAGGTTGCAAATTTTTCCTCGTTCATGTTCTCTGCATCAAATTCCTCTGTATCATAATCTTCGAGGATGTAACCATCAACAACAATCAAAGGTTCCTGGCTACCGTTAATAGAAGTAACACCACGCAGACGCATACTTGTACCTGCACCCAAGTTACCTGAATTAGCAACGATATCCAAACCTGCGATCTGACCCTGGAGAGCTTCACCAGCTGTTTCGAATGAAAGACCTTCCATCTGGTCCATATTCAAAGTCTGCTGAGCTACAGAGATTTCTCGTTCTGGAATTGCCAAACCGTTGGACTGCAATTTACGAGTAGCAACGACTGTAGCTTCCTTAAAAGTATTCTTATCGATCAATTCAATCTTAAAAGAAGTCTGGCCTGCAATAGGCAATCTCTTAGTCTCATAACCAATATAAGAAACCTGGATTTTATTGTTAGGATTCTTAATACTCAATGAGAAGTTACCATTGGCATCAGTAGAAGTGGCAGATACGACACGGTTTGAATTATCAATTTCCGCTACGTTCGCCATGATGACCGGTCCGTTCTCTGTTTTACTCCAAACGTGACCGCTAATGCGCTTTTGCGCGAATGAAATCGCACAACAGAAGCACAAGGCTAAAGTTAGTAAATACTTGATGTTATTCATAATACTTTGATTTATTTCAAAATTCTATACTTAGCCAAGAATGCCTTAGCTTGAGCAGGAGTAGCCCATTCTGAATCATATCTACCATTGACAAGAGCCTTGAAATTCAAAGGATTTGCAATTTGGTGGACAACGACATAAGAACTATTCGCAATTGAAGTAGCATTAGTTGACACTTTACCATCAAAGTTAGCGTCACGTGCAATTACGTTATACGGTTCAATCACATCCTGACTTGCACCAGCGATGTCGGTAATAGTGATCTTTCCTTCAGTCTGTTGCATTCCAATTGTAAGATAGATATTGTTGACAATGTCAACACATGAAGTTTGAAAATCACCTGCTGAATTTGCGTTGTCAACATAGAAAGCTTGATCCTGGAAATGATATTTTACAAAATTCACTAACATGGTAACCATAGCCTGTGCCTTTACCTGATCTTCTGGTTTCATGGTCAATACTGGGTCTTCACCTTCCTCACCTGGAACCTCGACAGTATGAGCTGCAATGAATTCATCAATAGTCTCCTTTGTTGGCAGACCAGCAGCATAAGCTCTTTGCATAGCTTCATTAGTTGGCACATAAACCGTGTAGCGATAGTTGTTGAAGAAACGAATCAACTTTTCGTCTGCAGCAGCATTATAGCCAGAAGCATCAGTAAAGATACGATACTTATTCTGTTCAGCTAACCAATCTGGATCTCTATCGTCTTCCCATTCTGCCTTTCTAAGACCAATCAAAGCCAAATCCTCAGCAGAGAACTGAGTTGTACTCAGGTTAAAGAATTCTGCGTAATGATCTTCATCACTGCGGAGAACATTATAGAAGGAACGAGTAGTCGGCTGCATTGGACGATCGAGCAAATAAGTCATACCATTACCATAACCGTTCTTCTCGGAAGTCATGTTATAACCTTCCACCACCTTACAGTCGTGGTCGTTGCCTGGCAGGGTATCCTTCTTCAACTGAATCTGATAACCACCATTAACAATCATTCCCAAACCTTCTTTTTGGGCATCACCCTTACTTACGACATATACAGGTGCACCACCACGTGAATTGTAGTATTTACGAGATGAGTTAACTCCTTCGACATCGTTATTTTCATGAACCAAAATGTGCTGGTCCATCATATCAATCATTAAGAACTTCTTAATAAGACCGTTACCACCAGCTAACGACTGGCTAGGTTCAGATACATTCTTATTACCTGGTAACTTAACGTCGTTTTCAGGATCCTGACCAGTCTCAATATTGTACTTGTAAGCTTCAGCACGCAAAGCTAAAGGAGCACTTGGCGCATTCTTATAAGTAAATCTCCAATACTTCCAGTCTCTACTGTTTGCCTTACCTTTGGCCAGTGACATAGGATCAACCAAGCCATAAGAGTTCAAACCTTCATCTGTAGGAACAAAGAATGTAAAACGAGACTGCATTGCCTTCAAATAAGTACTATAATACTTCTTCAAAGGAGCCTGGTTATAAGACTGGCCCTGGATATAAGCATCGTCGGCACGAGCCACTGTCTTCACCACCTGAGTATTCTTTGAATAAAGAGCTGGTGCGATAACAGAAGCGTAGTCGGCAGGAGACATCACACGGTTCATCACATACACGACACCATTGTTGGCCAACAAGCACTTATCAAAGCACTGCTTGTAGAGATCCAACGTTGCATAGTCAGGATTAGAAGCAGGGAACATCTGGTCCTGAGCATCATTCATGATAGTCAAGTACTTACTTGGAACAGTCTCAGAGAAAGAGTCTTTCATCAAGTTACCAATCAAGGCCTCGATAATGTCCAAAGGAATCTGGTACAAGTTGTATTCCAAATTCTCGATTGTATTCTCCTTCTTTGCGTAACGGTCCATCAGAACTCGACCTGCACCATTAATGAAATAATTAGCCATAGCCTCATCATTCGGAACGAACATAGCAGCCATGTCTTTTTCTTTCTCAACAGTAACACTTGGAGTCAACTCATTCCATCCTGGGTCGAAAGGCAAGAATGGGAAATCACCTAAAGATTTCTTATCTGGACCTGCAGTTATCTTAGAATTTCCAATAGAACGTTCTGAGATATAACGTTTTTGGAATACGGAGTCAGCGTCAATATTATGCAAAGCCTTATACTGAACTGTCAAGTCATAGTCATAATATGGCGCACTGAAACGTTCGAGCAAACAGCTAAACAAATTAGTATTGCCATTTGTACGAATAACTTCTGCCATATTCATTGGAGTAACCAAAACAGAGTCCAATACATGGAAATAACCATTCAAACAAGTGACATCCTGTTCAATGATCTTACTTCCATATACATAGCTACGGTTTTCGTCCTTTTCACCCCAACCGTTTTTATCATTCAAAATAAAAGCGACGTCACCACGAGTAATCTGCTTTTCCTTCATCTGACCCTCCAAGAAGTGAGTCAACATCGGAGCAGTTTTATCAGTAGCCATATAGATATCCTGCTTATTGTCACGATACCATTGCCAGAACTTCTTGTCTCCAGCTACTTTTTCACCATTCTCAATCTCGGCCTCGTTCTGGTTGTTAGGAAGTTCATCCCACTGCCAATGACGAATTGAGTCAACAGCTGTGGCTGCTGACATCTGACGAAGACACATGTTTTTCTCATCACCATTGTGAGCCAACATCTCAAGTACATAAGCACTGTTCAACATGGCTCCATTCAGTAACCAACGCTTCTGAGAAGTTGAAAGATCGTCATAACTCTTCACCGGACTTCCATCAGCCTTCAACCAGCTGGTGTTGTTGTCAAAGAAACGCTGATAAGCCGCGTCGTCTGCAACGAACAACGTCTTACTACCTGTCTTCGCCAACACCTCCTTGTAGCCCAGGTCTTCAATCAACCGAACTACCGTAGTGAAATTTCTCGCTTTCAATTCGTCGTAAATACTCCCGCCCAAGAAACCAGGCATGGTCTCATCGAGATCATAATCGTCTGAGCAAGAATACGTAACGCCGCTCAATGAAAGCAGACACACTGCACCAAGCAATGTTTTCCCCATTTTTGAAAAACGGTTTTTCATACGCATTAAAATGAATAAATTATATATTTTTTTACTGTATACATTTGGACACACCACTCTAGATTGAGGCAAAATTAATAGATTTTTATTATTCAGCTCTATCCAACGGGTAGAAAGTTATAGTGGTTAATATTTTTTAACCATCAGTTCGAAATAAGAGTTAAATGAATTTCTTGGTTTTTTGAAGACGTCACAAACCTCGACTTAGGAAAAGATACAAAATACACAGTATATCTGTTATTTGTAAAGTTAGATCAAGCAGATAACGGCAAATAGAAAGAACATGATTAAAAACATATTTTTCAGCATTTCAAATTTAAGTTTTTACGTTTTTATGCTCTTCAACATATGTTAAATAGACAGATTTCTGCACATTTCTCAGCACCGTCAATCTGCAAAACCGTCAGAGAGACAAAAGAAAAATAATTTTAAAACATCGGTTCTGAATTCCAAAACTTCGCATAATATTCTTCCTATTCCCTATTCTACTCAAGATAGACACCACAACATCACTCCCAAAAGCCAACCATGAAGATACAATCTCTCATAAAGAGAATATATTTATAGGTATGAGCTGAGAAAAGCATACCGCTTTATAAATAATCCCTGACTGACACGTCCCCAACAAAGAACAAAAGCGTAGAATCCCTCAGGGTATTTCTACGCTTGAATTTCTATATTGTCATCAAATCACTTCACAGCCATACACTCGATTTCTATGAGCCATTCCGGACGGCAGACCCGTGCTTCCGTAATAAGGAAAGGTGTATGTGGGAAACGGAAATGCAAATACGCATTGACTTTTTGGTAATCCGAGATATCTCTTAGATAAACAATCATATATTGAATAGCAGACAAGGAAGTACCTCCATCCTCCAGTAGTTTCTCGATGTTCAGGAAAAGTCTTCCGGTCTGTGTCAAAACATCGCCACGGTGCAGACATTCACCGTACTTGTCAATACTTGCTGTTCCCGAGATCATAAAGAGTTCTTCTCGCGGTAATACGAGCTGGGTGCCCCGCTCAAAAGCGACCCCATATTCATGCGTCGGATTCAAGTAATCCAAGGCATGCAGATATTTCACCTGATCCCGGCTCAACCCATCGACCGAAAAGAAATCTACCCCTATGATTGCCTCGCTATTATCGCCATACCCGCCAATACCGGTAGACGAGATATAGTGGCTCTCAGCAGTCAATCCCTGTTCCGCAAAGACCCGGTTTCGAGCAGTCACCACCTCCGAGTAATGTCGGTCTATATCCCTCACGTATAGCCACGTACGATGGCAATGCTGCTCCAGATTCAAATGCAGCGACGACAAGGTATCAATATGACGGCGGAAAGCCTCAGCAGTTTGCTCATCCGCTGTCCAGCCCTTGACTTCAGCAGCCTGAAAGCGCACGGATTGGAACAAATAGGTGATTTGGTCCACCTTGACTTTCAGACAATCCGGTGTCCCCTCTTTCTCGATAGCCCCTTCAGTAACATACCAGAGCTGCAAGGCCACTTTACTTCCATTTAAGAGCGGCTGTTCGATGTAGGAGACGGCACCCTTAGACAAGACGTTTAAATAGAGCTCCGACTGCTTAAAGCTTTCCAACTGATTCGCGGCGTCTGATAAATAGACCCGGGTAGCCATCAGCATTTCCAAAGAAAGTGAATTTTCAAACATCCACAATGCCAACTGAGTCTCCAAGCTCAACACCTGAGCATCAAAATCATCATCGCATTGAGAGGTAAATATCTGAAAACAAAAACTTTTTGCCATATTATATTATTCTTAATAAATACTACTTTCAAACAAACGTCCCTGATAGGTATCGCGCCGGATGAGTTCCCGTTTGACAAGCTCTACAAACTCATAATTCTTAAGTCCCCAGTCCGGAGCGATAAGCAGCTCCTTCGGTGACTGGGACGTGAAACGTTCTACAGCAATAGCAGGATTCAACCGTTCTAGATAGTCAACGACCAAAGAGGCGTATTCCTCTACGGTATATAGAGTAAAATCTGTCGGATTTTGTTCATATTCACGGGCCATCGCTGTACCTTTTACCAGTTGAAGCTGGTGAAGTTTTAGTGTATCCAAAGGTAATTGTGCTATTTTTGAAGCGCTAACCAGAATATCTTCCCTCTTTTCACCCGGTAAACCCAAAATGACGTGCGCGCCAACGGGTAATCCACGCTTTGCGGTTCGATGGATTGCGTCCACCGAACAAGCAAAGGAATGCCCTCGATTGATCCGCTTTAAAGTATCGTCATTTGAAGTTTCCACTCCATATTCAATCAGGACGAAAGTATCCTTACTCAAAGCCTCAAAATAATCCAACAATGACTCCGGCATACAGTCTGGACGTGTACCTACCACCAAACCAATCACCCCTTCCACAGCAAGCGCTTCTTCATACAAAGACTTTAAATATTCAATTTCTCCGTAAGTATTGGTATACGCCTGGAAATAAGCCAAATATTTCATATTGGGGTATTTCCTTGAGAAAAAAGCCTTGCCCTGTTCCAACTGTTGCGTCACACTTCCCCGGTCGCCACAGTAATCCGGATTGAAGGTTCGATTATTACAATAGGTGCACCCCCCTCTTCCAAGGGTTCCGTCACGATTAGGACAGGTAAATCCTGCATTGATTGATATTTTCTGAACTTTTCCAGTAAAATAGCGAGAAAGAAAACTTGAAAAATCTGTATATAATTTTTGCGACATCTTTATTTCTTTAAGAGAGTAGGACGATCAACGACGGATGGAAATACCTTCAATTCCGCCGGTCATGTCATAAAATACTTAGCAAAAGTACTAATTTTATTTTTGAAAACACGCACCTTGTACTTGAATAAGAAGAAAAATGGAGATTATCTTTGGTTATCTCAGAAGTTATAAATATATTTGCCAAAACATTAAAGAATATTTAAAATTGTAGCCTATCGAAGAAACATTACTTATATAAACCAACATTTTTAAAGTAATGAGCAACTTAACCACATTGACAGATGAGCAATTGGTCCGTTTATACACATCGAATGTAGATGAAGCTTTCGACGTATTGTTGTATAGATATAAAGATAGACTATATTCTTACATCTTATTTTCTGTAAAGAATGAGGATTTGGCTGACGACTTGTTTCAAGAGACCTTCGTCAAGGCTATTGTCAACCTACGTAACGGAAAATATATCGAAACGGGGAAATTCTACTCTTGGCTGACACGCATTGCCCACAACCTGATCATTGACCAATATCGCACGGAACGGAACGAAAATACCATCTCAAACGAAGAAGCAGAAGTCGACTTATTCGAGAATGCCAGCTTCGCGGAAGCTTGCATTGAGAGCAACATGATTTCTGAACAGAGCCTCGACGACATCCGCAATCTGGTAGAATTTCTTCCGGAAAACCAACGGGAAGTCGTTCGTATGCGATATTATCAAGATCTGAGTTTCAAAGAGATATCTGATAAAACAGGCGTCAGCATCAATACGGCACTAGGCCGCATGAGATATGCCATTCTCAATATGAGGAAGATGGCTGCTGAAAGAAATATTTATCTGAGTATCAATTAATTTAAAGGAAACAATGGCCATCTAAGGCAATAAATTCAGACATATTCCGTTTATAAGAATGTATTCATCAAAACTACATTGCTTATGAATGATTCTACTTCTGAAAAAAATTCCCCTAAAACCGAATCCTTGAATTTCATCAAGGCCTTTGCTAGAATCTACCATCCCAATACGGGACAAACAAATTCTAACGAAGTTCAAGCAGAACTTTTAGATTTTCAAGAAGCTTTCTGCTAGCAAACTAGTAAAAAAGACATTGTTTTTGTTTAAAATAATGTATCTTTGCATAGTCCGCAGCCTTTGTGGCGCGGACTTTTTATATCGACAAAATTATTCAATCTGAATATGAAAAAAATACTTTTACTCGGATCAGGCGAATTAGGTAAGGAATTTACCATCGCAGCCCAAAGATTGGGTCAACACGTGATTGCTTGTGACTCATATCCTGGCGCACCCGCTATGCAAGTAGCTGACGAATTCGAAGTATTCTCTATGCTCGATGGCGAAGCTTTGGAGAAGGTCGTAGAAAAACATCGTCCCGATATTATTGTGCCAGAAATTGAGGCCATCAGGACTGAACGTCTTTATGATTTTGAAAAAGAGGGTATACAGATAACCCCGTCCGCACGTGCGGTCAACTATACCATGAACCGTAAGGCTATCCGTGATTTAGCAGCCAAAGAACTTGGTCTGAAGACTGCTAAATATTTCTATGCAAAATCTTACGAAGAGTTGGTAGAAGCCGCTAAAGAAATTGGATTTCCTTGCGTAGTTAAACCCCTGATGTCTTCGTCAGGCAAAGGACAAAGCATCGTAAAATCTGAAGAAGATTTGGCCCATGCTTGGGAATATGGCATCAATGGCAGCCGAGGAGATATCAAAGAATTGATCATTGAAGAATTTATTAAATTCGACAGCGAAATCACCTTACTTACTGTGACACAGAAGAATGGCCCTACTTTGTTCTGCCCTCCTATCGGTCACGTACAAAAAGGCGGAGACTACCGCGAAAGTTTCCAGCCTGCCCATATCGCTCCTCAGCACCTTGCAGAAGCACAGATGATGGCCGCCAAAGTCACCGAGGCACTTACAGGAGCCGGACTCTGGGGAGTAGAATTTTTCCTCAGCCACGACAATGGCGTCTACTTCTCTGAATTGTCACCACGTCCTCACGACACCGGTATGGTAACCATGGCAGGCACTCAGAATTTTACAGAATTTGAACTTCATTTGCGCGCAGTTTTAGGCTTACCTATTCCTTGCATCAAACCCATGAGAATTGGTGCCAGCGCAGTGATCCTCTCCGGAATTGCTAGTGAAGAAGAACCCAACTATCGTGGTCTAGAGAAAACTTGCGAAGAAGATGCTGACATCAGAATCTTCGGAAAACCGACAACTAGAGTGAACCGTAGAATGGGCGTTGTGGTGTGCAATGGTCCTCTTGACGGTAATTTGGATGAAATCAGAGACAAGGCTAAACGTCTTGCTTCTTATGTAGAAGTCTATTAATTTTTAATATATCCTTGATTCAATGTAAATATTTTTTACTTACAAATCGTAGTAAATTATACATTATCAAATATATTAACCAATAAGAAGGAATATAAAATGTGCGTTAGAAATAGCGCACATTTTTATTTTGTATAATCATACAGAAATACAGAAGTAGGAAAGCCTTTATTTTCACCAAAACTACGAGGTCAAATAGCCATTGTGCCAAATTCCTGGATAGGCGACTAAATGAACCGTAACGCAACTCACCATTTCTATAGTCAAATCTCAAAATGAAAATTTTGAATATCTTCTGAAAAAAGAACCTGGCAGAAGATTTAGAAAAACATCGGCAACTTTCAACACGATATAAGGGAAGCAGCCATGAACCTAAGCCATATATAGCTACATTTCGAAATGAGTTCCTGGAAAGTAGAAATCGGTCGGTACCGTTTTAGAAAAAGTTCATTTTGTCACAAATGAGTCGTTGGACGGAATCACTTAATTTTATCAGTTAAATTTCTAAAGGGTGATAAAATTTTTCATAGGTGGAAAATAATTTATCTCGCCTAAGAAAATATTTTATCTCGCTTAAGATAATAATTTATCTCGCCCAAGAAAATATTTTATCTCGCCCAAGAAAATATTTTATCTCGCCCAAGAAAATAATTTATCTCGCCCAAGATAATAATTTATCTCGCTTAAGATAATAATTTATCTTGCCCAAGAAAAAAATAAATAATGCATTTCTTTTGGGGAACTAAAGTATAAAATTGGTCGGGAAAAGTAACTTCATGAAAAAAAATAGGTGAGCGATGACTTCTTTTGAACCTGTATGTCCTTTGTTCGTAAAGGAATCCAATATTTTTTATTTATAGCGAGAAGCTAGCTCCTCTCAAAAAGCAAAAGAGACAACGGCTCACAAAATATAGACGTATATTTAAATATTTTTTTGAAGCAAAAAATCCAACCTGAAATGACAAGAATCTCAATCTCCACCCCATTTTTCTGTGGGATGCCCCAAAGCTGGAGTCCCGGTAAAAAATATGCAACCCCAAATAGGATTGCATATTTTATTGTAGGTTCAGAAGATTTATTTACATATTTTAAAGTTACACGATTTATCTGGACTTTTAAGAATGTCAATAATTTATACCTATAAATATTTTTCTAAGAACTGCTCCATCGCACGATAAAAATCAAAACGGTTCTCTTCGTTGTGGAATCCATGACCTTCATTGTCCTTCACCATGTACTCCACTTCTACTCCTCGCGCGCGCAAAGCCTCAACCATCTGGTCACTCTCCGCCTTGTTGACCCGTGGATCGTTTGCTCCTTGAGCTACAAATAACGGCACTCGAATTTGGTCGGCATGCAATGCGGGAGAATAAGCTTCCATCATTTCCTTATCCTTTACAGGATCGCCCACTTGTTCGTACATCATTTCCAACATAGGCTTCCAATAAGGCGGAATCGTCTTCATAAACGTAAATAAATTGGAAACGCCGACATAGTCGATAGCACAGGCGTAAAGATCAGGAGTGAAGGTCACACCAGCCAATGTCGCATATCCTCCATAGCTGCCACCATAAATAGCAATACGCTTCGGGTCGGCAATACCTTGAGTGTTGAGCCACTCAACCCCATCAGTAATATCGTTTTGCATGGCTTGCCCCCACTGCTTGTAACTCGCTTCCAAGAATTTTCTGCCGTATCCGGTAGAACCCCTGAAATTCATCTGAAAGACCGCATACCCACGATTACAAAGGAACTGAACCTCTGAATTATAACCCCAGGCATCGCGAGCCCATGGTCCTCCATGCGGATTGACCACAACCGGTAAGTTCTTGGCATTTTCCATCGTATTGCCCTGAGGTAAGGACAGATAAGCCTCAATGGGCAAACCATCTCTAGTTACATAATTGACAGGTAGCATTTCGACCATGTCCTCTTCTTTTATCCAGGGTGCGATATCTGCGATTTTAACAGGATGATCTTCATGGATATCATAGTAATAATAAGCCCCACGGGTGCGGTCGCTTCCTACATACAATAACAACTTTTCCTCACTCTTGTCGCAATCAGCTCTGGCAACCCGACGATTTGGAAAATGTTTTTTGATACGCTGGCGGAGTTCCTCTTCCTGTTGGTCAAAATAATAACGGATAGGTTCCTTATGCCCCGTACAGTAAGCGCTTAATATCTTCTTACGACGTCTAGAGTAAGAAATACTACCCAGATCATATTTCTCGTTTTCATACATTACCTCCAATTCCTGACAGGTAGCCGGATCCATCAAGACCAAAGCCACTTTATCTCTTCCCATATTGGTGGCCGCATATACATATTTGTTATCAGGCGTAAATTCCATAAAGCTCACCGACTCCTTGAAGTTGGTAGTCAGTACAGGACGGAAATCCTGATCTTCCGTTTCGCGGTAAAGAATTTGTGTATTGACTCCATCCACAATGGCGGTAACCGAACGCAGGCGTCCATCATGATCGGTCATCCATCCTTGCCAGTTGCCCGGGTTTTCAGCCAACTGAGTCAACTCACCCGTTTTATAATTCAGACGATAGGGGTCGAAGACTTCAGGATTACGCTGATTCAGACCGATCAAGATTACATCGGGCACATCCTCTAAGTCATCAATAATCGAGGTGCGAACTCCTGGAAAATCGGTATAAGCCCGGAAGTCGCTTCCATCCAGATTCACCCCGAACAATTGGTAATTCTCATCTCCGCCAGTATCCTTCACAAAGAGAATCCTTTCGTTATCCACCCATAAATATCCTGCTACACTGCGCAAAGTCTCGCTCGTGATTCGAACCGCCTCACCGCCCTCGATGGACTGAACAAAAATATTCATACGTTTCTCATAAGGGGCCATATAGGACAGGTGCTTACCATCTGGAGAAATCTGATAAGCCGTACGTTCTGAATTTCTAAAAAATACCTCTAATGGTAATTGATTTTGTTTCATTCTAAACAATTTTTGTTTTCCCTACAAAGTAAACTGAATTTTTCAAAAAAGCCAAATTTCAAAACTCAAAATCTCCTTTACGAATCAGATGAATGAACACCCGTGGAAAGTTTTTAGAGAATATCCTCTTTCCGTGAAAGTTTTTTCGTATTTTTGTTAATCTAATCAATTACATAAAAGAACAGAGATGTTACCTCTTTCTCCAGCATATTTATTTATTGTCTTCCTGGTCATTGTCGCGGGTTACGTTGGGTATAAAATTGTTGTCACAAAACAAGCAACCAACGCAGCCCTCCCAAAGTCTGATGAAGAAAATGATTTTGAGTTATTGCCATTTGTTGAATACTTATTGCAAAGTTTAAATTGTACTTTTACCCACGAAGTAAAAGAAGAATGGCAGGAATATAACTTTAAATACCAAAGTGGAAATTTTATCGTCATCTGCAAAGAGCAGGATAAACTCTTACGGATCCACTACCCGAATTTCTTTTCTACAAAGATCGACGATTTGGATTTAGTCAGGGAAGTATGTAACACATGCAATGCCCACGGTTTCAGTCACCATGTTCTATACACAGCTAATGGTCAGGAAAATACATTGTCGCTGCACATCACGTCTTCCCTTTCCGTCGTGGACAATAATGAGAAATACATCACTCATTTAAGAGATGTCCTCTCCCATTTCTTCAATTTGGCACAGGAATTCTACCTCCGTTTTGACAAAGGAAAGGAGCGCTATAAAGACATCAGTCCACACGATGCGGAAGAGAATTATCTGAAATACGAGCGGGAATTCTATATGCTCAGAGAAATGGAAACCACCCACCAACCGTCCAATACCAAGATGGTGGCTTCCCCTGATAATCCTCTCTGCATCAGCACGCTTCTTAAGAATATATACGGATGGGAGCAACCGGAATTACTTGAGTTGAAGGTCGTTACCCACCAGTTACGGACCATTGTCAATGAAACGGATATTGCGGAGTTCGACATCAGCCGTGTTCTGGTCTCCACCAATACTGAAGGAATACCAAACTTTATCGGACGTCAGGCTACGTTGATTCTGACTTTTTCCTCAGACAGACAACAGCAGCAATGTTTCCCGCAACAAATGGTAATTGCTTTGGAAAACGAGGGAAGCACCTCGGATGCTCTTTATCAAAGAGCGACAATAGCAATGCACCTTACGGAAGCGCAAAACAAAAATACTGAATATGACAAGGACAATCCTACACCGTGTTACAGTTTTGTATTTGCATTCGACAAGGTTGACCGGAAAGTCATTGAAGACAAAGTAAATAAGACATTATCCTCCTTAAAGGAAAAATGTGATCAAAACGATTTCAGTCATCTGACTTCCGATGAAATTCTAGCTTTTAAATATGACAATCCGGATTTATTCTATTACCAGATCCATGCCGAGAGTTTATTTCGACAGAAACGCTATTACGAGACGATCGTTGAACTAGAATACATCTATCAATATCTATCTCCAAGGTTTTTGAGCCTTAACCACAAGGAACAAAATGCTTTCTATGAGATTTGCTACCATCTCGGTTTTTCATACGATGCAATAGGTTTATACAAACAAGCCTATTATTACCTTGACGCAATCTGTCCGCTCAATCATATCAACTATATGGAAGAGTATGTCAATTGTCTAGTCAACAACAAGGACTTCAGGACTTTGAGCATCATCGAAAATATGGAAACGCTCATTAAGAACCAAGTAACAGATTCTGACGGCACCTTACCGGAGAAGTTACAGAGTTTTCTGAACTTTCTGAAACGAAGAAGAGCTCACCATCTGATTGACCTCGGTTACTACGACAAGGCCAAGGAACTCTTCCAAGCCATGTATCAGGAACCGGAAAATCAAGACTATGCACTCAATGAACTGGCCTATCTGCAGAAACTCTGCGAAAAGCCTCAACCTAACCAAGATCATTTAGACAACAACAATTCCCAAGATAACTAATTAATAAAAATAGATAGAATTATGGCAATGGTATCCCCTTCTCTGCTTTCTGCCGACTTTGGCAATTTGCAGCGTGATGTAGAAATGCTTAATGAAAGCGAATGCGACTGGTTCCACCTAGACGTGATGGACGGTGTATTCGTTCCGAATATCTCCTTTGGTTTTCCTGTAATGAAAGCGATGGCTCAACATGCACAGAAACCCCTCGACGTACACTTGATGATTGTTCAACCAGAAAAGTTCATTAAGGAAGTGAAGGCTTTGGGCGCAAAGATCATGAATGTACATTTTGAAGCCTGCACGCATTTGCACCGTGTCATACAACAAATCAAAGCCGAAGGCATGATGGCTGGGGTTACGCTTAATCCCCATACGCCGGTATCCGTATTAGAGGAAATTGCTCCTGACCTGGATCTCGTGATGCTGATGTCTGTAAACCCTGGTTTCGGGGGACAGAAGTTCATTGAGCATTCTGTCGACAAGACCCGTCGTCTACGCGAACTGTTAGACCGTACCGGTTCAAAGGCACTGATTGAGATTGACGGTGGCGTGAATAGAAACACGGGAAAATTACTGGTAGATGCAGGCGCTGACGTTTTGGTGGCTGGTAGTGCTGTTTTTGGCGCTCCCGACCCGAAAGCTGAAATCATCGCGTTGAAAAACTTATAATATATTCCGATACATATCTCCACAAAGAAATGCTGACTCCCCTATTATCAGACAAAGAACTCTTTGAACTGATGCGTACCCTGCAACAGGCTCAAAGAATCGTCATTTGTGCTCATCGCAGTCCTGACGGCGATGCGATCGGGTCTTCTTTGGCATGGTCACAATACCTGCACTCTTTAGGTAAGAAGGTATCCATTATTATGCCCAACCCCTTTCCTGACTTTCTCCGTTGGTTACCTGGAGCACAATACATCAGTTTCTACGACAAGAATGAAGCACAAGCCACAAAGACGATTGAAGAGGCCCACGTGATTTTCTGTCTTGATTTCAACGGACTTAATCGCCTTCAGGACATGGGTAAGGTCATCGAAAAGACTAAAGCGGACCGCATTATTATTGACCATCATCTCGATCCCGACCGGAGCATGGCTAAAATGGTGATTTCCCACCCGGAAATGAGTTCTACCTGTGAATTGGTATTCCGTCTGATTCACCAACTGGGAGGCTTTGAGAGCATGACCAAACCAATGGCTACCGCCATTTATACGGGAATGATGACCGACACGGGTGGTTTCACTTACAGCTCCAACAATCCCGAAATCTATCTCATCATCAGTATGCTGCTGACCAAAGGGATAGACAAGGACAAGATTTACCGCAACGTGTTCAATAATTATTCAGAGCACCGCCTTCGTTTTACGGGATATATTCTGAATGAGAAATTAAGGTTCTTGGAAAATAACAAAGCCTCAATCTTCACCATCACCCGCGAAGAAATGCAACGTTTCCATTTTATCCGGGGCGACGCGGAAGGACTGGTGAATATGCCGCTTCAGGTAAAGGGCATGCGTCTCAGTATCTCGCTTAGAGAAGATACTGAAAAAGATGTCGTCCGTGTTTCCCTGCGGTCGGTCGATGATTTTCCATGTAACAAAATGGCAGAACAGTTTTTCAATGGCGGAGGCCATCTCAATGCTTCCGGAGGAGAACTTCCTTTCCCTTTAGAGGATGCCGTAAAGACAGCTGAAGAGGCCATCAAGACCTTCAAGGAATTACTCTAAAAATATGCGTATCTACGCAGCAACGTCCGTCACTCCTGAACGAATGACGGACGTTGTTGCGTTGATACAGTTCATACCGGAAATGTCGTGACCATGTAAGGGTCCAATAAAGGATCTAGACTTTTGTTCAGAAAAAATAAGCCTTGAGATAAATACATTATAATGAAAAATCGGAACCTATTTTTAGAATAAATTCGTAAATTTGAACTCTAATTAATAGAGTTGTAAGTAGTACTACATCTGAAAAAGAGGAATACTTATATATAAAACATGTCAAAGCTGTAAGTAAAATTTATTAATAAAAGATGAATAAATACATGAAATGGGGACTTGTTGGTTTCATAGCTATTGGACTAACAGGATTAGGTATCCGTAGTTTCGTCCCGCGCACAAATGAGGATTTAAAAGTGGCTCCGGCCAGACCGAACAACCGAATGAAGAAAAGTCTAGATGTGAGAGCGGTTATTCTACAAGAACATCAGCTAAAGGACGAGATTTTCGTCAGCGGATCACTCATACCTGACGAAGAGGTGAACCTCACCTTCGAAACGAGTGGCAAAATTACAGCGATCTATTTTCAAGAAGGGGCATTGGTCAAGGAAGGAACCTTGTTGGCAAAAATCAATGATGCTCCACTTCAAGCACAATTGCACAAACTCGAGGCCCAGCTCAAACTAAAGAAAGACCGGCTTTACCGCCAAAAAGCGTTGTTGGAAAAAGAAGCGGTCAGTAAGGAAGCTTTCCAAGAGGCGGAAGCCAACCTGTCCACGCTTCAAGCGGATATCGAAGGGATGAAGGCTAAAATTGACCAGACGGAACTCCGGGCTCCATTTTCAGGAATCGTCGGTTTAAGAGACGTCAGCGTCGGCGCCTTTGCTACGACCTCTACCAAAATCGCTACGCTCACCAAGACCAACCCTTTAAAAATTGAATTCAGCATTCCTGAACGCTATGCCGGTATCTTACAAAACGGAGCAAAATTATCCTTCACCGCAGAAGGGGACATAGCACCTCGTACAGCACAGCTCTATGCCATGGATTCTCACGTCGACCCCAATACCCGTACGTATACAGTACGTGCCCGTTATGAAAATGCGAGAGGTGAACTCGTTCCTGGACGTTATGTGAACGTGAACCTTATCACCCGATGTTTCGATAAAGCGATTTCTGTGCCTAGCGAAGCGATTGTCTCGGAAATGGGGATCGACAAAGTATTTCTTTGCAAAAATGGAAATGCACAACCGGTGGAGATCATAAAGGGACTACGTACCGACAAACGAGTCCAGGTATTAGGTGGTGTTCATATAGGCGACACCGTCATCGTTAGTGGTACGATGCAACTCCGAACGGGACAGAAAGTCAACATTGTAAGTCTTAAATAAAACGTCTGTTGAATGAATATTTCAGAACTCTCCATACGTCGCCCAGTCTTGGCCACCGTAATGACCTTGTTGATCTTAATCTTCGGTTTTATCGGTTATTTTTCTTTGGGCGTTCGTGAATATCCTTCCGTGGATAATCCCATCATCTCCGTGAGTTGTGCCTATCCCGGAGCCAATGCCGATGTGATAGAAAGCCAGATTACGGAACCTTTGGAACAAAATATCAATGGTATACCGGGCATTCGCTCTCTGACCAGTGTCAGCCAGCAGGGCTCCTGTAGAATCACGGTTGAATTTGAACTTTCTGTTGATTTGGAAACCGCAGCTAATGACGTTCGAGATAAAGTTTCCCGTGCACAGCGTTGGCTACCCCGCGACTGCGACCCTCCGACGGTCTCTAAGTCTGACGCTGACGCGATGCCGATTCTTATGATTGCCATCCAGAGTGACAAACGCTCGCTTTTGGAACTCAGCGAGATTGCCGATCTGACGGTGAAGGAACAGCTCCAGACCATTCCTGACGTTTCCAGCGTAATGATCTGGGGAGAAAAACGCTATTGCATGAGACTTTGGCTTGACCCGGTCAAGATGTCAGGCTATGGTATCACACCTATGGACGTCAAAGCAGCTCTAGACCGTGAAAATGTGGAACTTCCATCGGGATCTATCGAAGGAAATACCACAGAACTCTCTATCCGCACCATGGGACAGATGCACACCACTGAGGAATTCAATAATTTGGTCGTCAAGGAGCAGCAGGGCAGAATTGTCCGCTTCAGCGATATCGGTCGTGCAGAACTTTCTCCTCGTGATTTAAAGGGATATATGAAAATGAATGGCGTACCGATGGTGGGTGTCGCTGTTGTTCCACAACCGGGTGCCAACCACATTGATATCTCAGATGCGGTGCACGAACGTATGGAACAGATGAAGAAAGACCTTCCTGAAGATGTGCATTATGACTACGGTTTCGACAACACAAAATTTATCCGCGCTTCCATCAATGAGGTGAAGACCACTGTCTACGAAGCTTTTGTCCTGGTCATTCTCATCATCTTCCTTTTCCTACGCGACTGGCGCGTGACCCTGATTCCATGTATCGTCATCCCCGTTTCACTCGTGGGCGCCTTCTTTATCATGTATCTATGTGGATTCACGATCAATGTGCTGTCTATGTTGGCCATTGTTCTCGCCGTCGGACTGGTGGTGGACGATGCCATTGTCATGACCGAAAACATCTATATCCGTATAGAACGTGGCATGCGCCCATTACAGGCGGGTATCGAGGGGGCCAAGGAAATTTTCTTCGCGGTCATCTCTACCACAATCACCTTGGTTGCCGTATTCTTCCCCATCGTATTTATGGAAGGTATGACCGGCCGCCTCTTCCGCGAATTCAGTTTCGTGGTAGCGGGCTCCGTCATCATCTCCTCGTTTGCAGCCCTGACCTTCACCCCGATGTTGGCAACAAAATTGTTAGTGCGCCGCAAACAGCACAACTGGTTCTACCGGGTCACGGAACCTTTCTTTGAGGGTTTGAACAGAGTCTACGCCCGTTGTCTAGCCGCATTCTTACGGAGAAGATGGATGGCAGTGGCTATCATGATTATAGCATTGATTTCCAGTATCGTCATGTGGGTGAACACGCCTGCTGAAATGGCTCCAATGGAGGACCGTTCGAGTCTGTCCATACGTACCATGGGACCTGAAGGAGTGACCTATGAATACATGCGTGACTATACGGAGAGCATCAATCAACTCGCAGACTCTATCGTACCCGATGCCGCCTATATTATGGGATTGGTCAACGGTACCTCCGGTAATGTCAGAATCACCTTAAAAGACCTCAATGAAAGAGACTATTCTCAGATGGAGGTCTATGGAAGACTGGCAAAGTCCATTCAGAGCAAGACGGATGCCCGTGCCTTTGTACAACAGCAAAGTAGTTTCGGCGGACGTCGCGGCGGCATGCCGATTCAATATGTATTGCAAGCCACCAACATTGAGAAACTGCAGGAAACCTTACCACAATTCATGATGAAGGTCTACGATAATCCTACCTTCAGCATGGCGGATGTCAACCTGAAATTCTCAAAACCTGAAATCCGTCTGTCGGTCAACCGCGAAAAGGCAAATATGATGGGAGTCAGCACCAGAGATATTGCCAGGACCCTACAGTATGGCCTGAGTGGACAACGTATGGGCTATCTTTATATGAACGGTAAACAATACGAGATTGTCGGAGAAATCAACCGCCAACAACGTAATACTCCTAATACCCTGAAATCTATCTATATGCGTTCGGCTGACGGAAAGATGATACAGATGGAAAACCTGGTGGATCTCGTGGAAAGTATCGCTCCACCGAAATTATACCGCTACAACCGATTCGTCTCTGCCACGATATCAGCCGGACTAGCAGAGGGAAAGACGATTGGAGAAGGTTTGGAAGAAATGGATAAAATTGCCAAAGAGACACTTGACGATACCTTCAGAACAGCACTCTCGGGTGACTCCAAGGAATTCAGGGAAAGTTCTTCGAGTCTGATTTTTGCCTTTGGCTTGGCTTTGCTCCTGATTTACCTCATCCTTGCGGCGCAGTTTGAAAGTTTCAAGGATCCGTTCGTCATTATGCTCACAGTTCCTTTAGCAATCTGTGGTGCGTTGATTTTCATGCTCGTGGGAAACCAGACCATGAACATTTTCAGCCAGATCGGTATCATCATGTTAATTGGTCTGGTAGCGAAAAACGGTATTCTTATCGTAGAATTCGCCAACCAGCGCCAACGCAGTGGAGAAGACAAAATGACAGCGATCAAAGAGGCTGCCGCACAACGTCTACGCCCGATTCTGATGACCAGTGTTTCCACGATACTTGGTCTGATTCCTTTGATGTTTGCCACAGGAGAAGGATGCAACGGAAGAATAGCCATGGGTACCGCAGTGGTGGGAGGTATGCTTCTCTCCACACTGCTCACCATGTTTATCGTCCCCGCGATTTATTCCTACCTTTCTACCAACCTTACCGTAAAGCAGGCAAAAAGATTGGAAAAAGAAAAATATGAAGCGATTGAAAAATAAATGACAAGTATGACTCACCTAAAGAAATATATAGGAATACTGGCACTTTGCTCCATCAGTTCTTCCGGCATGGCAAGCCCTATAACGGACGAAGAGGGACAGGATTCCATCGGACTGCCTTCCACGACAGCCACCCTTCCAGCCTTTATCACGTATGGACTGGAGAACAATTATCAGATTCGGATTGTCAATAATCAGGAACGTATTGCAAAGAATAACGCTACAAAAGCAAATGCCGGGTATCTTCCCAAAGTGAATTTAAGTGGCGGATATACGGGAGGGTTAGAAAGCAAAAAAACGAAATTACGTAACGACAACTCTTCCCAGAAAGAACTTCATCAGTTTAGCCAAGGTGCAAACGCTGGCGTCTTTGCGGAATGGACGATATTCGACGGACTAAAGATTCAAACCAACTACAAGCGACTACAGGAGCTGCGCAAGCATAGTGCCACACAAACCAGGATCGCCATAGAGGATTATGTGGCTGATATTACAGCGGAGTATTATAATTATATCCAACAAAAAATACGTCTCCGCAATCTGCTGCACGCGGTAAAACTATCAAAGGAACGTCTCCGTATCGTACAAGAGCGTTATTTGATTGGTAGCGGTTCTAGATTATCCTTACAACAGGCTCAGGTTGACTTTAACGCAGATAATGCAAGAAGTTTAAAACAGCACGAATTGCTCCGCCGGTCCGCCATCCGTTTGAATGAGATGATGGCCATCCCGGAGGTCGACCAAAGACTCAGTGTCAAAGATACGGTGATAGACGTAGATAGCACATTGGTCATGAAGGATTTATGGATGTCGACACTGGAAACCAATGCCGAACTCATTAAAGCGGCGCAAAACAAGACTCTGGCTGACTTAGACTTCGAGAGTGTGAAAAGCCGGGATTATCCCTATGTCAAACTCAATGCCGACTATGCGTTCAGATGGAATAAATACAATGAAGGTCCTACTGAAAACCGTAACACCTGGGGACCTGATTTCGGAGTCACCGTCGGTTACAAACTGTTTGACGGAAACCGAAAACGGGAACGGCGGAATGCCAAAATCAGTATTGAGAATGCTGAATTGGCTCAACGTAACCTAAAGCTTGCACTGAAAGCTGATTTAGCCGATCTTTGGCAGGCATACAGAAATAATCTACGGCTGCTGGAGCTAGAACGGGAAAATCTTGTCACTGCGCAAGAAAATCATTTTATAGCCCATGAAAGATACCTTTTGGGCGATCTTTCAGGTATTGAAATGCGGGAGGCACAACAAAACCTACTGGATGCGGAAGAACGTATTCTTGTAGCGGAATACAACACAAAGCTGTGTGAAATCTCATTACAGCAGATTAGTGGCAATATCATGAAATACGCTGAATAAATCAACTGCTAGATCTGCATCAAAGATTAAAGGCCTAGGTATCCTCTACCTGGGCCTTTAATTTTATCCATCATCGTTTTTCCTCAAGATTTCATTCATGGATTCTCCTCTTCTTCTCCTAAGGTCGTCCAGGTCAATCCTATCGTTTGTTTCCGATCTTTGAACACAAAGGAAGATAAATATCCCACGAAAACACTGACGAAGAGTCCAATTGCACCATAAAGCAAGAAGCTGACATCTGTTGAATATTTGACGATAAACACCGCAACTATTCCTGCACAGAATCCGAAGATAGCGGATTTTCCTCCGATTCGCGGGAAAAAGATGCCCATCAGGAAAAGTCCACCCAACCCACTCGTGAGAAGTCCCAGTATTTCCTGGAATAGATCCAACATGGAAAATACATTCCAAGTAGCCATCATAAAGGCGAACCCAACACCGATTAAGCCGGAAATCAGACTGGCATAACGGGCCACAGACATGGCTTGACGTTCAGAAGCTTCTACATGATGGGGCTTGTAAAAATCTACGGTAAAAGCAGTAGCTACTGAATTGATACTGGAGGAAATCGTACTCATCGTGGCTGAGAAGATCGCTGCAATCAACAATCCTGCCACTCCTGAGGGCAACTGACTCATCATGAAGAAGGGGAAAATACTATCTGCCTTTTCCATCGTGAAATCCAGTTCTGCCGGATGTGTTTTGAAAAACGTATAGAGTCCGGTGCCTATGGCGAAAAAGATGAAGGTTACCACCACACTCAAGATACCGTTCAACAGGATACCTCGCTTTGCACCTTCCTCACTATTCGTCGTCATATAACGCTGAATGATGGTCTGGTCTGAAGTATAGGAAATGAAATTGTTCGCTAAACCACCCACCAAGATCACCCAGAAAGTAGCAGAACGATAATCCAAACTCCAGTCAAACCATTGCAGTTTATCATCGGCTAGTGCTATGTTTATAAATCCATCGAAACCTCCATCTGTATGCAATACCAGGAAGAAGAAAGACAAAACAGCACCTCCCACTAGAATAAGACCTTGTACGACATCTCCCCAGATTACGGCTTCCACACCTCCCATTGTGCTATAGACAATCGTAATGATTCCCATTAATGCGATACAGATATAAATATCAATTCCTGTGACAGCAGTCAATGCCAAGGAAGGAAGATAAAGTACCAGTGCCATGCGCATCACGATAAACAAAATAAACAGAGCACTCGCAAAAGAACGGGTGAGTACGTTAAACCGCCGTTCCAGGTACTCATAGGCACTCGCTACCTTCAGTCGTCGGAAAAACGGCAGATAATAGTGGATAACGGGAAATGATACCAACAAGATGGTGATGAGTAGCGGACAATAAGTCCAATCCGTGGCATAGGCCTTGGCGGGATAAGCCATAAAAGTGATGGCACTCAGCATCGTGGCATAGATGCTAATTCCTGCTGCCCACCATGGAATACGACCTCCTCCTTTGAAGTAGTCATCGGTGCTTCTTTCGCGTTTCACAAAATAAAATCCCAATGCGAGCATAACCAATAAATAAAGCAGAAGTATTGTCCAATTGAGAACGCCAAAACTTACTGTTTTTTGCATTTGGATTTCAGTGACATCAGCCGAACGGATTCCTGGCTGGGACTCTCCATCTACCACGAGCCAACTTTGATCAAAAGGGATCATTGCGGCACCGGCACGTGCCAGGGAGGAAGAGCGTGACACGGTAGTCCAAGTGTCTGTGATGGTATGATATACCAGTAACTCATCATTAAACTGATACCATTCTCTAGGATGGTGGAGATATTCGGCAACTTGCCTATCAATCTGTGCCATCGTCGCTGTATCTCCCTTACTCTCCGCTCTCCATCGATTAGCACCACTGTTAATGGCATCCTCAAAAATAGAAAAATTAACGCCACCAACAAACAAGATGTGCGTACATCCCACAGCGACTCCAGAAGCACCGACCAAGGTCTTTAATTCAGGACCAGCGGAAATTGGAGAAACATTATTCCACTCATTCGTAATAGTATTGAAATATACCCCATCGCAATGAACATATCCTGTTGTCTTACCCGTTGCTGCGGTATAGCCTCCCATAACGTAGAAACAGGGTGCTTGTGCATTGTTCTGAGCCACACAGACAGGCTGTAGACGAACACTTCCTGGCATGTCAGGCAAAACTTCCCAAAAACGTCCGCTTGGATAAGCGAAACGATAGAAAGACAATGATCCTTCCTGGTTACTTTGTCCACCACCAACGTAGATATATCCATCAAGATAGGCTGCTCCCATGTTATCCAATGCCTTTGGCAGGGAGGGTAAGGTTTCTATGGTTGTTGTATTACCATCATAACGAATGAAACTGACGTCGACTAAACTTTCAGAACCGTCTGTACCTCCGATAAAAACGATACCATCGGGAACTGTCACACTGGCACCATAAGCACTGGGATGTGGCAATTTCCCAATAAGTTTCCAGTTTTGACCGGAGTCGAAAGGATAGGCGTAGGCATAAATATCGTCGTAGTAAACCTTTTGACCGCCCTCGGCTGCAGGAGTAATCGGAAAGTTGCATCCTCCAGCGACAATCGCATAATCACCACAGCGTCCAGCAAATGGAGCAGAGACTCCTTCTGGTCCATTTACGGCTAATGGAGACCTGGATTGGTAAGAAATAGAATGATAAGAGATCATTGATTTTTGGGCAAACATCTCTATATAGCAGCCCAGTAAAAAAATCAAGATGGAAAAAATCCTCTTCATGTTGCATTTGTATTGAGTCGCAAAGATAATAAAAAAGAAGAGTGCTTTAGATATTTTAATACAACATTTATCAAGTAGAATACATTTTGATATCTTTATATCGTGTTTTTGTACATTTCTACGTAAATAAAGTCTTTTTATCTGATATACAAGTCTAGAATTTTTTTGTTAAGAGGATGAATATTCAACATGATTGAGTGTTAAGCGCTTGCACCGGTCCAGACTACATATCCTAAAAAAGTACAGGTAGGATGAAATAGCAACTCCATCCTACCTGTACTATAAAAAAGAAGAGGAGAATACTCCTCTTCCAAAATATTTTATTTCTTATCTACACTAACGTCTTCAGATCCTTCACTCATCAAGTCGGTTCCCCAGTGAGTTGAAGCCAAACGCTCTTCACGACGCTTTACTTCCTCTGCTTTCTTGGCATAAATAATCATGCGGAGAGACTGTCCATAACTGAAATAGTTCCACATCCAGTTCAACATAACAATCAGTTTGTTTCGTACACCGAGAATAGAACGCAAATGCACAATCAACCACATAAACCAAGCAAAGAAACCAGCCATCTTCACCTTACTGAATTCAGCAACAGCACGGTTACGGCCAACGGTAGCCATCGCACCCAAGTTACGGTAATGGAAAGGTTTCAAATCCTTACCCTTATCCAAACGAATCAAATTCTTGGCCAAATTGTTACCTTGCTGAATGGCAACCTGAGCCAACTGTGGATGTCCACCCTTCCAGTTGTCATCACCTTCTGGCATGATACATTGGTCACCGATGGAAAATACACCATCTAAGCCGGGCACACGGTTGAACTCATCCACAATGATACGGCGTCCACGACCTAAATGATCAGGAGAAAGATTGCCGACAGGCTGTGCGGCAACACCGCTCACCCAAATAAAAGTACGAGTCGCAATAGAACTTCCATCCTTCAACATCACGGTATGGTCTTTGAAGTCTGTCACCATCTTGTTTAAGAGAACGTTGACGCCCATCTCACGGAGATACTGTTCAACGTGAGCTGAAGACTCTGGACTCATAGCTGCTAAAAGACGTGGACCTGCTTCAATCAGATAGATATGCATCAAACTGGTTGGAAGGTCAGGATAATCCTTTGGCAAAACGAAATTCTTCATTTCCGAAAGTGCACCTGCTACTTCCACACCTGTAGCACCACCACCAACAATAACAACATTCAACAATTCCTGTCGTTCACGTTCATCAGCACAAGTCAAGGCGCGTTCAAAGTTATCCAACAATGCGTTGCGGAGACCCATGGCTTCACTGACATTTTTCATAGGGATAGCCTCTGCCTCTACATTCTTATTACCAAAGAAATTGGTGGTTGTTCCTGCAGCCAAAACCAAATAATCATAATTGACCTTACCGATAGAAGTCTGAATAATCTTATGTTCTGGGAATATAGAACGTACTTCAGCCATACGGTAGAAGAAATTCTTACGTTTCTGAAATATCTTACGGAAAGGGAAGGAGATGCTGCTAGGTTCAATACCAGAAGAAGCAATCTGATAAATCAATGGTGGGAACTGATGATAATTATTTTTATCGACCAGCACAACCTGATAATTTGATTTGCTGAGCTTATTTGCTAACTTTAAGCCACCAAAACCACCACCAACGATAACTACTCTTTTTTTGTCTGACTGAGGTATATTAAAACTCATAAAAACTGTTTTTTTATCTTTTTATGATTCAACTGAATTCATTTGCAAAGTTACTGTCCGTAGAAGGAAGAACAAAATAAAAGTAGGAGTTTTTATCGAATTCTACCGACTTTTAGTAGACATTTAACGGAACGCAACATCCCCTATCGCAGATTGCAAAGTACATTTTTCAAAACACACCTTTACAACAATTTGCTTAAAATCCATGTCAAAACATCGAATATTCTAATTCTTGCAAAAAGGGAAAAGAAACGGTCTTGACCTTTAGCCTGATCCTCGGTAAACTGCTGCATTAATCTATCGAGAATTCGATAATGCCCCATTACTGAAGAAGGTCGTTTTCATAAAATTTGAAAACGACCTTTTTCTCAGATTTCGAAATTTATCTTCACACCAGAATCACTACTGGAAGCTACTGATGCTGTTCACGATAAAGATCATTGACCGTCTTTACTGGATTGAATGTAGACAATGGAACTTCTACAAAAACAGTATTCCAGTCACTCATCGCACCATTCCAAAGACCTGGCAATTCCAAAGCTTTCAATTCCTTGCCGTCCTTACTCTTGTGGGAGATAAATCCTGTCTTTTTATCCACATATTCAGGGAGATTGAAACGGTTACCCTTATAATCCTTCAGAGCACAAACTAAATCTACGGGATTGAAGTGGGTACCTTTCTCAAACATCGCCTTTTTCTCGGGATCATCCATATCTATCTGGGAACTTTCCAAAATCTGCAAGGAAATGGTTCCGTCATTATTATAGGCCAAGAATGGACCACCACCAGGTTCACCCACATTTCTAACCATGCCACATACACGCATAGGGCGATTTAGTTTTCGACGGAGATAGACCGCGAGTTCTGTATCCTCAAGCATCTTGGTATCTGGATTCTTGCAGCACAGTTTTTTCTGTACAAACTGCAACATCTCCAACAGGTCTGCTGTGACATACTGACCGCTTTCCAACTTCTTCAAATAAGCAAATGCTTGTTTCTGCAAAGAAACTAAAACACCGGCAATGAGTTTTTTATAAGTGACAGTATCGCCCTTCAAACGATCGGGAACAACATTGTCGATATTCTTGATGAAAACAATATCTGCATCGATATCATTCAGGTTTTCTATTAATGCACCATGACCACCTGGACGGAACAATAAAGAGCCATCAGACTGACGGAAAGGTGTATTATCCGGATTGGCAGCAACGGTATCTGTACTTGACTTCTGTTCGGAAAAACTGATGTTGTATTTTACGTCAAAGGTCTTTGCATAGTGTTCCGCCTTCTCACTGACCAATTTTTCGAAGAGTGGACGATGTTCTGGAGATACGGTGAAATGTACATTTACAGTTCCATCCTTCTGCTTTGCATACATAGCACCTTCAACTAAATGCTCTTCCAGCGGAGTGCGGGCACCTTCTTCGTAATTATGGAACTTCAAAAGTCCCTTTGGAAGTCCACCATAATTAAGGCCTTCAGGCTTTAACATAGCAGCTGCAACTTCCTTGTATCGCTTCTCTGCTAACAATGCGAGTATGTCTTTGTTGTATAAATGCTGGCAAGCGGCATTAAGATCCTTAAAGAAAGCGGCATGCTCTATAGAAGAGAAAAACTTCTTTTCGAAGTCTGTCTGTGGCTCTGTGTATTCTGCATCCACAAAGGCAAACATATTCTTAAACATACGGCTCGCAGCACCTGAGGCAGGAACAAATTTAACGACTTTATGTCCATCTGCTGAAGTATAACCGTCCCATTCCTGCTGATATTGCTTTTCTTCTTCCGAAGACGGTACCATTATCCCTTTGTCGACAGAAGCTGCCGCACTTAACTGCAAATAAGGGAAACCTTTTTCAAAACAAGACAACTGCTCTGAAAGTTTTTCTTCACTGATACCTTTCTTAGCTAACAAGGCTTGATCGTTTTTGTTTATCATAAAAACTTATTATTTAGGGGGTTCGCAAAATTAGATGTTGTTACGCAAAGTTATAAAATAAATTACTTAAACCATCGGATTATAAAAAAATTGTGCGGGGAAACTTGTACTTCCATCCGAAACCTGTAATTTTGTCAAAGAATCAAAATGAAAATCATATGATACTATTAAAGATTAAGGATAGCGAGCGGATTGAGACTCTCCATCCACAGTTTAAATGGTTATTCGACTACATCAAATCCCACGACTTTAATGAAACGCCTGCTGGAAGGATTGAATTGGACGGAAACAACCTATTCATCAATGTAGACGAACCGCAGCTGCGAACAAAAGAGGAACAAAAATTGGAGGTGCACCAAAAATATATAGATATTCATTTTCCACTCAGCTGCACCGAAATCATTGGATGGAAAGGCTTGAGTGATCTCAAGAGTACACCAGACCAACCCTTTAACGTCGAAAAGGATTTCGCCTTCTATTCCGAACCCGCATCCACCTATGTTGAGGTACATCCTGGGGAATGTCTAGTCCTCTATCCTGAAGACGCTCATGCTCCGATTATCGGTAAGGGGAACATGAGAAAACTGGTAGCCAAAATAAAACTATAACCATCCATACGAAAACTAAATGTTTACCAAACTTTTTACAAGTTTTGCTTTGATCTCTGCGATTGCAGCTTCAACGCCATCAGGCTGTTCTAGCGAGATCGACAAAGAAATCTCAAAAGTTTCTGAAGCAATCGATGTATTCGATGAAGCCCTTGGTGAATGGCAAGAATCTTCTGAAATCAGTAAAGAAAGACCTAGTGAAAAAATCGAAAGCAACTCCAACCGTCCGATTGAATTACCTGGGAAAATGCATGGAGTACCGGAAAGAATGGTGCACCACTATGCTTATACGCTTTCTTTCAACAGAGAAAATAACCAACCTAATTGGGTGGCTTGGGAATTGACCGCAAAAGAGACACAAGGTACTATTGGTCGTAGCAACGAATTTTTGCCGGATCCGGACATACCTCTTCCCCACCGGGTGACCACAGAAGATTATAGGAACTCTGGATATGATAGAGGACACATGGCTCCTGCCGCTGATATGAAATGGAGTCAAAAGGCGATGAAGGAATGCTTTTACATGAGTAATATGTGCCCCCAAAACGGAAAATTAAACAGTGGTGCATGGGGAGCTTTGGAAAAGGCCTGCCGTAGATGGGCACAACAGGAAGGAAAGGTTTATATTGTATGCGGACCAGTTTTTGAAAACAAAAGGCATAAGAAAATTGGAAAGGAACATATCATACCTGTTCCTGATGGATTTTTCAAAGTGGTACTCTCCTTGAAGAAAAACAAAGAAAAAGCCATTGGATTCTACTATACCAACAGATCCAGTAAACAATCATTAGAGAAAGCAGCTAAAAGCGTAGACGAGATTGAAGAAATGACTGGTATAGATTTTTTTGTAAATATTCCGGACCGTCTTGAGGAAAAAATTGAAGCGGAATACTCACTGAAAGACTGGAAATAAAATTAAGTAAAATCATCTCGACAAGATGAAACACAAAAAACGAGGCGTTAATTAGAATATCTAATTAACGCCTCGTTTTATTACTCTATATTAACCAAGATACTTTGTCAATATCTTAATGTTGTCAGCTTCACGTAAGCGACGCAATGCCCGTTCCTTAATCTGACGAACACGTTCACGTGTCAAATTCAAACTGTTGGCAACCTCTTCTGCGGTCATTTCATTTCTACCAATGCCAAACAACATCTTTAAAACCTGACGTTCACGTTCGGATAAAGTAGAAAGAGCAGAGTCCAGGTCAGATGCTAAAGATTCCTTTTCCATTGTATTATCCGTACCAGGAGCAGAATCATCTGTCATTATATCAATAAGACAGTTAGAATCATCGTCTTGGAAAGGAGCATCCACAGAAACCTTTTTACCATTGGTTCCCATAGCTTCCTGAACCTTACTTACATCAGTTTCCAAAAGATCGGCTAATTCCTGCACAGAGGGTCGGCGCTCGAATTCCTGTTCGAAATTAACAATAGCCTTCGTCAACTTGCTTTGGAAACCTACCTGGTTCAAAGGCATACGTACGATACGGCTTTGTTCTGAAATTGCCTGCAAAATACTCTGGCGAATCCACCAAACTGCATAACTGATAAATTTAAAGCCTCGAGTTTCGTCAAACTTCTGAGCGGCTTTAATCAAACCAAGGTTACCTTCATCAATCAAGTCATTTAATGCCAAGCCTTGATTCTGGTATTGTTTTGCAACACTGACAACAAAACGCAAATTAGCTCTAGTTAATCTCTCTAATGCCTCTCGGTCACCGTGATGAATTCTTTGAGCGAGTTCTACTTCTTCATCAGTAGAAATTAACTCTTCACGTCCAATTTCAACCAAATATTTGTCCAAAGCCGCACTCGAGCGGTTGGTGATACTTTTGTTAATTTTAAGTTGTCGCATATTTACCCAATTTGAAATGCAAATATAATAAGAAAAAATCAAAGCACCAAATATAAGTCATAGAATTCAATGGAAAACCTAACGAGGCATCTAGCATCGGCATATAAAAGTGGGGTTAGGGACTAAACAGCTATGCAAAAGATTGACAACATATACTTGTTAAAAGTACATGAAAAGCTAGAAGAATCAAAGAGAACAACAGTATCTTTAAAAGTTTGATGGGCATTAGAGTCGTAAACAACCCAGATAAGCCAAATAATCTTTCTCTCTATCCAGCCTTAAAGCAAAAAAGTCCTGAATGCATTGCACTAAAAACTTCGTTAAAATGTCAGCAACCTACTCAGTCACGAGTATACCAGACTTAACTTCTCTCTTTGAAATGGCCAAAGAAGATAGTGTGGTAGACCTCTCCCATTCCGCAAGGCAGGCCATAACGCAAAAAAAGAGTCTCCAAAGCATTTGCCTTGAAGACTCTCTAAAAAATGGC
>SAMEA104404097__coassemble_128_pt1 | contig 82132 bp, 55 predicted proteins | sample SAMEA104404097__metabat2_low_PE_059 | metagenome-assembled genome bin SAMEA104404097 (sample SAMEA104404097) | Balaenoptera acutorostrata | reverse complement strand
ACCAAATCTTTTGCCAACTTTTTTCGCGCAAAAATGCAAGGACGGAACTGAAATCACATTCACCGCCCTTTGTCTCAGCGAATTAGACCCTGGAAATTTTTTTCAAGTTTTCTTGAAGTTTTTCCAACGGAGCAAGGGCAAATATAGGGACTTCCGGCAAACGGGCCAAATATTTTCTGGGGAAAATGGAAGAAGGATGCTGCAGAACATGGTTTTGGGAGGAAAAAGGGGGAGTTTAAGGGATTGGAAGGGGATTTTAAGGGCATTAAGGTTGTTAAGGTCATTAGGGTCATTAAGGTCGTTAACGACGCTAATGACCCTAATGACCCTAAAGACCCTATTATCTCCAGGAGCCGCCTCCCCTTCGGGAGCTGCCCTCACTTCATCCGACTTTATTGCAAATATTCCTGGTCGGCGACATTATTCTCCCGAAATCCCCTCTATATACAGAGAGTTGGGATTTCCTCTATCATCTATCACCAGCGCACTTATTTAATTGTTAAACAACTCATTAGGGGTGATAGATGATCTATCACCCGTAAACCTCTGATTTACACTAGCTATAGTACCCGGTGATAGATGTGATAGAGAAAGTAAACATTGCAGTAGGAAAAAAGCGTAAAAAACGCGAATATTCTCGTTTTTTACGCAAATATCGCTGCACGAGCAGCATCTCAGAAAGCTCAATGACGATTTTCTAATTACTTTAGAAAATCCACCTAGCAGGAAATCCATCAGGATGGTCAACTTATATCGTTTAAAAGAATCAAACCTGTAAACCAAATTCAGTACATTTTACGACCAAATTCAGTACACTTCACTAGCAGTAACCTAGACAAATCTACTAGTAACTTAAAAAAATCTAGCAGTAACCTAGATTCATCTACTAGTAATGTAGTTCAGCCAACAAATGAAACTGATATAAAACGGCAAACTCTATTTTTCCACATTCCATCAAATACAAGCGGATACGAATTTGCCAACCAGATGATCATCTGCATCTGTAAAAAGGGGGGACAAGACCCAAGTCCCATCCCCCTGCATATGATTTATTTTTGACCTTCTTTAAAAGCTGCTTCCTCCGCAGCACCGATAATGTCTTCACGTGGATCAGAATAGTCTTCCTCTGGCATAGCCTTCAAGGCCGCCCGGGAAGGTTTGACCACAGTCGTCTCCGCATCGGCAGACTGCAACCCAGGACAACGCTTAGACTGATTACGGCGCTTGGGTTTCTTAGGTTTCGCCTTCTGCTCCTGTTTCTGAACCGCCTCTTCAATTTCAGAGATTTCCGGTAAGACACAGACCTCGGTAGCCTCCATAGCAGTACGCTTCTCTTTTGCCCGGAAGACCTCATCAATAAACTGAGGTTCACGACGGAATTTTATCAGCGCTTCACGAGCAGCAATCTGCTGGCTCTCCTTCTTCGAGCGACCCTTACCTTCTCCGGCCACTAGTCCCTCAACGACTACTGCGCTACGGAACAATGGATTATTGGTACCTTCATTTTCAGTATTTTCCAAGGTAAAGTCAGCCTGTATACGATTTTTCTGGCTCCATTCCAAAAGTTTACTTTTGAAATTCACTTCTTTATTCGCCACGCCGTCGATATCGAGCAAACGGCCAATAATCCGATTCTCGATAAACCATTGACAGTAGGCATATCCGCGGTCCAGATAAGCAGCACCGAACAAAGCTTCGAACGCATTACCGCCGATATGATTACCCGTCTGACTAGCTTGTAAAGAAGAATGCACCAAATTGTTCAATCCCAACTCAGCAGCCAATTTATTCAAAGAAGTACGCTGTACGATTTTACTACGGGTACTTGTCAAGAAGCCCTCACGTTTCCGGTCGAAGCGGTGAAACACAATATCGCTGACCACGGCCTCCAGGATCGCATCCCCTAGAAACTCCAGGCGTTCATTATTCAGAGCCCGTCCATTGGAATTACGATAAGCCTGCGACTTATGCGCCAAGGCAACACGATAGACCTCGAGATTGTGAGGATAAAAACCAAAGATGTCATACAATGCAGAGATCAACTCCTTGTCCTTACGGAAGGGGAGTTTTATTCTGTCAATAAAATTGGATAACATATTACAAATAGATAGATTAAAAAATTGCGAACTTGACACGGGAAAACACTTTCCAATCAGAAAGCAGGACACGCATCAAGTTCGCAAGTAACGTATGTTAAAGATTACTCTTCATACTTCTTTACGATGCAGCAAGCGTTGTGGCCACCAAAGCCGAACGTATTGCTCAATGCAGCGCGTACAGGACGTTCCTGAGCCTTATTGAAGGTGAAATTCAAGTTGTAGTCGATATTTTCATCTTCATCGCCCTCTTCGTGGTTGATGGTTGGAGGAACGATATCGTTCTGAACCGCCAAGCAGCAAACCATAGCCTCAACACCACCGGCAGCACCGAGAAGGTGACCTGTCATAGACTTGGTAGAGCTGATATTGAGTTTGTAAGCATGTTCGCCAAATACCTGGAGGATTGCCTTAGCTTCAGAGATATCTCCAACAGGAGTTGAAGTACCGTGAACGTTGATGTAATCGATATCTTCAGGTTTCATGCCTGCATCTTCGAGAGCAGCCTCCATAACGAGACGTGCGCCCAAGCCTTCAGGATGACTAGCTGTGATATGGTGAGCGTCAGCAGACATACCGACACCTGCGACTTCGCAATAAATCTTCGCACCACGAGCCTTAGCATGTTCCAACTCTTCAAGTACCAAGATACCAGCACCTTCACCCATGATAAAACCATCACGGCTCTTGCTGAATGGACGAGAAGCATGTTCTGGATCATCGTTACGGGTAGAGATCGCATGCATTGCATTGAAACCACCCACACCTGCAGGCCAGATAGCAGCTTCAGCACCACCAGTGATCATCGCATTGGCCTTACCCAAGCGGATGAGGTTGAATGCGTCAGAGATTGCATTGGTAGAAGAAGCACAAGCAGAAGTAGTTGTATAGTTAGGACCATGGAAACCATACATGATAGAGATCTGACCTGAAGCAATATCAGAGATCATCTTAGGGATGAAGAAAGGATTGAACTTAGGACCAACCTCTTCGTGAGTGGTTGCATAATAGCCAACTTCTTCTTCGAAAGTATGGATACCACCGATACCAACGCCAAGAACAACACCGATACGGTTCTTATCTACCGCTTCGAGATCCATGCCGCTGTCCTTCACTGCTTCCATAGCAGCAACAACTGCGTACTGTTCGTAAAGGTCCATCTTGCGGACTTCCTTACGATCAATAAAGTCAGTTGCCTTGAAGCCCTTGACTTCGCAAGCGAACTGAGACTTGAACTGAGAAGCATCGAAGTGAGTAATAGGAGCTGCACCACTAACACCCTTCTTCAGGTTTTCCCAAGATTCTGGGGCTGTATTACCTACGGGAGTCAATGCACCCATACCAGTAACGACTACTCTTTTTAATTCCATGAGTTTATATCTTTTTATTAAAATTGCAAATTGCGAATTTGCGAACTTGCCAATCAACCACGGACGTACCGCCATTAATCGCAAATTTGCAAATTCGCAAATTCGATCTCTCTATCTTAAGTCATAGAGAAAACTTGTGGCTTCAAAAAAATTATGCCTTAACGTTAGCTTCGATGTAAGCGATAGCGTCACCTACAGTAGCGATCTTTTCAGCCTGATCATCTGGAATAGTAATCTTGAATTCCTTTTCAAATTCCATGATGAGTTCTACAGTGTCAAGAGAATCAGCACCGAGGTCGTTAGCGAAGCTAGCTTCGTTCTTTACTTCTGCTTCATCAACGCTCAACTTGTCAACGATAATTTCTTTTACTTTTGCAGTAATATCCATAACTGTTATTTTTTATAAGTTAATAATTTTTGTTCTTACTTGATTTCGATTGCAAAAATAGAGTTTATTATTAAGATACGCAAGGATTTGAGTAAAAAAAGAGGGGGATATTGCACATTCTTGCGCCATTTGTGCCATCTCCGCTTGTCAAATTGGACAAAAAAGAACATCGATCAGACAAATTCCTGAAACCAAACACACCAACTCTATTTTCTCAAGAGTGCAAATCCGGGTACGTCCCCTCTAAAAAACATAAAATCAGTAATATATCAATAAAATCAACGAAAAACCTGCCCTGATAAAAAAAGGATGCCATATATACCTATATTATATATAGCCTCCTCTTTTCATCATTCAAACAAAAAACAATACTCCTCTTATTTCATCAGGTCATCCAACTGATTCAGCATGTCAATGGCCGATTTACCGGCTTCCAATACCGCCTTGCTGACTTCGACCGCCTGTTCCAAATCAGCTTCGTCCACCTTCTCGGCCTGTTTCGCCGTTTCTTCGAACAAATCCCCCAAGGGGTCACTCAGAGTAAGTCCATCAATCGAGATTCCCTCGACCTTAGAGAGCAGTGCCTGACTTTCGTCCCCGTCCATATAGTCATTGACAAAAAGAATTTCCCGCTCAACCCCTACCTCTGAACGTAAGAACGACAAGAACTGATCTTCGTTGGACAGGACCCCATAAGCACTCATATGGATCTGAGCCCCATCCTCATCCAAGAAAGTCAACATCGGAGCATGTTTGATTTTCCCGTTCTCTCCAATACTTTTGAGTACCTTCAGTTTGAGTTTCAACCTGACCTTCCCCTCCTTCACATTGACTTTATAATCGCCGGGAACCAATGAGAAATAAGTGCCTGCATCACCATAGACCTCAGAGCCATCCAGACAGATTTCCGCAGACTGACGTACTTCCTCCTCGGGCTTCGGACTGTTGCCAGAACATGCGAAAAGGACAACTGACAACAGAAGAACTGCTAAACCTCTCAATTTCTTTTGCATAACTTAGCCATTAATAGTTCGTAAAAGCGGTATAGATACAATACAGACAGACAGACAGTTTCAAGGCAGTACCCAAGAGAAAAGTCACATAAGCCGCATTGGTCGCCATCAGCGTCTCCTTCATCGGCTGCTTTCTCGTCAGTTCCAAGAGGAAAGCGCAAACATAAGGCACAATGCCCATTGCCAAGACCAAACCGAAAATCACCATCCCGGTGCTACCGCTCTCCGACAGATTGGTCATAATAATCAGACCAATGATAAAACCGATGACACATCCCCATTTGCCAGGTTTATTCACCTCATGAATCAACGATGCTAACTTCGGTATAAAATGTTCCAAGACCTTGGCCAGAACAACGGCCACCACACAAATCACAATGGCCGTAGTCGAAAACAGTTCCACATCTCCTCCATACTGAATCACCAACAAACCGATCAAAGTCAAGATTGGACCTGGCACACGATGTACAAAACAACCGATCAAACCTAATAACATCAGCAATACTCCTACACACCAAACGATTATTGTTCCCATAATATGATTAAATTAAAGTCCCATATTCCTTGGTCGTAACAGCGGACTCATTACTCTTACGACTTCTACATCTTTGCTCTACAAGAAGTGAGAAGAAATCCGCGGTATTCTCTCCCCCCTTGATTTATCTGCAAAAATAGAGAATGACGAAATAGAAATCAATGTCATTTTCTGTCATTTAACGCCAAGCCGGTCAGAGGCTGCGCACCGATATTCTCAAAGCCGGAAAGGAAAAATTATCCATATAGGGGAACAAACACCTACAGATCACAGAATGTCCTAACCACAACATAATGGGACCTCATCCACCCCATAACCAAACGCGTCTGTTTCACTAGGACAGTAAAACAGACGCGTACATATCTAAAAAATAAATTTCGAAAAAAGATCAAGGATACCTGTTAAATTCCCCAAGCAGAAGGAATGAAACTCTTTTCCACCTGTTCTTCCACCTTATCGGGAAGATTATGGAAGAAATCAATACCGGTCAAATCCTCCAGACGGTCGATAGAGACAGCATGCTCTTTCAGGGCCTTCCGGTCGCTCTCCCCAACATCATAGTTGGTCTGTGACACCCAGAAACCGATGGAAGAATAAGTATTATTTTTCACTTTTAACAATGCGATAAAATAATATTTCGGTACAACGATACGGTTGTTAGCCACTCTTCCAGTATATTGTCCATCAGCGATTGTACCCCCCTTGACCACATACAAAGTATCAGAGAAAGAGCGGTCGCGACCCAATTTCTGAACATGGGCCTCAAACTTTGTCCAATATTTCTGATTGAACGTACTTTTCTGCGGAGACATATTCGTCATATAGAAGGTCTGGTCGTTGGCTTCTCTCGAATAAAGACGATCGTGGGAAGCACAAAGGTGTCCATGATCATAACCATTAAAACGAGCGTCATCTTCCAGAAAATCCTTTTTCAACAGAGGATCCTTCGGATATTGTGGTTCTATATCATAGGATTTTCTAGAAACGCGTTTTTCATAAGTCACCCCATCAAAACGGAAAGCGACCCAACGAGAATGGTACTTCGAATAATCATATTCCAGGCAATAGTCCATCACCTTCCCTTTGTAATCGTAAGTCCAGTGCGTAATCAATTCATTACCTTCTTTCAAAGCAGGAACTTCCAAACGAGCAGCCACTTCCCCAGTAGGTTTCACGTTCTCAGGCTTCCCTCCTCCCCCGAAGATAATATTGTCATCATCCTCAGAGCAAGCAGCGACGGTAAAGATTACCGTCGCTGCCATTAGATATTGAAATATTTTACTCAAATTCATACCCATTACTTAATGATAGCGTTACCTGCAGCGTCTGTCAAAGTAAAGTCGTCAATCAAGATGTCCTTACCTGGATTCTGTGGATTCATAATAGCCATACAGAAAGTTCCATCCGCTTCAATAGTAAATTTATGTGTTACTTCTTTCCATTCTGTTGAAGAAAGATCATTCACATAATCACCATATTGGTAGCAATCACCATTCAACTTACCACTTTCTGGTACAATTACATAAGCAGGACGAGCAGAACCACCGGCAGAAGTTGCAGCCTTTACAAAGAACTTCATTGTGTAATCACCAGCCTTAAGGTTCAATTCCTTATAAGCCAAACGCTTATTACTCTTTGGATCACCTGCAACACATACTGAGAATTGACCGCTATGTGCATCTGTACTTTGTGAAAGTTTGGCACTACTTGCTGTAGAAACAGACTTCCAATTATTTGGCAAGCCATCTACCCAAGTCTCAAAGTTACCGTTTGAAGCCTCAACGTCGCCAGTATCAGGAGTGTTTCCACCACCTTCATTACCACCTTCATGGCCACCATTAGCCTTACCAGCAAGCACCTTGAGATTTTTCAATTCCCAAGTACTAGCCTTTTCTGCGCTACATTCATAACGGAAACCGATACGTACCTTCTTACCCACCATATCAGCAGGAATCTGAAGGTCATAATTGATCCAGGTAAAGAACTTCTCACCTTCGTCATGCTTGTTCTGAAGTACGACCCATCCTTCTTCCGGAGCAGATTCGTTGAAGTTCGCATTAATCATCAGCTGATGATTTTCTGGAACACTCATATAACCGATAGCAGACTCGTAAGCCACGTGAGCCTCAGTCACATTCTCCAGAGAAATCTCAGGAGTTACCAAGTAAGCGACACCTGCCACCTTGTGACCTTCCTTACCACCAACGTGACCGCTGACCTTAGCACAGTTATAGTTAGAATCAAAGCCCCAAGTCCATTCACTAGTACCCAGATAATTCACCATACCATCCAGACTGCTAGTCATAGCAGCACTGAAAATCGCGTCACCTTCAGGTTTCACATCAGGAGTATTACCACCTTCTTCAGCCTTACCAGTCTCAATCTTGAAATTCTTGAGTTCCATAGTAGTAGACCCCTTGTCGTCACATTCATGATAGAAGGCCACACGAATAGTCTTACCTAAAAACTCTGCAGGAACCTGAACATCCATTTTGTTGAATGTCTTCCAATCAATCTTTCCATCAGCACCCTTTACTGATTCCTTATGAGAAACTGGTATTTCTGTCCAGTTCTGTGCAGCATTGTTCGCATCGAAGTTATCAGTGATAAACAATTTGTTACCATTAGGGAAACGGCTCATATAAGCCAAGATATAATCGTAAGTCAAATGTACTTCCTTCTGATCCTTCAAAGAGATTTCAGGACTTACCAAGTAATAAATACCTGCAGTGTTCTTTTTTGCTTCAAAGTCATAACCACTTGCCTTTGCAGTACCGAAGTCAATCTTCCAAGCACCGGCACCGCTCGTTGTATAGTTCACGAAGCCACCGAAATCAGTTGCGAAAGACTCAGCGTAAGGCAACTCTCTTACCCCACCTTCTTCAGGTTTGTTTTCACCACCTTCTGCAGTACCCTCGAGTACAGACAGGCTCTTTACCTGCCAAGTAGAACCCTTAGAAGCAGGAGTATTGTAATAAAGCGCCAAACGAACCTTACTTCCTACAAATTCTTCAGGAATGTTCACATCAATACTCTTGACATCATTCCAGTCGTTCACACTTTCGAGAGTGACTGGGATTTCCGTCCATCCCTCGCCAGCCTGATTGGCATCAAAGGTCTTCGTAATCCATACCTGCTGATTTTCAGCGGTCTTGAAATATCTCAAGACATATTCCATCACGAAATGTGCGTTCTCGACATTCACCAAAGAAATTTCCGGGCTCACCAAGATATAGCTACCAGCAGTGGTGCTCTGGTCGGCACTGTTGTAACCACTGGCAACAGCAGCCTTATGGTCGTTGATCCAGCGACCTTCACCGGTCAAGGTATAATTGGTATATCCCCCCAATGAATTTTCGAAGGACTGAACAAAAGGCAATACTTTTGAGCCATCCCCGATGATTTCATCCTCGATGCCATAGGGAGCGGGGACGTCCTCACAAGCTGTAAAACCCAATGCAAGAAGAGCAACAGCTAAAAATGAAAAAATCTTTTTCATAAATCTATTGTGTTTTATTTATTATTCTGAATTGATAAATAGCAACCTTCTACTTTACCTCAGGATCTATATCCTTTACGGAACGTAACTGGAACTGCCAATCGCGACCATAGTAAGACAAGATACCGGTATAAGAACGAGAATCTTCCGGAATAGGCAGGAAAGCTATCGGATTCTGAGTGGAAGTACGGAGAATCACTTTTGAATGACCCGCATCCAAAGTCATATCTCGGTTGACCGCAAAACCATCATCGTAAAGCACTTCTGGAGCAAAGATTTTTGGCAGCTGTTCTGGCTTACCAGACTTTTCACCGATAGCAGGAACATCTTTCTTAAATCCCTGTACATCATCCATTGTACCCTGAAGCTTCGTCAACATCGGTACGGTCTTATAAGACTTCTCGAGTCCCTTGATTCCTTTCGTGGTCAAATCCACGGCCTCCAATTCAGGAGCATTCAAGTTAGGTTTACCGACCAATTCCACATTAGTCGCACACAACTGCATCAACATAGGACCAAGACGGAAATTACCCTTACTGGTCTTATAAGGCTGACCAATCTTAGGCATATAACCATAACAACCCACATAAACCCCCTTCAAGTTCACCTTGATGCGCTGTCCCATAGAGAAGAACGGGCTCAAGAAAGGGTTCTTGATGGACAGGACGATGCTATTGTCACCTCCTTTTTCGTCAATATCGCGGAGCATCAAAGTCTGATAAAGGTTTCCCCCCTCATCATTAGCCACCACGACCCCTTCGAAAATCAAGTCATTCTTAACTTTGGTGTAGAAGTTGGCTGCACCGAAAGAAAATTCAGCATCATTACTATTGGCACACAGACTATCTTTAATCTGGCCAATCGTCGTATTCGTTTCACCGATGGAAGTCGGACTAGTAATGATGAATCCGTCAGTATTAGGATCATCCTCATCCCCCATACATGAAGTGAATGGAGCAGTCAGGATACCTCCCAACAGAAACATTGATAATATCTTTTTCATTGTCTTTCTATTTTATGAATTACTTATAGGAAAGTCCGTTAGAACTTGAAACCAACATTGAAGAAGAAGTTGAAAGCATTAGCGTAATAATACTTAGAGTTCTTAGAGAATCTATAAGCCTTACCTTCGCCCTTACTAGCCTGACCATCATTCTCATTATAATAGAAATCATCACGGTTCTGCTCGTAACCACCGGTACGCATATTCGTATTGTTGGTCACATTGTTCAAAGAGAGATTCAAAGACAAGCTCTTGCCTTTTGGCAAACGGATATACTTACCAATAGAAAGGTCAAGCATGAAACCGTCATCAAACTTTTCCTGATCAGCAGCATAAGACTTGATGGCATTGCCTTCCTGATCGAACAAGACACCACCATTCTGCTCAAGAGTAGCCTTATCCACATCAAACACCTGATTACCATTTGCGTCTACGCTACCAGCAACATGGAACTTACCTGCTGTGGCATAAGTACTGTTCAAACGACGATACTGTGAGAAACCGACATAGACACGGTCGTAGTAATTCAAGTTAGCTTCGAAGAACCAGCCACGAGTACTGTAGTTCACGCCCAGACTTGCAGCAGTCAATGGAGTACCGCTCACGCGCATACCATCGGCAACGACCTGCAAAGGCATCTTTTCCCCAGTCACAGGATTGGTACAATTGTTCAACTTAGCAATCTCAGCTCCCTTCACACCTTCGTAACTGATCTGTGCGTATGGATTATTCACATATTTCGCATCACTGATGGTACCGATCAAGTTGAAGGACAGATTTGAGTTCACCTGATATTCAAAAGCAGCTTCCACACCATAATGTTCCTTATCAATACCGTTCATGGTCAAATAAGTAAAGGTGCTGTACTGGTCGTTGAAATAAGCTGTCTGTTCCACCTGGTTCATGAACTTGGTATAATAACCACTAACCTTACCGGAGAAGTTGCCCCAACGGAACTTGTAGCTAGCTTCAGCACTGGCGATATCCTCTACGGTCAGATGGTCTACATAATTATTATGCAAACGAGCCGCTACGAAACTGTTACGAGCCAAAGGAGCTTTCGCATCGTAACCACCAGCCAAGGTAAAGACATGATTTACGGTTGGAGAATAAGTCAGTTCCAACTTAGCACCTCCACCAAAGAAATGTGCCTTACCGCTCTTTCCATAAGAATTATTGGCAGCACGACCATTACGCATCAAACCCTCACGTTCCATCATCGTACCTTCCACGTTACCACCGAAGTTAATGCCGAAGTGGTTGGAACGATAAGCATACTGTGTCCAGAGTGTAGCACGGTTGACAAAGATATTGTAGTTGTAACCGAACTTGTCGCCCTCACCGATCATACGGTTCGGATGGTTCAAGTCATTCTGCGCTTCCTGACTGGCCATACCATAGTCATTAGCGGCGAACTTGTCAATATCCGTATATTTGGTACCACCGAGGAGGTCCTCCATCGTCTTATAGTGCATACCCTTAGTGGTATTCAAAACGAGACCGATAGCATATTTATTCCGTTCGTTGATGGTCTGAGAGAAGGTAGAAGTCAAGTTACCCATCATCTGGTCATTGTGACGGCGTTCCAAATAATACAACGCCTCGCCCCCCTTCGCTTCGTTCTGACGGTTGACAAAGTACATACGGTCCCAGTCCACTTGACGGTTAGCCTTACTGGAAGTCCAGTAGTTCACTAAAGAATTGTACTGATCCAGGAAATAAGGATTAGCGGCCAAGAAATCCGGATTGTTGATTTCAGGATTATAGACATCAAATACACTAGAAGGGAAATTCTTGTAATAGTCAGGACGTGGGTCGTAGGCATCGCCCGCCCATCCCAAGGCAGAATTACTATATTTTCCATATTTGAAACCAGCGGAAGTCACCAACTTGGCCTTGTCGTTCATATTCCAGTCCCAAGTCAGGATGGCAGTAGGTTCAAAGCTCTCAACCACGCGGGAGTTACGTCTCTTTCCCCCTTGATAACCCCAGTATGGATTATAATAGTGTGAATTGGCCAACCAGTAAGCTTCCTCAGTAGAAGCCCCCTGCTGTGCACGTTCGGTCGGTGCACCAAAAGTGACCAAGGACAAAGAATGCTGATCATTGAAACGCTTCTCAGCAGAGAGGAAGTAGCTCAACGCATTGTAGAACGTACCGTCAATCTCCCCCTCATTGGCCCAACGATAACCGATCAGACCAGCAAAAGCCCAACCGTTGTCCAGCAAGCCGGTGGCATGTGTAAACATACCGCGAGCCACATAATTACGGTTACAACCGGACAAAGTCGCCTTTGAGCCCTCAGCATATTGACTTGCACGGGTATTGATGTTGGTCGCGCCTCCCACCAATGGCACTCCAAACGGGTTGAAGCCAAAACCAGAAAGGCCTTCCTTGTTGCGCACAGCATCGTTCATACCACCAATCATACCATAACTGAAACGACCGGTCTCGATGTCATTCATCAACATACCGTTCAGATAGGTATAACCATACATGTTGTCATAACCACGGACTCTAAAACGCATTGGACTGAAAAGATATCCCACTTCAGACTGATAGGGATCATCGTTAGGTCCAAGGAATGACAAAACACCTTGCGACAAATCACCATCCTCATCGAGCTGAGACTCGGTAAAGGTAAAGTCAGAATTATCATTCTGAAGCTTCAGGGTGTCGGTCAGTTCTTGTGCATTCGCGCCAGTTGCCAAGCAACAAGCCGCGGCCAAAATTTTCACACCTTTGTTCATACTAACTATATTAAATCTATTTTTCTTGCAGACAGACTTATGGTGCCGGAAAATACCATAAGTTTTGGGCAGACCTACTTAGCCCCACAAAGGCCGGAACGGAAAACCATTTCCACACCGACCATCTCCGAGTTCTACCCTATATACCACAAATACTTTTGTTTTCTGTATGCAAAGCTAATAAAAAAATGCGCTTTATTTAGGTTGAGAAGACTATATTTTTTGATTTTAACAACTTAAAAATGTGTGATTCTCGTTTTTTTTTCGGAAATTTGTCTGTTCTAAAATAAATCGATAATTTAATTCATTCATCAGTATATGAAAAAAGCTTTTCTCTCGCTGACGCTCTTCATGATTGCTATCATTGCGTTCGCCCAGTCCTCCAATGAAAAACGTTATGCTGTTTATGGCATCGCTTTCTACAATTTGGAAAACTTGTTTGACACAGCACACGACTACAACAAGAATGATTACGAATACCTCCCTGAGGGTAAGAACAGATGGGGAGCGATGAAATACAACGCCAAGCTCAAGAACCTATCAAAAGTACTTTCTGAACTCTGTACCGACCGACTTCCGAAAGGTGCTGCCGTTATCGGCGTTTCCGAAGTGGAAAATGCAAAAGCGCTTTCTGATCTCGTCAAACAACCCGCATTGGCTAAGCGTGGCATGAAGATGGTGCTGCATGAAGGTCCCGACCGCCGTGGTGTGGACTGCGGTTTCCTCTACAATCCTGCACTCTTCGAATTCGAGAGCAGTATGCTGATTCCTTCTTATGCCTTGGACGACAACCAGCCCGACGTTGACCTCGGTTTTACCGTCGGGGAAAACAACAAGGTGATTCCTAACACCAACTTCCTCCTGGGTGACACCACTCACCTCACCCGTGGTTTCCTGGTCATGACCGGCCGTCTCGCTGGCGAGAAGTTCCACTTTATCGTCAACCACTGGCCATCACGTGCCGCAGAGAGCAGTGTACGTGAGCGTTCCGGCTACCAGGTTTACCACCTCAAGGAAGCCCTCTTGGCCCAGGATCCTGACGCTAAGATTGTCATCATGGGCGATATGAACGACGACCCGATGAACAAGAGTATGACCAAGGAACTCAAATGCGAACATAAAATCAAGAAGGTAAAAGACCAGCATGACCTTTACAACCCATGGTGGAATACCCTCTACAAAGAAGGCAAGGGTACACTTTCCTACCGCGGCAAATGGAATCTTTTCGACCAGATTGTGGTCAGCGGTAATCTGATTGGTAAAGACTATTCCACATTGAAGTTCTTCAAGAACGAGATTTTCGCAAAAGAGTATCTCTTCCAGAAAGAAGGTCGCTACAAAGGCACTCCGCTCCGTACTCACGGTGGCGGTATCTGGCTTAACGGCTACAGCGACCACCTCCCAACTCAAATCTACCTTGTAAAAGAAATCAAATAAAGATATGGCACAAAAACCTAGTATACCTAAAGGTACCCGTGATTTCGGCGCAGTCGAGATGGCTCGCCGCAATTACATTTTCGACACCATCCGCAGTGTCTATGCCCTCTACGGCTTCCGTCAGATTGAAACTCCGGCTATGGAGAACCTTTCCACACTGATGGGTAAATACGGCGAAGAAGGTGACAAACTATTGTTTAAGATCTTGAACTCCGGTGACTTCAAGACCGCAGTAACGACCGAAGACTACTCAGAAAAGAACGCCGCTCAGCTGGCTTCCAAATTCTGCGAGAAGGGTCTCCGCTACGACCTCACCGTGCCTTTCGCACGTTATGTCGTTCAACATCGTGACGAGCTCCAGATGCCATTCAAGCGTTATCAGATCCAGCCGGTATGGCGCGCTGACCGTCCTCAGAAAGGCCGTTACCGTGAATTCTACCAGTGCGATGCCGATGTTGTCGGCTCCGACTCTCTGCTTAACGAAGTGGAACTGATGCAGATTATCGACGAAGTCTTCACTCGTTTCGGTATCCGCGTCTGCATCAAGATCAACAACCGTAAGATTCTTAGCGGTATCGCTGAAATTATCGGTGCTGCAGATAAGATTGTAGACATCACCGTAGCTATCGACAAACTCGACAAGATTGGTCTCGACAAGGTGAACGATGAACTCCGCGCTGTGGGTCTGAGCGAAGAAGCGATCGAAAAGCTCCAGCCTATCATCAGTCTCAGCGGCACCAACGCTGAAAAACTGCAGACCATGCGCACCGCCCTCGCTGACAGCGAGATCGGCACCAAGGGTTGCGAGGAAGTGGAATTCGTACTCAATGCCTTAGGCAGCCTCGAAAGCAATGGGGAATGGAACGAGAACGGCAATGGCACTATGCACAACCCCTTCGAACTTGACCTCACTCTGGCCCGCGGTTTGAACTACTATACTGGTTGTATCTTCGAAGTAAAGGCGCTCGATGTACAGATCGGCTCTATCACCGGTGGTGGCCGTTACGATAACCTGACCGGCATCTTCGGAATGCCAGGCCTCAGCGGTGTCGGTATCTCCTTCGGTGCCGACCGTATCTATGACGTACTCAACCAGCTGGAACTTTATCCAGAAGAAGCTATCACAGGCACTCGCCTGCTCTTCATCAACTTTGGTGAAAAGGAAGCAGCCCATTGCTTGAAACTGGCCAAGGCCGTACGCGCAGCAGGTATCTCTACTGAAGTGTTCCCGGATGCGGTGAAGATGAAGAAGCAGATGGCTTATGCGAATGCTCACAACGTATCGTTCGTTGCCCTCGTCGGTGAAAACGAGATGAACCAGAATGTGGTGGCTGTAAAGAACATGGCTACCGGTGAACAGCAGACCGTCACGCTCGAACAGTTGATTGAAATGATTGGTTAACACCAAGCACAACTATAGATTAGAAAGGATGGATTATCGCAGGATAATCCATCCTTTTTTGGTCATCATGAGAGGTACCTGTTCCGTACCTCCTGTTATTCCTGGTTCACAAAATAGACACTGGAACGTCATGAGGACCATTGCCCCAAAGGCTATTTCCACCAAAACCTAACCCGTTTTTTCACCGCCACCAGGAAGACCCGCATTTTCATATGTGCGATTCAATGCAGAGACCGTAGGATGCCCGATGACTGGGCCACCATCATATTGGGAAATCTAGTCGAACAGTTCTTTGCTTTGTTCTCCTCCCCTCCCACAAACCATTCCTCAATTCCGAACGCTTCCTCCTCATCATCCTCGCCTTTTGTAAACAGCACTTAACAAAAGCTATCATCACTTTTAGGTATTTTGACTATTTTAGAAAGAATAACTGGCCTTAAATTTGTTGGTTCTAGGACTTTATAGGAACTTTGTGTATAGACAAAAGGATAAATCAGTAGACCGTCTGACACGGTTGGACAGGATGCCAGAACTCCTCAAGTACGAAAGGAAAGACATCACTAATAAAGTTTTGAGGAGCGGGCATATATTGCGGTGCTGGGAGTACTTCAAAACGATAAGATGGAAAACTGAGGATCTTTTAAAATTAAAACATATAATCATCTATAAAAACTGAAATTATGAAAAAGAATTGGTTCTTAAAGGTATTTTTCTTCTTTTGTGCTTGTATGTTAGGGGAATCTTTATTTGCTTAAAGAGACCGCCTACCGATTGTTTCTTAGGATTTTAGCCATAGCCTTATTCTAAGAAACTCGACAAGCACCTATAGGAAGTTTTGCCCGTTAGTCTTTACACTAAAAGGCAAAAAGGATGAACAGCCAACCAGCGATTCATCCTTTTTTTACGATATCCTCCAAAGCCAGACTTCCACGAAAAACATTCCCAAACGGCGACAACCGTACCGCAAGAAACGATTGTCACGGAGAATTCTGTAACCGAGATATACCCCCCAAAAAAGGGGACCCGTCACGCGACAGGTCCCTCTCTTATGGTTATCCATTACCTCCAACTACTCTTCACTGCTTGGTCCGATAATTCTCCAGATTAACGCAGCGAGAACAGCTCCCAAGAACGGGCCTATAATAAAAATCCATAGCTGTGCCAAAGCAGCACCACCTTCAAACAAGGCTGGACCAATGGAACGTGCTGGATTCACAGAAGTCCCCGTATAACGGATACAAGCAAGGTGTACCAGCAACAAAGCTAGACCGATGGCCAGACCGGCAAACTTTCCGGCACCACGTTTCTCATCGGTAGTTCCTAACACCACCAGCACAAAGACCATGGTGAAGACAATTTCCGCCAATAGGCCTCCCATAATAGAGACCCCTGGCTGACAGACATTGGCACCTGTCCCCACAATAGCACTTCCGCTCTCTGTGGTCAACAGATACAAAATTCCTGAACCCAATATGGCTCCAATCACTTGGAACAACATGTACATCAGACTTTCCTTCCATCCCATACGACCAGACAACATCACCCCTAAGGTGATAGCTGGATTGATGTGACAACCACTGATACCTCCTATAGTATAGGCCATAGCAACGACCGCCAAACCAAACGCCATGGCTGTACCAATGACCGTAGAGGCCAATATGGAATCGTTAGAGGTGCATCCCAAACTGACAGCGACACCACATCCCATAAGTACTAATACCATCGTACCAAACATTTCAGCTAAATACTTTTTCATAATCTCTTACTTTTAGGTAAACAAAGACATTTTCCACTCTAGTATTGTGATTTTCGATAGCAAATATAGAATTCTTTCCGTATGATTAATCACAGGAAGACCTTAAACTCTTACATTTAAACTCTTATTAACGCAACAGGATGAATATTTCGAGATTTTGACAAGAAAAAGGACCCATCAGAAGCCTTCGGCTGAATGAAAATCTTTTCCGTTCCAACCCTTTCTGAAGTACTGATATTCAAGATTTAGCGAGAACAGAATGATCTTCTTTTTATACTGACAAATCCGATATTCTGTTTTCCCTCGGCTGTTGATACGATTACAAGATTTCTTGGCACAGTTTAAAAGGTCCGTAGATACTTATCTAAACTTTCACAGGAAAAACGCAAGCGGCTTGACATCATCCAACAAACTCAGCCCGAAGTCAAAAGTTTACCTATTGGAGTCGGAAGACTTAGCTTACCGAAATTGGAAGTTTCCGCCGGATGGACTGACGGCCGCAGGGCTAATTCCTAACTTCTCTCTCCTCATTTCTAATTATCATGATGTATCGCGTCCTTACAGGTGCGAGACGTTCGCCTATAGCAAGGATAGGCGTGGCGTTTTCAATAACGGTTGGTTGGACGTAGTGAGCGGGTTCTCCCGCTCAGCAACGAACCGGCATTGCAAATCGCGGCAACCATCATAGGTTTATCATAGCATCGACATCTGCCGTAGTGAGCGGGTTCTCCCGCTCAGCAAACGATGGGGATGGCGTTTTTAATGACGGTCAGGTACTGAGCGGAGGCATTCATAGTTACCCCCTTCTATTTACCAAACTTATAACATCCCGAATATCAGTAGTTCTATATTATATCCATCGGACGTCTATTTACAAATAAAAATATACTCCAGGACAAATCGTAGCAAATGAAGGCAGGGGCTCAAGCTCGCTTGAAGGCGCTGCTGAGTGCAGCCCGATTTATGCAAAACGTGGCTAGCGAAGGCAAAGATTTCAGCAACGGACCTTCATTGGTAACGCATATAAAGTAGGACTGACCGGAAGAATTCGATCACTACATACCGATAAAAGCCATTGACAAAACGAAAGAATCCCATGAGACGTTGCGGTCTCATGGGATTCCTATTTTTCAAAAAGCCAAGGCGATTATTTCACCACTTTCTTCTTACCATTGACAATGTACACTCCCTTCGGCAGCTGTTTCAAATCAACGCCAACGCGTGTACCAGTCAGACTATATACGGCCTTCACGGTTTCATCGCCTACAAAGACCTCCTCGATAGCAGTTTCCACATCGACCGCAACAAATTCAATCGGGTTATTGTTGTCACCTGCGTTCCAGAAGCCGATGGTACGACCCTCGTTAGTACCTGCGTGCTGGTTGAAACTCTTGCCCTTGAACTGAGAGTCGTTGGACTGGATTTCCCAAGCAGAACCATAATTCTGGTTTTCGCTAGCCACCAATTTGAAGCCGACCTCGTATGGAGCAGCAGAAGTACGGACGGGATGAGGATTAGGACCAGCCTGGTTACCCACTTCGGTCTCAGCCTCATCACTGACCACCATATACAATCCCTCAGGACTGACAATCTGGAACTTCTTCTGATCACCGACCAGTTTCCAAAGCTGGGTCTTTGCATCACCCTTCACTGCCAAGCGAACGGACTGACCTTCCCCCTTGTTCTCGATCACATGGTTGCCATTTCTGAACTGGATATTGTACCAAGCCACGTTCTTCGCATCACTGAAAGTAGGCAATTTAGCCCCCGGTATCTCAACAGGTTTCACCTGCAATACATTACCGCCGTCACCAACATTCCATTCACCGAGTTCCTTGCCGGCACCGGCACCACCAAACTGGTTCATACATTTGCTGGAGCCCTTCACCTTCAATTCCAGGTAGTAACCACCACTCTGCATGAATTCCAATTCTGTGGCCTGGGTCTTATCAGCCGTGGTAAAGAAGCGTTCATCTTTGAAAGTAACGTAGTTCCCACTCTTACTCTTCATGATGAAACCATATTCGTTACCCATGAACTGCCACTGCTGGGCATCGATCTCAGCCTGGTTAGCGGTCTTCAACTTCTGTTCAGCTCCCATATCCTGTAAATACGCGCCCCCCTTCTTGAAATATACCGGGTACCACTGAGGAGTTTCTTCAGTGGAGAACAAAGGCAGACTATTCATCTCCGGCGTTACCGCAGAGCCGTCATAACCCAGATAGAACTCAGAGATGGCAGCCACTTGGTCGCCAACCTGGTTAGAAGAGATGGTCAGACGGACATAACGTGCCTCGACGGTTCTTCCGAGTTCGCCCCAAACGAATTTACGTCCATCGAACTTCAGTTCACCAGACTTGACCGTCTTCCATTCTTTCTGATCATTGGAAATATCAAAAGCATAGCTCTTGCAGACTCCGACCTCACTGTCAATACGGGCATAATAACCGAAACTGCAGAATTTCTGCTTGCTCCCCATATCGAAGGTCAAGACATAAGGCATATTGCCGTCTGCAGCACTCTGCCAATAGGTAGCGACATTATTATCCAACATCTGAGCTACTTCATGATGGGTGCTGGAAGAAGATACTTCAGCCTTCCAGTTATCACGAACCAACTTCTCGTACTTATACAGATCCTCTACCATTGCTCTGGCGGTAGAAAGGCCGGCCTTATGGTTTACGGCAGTGACTGTCATCATATTCCCCTCGTCATTCGTGCTCTGCGCCAGTTTGGTACCGTAATAGTCCTCGGAACTGGTCAGATTGATGCTCTTGTCCCCCGGGAACTTCACCACAAACTGTTGATTGTCGGTCTCGGCAACAGGTTCTAGGGTCACCATATCCAAAGGTTCCGTGGTCAAAGCCATCTTCGTTCCCTCTGCCGTCACAAACTTCTTAGCTCCCATCGCATACATATAATAATGTCCTTCAGGGACTCCGTCTATACGGATGAAGGCAAACTGCTCCTCAGGAAGACCTGTTGGAGTAGCGTCCACACGGTTACCCTCCACAAAGGAAGAACGCAGATAGTCAGGGTCGGCCTGATCGTATCTAAGGAAACCGCGATTGACACTCTTCAAAGTATAAGCAGTACGGTTGTTCACCTGCTTCAGATCAGTCACCACATAGTTTTCGATGACAATATCCTCGGTGTTGTCGAAGACATAAACTGAAGATCCTGGCAATTTCAAGGTCAACTTCTGGTCAAGATCAATCGGAGTACCGATGGGCAGTCCCTCCAATTCAGCCTGGTCGTCAAAGCCCTTCTTCAATGTGATTGGTGCAGTGACATAAGCAGGAATATCCAAAGCCTTGCGGAGAGTGGTCTCGAAAGTCTGTGCCTCGTTGGCACCATTACGCAAAGACAAGACCGCATTCTTGCCATTCCAAGCCGCCCAACCATATACTTCGTGTGTAGAACCGTTCCAAGGATTACCACCTACCCAGTGGATATCCGGAAGTACTTCGGCATTCTTCTTCTGCCATTCGATACACTTGGACAACTCACCCCAGAGTGCACCCGCCTTACCATTCTTGTCCTTGATGGAGTTCATCAACTTAAAATCAGCATAGAGTTCCACCATAGCAGATCCACAGGCAAAGGCACAACGCATCTCACGTACCACAGCATCATAGTCTCTGTCGCCGGAAACATTACCAAACTCAGACAGGATAAAGCCGTGAGTCATCAGGTTATTGATTGGACACATTGGAGATCGCTGCACAAAATTCTGGTAAACCAGACGGTCACGGTAAGTGATCCATTGTTCACGGTCTGATTTATTGTTTCCAATCTTTCCAAAGTCATTTTCCTGACGCCATACCGCATCAGTGATATGGAACCAGAATGGAGAAGCCCAGGTTCCGACAGAAGTATTGAAGAAAAGATCCGGCTGTACCTTACGCATATCCATTTCGGCATAGATAATACCTTCCGCGTTCTCTTCACCCTGTGTACCGGCATCAGGACCTACAGAAGTCCACTGTGCGGAGATACCGTCGAACTTGAAGTAACGGAAATCATATTTGCTCATCAGGTCGGTACAACCCTTATAAAATACCTTATAATATTCAGGGTTACTCAACTGCATACCCCCTCTGTTGGCCCAATAGTCACGACGATAGTTACCAGAAGTACCATAACCACCCACAGGGCCTAACCAAGCACCGGTACCCGACTCCATCTGACGAGCCAGGCGGTCTTGCTCAGCGAAACCATTAGGGAAGTTCTTGTTAAACTGCCAGGTACCATAGATATCCCAACCGTCATCCCAGACGAAGGCCTCAATACCCGTGCCATAGGGCTCGTACAAATTTTTCTGCCATTCCTTAACAATTTCAACGCACTGGTAATCATGCATATTCCCCGTATAATTGCGGTCGTTGTTGCGGTTGATATTCAGTTCATACCAAGAATTATAAATTGGATAAGCACGCCAGGGCACAGCACGTTCACGCTCCACATAAGCAGCCACAGAACGGCGGGCCTGGTCCTTAGCCACCAAACCGACCACAGCGGACACATTCCATGTGGTATCCTTCTTCAACCAGATGTTACGACGCCACTTACATTCCAAGGTTGAAGTAGACGGTGCATCAAGATGTACCTCGTAAACCTTAGGTAAACCGATGGTAATCTCACCATTGGAGTCGTTGTTTCTCTTTTCAGCGTAATAACGGAGTTTGAAAGTACCTGCATACGGCACACTCACCTTATATACATTATCTCTCTTCTCATTACCGGAGAATCCGATGTGGCTATCACCGGAGATTTCCTTACTACCGTCCTCACTCAACAAGAATACTCCGGCAATGGTCAGACCGTTATTACCCGTCTTGTACTGGAAGTCTACGTTGAGCTCACCCTTTTCGTTCACCTTGATCTCACGGTCAATTGTCACGATATTGTCTTTTGCCCAACCCTTATCGTAAATCGGCTGAGGTAATTTCTCACCTACGAAATTCTTCCATTCCTCTTTCTTCCAGGTATCCTTGATCTCGTCATTCTCTCCCAGTTCATTCTTGGACAGAGCACGGCTGGATTTCTTTGTTGCAGGAGTGTTCGCCTCCTGTTTTCCATCATAGATGACCTGAACCGGAGCGATCTTCTCACTATAGACGACATTACCATCGCTCGCAACGCTCTCAGTCTTGACTTCTACAAAGTAACGGACCTGATAGCTGTCTGCAGCAGGAATATCAACCGTATAGACATTATTTTTCTTTGCAGTGCCGGTGAAACCTGGATGATAATCGTGGCTGACCACCTCACCCTTCATGTTCAGGACATCCACACCGACCAGATTCAGACGGTGGCCACCACTGGCATAATTGAACGTGATAGTCTGTTTACCAGCATGATAGAATTTCACATAACCACGGGAAGCCACCACCTGGTCACTACTCAAAGCAACTCCCGGAGCATTCACCGTACCATTTTTCAAGATGGCGGCAGGAGTCTCTGCTCCCGGTTTCCACTGGAAGGAATTGCTGTTCCACTTTTTGGCCGTGAAACCCTCCATATCTAGACTTGCTCCCTTGGCTACAGCGGTATTCAATCCCATAGGGCTTTCCAGACCGGCAAAGAGTTTATCGCTGACCAATACCGCACCACGGGTATTTCCCACTACCTTAGGTACCATTCCGCCCCGACTATTATCCACTTCATATTTGAGTGGAATCATGGAATACATTCTGGTATTCTTGTTGGCTGTGATTTCCATCTTTGAGCGCAGGTAATGAGAACCGTCACGCAAGATGGCACGCCAAACCACCGTCAGGTCGGCCTTATTATCCTTATACGTGAATACCGCCTTGATGGCCTTACCGTCGAAACGGAACGCTCCCTTGGCCGCCTCCTTGTCACCGGTGAGATTTTCAACAGCCAACTCTTTGAGCGTCATCCGGGATGAAGGAATTGTGGCCGTTTTATGACCATCAGCGCCACCGGCGCCATCCGCACCTAGTTCCACATAGAAGACATCCTTGCTGGGCAAAAGGTCCAATTCGGGGCATCCCTTGAAGACCAGCTGACCATCAGCTGTCTTTTCAAAAGTTGCGGTCAGCAAGTCATTCTTAATGGTGTAAACTTCACCTTGCTGGTTTACAGCAGCCACACCAGGCTGAGTTTCCTGGGGGAAAATTACGGCCTGTGCAAACAATTCGGGAGCAAATCCCAATAATGCTGCGAAGGCAGAGATTTTCAACCAATTTTTAGTAGTTGTAAACATAAGACTTGAGATATAAGTGATTTTCAAATATGATTTATTAGTACTACATTCTCATGCTGTTCCCCAAAAAGGTAACAGAGACACCTCAGAAAATAATAAAGCGGACACCTAAATTCCACTATGCACAAACTTTTCCTCTAGGTGACGATAGGTGATGTTGTTCAGAGTACCTACTGTGTTTCTCTTAGTACCGTTTCAGGAATACTATACAAAAATACGAAAAGGAAACCGAAAGGGCCCTTTTACCTTTACTTTTTAACTAAAACCGCGCTGATTTCAAGAATAGATTTGAACAATAGTGTCTGTTTATGAGACAAAATCCTCAAGACTTAGAGCATCAAGACCTATAACCGGTAAAGGCCACAAAAAATCAGGCGCAGCTCCTATCACTAAGAGTTGCGCCCGAAATATTATTAACTTAAAATCTGTGATTACTGATTACTTGCGATGAGCTTCCACCCACTTGCGAGCATTGACAAAGGCTTCAATCCATGGAGTCACATCGTCTGCGAGGTGATCTGCTGGATAGTAAGCGTTCTGCCATGGGAAGAAAGCACGTTCCAAGTGAGGCATCATAGCGAGGTGACGACCGTCAGCACTTGCGATACCAGCCACATTGTACTTAGAACCGTTAGGGTTACCTGGATAACCTTCGTAGTTGTATTTCAATACCACGTTGTAGTCGTCCTCAGACATTGGGAGGTCAAACTTACCTTCACCGTGAGCCACCCAGATACCGAGCTGGTCACCACTCAAGGAACCGAACATGACGCTGCGGTTAGTTGTGACAGTCACGCCCAAGAACGCACTTTCGAACTTGTGAGAGTTGTTGTGGAGCATGCGGGCACGCTTCTTGTGGTCTGGATTGATCAAATTCAATTCCACCATCAACTGGCAACCGTTACATACACCGAGTGACAAAGTATCTTCACGAGCATAGAAGCGGTCGAGAGCGGCCTTTGCCTTAGGATTGAAGAGGAAGGCACCTGCCCAACCCTTAGCAGAACCTAAGACGTCGGAGTTAGAGAAACCACCACAGAAGACGATCATGTTCACGTCGTCGAGGGTCTCGCGACCTGAAATCAAGTCGGTCATCATCACGTCCTTCACGTCGAAACCTGCAAGGTAGAGTACGTAAGCCATTTCACGTTCACCGTTAGTACCCTTTTCACGGATGATCGCAGCGCGGACACCACTTGGTGTGCGGCGTTCCGGAGTGATGCCATAGCTTTCGAAAGTACCCTTGAATTCAGGATGGAAGTGGAATTCAATAGGCTGCTGCTTGTAGTTTTCGTAACGTTCCTTGGCACAGCCATTGAAGCTCTGCTTGGTGTCAAGGAGATAAGAAGTTTCGTACCAGATATCACGGAGATAGTCAATACCAAACTGATAAGTAGCACCGTCCATCTCTGCGAGGATGTGGCGTTCTTCAGCAGGCTTACCGATCTTCACGTAAGCGATACCAGCCTCATCGAGCACTTCCTTGAAGGCAGCCTTGTTGTGGTCAGCTACCTGAACGACAACACCTGGGTTCTCAGCGAAGAGCACCTTCACGAGGTCGGTGTGCTTGAAGCCGTCGAGATTGATTTCCATACCGCCATCAGTGTTAGCGAAGCACATTTCGAGCAAACAAGTGATGAGACCACCGGCAGAGATATCGTGACCTGCGAGCAACAAGCCCTCGTTCACCAAATTCTGTACCGCGTTGAACGCATCACGGAAATATTCTGGATTCTTTACGGTTGGGACATCGCTACCCACGAAGCCGAGGCTCTGTGCGAAAGCAGAAGCACCCAAACGCAATTCATCGAATGAGAAGTCAATATGATAGAGAGAAGACTTTGGTTCGTTCTTCAATACCGGAGAAACCACCTTACGGACATCGCTCACTTCACCACCAGCACTGACAATCACGGTACCCGGAGATACAATCTTGTCGCCGTTAGGATACTTCTGAGTCATGGACAAAGAGTCCTTACCGGTAGGTACGTTCACCTTCAAAGCGCAGCAGAAGTCGCTCAAAGCCTCAACACCCTGGTAGAGACGAGCATCTTCACCCTTCTGTGATCGGCAAGGCCACATCCAGTTGGCAGAGAGGCTGACGCTGTCAAGACCTTCAGACAATGGAGCCCATACCAAGTTGGTCAAGGATTCTGCTACAGAAAGTACGGAACCGGCTGCAGGATTTGCCAAACCAGCCTGTGGTGCATGACCGATAGAGCTAGCGATACCGAACTTACCACGATAGTCAAGAGCAACAACACCGCAGTCAGACAATGGCAACTGCAATTCACCCTGACCCTGCTGACGAGCTACCTTACCTGTTACGGAGCGGTCTACCTTATTAGTTAACCAGTCCTTACAAGCCACAGCTTCGAGCTGCAATACATTATTTAAATATTGGTCAACCTTAGCGCAGTCGTAAGTGACGTTAGCATACTTACGTTCTACGGTTTCGTCAACCATAACCGTCTTCGGAGAATGACCGAACATCTGAGCCACATCCAAGTCGAATGGACGTACGCCATCAGCCTGCTGGAAAGAGAAGTGAGCGTCACCAGTAGTCTCACCGACTACATACATTGGAGCGCGTTCACGTTCAGCAATCTTACGTACGTGTTCGAGGTGTTCTTCCTGAATCAAGAGACCCATACGTTCCTGGCTCTCGTTAGCGATGATTTCCTTAGCTGAAAGAGTAGGGTCACCGATAGGCAACTTAGACATGTCGATGTTACCACCGCATTCTTCTACTAATTCAGAAAGACAGTTGACGTGGCCTGCACTACCGTGGTCGTGGATAGAAACCACTGGGTTCACGTCCTCTTCGCAGAGGGCACGTACCAAGTTGTTCGCACGCTTCTGCATTTCAGGGTTAGCACGCTGTACGGCGTTCAACTCGATACCGCTAGCGTAGCGACCAGTATCTACTGAAGATACAGAACCACCACCGAGACCGATACGGTAGTTGTCACCACCAACGACAACCACCTTGTTGCCCTTCTTAGGTTCACCCTTCAAACAGTCGCGCTTGGTACCGTAACCGACACCACCGGCCAACATGATCACCTTGTCGTAACCATATTCCTCGCCGTTTTCCTTATGTTCGAAAGTCAATACAGAACCTGTGATCAATGGCTGACCGAACTTATTACCGAAGTCGGAAGCACCATTAGATGCCTTGATGAGGATCTGTTCTGGAGTCTGATACAGCCACTGGCGAACCGGGAGAATGTTTTCCCATTCACGACCGCCGTCCAGACGAGGATAGCTGGTCATATACACCGCAGTACCAGCGATAGGCCATGAACCGACACCACCACCCATACGGTCGCGGATTTCACCACCCGTACCTGTAGAAGCACCGTTGAAAGGTTCTACAGTAGTAGGGAAGTTGTGGGTCTCAGCCTTGATAGAGATCACACTCTCGATATCCTTGATCACGAAGTAATCGCTAGTAGAGTGATCCTTTGGAGCAAACTGCTCGATAACTGGACCTTCAGAGAAAGCCACGTTATCTTTGTAAGCAGAGATAATCTTATGTGGATTTTCCTTGGTTGTCTTCTTAATCATCGCGAACAGTGAAGAAGGCTTCTCTTCACCATCGATAATGAATGAACCACCAAAGATTTTGTGACGGCAATGTTCAGAGTTGATCTGAGCGAAACCGAATATTTCAGAGTCAGTCAGACGACGATTCAACTGCTTCTCAACGCCATGGAGATAGTCCATTTCAGCTGGAGAAAGCGCCAGACCTTCCTGTTCGTTGTAAACTTCAAGGTCGTCAACGTACTGAATTGCTGCAGGCTGGTGATGTACAGTAAAGATCTCCTGGTCGAGACCATTGTACATACGCTGGAGCATAGGGTCATGGTCAGCCTCGCCATTAGCTACAGGGAAATACTCCTCTATACGAGAAATGCCGTGGAGATTCATGTTCTGAGTAATCTCAACGGCATTTGTACTCCATGGAGTAATCATTTCGCGGCGTGGGCCCACAAACCAGCCCGGCAAGCTTTCACCTGCTTCGAGCGTAGCCTCACCATAAAGCCAGCAAAGTTCCTTCACTTCTTCTTCAGAGAGCTGATGATCCACCTGGGTAGCGATCACACTCTTCGATGCGGTTCTAAAGAATTGAATCATGGGAATGTATCTAAATTAAAATGGTATAATATCTATTATTTTGCAAATTTACGATAACGTGGCCATTGGGCAAAATTTATTCGACCTTTTTACCGCTCAACATCATCGCTTAGTCCTCTTAGGACTTAATCGGAACCTCAAACTGGACACCCTATAAAATAGGTTTACCACATTATCCGTTTTTTTAAGAGATGAATAGGAAAGAGTCTAAATAAACGAGACCTATTTTGAAGACCCCCAAAACGGATTGGAACTTTAATTCAGAAACAACGATCTAGTCCTCTACGATCTCTAATACGGTCAACCCGTGTTCCTGCCCGACAGCATAACGTCGGTTGATGCCATCCGACTCCTCACCGGCCCTTTGGAATTCATCTAGATAAAGTTCCTGGTTCTTCTGAAATTGCAGACAAGAGAAACTGTCACCCGGTTTCATCGAAGAGTTTTCCGTGTGTTCTGCAACAAAACGATACTGCCCCAAATACCGGACAATGCATAGCCGATCAGGCTGCCAACCAATGCGGAGCCGAGCTCCCACCTGCAGATCTTTCGTACAGAGAATGCCGTTAGTGAACACTTCCGACTCTACCCCCGCCGTCTCTTTCAAATCGGCACAGAAATGTTTCCAGTTCTGGAAACCCACATATTGAGCGAGAACATCTAAACTACGCTGGGAAACCATCTCGTGCTGACGGGTGGAATAATTCCAGATACGTTCCAGAGTAGATTCAGAAATATGCTCATGCAACGCTTTCTCTATGGCAATGACCAATTTGAGAAACTGATTATGCGTGGATAGACTCAATCCCACTTTCTCCGCTACTTTATCTCTTAAAGCCGTTACCTGAGGTAACGCAACCTGTATACTCATTCCATTTCTCATTTTTATATGATTTTACAAAAATAATGTTTAATTTTGAATAAACGTTTACAACGCACTGTTCAACATGTCTGAATATTCCGAGAGTTTCCGTCCCATAGCAGTCGATTACGACGACACTCAAAAATACTCACAACCCGAATTGCTTTTTACCACTTCGGGGGCCAAACTTTACCGTGCCCGAAAGGCTGGCAAATTTTTCATGCTGAAGACTCCCGCTGAAGAAAGGGGAATGTATATTGAACTACTCAAACGTGAATACGAACTCTCCATCGGTTTCAGTCATCCGCACATTATTCAAGTCTTCACTTATGAACCCCGTACTGAGGTGGGAGCAGCCATCGTTATGGAGTATATTGATGGACGCAATCTAGCGGATTTTCTGAAAGAGAAACCTTCCCTTTCATCCCGTATCCGAGTTTTTGAACAAATTCTTTCAGCAGTCGCTTGTCTCCATAAAGCTGATGTCATTCACAATGACCTCAAGCCACAGAACATCCTCATTACCAGAGCAAACGATGATGTAAAGTTGATTGATTTCGGACTTTCTGACAACAGTGCCCATTATCTGATGAAACAATTGGGTTGCACTCCCTGCTATGCCTCTCCAGAACTCCTCTCCCGAAAAGAATCCACTGATGCCCGGAGCGACATCTACTCCGTCGGTTGTCTCATGCACGATCTCTTTGGTGAACGTTACCAGCCCATCCGGAAAAAGTGCCTACAGTCCTTCCGCGAAGACCGTTACGATAATGTGGAAGCCCTACAACAGGCCTGGAAACGCCGGAAACTCCCTCAGCAGATACTCCTAGGTTTTCTTTTAGCAGGAGCTATGGTCCTTCCTTCCGTCCTTTACGTTTCCGAACACCACAATCGCTCACTCTTGGAACAGGCCACCGAACGTCAGGTGCAACAGTATGATTCCATTACGCTATCCCTAAGACAGCAGATCAAGAGCACTCAAGACCAGATTGCCCAGAGGAAGCAAACCGTCGACTCGATTAATGCCCTATATGATAACCAGCTCTATACATCGTACCGGAAGGCCCAAAAAGAACTCAGCAATATCCCCTATAAGGAGTTCGTCTTTCTGCCCGTCACCAACTTCTACCGTTACAGCTGGGAACTAGGCACCTCCTATACCCAGAAAATCCAGGATCCTTCCATCCATAGCCAGCTGACTTCTCACTTCGATGCCCTCCGAAATCAATTACAGCAGCAACTTTACGATTTGGTCAATCGTAAGCCCATGATGAACAATAAGTTGATGAGTAAGGAGGAATACCAATATTACCTTAACCTACTCTCTGATAAAAAGTCATTCCGAAAATATCAGCCCTAAGCGCTTCCAAAATTACAGTATTCAACAATGAAGTAAAAGCGAGAAACTAAAATGACAAAAAAAGACAAGTCTCTTCCCCAAATATCCTAACCGATCATTAGGCATACATAACTCAAGGATACAGACCCAGTCAACGATTTTCCCTTGTTCTGTTTCTATCATTTTTAAGCAATGAACTGAAGATTGGGCACGGACTCTTTCTGGAATATCCATCCCTTCTGTTTCAAGTCTATCCAAGAGCAAAATAACAGGATGCTTGATTATCACAGATGCTTTTAATTACCGATTTCCTTATCAAAAAATCGTTATCTAAGTCTATTCCTCTTTTACTACGATAAAAGGAACGTTTCACCACGATGAGAAACCAAAAACTAAGAGGAAAATGTAGAGGAAAAAACGATAGGATTATGTTATCTCCCAGAAACAGAAGCTATCACCTTCTTTTTATCTCCAACGGATAAGTCGTCCTTGGTGTAAACATTTGATTGCTGATATAACAACAAACTTTTACAATCATTCAAAATTTAATTTTGACAACTGCAGATTACATTCTCCAATTTTATTTGCAAATAAATATTATAAAACATGTTTTCCAACATCATTTATTTGGCAAAAAACGACCAAAACCCTACTTTTGCACTGTGTTTTTCATAGTATTAGATTTAAGGTTAACAAGGTTGGGATACAGAGGTATCCCTTTTTTTATGCCTTTATCCGTGAACACCTTAGATTAATTTCTACATTCTCCCCTACCTTCACCTGACAGGTTATACCCGACTACCACGAGATCAATTATTGACCACATTTCGGTTCCCTCCGATAAATATTTAAATTTGACAACTGCAGATTACATTCTCCAATTATATTTGCAAATAAATATTATAAAACATGTTTTTCAACATCATTTATTTGGCAAAAAACGACCAAAACCCTACTTTTGCACTGTGTTTTTCATAGTATTAGATTTAAGGTTAACAAGGTTGGGATACAGAGGTATCCCTTTTTTTATGCCTTTATCCGTGAACACCTTAGATTAATTTCTACATTCTCCCCTACCTTCACCTGACAGGTTATACCCGACTACCACGAGATCAATTATTGACCACATTTCGGTTCCCTCCGATAAATATTTAAATTTGACAACTGCAGATTACATTCTCCAATTATATTTGCAAATAAATATTATAAAACATGTTTTTCAACATCATTTATTTGGCAAAAAACGACCAAAACCCTACTTTTGCAATGTGTTTTTCATAGTATTAGATTTAAGGTTAACAAGGTTGGGATACAGAGGTATCCCTTTTTTTATGTCTTTATCCGTGAACACCTTAGATTAATTTCTACATTCTCCCCTACCTTCACCTGACAGGTTATACCCGACTACCACGAGATCAATTATTGACCACATTTCGGTTCCCTCCGATAAATATTTAAATTTGACAACTGCATATTGCATTCTCCAATTTTATTTGCAAATAAATATTATAAAACATGTTTTCCAACATCATTTATTTGGCAAAAAACGACCAAAACCCTACTTTTGTATTGTGTTTTTCATAGTATTAGATTTAAGGTTAACAAGGTTGGGATACAGAGGTATCCCTTTTTTTATGTCTTTATCCGTGAACACCTTAGATTAATTTCTACATTCTCCCCTACCTTCACCTGACAGGTTATACCCGACTACCACGAGATCAATTATTGACCACATTTCGGTCCCCTCCGACAAATATTTAATTTTGACAACTACAGATTACATTCTCCAATTTTATTTGCAAATAAATATTATAAAACATGTTTTCCAACATCATTTATTTGGCAAAAAACGACCAAAACCCTACTTTTGCACTGTGTTTTTCATAGTATTAGATTTAAGGTTAACAAGGTTGGGATACAGAGGTATCCCTTTTTTTATGTCTTTACTTCTAGATTCTTCCCATATTTTCTAATAAAGACCATCCTACTCCAACAAAATCGGCTACAGTTAAAGGAATACTTTACAAAAAGCACTAACTTTGCAAATGTAGCGCAAATGCCCACTAAACTTTATTTACTTCACAGAAAAACATATGGTTATACCGTCCTTCTTGGTTAAAAAACATCGTTTAATCATCCTTCTTTCAATACTCCTTAGTGTATTTTTCGGAAAAGCCGCCTATTGTCAACAGATTCCGAATACAGCACTTACCTTTTACATCTCTCCCGTAGGTAATGATTCCAGCGCGGGAAACATAGCCATGCCACTTCGCAGTATCCAGCGTGCCCAACAATTAGCAATGCCTCATTTCGGGAAAAAGGAAATACAGTTTATCTTCATGGATGGCATACACCATCTTGACAGTACTATCGTTATCGACAACCACCAATCCGGCAGTGAAACCTGCCCCGTCACCTACCGTGCCCAAACGCCAGGCAAAGCAGTACTTTGTGGTAGCGACACCCTCCAGCTCCACTGGCTACCTTGGAACGACAGTATATTTGTTGCCGAGGTCTACGATTCCATCCCCTATATCGACCAACTATATGTCAACGGAAAACCGGCCACGATGGCGCGCTACCCGAATCGCACAGGAAAACGAATCTTCGACTGCTGGGATCTGACAGAAGCCCCCGAGACAGATTCACTCCTGGATGTATTCAATCCTTTACGGATAGCCAGTTGGGAACACCCTGAAGGTGCTTATGTCCATGCGATGTACAGCCAACTATGGGGAGACATACATTGGAAGGTGAACGGAAGGAAAGAAAACGAACTGACCTATGAAGGAGAGGAATTTACTCATCTGACTTCCCTCATGCACCCCACTTACCGATACATAGAAAATGTGTTTGAGGAGTTGGATATGCCTGGAGAATGGTTCTATAATGCGGCAGAACGACGTATCTATTATTATCCCCAGGAAGGAGAAGATCTTGAGAAGAGCCAGTTCGAATATGTCCGTCTCACCGAACTGATCCGCTTCAATGGATATTCATCAGCCCCGGTGCAATTCACCCATCTTAGCGGTTTGGTCTTTCGACATACAGCACGTACCTTTCTCGAGCAACAAGAGCCTTTATTGAGAAGCGATTTCTCGGTCTGCAGAAAAGCCGCGGTCAATTTCGAGGGCACCAAACAATGCCAGATTGAATATTGTGAATTTGACGGTGTCGGTGGAAATGCCATCAGCGTCAACCGCTACAACCGGGAATTACTCATTTATGGTTGCCATATCCACGACAACGGAGCCAACGGTATCGTCTTTGTCGGGAGTCCCTCCGCCGTCAGGAATCCGCTCTTTGCCTACGACACCCCGAACTATAGTCTGATGGACCGGATTCCCGGACCTAAAAGCAATATCTACCCCGCGAACTGCCGTGTGGAAGATTGCCTGATCACCCGGACCGGAAGAACGGAAAAACAAACGGCCCCGATTCTGATTTCCATGTCGTATGCGATCACCATCAACCATTGCAGCATCTACGATGTACCTCGTTCAGGAATAACCATCAGCGATGGCACCTTCGGCGGTCATGTCGTTGAATATTGTGACATCTTCAATACGGTGCAGGAAACCAGTGCGCTCGGCAGTTTCTGTTCCTGGGGAAGAGACCGCTACTGGTCCCCTAGTGTGGAACAAACAGTGGAGGAGGTCAAGAAAGACCCACTACTTCCGGGCCTCGACATGATCAGTTCCAATAAGATACGCAACAACCGATGGAGTTGTGACCGCGGTTATGCAATCAATCTCGACGAAGGTTCATCCAACTATGAGATTTATAACAATATACTGCTGAAGGGCGGTTTAAAGCTACACAGCGGGTATCATCGTACAGTGACCAACAATATTATGGTCGACAACAGCCTGCACCCGCAACTTTGGTACGATGGAAGCGATGACCTCTTTAAAAACAATATCGTTGACGGTGCCTACCAGCCCAAGGCGATGAATGCCAGTATCGCCAACCAAGGACAATGGGGAAAGGAAATAGACTATAACTTCTTTATCAGCAATGACACCACCGTACAACGCTTTACAGAAAATCTTTGCGATATACACTCCCTGGTAGGACAGCCGGATTTCCACGATGCCGACAAAGGAGATTTCCGCATCAGTCCAGAATCTCCGGCAACCAAGATCGGATTCCAGAACTTCTATATGAGATCTTTTGGAGTCATGCTTCCTAATTTAAGGAACCTCGCCAAAGTGCCCGAGAATCCTGTTCCCTCTCACTCTCAGGAGACAGAGCCATAGAGTTCTGAATATCAATAAAAAAACGGCAGCCTTTGGGCTGCCGTTTTTCATTGATTATCTATAGACCGAGATGCATCATTCCTTGAACATCTTATAAAACTCCTCATTGAATTTTTCTTCCAGTTCCTTGGCGTCAACCGTAGGTCCGTTGTCATTGTCTTTCTTCCCTTCAATACTCTTAGCAACTTCCCGAGCTACCGCCTTGGAAAAGTCACCCGTAGGAATCTCGACAACCACATAGCTGACATATTTACCGGTAGCTTTGTCTCTGGTCCATTCATCACAGACAGATACCACTCCCTTCAAAACCTTCTTGATAGAAGTCTTCACCTCGTCGGTATATAAGCTTTTTCCTTCCAATTCATCATTGGTGCCCACCTCCGTCACACAATTCTGAGTGGCAGACTCAATCGTAGTCTCCAGAGAAGATGCTAATTCGACCATGGCAGATATACGTGCCTTTTTGCGTGCAACCATGGCACGGGAAGAAGTAGCCGTACCCCATCCTCTGAGGAAACCCTTGGTAGACTTCATTTCTGTACAAGGAAGCTTCAGCTCCTGTTCCTGAGCAGCAGACTTCATACTAATTCCCCAAAACATCAGCGAGATAAACGCCAATACCATTAAATAAAATTGTTCCTTTTTCATAATTTCTATACAGTTATTAGTGAATATTCATTTTCTTGATTTTACCAGGCAACTCACGCTTTGCCCTTTTCATCAACTCACGCACACACATTCCCATGGACTGCTCGGCCGACTTGCTCACCGGAATCATAACCTTGTGCCGATTGATGGAATAATCGAGAAGCAGCGCCTTGGTACGGTTATTATAAATTTTGATATGCAAGGTGCAGAGACAGGTATTGAGGTCGTACATGCCTCCGGTAACGGTATTACCAAACTCCAGCACAGTAGAGACATCGATAAGGCATTGGGCCTGCTTACGATCTTTCACCAAAGTAAAGAACTCATTCCCCAAAAAGCCACGCAACGGGCGTTCACAACCTTCGATATCGTTGTTCGTATTCATCTTGAAGTAGGCTGTTGCCGACTGGGGTTCCATCTCCACGACCACCTTTACAGAAGGCAGAGATTTACTTTCCAGCATTTTACGATAGGTCTGAGGTAAGCCAGCAAAGAATGAATCGTCCAGACTGAACACCAGCTCCAACAGATTTTCCTTAGAAGTGATATTCTTGACATAAAAGTCTGCTAAGCCATGTTGGTCAGCTACAGCCGTAGTAGTCATATCAGCACTACCTGTCAAGAAATCAACTTTAAACTTCACATTTGGAACAATCTCCCCGTTTCGAGTCATGCAAACTACAATCGGTTCCTCCAACCCCTTAAAGGCTTCCCCCTTCACTCTGGAAACATTGGAAACTATGGACAAACCGCTGAAAACATTCATGTAACCATTATACAATTCAACTGGAATATTTACACCTTTTTCTGACAAATCCATAAAAGCCCAGGGTTCCACCGTTTCCAAGCCCTTTGCAAACAAGTCAAGAGCCTGAAGCAAATCCATTTTCTTTTGAGCCTCCATCGCTTTACGGAAGAATCCAACAGCTACGTTCAGCACCTCCTGGCGACGTTTCTCAGCATTCCGGCGATATTCCTTCTTGTCCAAAGTAAAATAGACATAATAATAATCGTCAGACCGATAAGTATCCACCAACTTTTGTCCTTCCAACCAAGCTGACATACTACTTTTGATTTGATCGTCGAACATTTCACGAACGTCGTCCCCTACCTCAAGCACTTGGTACAAAGAATTACGCTCCATTTTGGTTGCAATCTGTTGCACAATGTCCTCCAAAGCATTATCTGTTGCTTTTTTCTTATAATCAGCCTCATCAAGAGATGCCATCCCTACACCATGATAGACATCTTCTGATACGGGATGCCGCTTCACCCAATCTGGTGTTTGTGCAAATAAGCCCATTGCACAAACCCAGGTTAAAATCAGAATCAATATTTTTTTCATATCTACAACGCATTAAATAATGGTAAACGAAGCTACCCTGCTACAGGATTTCTACATCCCTTCACAGAGGATCAACATAATATTGTTCCCCTCAATATTATAATCCACTTCAACACCACGTTCCTTCAACTCCTTCTTCAAAACACGCAAAAATTTGCTCGCTGTCATTTTTCGTCCTTTGGCATCGGTACGGGGTATCATAACATAGTCGAATACAACTGATTCTCCCACAACACCTTGCATGTGATAGTCCCCTTCATAAGCATTTTCGTCCAACCAATCCTGAAGAAAATCCACTACGAGATCGCCATCCGAAGTTTCCATATCCTTCAAAGTAGAAGTAGCATGTCCTGCCAAAGCCACCTGAAGCACCACACGCGAAGGTTGACTATAATTTTTCTCAATCTGTGCCAAGAAAGAAGGCAGATTATCCTTCACCGCGTAAGCACAAAGAAGATCCGTTTTATTGGTTTTAAAACGATTGGTCCATCCATCTTCTGCAGCCCAAACTGTACCACTCGCGGTTTCATACGCCTTCATTGACAAAGCGACACGCGACGTTGTGGGGGTAATATCTTTATGAATATCAACAATTACATACACATCCGAACCAGACGAAATCAACAACTGCTTATCATTGGAATCGGCCACTCCCGCATTGTCTTCATATTGACTACGGCGCACAGCTGCGTCAATTTTTCCTTGCAGATCAATGGTCTTAATCCCCATGTTTTCAAATCCCTTCTGAACTGCTGTCACCGCTACACGACGGTCGAAATCCTTCTCCAAGATAGATTTATAGCTCTCGCCCGCCTTTTTATACGGAACCACCATAATGGTAGGTTTAGCCATAGCTTGTGGTGGAGTTGGTGGTAGTCCTGTATTTTTCTTGACATCTCTCATCAATGGTCGCAAACGCAACACGATTGTATACGTCCCCTTATATCTACCATTATCCTTCTTTGGCTTAACATCATGATCAATATCCGCCACATAGTATTCGTAACGATTGGATGAATTAAAAAAAGCATTGGTGTAAGGCGGATTGTTTTTTTCCACCAAAGGTTTTCCCCCATTTACACCATCTACTCCATCAAAGAAAAGAGCATGAATCAAAGACTTGGCAGCATTAGCTTCTGCTAATTTCTTTTCAGCACCGATTCCTACAGAAGTAAACTTAGCCAAAGCCCCATTTTCGGACTTCAATTCTATTATCTTCAAATAATCTTCCTGTGCATAACCATTCAAGAAGAAAAAGCACAAGAGGAAACTCCATATTATTCTTTTCATCATAACTCAATTTTTTAATTAAAACCTCTTCAACCTACTCTATATGATCTCAATGTTCACGCACAGAATGAACTAACTATTTGACAGAATGCCACGTTTTTATACAAAAAAGATCTTTTATAGGCTCTTATAAAAAACTTACATAGACAAATCACCTCTCTCATCTTCCATATCTTATTGAAGATTAAAGAAAACAAGAGAGGGATTATTCATTTTTTAGAATGGGAAAATTTGCATTTCGCTCTGTACAACTCTAAAGGAATATTTCTTCTGTTCCTTTTCATCCAAACTCAAAAAGCTTTCCATTCCTTTATAGAAATCTTTACCGTCTTTGGTTATTTTACAATGAGACATCTGACCATCAACCACCTCAATGATTTTCAACCTCGCCACATACGTGTAAACATGACGTCCTGCACGAATTTGACTGGCCTGAATTTCATAGTACTGACCTTCTTTAGCACCATGATCAGAACCCAAATCAATATAGCAATGCGTAATTTTCTTTTTATTTACTTCGTAATCCAAAGGAATAACAGAACCTGTTAAAGGCAACTGCTTAATCAAAAAAGAATTCACATTTCCTTTGACATCACGCACAGCTGAGCTATATGCATCGTCTTTATTTGATCCGTACCCCTTTATTTCAAAGGTTGAAGAAGCCATTGCTGTTGTAGTCGCAACATCCACAAATGTCAAGGTATAACGAATCTTACAAGTATAAGTCACCTTACCATCCTTATTTGTAGAAGAAGACATATCATAATCCAAAGCCTTCCCTTCCAATATATAATTATAAGCGGCCTCCGTAACCTGCTCGGAACGAGCTGTTGCATCCCCCATGGCTCTCTCTTGCGAACGGCGGGATTCTTCCTCTTTGACAGACTCCAGCAATTCTTTATCCATAAGAACAAAGCGGTTTGATTCAATAATTGCCTCAACCGTCTTCTGACGCAAAACATCTGTTGTCGAAGAGGAAACATTATTAGCACGTTCGAAGGTATTAATAATAATTCGAGGTTTCAACCTTTTTTGTTCTTGTGCAAACAAGCCTATAAATACAAACGCAAAAGCAAAAAAAACAATTTTTCTCAACATGTGTTAAAAGATTTAAGTTAAAACAAGGTTTAGTATCACTTACAAATGCAAATATAACAATAATGATAAAGAATACACAATATTTGTTTACAATTTTGCTTTTGCATCTGCATTTCCCATTGCCGCCGATTTTTTAAAAAACTTTCGTGCCATCATCGGGTTTTCACCAACATTTCCACATCCCGATTCATAGATAACTCCTAACATATAGTAAGCTTGGGCACTTCCTGATTTTTTAAATAAAGAAACAGCCTCCAAACCATCACCGGAATGATAGGCCTGCATGCCTTGAATATAATTCTGGTCCACTTTTTCAGCTACCTTTTTTTTAGGCACAGCAGACTCATTTTTGCGTGGTGCAGGTTTAGGTTTTGAAGCGACAGGAGTCTCGGGTTCCGCCTTCGGAGCTGTTGGTGCTACGGTTTCTTTCGTCACTTGTTTTACTTGCTCAACGGGCTGCTGTTCCTCATAGTCTTCCTCGTCGTCAGAGAACAAGAACCATCCCCCCAAACCCAAAACGACGACCACAATAATCCAAAGTAAAGAAGAAGACCCGCCGCCACTCGATTTACTGCTTGTAGAATTTATCGGCTGACGCTGGTCGAGCACACCAACACCTTTAGATTGGGGTTGGGGATTACTTGAAGAAGACACATTCCTCTGAGCACCAGCAACACTGCCACCAATCGGCTGAGTAGCTTTTGGAACGGGACGGCAACTTTCCAACGCCTCCTTCAAAATCTGATCTTTCACATCTTCAACATCTAACTGAACCGCACGCTGCTGAAGCATTTCTTTCTCCGTGAAAGTAAGTTGTCCGCCAGAAGTCAGAATAACCTGCTTGACCGCCATACGGAAGTCGTTGACTGCCTGCTTCTCGCATTTGGTACAACGATTTTTACCCTTGACTAAACAACTCACACAGACATTCTTGCCACACTGAGGACAACGAGCATGATTTTCATCCAGCACCCTACCGCAAACGCCACAATATTCTTTGGGTTTCTCATTTTGAATAATAGTTGTCGAATTGACCGTAGACGACTGGTCCACATGAGATTCATTCACAGTATGGGTTGACTGCACATTCGTATTGACATGATTTACAGAATGATCAATATTACTTGTACTGCTATTAACGTTACCACCAATATTCGTACGTGACCCTTCACCAAAAGTCAACCCTTCACTACCTCTACCCGTAGGTACAGCCTCATCAGAAGAAGGTTTGCTGGCAACAGCCGCCTCACCCCTACCTCTCAAGTCAGCACCACAATCAGGACAAAAGTCACAATCCGATGTAATTTCCGCACCACAATCCGGACATTTTTTTATTTCACTCATTGCTATTCGTTTTTAAGTTCAAACACCTATTCAGATGTTCCATTATGATTTACCACTCTGATATCCGACACACACAGATAGCCTGTCCTTTCTTCTATCTGACCTTCGACCTCCACCTGCAGTCCGTCAAACTCCGCAAAGAAATCATCTTCCACAGGTAGATGGTCCGCACGATAGAGTTTATATTGTTCTCCGTTAACAGTGGACAACAAGGCCATTCGTCCTTCCGATTTGGAATTTTTATTCAAAAATTCCCATTTCAGTAATCCTGTCACCATAATCTTCCTATTTTACTTATGTTACAGTGCACAGCCACAGTTAGCGCAGAATACAGCTCCCTCTTCCAATGGCTCTCCACAATCAGGACATACCCGCACTCCACTTTTCTGCTGAACCGATTGTATCGGCTGCTGGGGAATTGGATTTACAACTGGCTGTTGCTGAACAGATTGCCGGGGATTCACATTGTTCTGCGTAGTATAATCCAGTGCACGGTCATAAGCAGTATCCATTCTGCTTTCCTGACGGCGCAGACGTTCCTCCCTCTCTTGCAACTGACGATCAGAATCTGCTTGACGTTCCTGCTGATGCTGTTCGCGCTCCATGGCACTACGCTGTTGCATCCCACTCATGGTCTGCATCACCTCCCGCATCATATCATACATACGGTCTTGATTCTGACGCATATCCTCACGGTTCTCAGCTCTTTCTCGGTCGAGTCGTGCTTCAGCTTCTCGGCGCTGCGCCTCCATCCGTTCATTGGCATTTCGTTCGGCTTCCGCATTATACTTACTCTTCACAAACTCCTTAGCCGCTTCAGTATCTCCATTGAGTGCCCAAAGTTGGTCTTCGGAAAGCGTCTGTGCTTGAGTGTAACGTTCCTTCTCCCGCTGTGCTTCATTGTCCAAACGAGCTTGTTGCATTTCCGCCTCATGCAGGCGTTCATTCTGCCGCGCCCTTTCGGCCCCTTCCTGCATCGCCATAAACTGCTTGAACTGAGCGTCATCCTCTTCCATTTCGCGTTGGTGCGTCCGTTGTTTCTGCTCTTCCGCCAATTCCACCCTACGTTTGGTATCCTGAAAAGCCATATCACTCGCCCGCTGGTGAACATCCAACTGCGCATTGGCCGCAGCCTTCTGTTTTTCTATTTCCTTATAGAAACGTTCATCCTGATATTGGTCAAACAAAGCCGTTTTTTCCAAATCCTTCTTCGCCACCAACAAAGCCTGGTCCAGACGCCCCTCCGTACGAGTTCGTTCAAACTCAATACTATCTTTCAGCTGCATCATGGCCAAGATATGTCCACGTTGTTCCCTGTTCATCTCTAGCTGATGTCGCAAGGTGTCCAGTTCCTCCTCACGTACGAGTCCCGTCTTGCGAATCTCTGCGAGTGCCGCTTCCCGTTCATTGTCCGATTGAGCCTCTCGGAGAATACGTTCGTTATACAGCAACATCCGGAATTTTGCCAATTCCTCTTCATGCAACAGATTCTCCTGTTCCTGGTTTTTATTAATCTCATGCAAACGGCGTTCCAGTTCCAATTCATTCGTCGCCTCCGCAATCCGTTGTCCATTGACTTCGTCCGCCAAACGATTCTTAAAGTCATTCGTGCGTCTCAGGTAGTCCAATTCCTTTTCCGAAAGATACATCTCACGGCTCAATTGTGCGAAACGTTTCAAATCTTCGTTCTCGGCAGAGATTTCAATCAAGCGCACCATGGTAATACCGAAGAGAGAGTCCATCAATACGGCGTTGATACGGTCTTTCAGTGCCGCGAACAAATCCTGAGGAACACGGTTATCAGACAAATCAACATGACAAAGCACATCTTGTAGAGTTCTGTGTATCAAACCACTGAGTTCGTCCACCACCTGCACACTGTTCAGCACATTCCTGCCAGTCAAGAAATGCACCATGAACTTCCTCTCGTCCACAATTCTGAAATAAGCATGGAGACCCATCTTGACTTCTAGATGTTCCGTCTGCACCACCATCGGTTGGAAATGTAAATAAGCATCCACTCCCTCCTGCTTTGCCCCAATCATCAAGGGGAAAGCCTTGTTGAGCATCACGACAACAGAAAAAGCGACACCACGCCGAGCGCAGTCGAGAATCTGCTGCTGCTCTTTTTCGTAGAGTTTCTCTCCGGAAAGCGGTTCCTCCTCTTTCTTCTTGTTTCTGACCGAAAACAAGTTGGTCACCACCTGCCAAGAACTTCTGACGTTGTCAGTACATTGTTCCTTCCATTTCTGGTCTTTGGTAAAGTCGTAGGTACCCCCACTGATAGAAGCCACCGTCTGTCCGTTGGCGCGGATATAAGCAGTAGTACCCTCTGCCACAATGACTCCACGTATTTTGTTATAGGTAGCAAATTCCGCTTCATCGATGACACGTGCCACCTGTCCAGGCTGTATATTCCAATATATACGTCCCCCTGCAGTGGCAATGTCGGCAGCAAAAGTATTTCTTTCTTTCTCTTGCACTTGTTCAACTTCCACCTTGGGCGAATTCTGTTCAGGAACAGGTTGAGGTTCCTCTTTTTTTTCCAATTTCTGTCCACACTTCGTACAAAACTTAGCACCTGGTTTCAGTACACTGCCACAATGCGGACAGGTAGCAACAAGTTCCAATTTCTGTCCACACTTCGTACAAAACTTAGCGCCTTCACGCACTTCCGAATTACATTTAGGACATTTCATATCTTTAAGATTTAAGGTTTCCAAATAATTTATTTATGAGCGATGTAGCCTAAGACATCACTTATTTAGTTGAAGTTACTTTCCGAATCACACCGTCGGTTGAAGCATTGACCGTGTAACGCACATTCATGCCGGAATGTCCTTCCATCGGAACATCATAATTTAAAAGCAATTCCTTTCTCCCATCACTAAAGGTCAAGGAGAAAACACTGCTGACCGGACGGGGAGGAATACCATATTGCTCATAGAGTTGGCTAGCCACCATATTGTGGATATCCTCAATATTGCGGTCCACCGCGTGACGCACCCGATCCAATATGGAAGTACCAACTGTCTGTGATTTAGAAGCCACTACATCCACCTGGCACGGACGATGCCCTTCTGGCCATACCAACGCAGACTTGTCGAAAGTCTTTTTCCCTGTTTCATGAATCGAGGAAACGTCCATAAATAGAGTAGGATCACCATAAAGATTAAATTCCACCACCGAAGTGGGTGTCAGCGGTTCTTCTATCTCGGGCTGATGGAAAAGTTGGGCGCGTCCAAGAAACATAGCCTCACCAGCTGTATAGCCTTGCAACAAGGCATTCAGCGCACACACCGCAATGATGTCAGCAAAAGCCAGTCCCAATTGTTGTGGACTCGTGGCCTTACCATCTACATTTCCCCATGCGATACGGGAAGATCCGATATAATTCATGGTTTGGTTGTACAAGGCGGACAACAACATACTATGATCGGCATCCAATCCAATAAATCGTGCCCCATAGCAAGCCTCACATATCACCATGTTGGGACATTCACAAGATTGGTGCTGCGCGGGCATCAAAGCTACCGCCATTTGGTTACCCTCAAAACGTCGACCAAAATAGCCCCGTGCTTCCAATGCGTCTCCTCCGTGCAGATTATAATAATAAAGGGACGACCGAGTGGGGTAAACTTGCGAAACGGTTTCGGCAGTAACGTTGGGAGAAAGAATCAGACGATTATAATAAAAATCAGGAGACAAACGGCCGTCTAAATTTCGGAACAAACCGCAACGCATCAAATCTTGCGTCACCAAGGCCGATACCATCTTCCAGTTCGGATCGCATTGTCCATAAGCACCTGTAAGTGGGATACCATAGGTATAAGTAACACTACGTTGTAAATAATCTGCCAATTTTTGGTAGGTTGTATCTTTCTCCACTGGTAGGCGGCCCACATAAAACAGCTGCTCGTACTTGAAAATCTCCTGAGTCTCCAGTTTTTCCACCATATCCCTTCCATAGGGATAAGCATATAAAATATCCGTATCAATATGTTTGTCACTGCAGTCCTCTACATAATGTTTCACACAAGGTACAGGAACGACGTCATCTCCTCCAATGATAAACAAATATTCAGATTCCGGAAGTTGCTCTTTTTGTTCGTATTGATGAATATCCATCAATACATCCATGAACTCCCAAACCGGGCTTTTAGGGGTAAGTTTGATTTTACGAGCAACACCCCAAAAGCCCTTTTTTCGATAACTGTAACATTCTGCATCCACAAGCGTATAGTAAACACCCATTTCTGCTTTAATCTGAACAAACTGCTCCAAAAGATCCCGAACCATAGTCTCTTCGCATCCTAATTTCTTTGCCAAAGCAGGAATATGGGTCAAAAGAATACCATGGAAAAGGGATTCCGCTTTCCCCTTCTGGTTCATCGGCTTACAAAAAGCCCCTTGATTTCCATTTTCTGGGATGGCGAAGGTTTCTGGTGCAACTGTATGGGAAGGCTTTTCATCTTCAACAGCAGCGCAACACTCTTCCTCCTGCGATAAACGGGTACCACATTCCGGACAAAATAATATATCTCTATCCTCTATTTTAGTTCCACATTCTGGACAATACATCATATTTTAGACTTTTGTGGTTAACAGCGAACTATTTTTATATCATTTCACTTTTTTTTATAATGGACAAATTTATATAAAATCACTTACACGACCAAACAAACGAACATATTATCACAAAGAGCTGCAAAATGTCCTCATCCTCATCAACAAAGACATGTTAACAAGATACTCACAAATAAGAACGGGTGTCACCATATAGCAACACCCGTAGAATAAAGCTTCAACTAGAATTATAGAATACCCTATTGAAAATAATTTATTTGAGAATCAGCTTTTTCCCATTAACAATATAAATACCTCTGTTGGGATTAACAACGATGCGACCAGCCATATCATAAATTTTAGCACCGGCCACGTCCTCACGGTCTATCTCGACACGGTCTACTCCTGTAGGATAAGCCGCCTCATCCAGTTTGAACTGTCCCTTGGTGATCTGCTCTACCGTCAATGGGATATATACCATGCAATAGTTGCCCGGTTCTTCCTCAAAGAAGAAACCTATTTTGTGGTCCTTCTGCAGCGCCATCGTTGAATAGGCAGAACCAACATAGGATACCTGTAGTCCCTTGGTCCAGTTTTCAGCCAAATCCAGAATCTTCTCATTGAGTACCGCCTTGCTATTCACATTTTCATAGAGGTCCTTCTTGATTTCCTTAAAATAGAATCCCACATTGTTACGGCCACCTCCAAAAGGAATAGACTGCAGAGCGATGGTCACCTGAGCCTGGTCACTCTGACGAATGGCCTTCAGGAGCATAATTTCACCATTGGTGTTATTGCCAACGTTGATACCTCCCGTCTTACCTTCCGACCATTGTTCTACACCCCAGTAACCTTCACCTTTCTCACGGTCGGTAAACTTATAGATATTGAAGACACGACCATGATTACGGCTACTCAAGATGACGTCACCATTAGGCAACTCCTCACACTTCGGTTCGTCACCACCGGTACCTGGACGAGCATCAACGCCACCTAAGACCTTCCAAGTCTCACCGAAATCATCAGAATAAATCACACGGTTACCTTGGTTCTTGGTCCATGTAGAACAATAGAGACGGTAATAGTCGCCCACTTTCGTCACACGGCTCTGACAAATACGACCAGAACCGATAAAGAGCGACTGAACGGTAGCCTTGCCATTCTTCACAAAGAGTGGATAGATCGATTCCGTCACCTCCTTAGGTTTTGTCCATTCCCATTCACCGGTAGCCTCGTTCAGTTTCGCACGTACCTGAGCCACACGGTTTGGAATCTTCTTCGGATTATTAGGATCATAGTCACCATCCCAACAGACGGTCTTACCGCAAACCATCATCACCAACAATTCGTTGCGTTCACAGTCTGCCACCACGGCAGCATCGCCGAAACCATAATCCCAAGGGCCCTTGTTGGTCGCATCTGCCCTACCATGGCCATCTGCGATGAAGAACTCCTTCCCCCAGGTCTGACCATTGTCCTTTGAGATGCGGCATTTGATATCCACTTCACCGTAACCGATATCAGCGCCAGCGGGACGGTTATCGGAAATCGCGAAAAGATCCCCATTCTTGGCCGTAGTTATGGCAGGGATACGATAAGGCTTACCCTTTGGATCTGGAGTAAAATAGAGTATGACACCATTTTCAACACTGGCCTTAAAGACCACCTTCACATCCGCCATTTCTTCGCCTACCGTAAATTTCACCTGTTCAGCAGCCTTGCCGTTCACTTCGAAGCCGCCATTGGCGAAACCACGTCCTCCGTTGGCCTGGGTCAGCAGAACCTGGGCCTTGGCCGGCAGATAATAAACACTTGCCCCAGCAGCATCGGAATAGACAGAAGAACTGTTGACCGCACCATTTACCGCAAAGTTCAAAGTACCCGCCACTACACGGTTGTCACCGTAAGGATTCTCACCTTCAATCACAGTGGTCATTCGGATACCCTCAACGAGATTAGGCTGTAACCGCCATTTGCTACCACCATCGTTGGCATCATAAAGCTTCAGGTTCATGCGGGCACCCCCGAAAGAGTTCAGACTCATATTCTTGTTCTTGGCGGGAGCGATTGCGAACGCACCTCCCTTATCCACCAAGACCCATTGACAAGCATTGGCTTTTGCCACCAGTTTGGCCTCTGCCCCTTCTGCGGTTGAACTGACATGAAGGGCCAGCTGATCGCCAGCCATGGCGTTCTGGATGATAAAGCCCTTCTCGTCGCCAACGAACGACCACAACTGGTCACGGCTGGTCAAGTCTGCCGGATTCGATTTAGCCGCCATATTGGTAAAGGAGGACGCTGTAGTGGATACCAGACCTGCCGCATCACCGGTATTTCTGTCCCAAACCATACGAACCCAATTGTCTCCGAAGTTCTTACTATAATAAGAGAGTTCTCCGATGACCTCATCCTCCCATTCCGTATTGGTACACAACTCAAACTTAAAATCACTGGAGAACTTGTCGGTATAGAAACCGGCATTCTGAGCCTGGTCGAAACCACCTTTCACACAAACCATGAAATTAGAACCCGACTGTTTGACCGCCTGCATGGAAACGCAACCTTCATTCGTCACCCTTGCCTTCCCCTCCTTGGCTGTGCTCAAAGCCCATTCACAAGCAGTTGTCGATAAGGATTTCCAGGAAAAATATTTCCCGGTTGCCAGATTCTTAAAATAATAGTGACCATTGCCCACCTCTTCACAAGTCCATACATAAGATTTGCGTTTTTCAATCTTCTGGGCACCGAATCCCACCTGACCAGCATGATCATAGAAATACTGGTCGCCCTTCAGGTGTTTATTAGAGAAGTAATAGTTCAATCCATCCTTAGGTAAGGTGGGGTCTGCCACCAGATCACCCGCCTTCACCTCTTTGATGGCATATTTACAACCGGTATCGCTCGTATTCGAACCGCTACCCCAGTTGAAAACCTTGTAACCCAACTGACTGTTGTTCGTCTGATTGAACTGTACGTTACCACTCGTAACGATAAAATAGCCCAGTTCATCAGCCTTTCCCAGTTTCCAGCCCTTTTGAGGAGCGGTAGCCTGGGTTTTCAAGGCAGTATTGTTGGCACTCTCGGGAGAAACAAAAGTACCGTTGTAGTTGACGATATCATAATCTCCATCCGTACGGGTCATAAATTTCCAATACGATGCCTTGGTGGCAGAGACCTCCCCCACCATATCCGCATCAGCCCCTTTGGAGGTGGCATAACGGTTTTCACGTAAAGGAGTACTCAAGGTATAATAATATTCCTGGGCTGAAGTACTGACTGTGGGCTGCAGAATATCCTGTCCTTCACAAGCCTTCTTAAAATCCGCAAGCGCAGCGTCCAGTGCTTTCATCTGCTGTTCCCGCTGAGCGGCGGTATAATCCAAGGCAAAGGTCTTTTCCACCTCAGCGAGCTGAGCATCCAGTTCAGCAGCAACCTTCACCGGATAAAAGCCAGGCTGGTGCTTGACCATTGAATTGCGGTAGGCCTTTACCTCAGCCACCTTGGCTGCCACCTGTTCGGCAGCCTCATCCTTGCATTGGTTAGGAGAGTAGATCAACCCTTCCACAGCATTGATACCCTTGGTATCAGTGAATACGAAGGTAAACTGCCATTTGTCGCGCTTGGTTCCCCCGTTGTTAACATGTGGAAGACGCATGAACACCTTGTTCCAGCCTTCCTTCAGTTCCAGCTGTACCACCGGACGGGCTGTAAAGTTCTCATTGGTCAGTCCTTCAGTACCATGGTCCTGAGGAATCTCCTTACCAGGCTGTTCCCATTTTGGAGCAGGAATTTCCTGACCGTTCAACCAAACCTTTGATCCTCGACGGTCCCATTGACCGGCGTCAGGGCCCTTTTCGTTACCACTACGGCTATAGGTATAGAACTCAATCTGTGCTCCGACCTTCTGTGCCTTCGGCGAATAGACATAAGTCCAAGCATAAGCCGTCTGATTCTCAGCCGGATTCTTATAGAAAGAAGGTATCGTAGGATGCCAGATATGGCGTAGGTAAATACCGGCACCGGTAGCCATATGCGTTGCATAAGTGTTGCCTTCATATTCAAAAGCATCAGGAAGCACTTTGCTCTGGTCGGTCTCCGGAGGCAATTGCAAAGCCTTATTTCCTCCATTAGGGAAAGGATCCGTGATACGCCAGCGTACATTGGCCTGTTTCACATAAGCGATAGGCTCATTTTTTAAGGAATGCGCCTTATGGAAAAGGAATCTACGTTCGAAATCTGCGAACTCCTCAAATACCTTACCGGAGTTCGGCAAAAGAGTACCTCCCTTTTCTATGTATTCCTCACCGCCGCCGCACCAGGCACGTTCTGCAGAAGCCAACGCATTGGCATAGAGATTGTTCTGACGAATCAGCTGTTCGTCATTCTGCGTCTTGGTATCGTTCCAAGTGGCCGTAATAGTACCTGCCACTTCTGCATTTCCCTTATCGGTATAATAGATATTGCTCTTATAAATACCGACCAGATCCGCATAGACATCGAAATGATTGATATAGTTGTAACGGCAGTCGATATTGGCCTTGCCTTTCACCACCTTCCCCGCAGTACTCCAAAGCTGGCACATGTCTGCATGAAGATTACCGACATTGACTCCACGGATAGGATTCCACACCACCACTTTCTTCTTGTAGTTTTTCTTCACATAGTCAATCATCTCATTGAGATAACCTTCCGTGGTAGCCACCTCATCGCCCCCGATATGGATATAAGGAGACTGGTTGAAAACCTCTACGACCTCTTTGAAAATCTTTTTCAACGCCTCTTTTCCCTGAGGACTCTGCATATCATAGCCCAAAGCCTTGGTGAAGGCAGCGCTATGACCAGGAATATCAATCTCCGGAATAATGGTTACCCCACGTTCCGCAGCGAACGCAACCAGTTCCCGGCACTGCTCTTGGGTATAGAACTTGCCCTCCTGACGAGTCATGTTCTTCGCATCCGTCAAATGTGGAAAGGCCTTCACTTCGAAGCGCCACCCCAGGTTTTCGGTCAGATGCCAATGGAAGGTATTGATTTTGAAACGGGAAAGTAGTTCCACCTGTTTTTTCAGTTCTTCGAAGGCGATAAAAGAACGTCCGACATCGTGCATGTAGCCACGCAATTTGAAAGCTGGCCAGTCGGTCACATCAACGTATTCCAGATGAAGTCCAGTACCGTCGTATCCCTCAGCCAACTGAGTCAGGGTCTGCGCCGCACGGATCACACCGATTTCAGTCACGGCAGTAATCTCGATACCTGAGGCTGAGACTTTTAGTGTATATGCCTCATTCTGGTAGTCGGCCAGTTCATGGTTGTAAGCTCCGGGGATGGATGAAACCATCTTGACCCGGACATTTCCCCCATTACCGATCTCCACGAAAGAGACATTGGTCACGCCAAATTCTTTAAAGAAGTTCACTAAAGCTGGAGAATTCTTCAGACCTGCTACGGTCACCGCACTACCAGCCGGAATTGTCAACAATCCCTCAGTAGCTTTCAACTGCTGCGGAGTCGGAAGAATATGCTCTTTCTTAGCGTCCACAGGGATAGCAACACCTAACCCTGCCGCCAACAAAAGGGACATCGTAATTTTTCTCATAATATAGATTTTAAAAGATGAATATATTCAGATTTCAATACGTTACACCGATTGGCCTAACTTAGGTACAAAGTTAACTTATTCTGATGAGTGTTTATTCTGAACCAACCTTTTTTTATTATTTTTTAAGAAGCAGGAAAAGAAAAGAATGAGTGACGATTGCAGACGACTGGAGGGAGTGGAAAACAACCTCAAAAGCATCGGTCGCGACCTTCCATCTTACCCTGTTGTTTCACCCTTCGTCATTCTGACCACCCATTTATCTTCCAAGGTCAGGATTTTCCCATTTTCCTTTCCCGTTTCTAGCAATCAGTATAAATAAAGGCAACATCAACAGGAAAGGAATGATATTCCAGCAGAACAAGAACAACTCAGACCTTACCGAAGCCTCTGACATAGAACTAAACAACTGATATAGTAAAGGTTTGCACATATTATAGAGTTCCAGAACAAAAAGGCTGACCACGATACTCTTCATCCTGGGCAAGGCATGGCGGAGTAACCCTATCAGAATAAACAGATAGAATACAGAAAGTACTGCGCCTAGAATAAGATTCAGCGTCACTCCTTGCATCACCTCGAAAAGAGAATAAGCAATACCTAAGAATAAATTACTCCCGAAATAAAAGAGCAAACACCAAAAAGCAACCCGGACCACTTTCAGCTGGTCAGCCACATACATCACGATACTGAAAATCATAAGGAATTTCAAGACCTGTATGACTACCAGATTCACACTATACGGAAGGAAGACTGCTAAAACATTGAATAGCACACTCACAATAAAGAACGTGAAATAGTTTACTCTCAAACTATTCCGCCCCAACAAAGAGACAATTTTTTCCATATATCTTTCAGTTTACAATGATCAATTGTTTCAAAAGTAAGAATAATTATCGACAAAACCTCTCTTTCCTCGGATTTATTACAAATACCCAGTATTTATCCACACGTCGTCATCCCGCGTCAATTGAAAAATCAAGTCTTCAACGGGTTACGCTTCCTTTTCTATGACTCCATCCTCACACAAAGGAGGAGGGTCCTGCAGCAAAGTAACCCAGGAACCAGATTTCCACCCTACTGAGGAAATCTTTCAGGGAAGAGTCGTTTTCTGATTCAAGAACAGCTCCCCTACGGGAGCCCACAGACAACCATAGGTAGTCTCACCTTCGCTTTCCCCAACCTTCCCTAGGTATCATTCCATCCATGAGGGATTGACGAGCGATGCCAAAATAAGAATCCATCAAAAACCGACCTCAAATAAGAAATCCATCCTATACAAAACTTGCATAGAATGGATTTCTAAATAATATGGTAGCTCTGACGGGAATCGAACCCGTATCTAATCTTTAGGAGAGATTTGTTCTATCCATTGAACTACAAAGCCAACTGCTTTTCTAAGGTCCTTAGGACCATAAGCACTGCAAAAATACAACATGTAAGGCAATTTTCAAAAGAAAAATCACGAATAATCAAAACAATACCTTTTCCCGATGGCACTCCTCGGCAACTGAAATTCACTACCAGGAGGAAAACACCACAACAATAAAAAAGTAGATAAGTATTGCCCGCTCCTCCCCTGAAACACCTCCCATAAAAATACAAATCCGACAAATCGAACAGAAACACCTATTTATAATTATAGGGATATTTCGGTATTTTTAGACAAAAAAAGAGACAACGTCTACTAAGAATGAGGTATTTTTCCCTTTTGCCCTCAAAAATCTTTGGACACCTCGATTATTTTTAATTTCTTTGCAAGAATTAAATTAACAAACAAAAAATCTATCAACTTCTATGGTAACATTTATCGTTGCGGTCTTCATCATCGGCTATCTCTGCATAGCCATGGAGAGCGTTATCAAAGTGAACAAAGCTGCGCCAGCCTTGATCATGTGCGCAATTTGCTGGACCCTTTACATGGCTGGAGCCGGAGATTTTATCCCCAGTCTTCACGGCGAAGAGTTTAATGCCTTCCTTGCAGAAAGTATCAACAAAGACTCAGCTTTAAGCAACTTCGTCAACAAATTGTTGCTGGAACACATGGGCGACACCTGCGAGATTCTTTTCTTCCTGATGGGTGCGATGACTATTGTCGAGATTGTAGATTCAAACGGTGGCTTCAACTTTGTACGTGACAGTCTGAAAACCACCAACAAGCGAAAGCTGTTGTGGAGAATCACCTTTATGACCTTCTTCCTTTCTGCAATCCTGGACAACCTGACCACCAGTATCGTCATGATCATGGTGCTCCGTAAGTTGGTACACGAACATAAGGACCGCTTGATTTATGCCTCTATGGTCATCCTGGCAGCTAACAGTGGTGGTGCCTTCTCCCCAATCGGTGATGTGACCACAATCATGCTGTGGATCAAGGGTATGATTACCACGGGCGGTGTCATCTCTGAGATTTTCCTCCCTTCATTGGTTTCCGTAATCATTCCGGCCTTCATCCTCCAATATCGTCTGACCGGTAAGCTGGAGAAGTCGGAAGATATGACAAAGGGAGAATTTCTACATTTCAGTAAACTCGAACGTAAAATCGTGTTCTTCCTCGGTGTTGGCGGTTTGATGTTCGTACCTGTATTCCGTTATCTGACAAACCTTCCTCCGTTCATGGGTATTCTCCTCGTACTGGGTTTACTCTGGACAACTACAGAAATCTTCTACCGCAGATACAAGATTGAATCCAGTTTGCAGAACCGCGTGGAAAAGGTACTCAGCCGTATTGATATGGGTACCATCCTCTTCTTCCTCGGTATCTTGATGGCCGTGACAACCCTTCAGGAAACCGGTGTGCTGACCGCATTCGGTAAGACCTTAAACGAAGCTTCTGGCGGAAACCACTATTTGGTCACAGGTATCATCGGTGCCGTTTCCAGTATCGTGGACAATGTGCCTCTCGTAGCCGGCTGTATGGGTATGTACGATGTAGCAAGTCCTGCCGTTGTACTGGCTCATCCTGAAATGGCTCATTTCGCAGTCGATGGTCTTTTCTGGCAGTTGTTGGCCTATTGTGCCGGTGTCGGAGGTTCCATGCTGATCATTGGTTCTGCAGCAGGTGTGGTCGTTATGGGATTGGAGAAAATCACCTTCGGCTGGTATCTGAAGCACTTCACCTGGGTAGCTGCTATCGGCTATTTTTCTGGTATTGTCTGCTATTGGTTACAAAACCTGGTCACTTCTTTATTATAAACAAGACAACCTTTAAAAGGTAAATACATAACATTAAAAAAAACAGAAAATCATGAGAAAAATTATTTTGGCTTTAGCCCTCATCCTTTCCTTAGGTTTCTCAACTACAGCTCAGGCTTTCAGTTTTGACTGGGGTATCACAGGTGGTTACAACTTGACAAAACTGAAACTAGATGGTGAATTCAACAAAGCCTTCAACAGCGACAACCGTTCCGGCTGGTTCGTAGGTGCTAAGATAAATTTAGGCTTATTCATGGGATTTGGTGTTGACGGTGCACTCCTTTACTCACAAAACAAGATGAACATCAATGGAGTAGACAATCTCAGCACATCAGAAACGCAACGTGCCTTCCAGCTTCCTTTAAACTTAAAATATAGTATCGGTTTAGGTAGAATTGCCAATATCTATGCCACTACAGGTCCTCAGTTTGATTTTAACTTAGGCGACGACGACTGGTACAATAATCGTTTTAACCGTAAAGATGTCACCTCATCTTGGAACGTAGGTGTAGGTGCAAAATTCCTGGGCCATTTGGACTTAGGTCTCGTCTACAACTTTGGCATCTCTAAGTTTGGTGAGAGCATTTTGGAAGAAACGACCCATAAGGATTGGAATCCAGGTGATGCCAAATCAAAATCTTTCAAAGTTCAGCTGACTTACTATTTCTAACACCCTATTTAAAATTATATAAATATGATTAGACTTAATTGTTTTTTCAAAGCAAACGAAGGTAAATACGAAGATGCCCTCGAAGCAGCTATTGCTTTGACAGCCATGTCACAGCAGGAAGAAGGTTGTGTAGCTTACGATGTTTTCGAAAGCGCTACACGTGGTGAAATTTTCATGATCTGCGAAACTTGGCAGAATGAAGAGGTGCTCGCAGCTCACATGGAGTCTGAACACTTCAAGACTTACGTTGGTCAGATGCAGGAATGCGGAGAAATGAAACTTGAGAAATTCCAGTTTTAATATTTCCGATTCAGTATAAAAATGTAGATCGGTCCTGAACGAATGGTTCAGGACCGATTTTGTTTGGTAGTTCAACGGCATTCTTCCGTGGGCAAACGACTAAACCCCATAAGATGCGACTTAAATAAATATTCCTCTCTGTTCCTCCTCTAGGCCATCGGACTTTCCAAATCTCCTAACTTTGACTGGATTTTCAGATTTATATGTATTATACTGACATTTAGTTATCTATAAATATATTGACAAGCCAGGGATAAGCTGAAAAGATATGAGGTGTCCCATTGCCAAAGCCTAAAAAAAGTCCTTGGAAACGGTCAACGGCTCGTTTCCAAGGACGAATATCATTGTTCAATAAAAGTTCTTTACAGATACTTCTCTCTTCTCTCAGATACTTTCTTCACATAATTACGTGCCTCCTGCGTACTCAGACGAGTTGTCAGATACTGGAAAAGATCATCATAACCATATTCGTTGATCTTCGGGAAGGCATTGCCTAGACGGGTACTACCGATAAACGCACGGCTCACGTTACCTGCGCCGGTATTGTAACTTGCAATCACACAGATGCGGCGACAGTTCGGATCGTCCACCTTCTTAAACTGATTCAACAGTACACGGAGATAAGCGGTACCCAGTTCGATATTGTTCTTCGGTTCGTAAAGATAGGACTTGGAAGGAGCCCAGCCCTTCTTGTAGACATAACGGTAAGCGTCGTAACCACCCGTCTTAGGAACCAGCTGCATCAAACCATAAGCTGGAACATAACTGGTCGCCTTAGGATTGAAACTAGATTCCTGTTCCATGATAGCATAGATCAAAGGCTCTTCCACCTCGAACTTCCGGGAGAACTCTTTCACATAATCCTTATATAAGGCCGCATTCTTGGAAAGATTGTTCGCTACCAGATCCAATTCAACAGTCACCTTCTTCTTTCCCCCTTCCTGACGAGGAGTAACCACCCGTTCCTGTTCCTTCTTGCTCTGCTTGAGAATCTGCTCCGCCAGTTCCAGTCGCTTTCGTTCATCATGCTGACGTTTCAGAATCTGCTCGGCAATCTTCTGGTTGTCTCTGTTTCTGGAACTCTCCTTACCGGAATATTTGGAAAGATCATATTTCGAGAAGTCCACCAGTCCCTCCAGAATCGGTTTCTTGGCGATATTCTTGGATTTATCTACAGAAGATTCATAAGGACAGGTATTACCCTTACTTTCGAGTACACGGTCCAGGGCCTCTGCCAGTTTACGGTCGATTTCTTCCGGTCTGGCGTCCTCATCAACAATGACTTCGACATCCACCTTACCTTTTTTGAAGTCTACAATAGAACGGTCCTGCAAGTCATCACTATATTCCACCCACTGGTCCTTGGTATTGTCCACCATTTTCTTACCTCCCCAGACGGCTTTCACCTTATTGGCATATTTCTCATAATCTGCACGAGCCTGCGCCTCGTATTTCTCATAATCTGCAATAGCCTGTTCCCGATACTGGTCGTAATCATCTCTCAGTTCCTGCATCCCTCGCATATAATCTCTTCTAAGCGAATCCATGTAGGCCTTCTGGTCTGATATCTGTGCCTGAGCACCTGTTCCTGCCATTAACAAGAGAAAAGATAATAAGTACTTTTTCATTCTATTCCTCCTTCTGATTTAACGGGAATACCCGTATTAGATTAATTTTTTAAGGTTAAAAACAACGAATCTCTTAAGTTCCTGCCGAGAAAAGATCTCAACTTATCATTGTGCAAAAATATTAAAAATATTAAGAAGCCGTCTTAATTTCAGACAAAATCTTAGTTCGAGATTCTTTTTAAGCACTCTCCTGCCCCTTTCTACTCCTTTTTACCTTTTTAATATTGTCACAAAGGTGCGTTTCTAAAAATATTGTACCTTTGCACGAAACTTATATATTTCAATTTGACTATGTTCAAACAGATCCCTCCTATCACGAAGAATCTTCTGATTATCAATGTCATCGTATTCTTGGCACAACAGGTTGGTAAACAACGTGGCTTCGACCTGACCAGCCTTTTCGGGCTACACTTTATTTATGCAGAGGATTTCCACTTTTATCAATTCTTCACTTACCTGTTCCTACATGGCGATTTCGCTCATATCTTTTTCAATATGTTCTCCTTATGGATGTTCGGCTGTATCATCGAACGTACCATGGGATTCAAGCGCTTTCTGCTCTATTACTTCGTCTGCGGAATTGGAGCAGGCATCTGCCAGGAAATCTGGCAGTTAGGTGAGTACTATATCGGTGGCTATCAAAATTACAAAATGGCCGACATCGGTTCCAGCATCATCCCGATGGGACAAATGCTCAATTATTGGACCACCATCGGTGCCTCTGGCGCCTGCTACGGCATTCTTCTGGCCTTCGGTATGACCTTTCCGAACGAGCGCATCATGCTGCTGATTCCTCCCATTCCGATGAAGGCGAAATATTTCGTAGTCGGTTATGCCGCTATCGAACTGGTCTCCGCTTTCTCCTCCAATTCCAATATTGCCCATTTCGCCCATCTAGGCGGTATGATCTTCGGTCTGCTGCTCATCCTCTATTGGCGCAAACAGGAACGCAACAAGTCCCATTTTCAAGGTTGGGACACCTGGCAACCTCAAAAGAAAGGATTTTTCAAACAATTGAAGGAAACCTTCAAGAAGCGTTTCCAGCGTAAGCCCAAGATGACCATCAACCCTGGCGGTCAGCGTTTTAAGGACAGAAACCCGGATTATGAATACAATCTCAAGCACAAGGCTGATCCTGAAAAAATAGAAAAGATCCTAGAGAAAATTCGCCACTCTGGTTACGAAAGTCTCACAGCGGACGAGAAACGTGAACTCTTCAATCATAGTAGAAAGTAAACCATGAGTACGGCCATCAATAAGAAAAAAGACAACAAGAAACCGAGTAAGGAAAAGAAGAAGCCAAGCAATTTTCTAAAGGAACTCATCGGCATCATGTCCTGGGTAACCGTACTGATGTTGTGGTGCTCCGCCGGAAGTGTATTCATCAATCCCAATCTCTTCCAGTATCTCAGCATCGCAGGTCTGGCTTTCCCGTTTTTTCTTGCCGGAGTCTTGGTCATGCTGGTGGTTTGTCTACTCCTTGCCCGCAAAAAGATCTGGATTCCCCTGCTCGGACTGGCCGTCTGCCTGTTGAGTATCCGCTCCTATTGTCCGTTAAACCTCCCTTGGGCACATCCTAAGAGTGCCTACAAATTCATCAGTTACAACACGATGGGCTTCGCGACCGGCACCAAGGACTCTGCCAAGGAAGAAGGAATCCTCGAATACCTGACCAAAAGCGGCGGCGACTTTTTCTGTTTCCAGGAGGGACACTGTGTTCCGGCCAAACTCTTAGGAGAAAAAATACTTCCTCGCTTAGACAAGACCTTTGGCCATCACGACACCTTGAAAATCTCCGAGAGCATTCTGGGCTGCTGTTCCAAATATCCGATCATTGGAAAAGAACTCATCTGTCAGGACGACATGAACGGTGCGGTGGCCTTTAAAGTGCTGCTCGGTACCAACGACACGCTCCGCATCGTCAATTGCCACCTGAAGTCCATGGGACTTTCAGACGACGACCGTAAACAATATAGCAAAATGGTCAAACATCTGAACGACAGCAATGCGGAAACCCATTCCAAACTACTGATCTCGAAGATTTCCAAGGCGACCGTTATTCGTGCCAACCAGGCCGAAGATGTTGCCCGGTACATCGAACGGCATGCGGGGAAGAATATCATTGTCTGCGGTGACTTCAACGACACCCCGATTTCCTATGCCCACCACCGCATCCACTCAACGGGGTTGACCGATGCCTACAGCGCAACGGCCAACGGCATCGGACGTTCTTTCAACCGCGATGCCATCATTGTACGTATCGACCATCTTTTCTGTAGCGACCATTGGAAACCCTACGGCTTCCATATTGACAAAACCATACAATCCTCCGACCACTATCCAATTGTAGGCTATCTGGAGCGGTTGGAACCCCAAAAATAACAAAGACATCGGCGTTCTGACGACTGGATTCGTCAGGACGCCGATGCCCTTTAATATCAACGGGTAACCAAGCCCCGCCTGACCGTTTTCCCCTCTCTGGTCTCCACTCTCTTTGGAAACCACCCCAGGCAGTCGTTTCTCTCTTTCTCCGCTTATTTTTCAGAGATAAACCGGCCGTCCTTGATCACATACGAACCTTTCGCCTTCGTCAGCACCCGGTTCAGCAGGTTGTTCGCCTTCCCCTGTTTGGATTTTCCCACTCTTTTTCCCGTTTTCTTGTCACTGGACGCTTTTGCCTTATAGGCAAATGGATTTGAGCTTTTTCTTTGCATAAATTTCACTTTTAGGTTGCAAATTTAAAAAAAGTAGGATGTATTTTGGCAATATCACACGAAAATCCTATATTGCAGTACCTTTACTAAATCTAATATTCAAACTAAAGAAAAACATGGTACTTTTATCTAGTTTTTCCCAATGGCTGGCTTCTCAGGAAGTCCAAGTGGGAATTACCATCGTTACCTTTACAGTAACCATTTTAGCTTTCATGTTCAGCAAAGTACGCTCCGACATCATCGCACTTTGCTCAACAGCAGTACTCCTCACGACAGGGGTAATCAATCCTAAGGCCGCACTGGCCGGATTCTCCAATTCGGCCGTAGTCATTATGATCGGTCTGTTTATCGTGGGAGGTGCCGTGTTCCAGACAGGTTTGGCACGTGTCATCAGTAGTAAACTCCTCAAACTGGCAGGAACCGACGAGAAACGACTCTTCTTCCTGGTCATGCTAGTGACGGCTTTCGTGGCCGCCTTTGTCAGCAATACGGGTACGGTGGCCTTGTTGTTGCCGATTATCCTGGCCATGTCGAAATCGGCCAAAGTAAGTCCTTCCACCCTGATGATGCCGCTGGCCTTCGCCAGTTCCATGGGTGGTGTGCTCACCTTGATCGGTACCCCTCCTAACCTGATTGTCAGCAACTACCTTGCGGAAAACAATCTGCCCCAGTTTGGCTTCTTCGATTTCACCCCTATCGGCCTGATTTTAATAGCCGTAGGTATGATCTGTCTATGGCCGCTCTGCCGTTTCTTCCTCGGGAAAAAGAGTAAGGAAGGCATCGAGAAAAAGGAAGAACGTTCCCTCTCCAATCTCCTGAGCGATTACCATATCGACGACTGTCTCTTCCGCCTCAGAGCGGTATCCGCCCATTCCCTATTGGAAGGCCGCACAGCCGCCGAACTGGATATCCATAAGAAATACGGCGTCACCCTGCTGGAAGTACGCCGCGAGAGCCGATCACTCTTCAATAGTGTGATTCAGGAACCGGTCAAAGCCGACACGGTATTCAATATGGGAGATACCCTCTACGTGCTCGGTCATCGGGATCAGGTCGAGACTTTCGCAGAACGCCATAACCTGATGATTCTTCCGGACGAAGAAAAATACGGCAAGGTGAAACTGGATTTCTACGAGATCGGTCTGACGGAGATTCTGATTACTCCGGAATCTGCACTGATCAACCGTCCCTTGAGGTCAGCGAACTTCAAGGAACGTTACGGACTGAGCGTACTCGCCATCAAACGTAAGGGAAAATATAAGTTCGATGAAATTCTCGACGAAAACATCAGCAACGGTGATATGCTCCTGATGCATGGACCATGGAAAGGCATTGAAAGTCTGGCCAAGAAAAGCCGTGAATGGCTGGTCATCGGTCGTCCGGAGGATGATGCGGAGAATGTACCACTCGACCACAAGGCCCCGATCGCAGCGGTCATCATGGTACTTATGGTCGTCGCCATGGTCTTCGAGAAGCAGATTGGTATTCCAGCCGTTGCTTCGGTCATTGTAGCCGGTCTGGCCATGGTCCTGACGGGTTGTACCCGAAGCGTCGATGGGGCCTACAAGATGATTGGTTGGGAGAGTATCGTCCTGATTGCCGGTATGATGCCGATGAGTACAGCATTGACCAACACCGGTATCTCAAAATGGATAGCTGAGAACCTCGTAGGTTCTCTCGAGCCCATAGGACCGATCGCCGTGATGGCCGGAGTCTATGTGGTGACTTCCTTACTGTCCACCTTTATCAGCAATTCAGCCACAGCCATCCTCGTCGCACCGATTGCCTGGGCCGCGGCACAAGGTATGGGGGTCAATCCGGAGCCTCTGATGATGACAGCCGCAGTAGCCGCCTCCGCTTGTTTCGCGACACCGATCTGTACCCCTCCCAACGCAATGGTCATGAACGCAGGCCACTACACCTTCATGGACTATGTCAAAGTCGGTCTGCCGCTGCAGATCATTATGGGGATTGTCGCCTTGCTCACCATCCCGTTGTTCTTCCCCTTTGAACAAGCATGACATTTTAAAATAACCGATTCTCACGAGGGAAATTCCATCTTTGGGATTTCCCCCGTTTTTTATTCTGTACGTTTGGCCATCGCGCTCTAAACCATCTTAATGCAATAATATCACTAGCAAACAGACCTTAATGCTAAAATAACTACTGCAACGTTCGCAAAATTCTCAAAAAAATGATTTGTAATTGCAACTTATAAATAGTTACTATCGATTTCATCAACACTAACTCTTCCTTCCTTGAAACAAAATTACGGCTGCTTACGCGTACGCGCGCAAATGCGCAGGTATCGCGCGAGGAAAAGTACAGATACTGAAGCCCCATCTTAAAACAGATAATATCAATAGCCGCTATCGTTTTTATTCATTGAAATTCGTCACACAGCTTTTGCCAGAAACCTACCTTTGCACCCGAAATCAATAAAACGATAGACAAAATGAGTAATCCTATTTTAAACTGGGTGATCGTTGTATCACTGCTTCTCTTAGTTTTCTTGTTCAAAGCCATTAGCAATTTCCGCACAAAAGCACGTCAGAATAACGTACGTTTCCTTGAAATGGGATCAGAAGAAGAAATGTTCTTCATTCCTGGCGACAAAAAGCTGAAATAAGCAATGGCTGAGACACAAAACGTAACGACCACTACGACTCAGGCAACTGCCCTTAAAGACATCTGCTTATTCCTTTCCGAATATGCCGCCTGGCTGTTAGGTTGTGGAGCCACTTGCATCCGTATCGAAAAGAACGTGCGGCGGATGGCAGCACCTTTCGATGTCACCATCGAGATCAATATCATGCCCACCCACATTCATCTCTCGGTATGGAACAAAGAAATGACCGATTCTTTCAGCACCATCCATAAATTGAAGAAGACGGGTATCAGTTTTAATATCAACACCTTGCTGAGCAAGCTCAGCTGGGAGGTAGCCGATGGGAAACTGAATTTCGAAGAGGCACGTTATGCTTTCAATGAGATTAAGCAGACGCGTCCTTCCAACAAATGGTGGGTCCTCACCATGGCTTCCTGTGCCAACGCCTCTTTCTGCCGACTTTTCGGCGGTGACCCCATCTCCATGCTGATCGTCTTTTTAGCGACCATCGCAGGTTACCGTCTCAAACAGATCATGTTAGAGGACAAGGCCGATGTACGGCTGGTATTCTTCTGCTGCGCCTTTGTCTCCTCCATTATCGGATCTGCGGGACACCTCTTCGGCTTAGGCAGTACCCCGGAGATTGCGTTGGGAACCAGTGTACTCTACCTGATTCCAGGCATCCCCTACATCAACTCGGTAAGCGATATGCTCGACGGCCACTATCTCTGTGCCATCAACCGCTTTGTCGATGCTGCCGTACTCACCACCTGCCTCTCCGCAGGCTTATGTGGCGGACTTTTTATGATGGACTTGAATTGGTTTTAAATAGATAAATATGATCCTAGAAATCTTACAAGACGGATTTTTTGCAGCCATTGCGGCTATCGGATTCTCCAGCATTAGCAATCCCCCACGTCGTGCCTATTTCTATTGCGCAATGATAGCGGCTGCAGGTCATTCTGTCCGTTACATGCTGACCAATGCCGGGATTGTGCACTTCCACATCATCGTAGCCAGTACCATCGCAGCTTTTGTCATCGGTCTGCTCGCAGTATGCTGGGCCGCTCCAAAAGCGAAATGTCCCGCTGAGACCTGCTTCTTCCCGGCACTGCTCCCCATGATTCCTGGAATGTATGCTTACCGCACCATCGAGGCCCTGGTGCTCTGCCTCTATCACAAAGAGGAGGCACTCTTCTCTCACTATCTCTATCTCCTCACCTACAATGGATTCACCTGTACCTTTATCATTCTCGGAATGGTGATCGGTGCGACCATACCTATCTTCCTTTTCAAAAAGGTTTCGTTTCAGGCTACCCGGTGACTTCCTTAAAAAGATTAGAGAAACTGAATGAAAACAAAACTAGAAAACTCTGAAAATAAAGTTAAGAACAAAGAAAATCAGATCAAAATCACTGAAAATTCAGTATATTGAGCCACCCTTTCATAGGCGTTTAAGGTAACAATACATTGAACTAAACCCAAAGATATATGGAAATAAGGCAACTTAAGTACTTCGTTAAAACGGCAGAGACCCTCAATTTTTCGGAGGCCGCCAAATCTCTGTTTATCACACAAAGCACTCTCTCCCATCAAATTCGACAGCTGGAACTGGAACTGAATGCCCAACTTTTCCAAAGAGACAGCCACTCTGTCAGCCTGACCGAAGTCGGAGAAGAGCTGTTACCTTATGCCCTCAAAACGCTACATGCGGCGGAAACTTGCATGGAACGCATCCACGATGTGCAGCAGTTGCTCACAGGTACACTTAATATTGGTGTCACCTATTCGTTCAGCCCCATCCTGACGGAGACCCTAGTTTCTTTTATGAAACTTTATCCTCATGTGAAACTGAACATCACCTACAAACCGATGGTGGAACTCATCGACCAGCTCCAGCATCGTCAACTGGACTTCGTCCTGGCTTTCAAGCCTTGCAAACAGTACGAAGGGATTGAGTCGCACATCCTTTTCGACAATCACCTCTCAGCGATTGTCCGTAACGAGCATCCACTTGCCCATAAGAAGAAAATCAGTTTCAGTGAACTGGAAAACTACGACATCGCCCTTCCGGCGAAAGGTCTCCAGGCCCGTAACGCATTTGAGAAAGTACAGGCCAAGTATTTCAGCAAACTCAATGTGCGGGTGGAGCTGAACGAGGTCAACATTCTCCTGAAGCTGATCAAACAGACCGAACTGGTCAGCATTCTTTCAGAAGCCACCATCTACAACGAACCGGGAGTCACTTCCATTCCATTGGATTTCCCCGACAACGAGATGCAGGGCTGTGTACACATGCTGAAGGACAGTTACCGTAAGAATTCCACCCAGGAATTCCTTCGTCTGCTCAGTGAGTCCAATGCCGTACGCGAACGCATTCACGACTGGCTGAAATAAAACATAGAAACCATTTCATTCATAAAACAACAATAAACTATGTTAGGGAGGCGCATCATGTATTTGGTGTGCCTCCTTTTTTATTGGGCATGGTTGGGGTTCAAAGGAATAGTTCCGTAGGTAAATATTCTAGATAACTAGTATTGACTAAATCAGCAAGAGCTTACGCGTAAGAAGACTGATGTGAGGCTGGCGCGACCACGGGATTTATCGGCTCACATAGTAAATATTTATTGAAAGAAACGTCCGATAACCAGAAAAAAAGCAGCAAAATCCCAATACACTTCACTTGAATATCAGACCGTTGCTGTTTCTATAAAGATTTACGGCAGAGAAAAATCCTCTTTCTTGCTCCGCTCGAAAGTCGTGCCGTGCGGCATTGCTGACGCGATGTATCGCGTCCCTACCCATCCGGCTGAACGCCCATGCGGCAGAATCTTTCAACGAAATTTGGCCGGACGGGTTCTCATTGGCTGTAGGGACGCGATACATCGCGTCAGCAATGCCGCACGGTCGACTTCCACACGGAGCGGGAAGAAAGAGAGCTGAGCTGTTGCCAGCTTGCGGCCGGATGGCTAATTTCTAACATCTCTCTCCTAATTCCTAACGATTAGAAGTTCCTCAATATAATGAAGGACGTTGATTGTTTTTATCCACAGAACTTTTCTGATGAGCCAAGAACCATCAAAGATCTAGAAAATTCCTCCGGAATCTCTATCATTTTTCGAATACTGCATAAGAAAACAAGCATAATCTTCAGAATATCTCCAACTCACAAGCCCTCCATTTCTCGTCAGCATTCCCCAACCTTACCAACACTCCTCATTGGGAATAAAATATTATAGACAAGCAAAAGAGGCAATGCCCATTTAGCATCACCTCTTCATGTTTATTTACTGCAATCGAAGACGAATACATTCGGTTCTTGCTTGGCATAGATATTCATCCAAGCTACTTCTCCCCTCTCTGTACAGGGAAGCCCCTCGGCCTTGCACTTACGTTTATGTAGCAACTCTAGATATTGCTCCTGATAGATTTCTTGAAGTTTTGCAGCCAAAGGACTATTTGCATTGTAACGAATCTGCATCACTTCCTGGATACTCCTTGTTTCACCACCTGTTGTATAGTGCTTTATTACGGCCTCGTACTTGACTCCATTAACTTCCACTCTAACATTACGTTGTTCTCCGATTTCAATTCGCCCTCCTGTAAGATTCTGAATTAAAGAAAATGTTTTAACCGGGAATGTCAGTCCAACAGTAAACAATGACCAATCCACTTTCTTATCCGTTAAGAAAATATCCTTCCCATACGAATGGACGGTTGTTTCGTTGATTTCAGAAGCAGGCATAGAAGAAGTAGCTTCACTTCTCAAAGATTTAGGCATCTGTTGATGAACCTTTTGCTTTTCTTTCTCGAAATATTCCCTTATAAAACCTCCGTTTTCCATTTTCCAACAGTCCCATCCATTTTCGCTTTCCTGCAAGATTAGACTTGCTGCCAATGTCAAGGCATTTACTTTTTTGGAATCAAAAGTATAGTCTTGCACAAAGACCAACTTACCATTCTTCTCTGCCAAAATTTCCTGGTCTATCAGTTCCATTCGTAACTCTTCTATTTGTGGATCCTGAAATTCCTCTGATAGCCCTGAAAATAGTTGTGAATCACTTTCTACTTCAAGGGATTTACTATCTGGATAATAGTTGGCTAAAGCAAAGATCTCATCATTTTGAATATAGACAGGAATTTTGTTGACATCACTGTCCTTTGCCTCATAATAAGGATAGAGACGAGCTATCTCTTTGATAAGCATCTTAGTTCGTCGGTCTATTTCATCAATCGTCCATTGTTTCTTATCCAATAGAGGAAGATTGATCTTCAAATGATTGGTAGACGCCAAAACACTGTTTTTGTACTCCCATACATTATTGCTCATACGGCTATTGTCGGATTTCGCAGCCAATGTCAAATTACCTAAGCGATGCACATTCTCCTCGTAGATTTCCTTCGTCACTCCCAACGTAGAATACCAGTTCATGGTCGGTTTCTGTGGCATCAAGTGTTCAATGCTCAGTTTAGAGAAATCCACAGGAGCCGGATTATTCTCACTCTCTAACTTGGTAAAGAAAGCATTAACCCAATTACGCAAACTATACATATTTGCATGATAGATACGTTCAAACAGCTGTTTATCATCGGGCATCACACGCAGATTTCCCTTGTTCCTATTAATCAAGAAACGTTTAAAGATTTCAACGATATTCCGATAATCTCCCTGACATTCATTCAACAAATCTTTCAATAGATCAGGGAAATACCTTGAAATATCACTAGTGTCAAGACCGCACAAAGAACGACGCATCAAATAGGAATTTAAGATTGTCAGTATTTCGGCAAACTGCTTGGAAGTGATTGTCGTTACACCAGAAACCACCTCTTGTTTATGGATTGCATATAATTCCAACAACATCGGTGTAGGCATATCGGATATATTCCTTCTCATTTCTCTGATAGGAACTCTTAACTCCGTCTCCAAGCTTTCCACTGGAGCCTTGTAAAGCTCATTGTGGTATTGTGCATATCGAACCAACTCACAACATATTTCCTTCACTTCCAATTCTTTCTTATTTTCGTCATACCATTGGGTAAAGGCACGGTACACCCCATTCTTATTAATCAGACTTCTACATTTAGCCATTAAGAAAAATCGGAAGAAAGCTTCCAAATTCTTAGAATCTGTATCAACCAATTCTTCTATTTTTCTCCAATATTTGTCATAATATTCATCTTGCAAATCACTTTTAATGGTCATCAAGATAAAGTTACGGATCAAGTCGGAAGCCGTTAATTTGGCACCTGTCGCATTGATACTTTCAAAGATCTTCTGCGGATAATCGTCCTCGGCAATAGGAACACAAACGATATACAGCTTATTCATAGCAGCCAAAATTTCATTTAGGCTGTACTTGGTCATAAATTCCTTCAAACGGCTTTTGATATAGACGAAATTGACAAAGACATTTGATTTTCGTTCCGTGATGGACTTAAAATCCTCATTGACAATTTTCTGATAAACCGTATCATCAGCCACCAATGGCTTCAATTTGTATTTCTTGGTATTCCTATATTGATTCACCAAATAGACATACTCCAAATCCAGCGCCTCCTCGTTCATACCCTGTTCCACCATCAGCTCCTTAATGGCGTACATGGTTAAGAAAACGGTAGTCAATCGTTGTTGACCGTCAATAACTGAGCGTTCTGACAGGAAAGGAGTGACACTCTGCTCCAAATAAATCATAATACCGATAAAATGCTTGGAATGCGTGCCATCCAACACAGCCTCAATATCTTCAAACAACTGCTTGACTTCACGGTTGGCAGTCCAGGTATAATTTCTTTGATAGGCAGGAATGACAAACTGAGTGCTTGTACATCCTTTTAATAACTCCAATAATCCCACACGGACGGGAACTGTATTTTGTGCCATAATATCCTATTTAACGAATGATTAAACTTCTATTTATTGACATGAATTTTATTTGCGTGAGCATATTTATCTACGTGAATAGATTCTTCTCCTAAAGTATAGCCAAAAGGATATTTATGGTCTATAGAACCTGTTATACAGATGCGATCACCGATAGCATATTTACCATCTTTAGGTTTTTCCAATTCGTAGTTTTTGCAAAGCCAATGACCATCAAACTCTACGATTGTTCCCTCGTAATCTTTCACCAGTTCCCAATCTAATGCATTCCGTTCATCATCAGGATGTTCTTGACTATAAGCATCAAACCACAGACATAAATCCATTGCAATGAACAAGAGGCTCCTAAACAGATTAAGATTTCCTGTTTGACGAACATATTCTGTTACCCTTAATTTCAGGTTAGCATCGCCATCATGAGATCCGTCTTGGGTGATATCCAAGAGATATTTCATACTTTGAATCAGCGGTATAGGCATAATTTCGACTTCCTCTTTCAGTTGATAAACTCCTTTTTTATGTCTTAGGAAATCACACACCTTGTTCAATTCTGGAATATCGGGTAATATCTTCAACTTTTTGCACTGAGCAACTATACGTTCCACCAGCTTCCGAACTGAATTAAATGCATTTTCCACATTATCCAGCTCTCCGCTTTCCTCCTTGACTAAGGCATCAAAGAGAAACTCTTCATTGCCCTCAATACGTCGTGCAGCCTCTAGTTCTCTCGCATATTTCTTGCGAATACGGTAGGAAGGTGATTGGATATGGTCCACATCTTGTTTGATTCTTTCAACGAGATTGGGTAAATATCCTTTTTGGAAGAACCGTCTATTCTTTTCAAAATACTCCAACTCACCATCTTCATATTTACTATCTAACAAATCCTTACGTCCTGTGTAAAGATAAAAGGGTATGTCTCGCTTCATGTTGTACTTTTCAATACAGATTCGGATATCCTCTAAGCCAGAGACATCTCTCTCACTGGATGGCGCTTCCTTTCCTTTATTGAAGTTTGCATCTGTTATTACCGCATCCACTCTGTCGTAAAGGAGTTCCATTTTCTCTCTGAACTCAGTAGCGGTATGCACAGCAGCAATCACTTTGATTCCTGCACGATGAAACAGATTCTTTGAGGTCTGTGATAAAGAATCAACTTCGTCATCCACCCAAATTATATTATATACATTCTCTAATATGCTCATATTCACGATTATTTTTAGATTCCACTTCATCCTGGTACTCTATAGGGAGCAATATCTCAAAAATACAATTCCACTCATCATTCTGAGTAACGTATAAGAAACCATTATGCCGCTTCACAATGCTATGGATATGATTTCCACCAAGTCCAGTTCTTCCCGACTCACCACAAAACTCTCCTCTTGAAATAAACTTCTTCAAGGTAAAGTCTGCTGAAAAAGGTTTACCATTATTGGCAATCGTCAATAGAATATAGTCCTTATCGTCCATTCTCACTCCCTTAGAGGTAATCTGCACTTTGTTCTCCGGTTTCGGATTCTTTCCAAATCCATGACGATAAGCATTATCCAACAAGGTATCAAAAAGAACCTTGATATATGAATCGTCTACCATAAACGTAGTTTCATCAGAAATATCCGATTTATATTCTGTCTTAAAAGTAACAGCCGTAGATAGATTCGACCACGATTTCAAAACTGTTTTAATCGTTTCGTTTACTTCTCTTTCATCAAATGAAAAAGGTACTTTCTCATTCATCAAATCGGCCCCTGTTGTCTGTACAAAACGATGAATATAATCCATATTATCATTCAATACATTCACCAACCGTTTGCCCTCTTCCGTCAATCCTTCTGCTTTCAAATCATCGAGAGTAACACCAATAGTATCAAAGGTATGACCTAGCATGTGTGCCATATCCGAACTTGCTTGTCTTATCCCCAACCGTTGCAACTCTGCCTCTAACTCTTTCCTTTTGGCTTGGGCATACTCACTTTTTAACTGGTTCATCACTTTCTCTTGCTCAGATTGCTGAGAGGCAAAAGGGATTCTAATATTTTGAAAACACAGCCATTTAGAAGAAGAATCCCATCTGCTATTTATTATTTCAGTAAAGACAAATTCTCTTCTCCGGAAATATTCACTAGACATTAGAATGTATGACGCATAATCTAATGATATTTCATTATCGTTCTTTACCTTCAGCACTAAATCTTTAGGGGAAGTATAAAATGCTTGATCTGAATTCCATTTCAAAAAAGTCATTTTGTCTCTTATAATCCTAATAATCAAACAAGGGCCAGTGTATCCAACTTTTTCTTTAGTACTTCTGTCTTCAATACTTTTTTCTTTTCCTAAAATAGATAGAGGTAAATCCGAGAAAGCGCTATCTTCGATACAAGCCCCTATAGTTGATACATATTCTTCAGGTATGGGTTGGACTACTTGAAATATATTTCCTAATAAGTCAGAACTCTGATTTTCTAATAATCTTTTGTCCAACATACTATAGAATGAAGGAGATAGATGGTATCCTTCTTCTATAACTTTCTCATACGAATAACGACAGAAAATACTACTACGAAACTCATCTAAATATCTACTTGACCATCCTAAGTTTTTTATATTATGATGGAGCATTTCCAAGTTTAGATATGTACCATCTGATAATATCTGATTCCCATCAATGAAATCTATATGTTTATTAGAGGAATACTTGGAATATGATAACCCTAAAAGAATATGATTTCCAGGATGCTTCAAAGAAGCTGCATGAGGAACAGATACAACAAATTCTACTAAACGTCTTTCAATTAACGTTTTTCTTAGGTTCGTAAAATCATCATCAGTTAAAAACGATTTAGGTAAGACCAATATCGCACTATTTTCACTCTTAATAAATTCTTCGATAAGAGCATCTGTGTTTAATTGTAAGGAATGGAAACAATAATAGTCACTAATAATAATATCCCCCCTATTTTCATTTGGAATAGATGTCCCACTACTTTCCATTAGAACGTCGTCAAAATGATTTGCTTCCATTCTAATCCTTGCAATTAATCTATGAGTCTTGATACTTTCAAATCCATGAAATTCCTGTGAAGGAAACATAGAATACGAACCTAAAAAGGCCTGTGGATTATATAAACTCATACCATTTCCGGGCCATAATTCAAAATATTCTATAGCTAAATCTTGTACTACTTGTGAAAAAGGACGAGATTGAGTAAAATAACCATTTAAGATTATATATTTTTCTACAAAGAAATCAATAATCCTTAGATATTCATATCTAACCTCTTCATTCTCATATATTTCATCCCAAAAATCTTCAAACAAATTCTCTTGACACAACAATTCTTCCGATGCTTCTTTTAAATCATCATACAAATCATCACGTTTACTATAGTTGAGTGTATATTCATCAAACTCATCTGAATAAAAATTAAACTCAGCATGGCATTTTCCTGCATACAATAAGAAAAAGACAGGCAGAGGATTTTTTGCGAAGTTATATGTTGTAGAACTATTGACGATGTCCCAAAGTTTTGAAGTAAGAGCAGTTACCATAACAAAAACGAATTAAAGAATTAAACAACTGGTTTGTTTCTTGATTACAGGTGCAAAGTTAGAGTCAATAGGTTCAGTGGAACTGCACCTATTGATAATTGTTTAAACATTGCTGGATTCGGGATTGGATTTTCTCCCTTAAATGCAGAGGTTCAACCACTTCAATTCCTTCTGCGTAGGATAATAACAGTTGTTCTAGCTCATAGTTGACAATCACTTCTATCTGGATTTCTAAGAAGTCGTTGGCATCAGTTCCTAGCTCACGCTGCGTGCCATGCAAGGGTTTCGTGCGGATATAAGGTATTAATTGCGGGGCGATTCTCAGTCTCACCATTTCGGCTTGTGCTTCGGGTTTGCGCGATACCCCGATGATTTCGTCAAAATACTCGTTGAAATCATACTCCGTGTTTGCCCGATATTCCTTGTGTATCGTTTCAATCGTTACAATGCGGTCAAAGGCAAAGACGGACAATTTCCCTATATACTCAGAATAACCCAACAAGAACCACCGCTTATTATATTCTTTCAGATAATAAGGATGTACGATAAAATTCTGCTCCGTGTTCTGTTTAAAATTTTGGTAACTGATATTCAACACAAGTTGGTTACTGATGGCAGAAAACAAAGTAGCAAAATGATTGCGCCCTTTCAAGTCGATATTCTCATCAAAACCCACAATGGGAGCATTGGCAGAATCAATATTCAAGGAAGATTTGAAACGGGAAGTGAAATCTTCCAACCATTCAAACTGCGGCATTCCTTCAAAACGTGAAAGTATGGCTATGGTCTGCGTAAGTTGCGCCAGTTCCTGATCATTGAAAGGAATCTTGAAGATGGAATAATTCTTATCTCGATAAGAATAGAAGATATTTCTTCCCAATCTTCGAGAATCAATAATGGCATCGGGATAGTTGGCTGAAATCTGGTTTAAGTCCTCACGAATAGTATTCATCGCTGTGACAGGTTGTTCACCATTACTCTCCAATTCATGGTTGCAGGCTTCCATTATATCCTTCATGGAATAATTTTTAGGACTCCCTAGACATTTATCTATAATACGTTGGCGTATGAGTGCATTCTTAGTGTTAGGCATAACAAGAGATTAAACGATTAACACAAAAATACAGATAAAAAGTCAAATAATATCATCTTGGCAAGGATTGATCTATCATCTGACACACCCTAAGAACCAATTAATCAGAATCTGCTTTATAGATTGACACCCCCTTTCGCTTTTTATCCTCCTTTTCTCCTTCCATCCCCTCAAAAGCATTAATTTTGCGGAGTGTTAATCTATAAAACAAGATGAAAAAGACCTTACTTTTAAGCCTCACTTTCCTACTCGCCCTATGCGGTACAGCACAAAATGAAAAAACAAATACGCTGCTGGAGGTGGAAATGCACCATCTGGAATACTACCAACCGGAACAATTGAACGATTATATCGATATTACTGGAGACAGACTGAGCCATAATAGTACGGACAGAGAACGGATTTTCAGAAACTTTCGATATGAGGATATCGTTGAGGTGATCCATGAGACGGTGAAAAGTGCCTTCAGTGAAGTAAATCGTTTTCAATGCACTTCCTTGCTTTCCTCTGAACATCAAGGGCTACAACTCAATGGGGTCGTGACCCATATTTCCATGACTTCCAAACAGAAGGCTATGGAGGAGAAGGACAAAGACGGCCATATGAGAAGGTTCATCGAAACAATTTATAATGGCGGCATCACCTTGTCCTTGACGCTCACCGATGTACAGAACCATCGTTTCGATAGCCATAAGTTCGAAAGAACCAGTTTCAATCACGACAGTCATCTCGCTCCTGACGAGGTGCTGCACGATCTTCTCAAGGGACTGCACTACGACATCACCCGGTATTATAATAAGAAGTATCCTCTCCAAGCTGAAATCGTTGAGTTGGCAGAAGTGGCCAAAGGAAAAGTCAAGAAACTTTACCTTAATGTAGGAAAAGATTTTGACATCCGTGAAGGGCAGCACTTCGATGTCTTTACGATAGGCAAGGTTGCTGGACATACCACTTACACGAAAACCGGACGTGTAAAAGTAGATGAGGTTCGCGGTACAGATATTTGCCTATGTGACGTGCAGAAAGGCAATAAGGATATCAAGGAAGCCCTAGATCAGCAGGAAAAAATTATCGCGATATCCGACTTCTAAGGATATATGGAATCAAAAAAGGACGGATACCCCCAATCGTGTATCCGTCCTTTTTTATTTGACTTCGCCTATTGTGCTAGGCTTCACTTTCTTCGTATTCTTCATCCTCTTCTTCATCCTCTTCCGTGTTCCACCAATGGTTGATGGACACTCCGAAGAAGGTTTCGACCTCATGGGTAACGCCTACGGGCATACGGGGAACAGGAACACCGCTACCGAGCACTTTCGCTGAGAGTTCCTCCCAAGCCTCATCCCAAAGACCACGGTCGATAAAGGACTCCAGCGTCTGCTGACCGCCTTCCACCAGGAGGGACTGGATCCCCCGACGGTGGAGGGACACCAGCATGGTGTCGATATCGGCAAATGCCTCAAAACCATGGGGAAGTTCTCCTTCGGCCACTCGTCCGAGCACAATCCGTAAAGGATCATGACCGCTCCAATAACGTACGGTCAACGATGGATGATCACTGTTCAAGGTATGATGACCCACCAGGATGGCCTGGTGAGTGGCACGGAGATGGTGCACCCGCATCAAGGTGTGAGGGGTGGACAAGGCCACAATACCCGGTTCCCAGGAACCGATAAATCCATCCGCCGAACTGGCCCATTTCAGGGTGATGTAAGGGCGCTGACGGGTCTGACTGGTAATGAAACGACGGTTCAAGGCCAGGCATTCTTCCTCCAGAACGCCGACGGTCACGTCCACTCCCCCATTACGGAGAATCTCGATGCCACGGCCACTCACCTTGGAGAAAGGATCGACACATCCCACCACTGCACGAGGGATACCGGTACGGACAATGAGTTCAGCGCAAGGCGGAGTGCGGCCATAATGCGCACAGGGTTCCAAACTGACATAAATCGTACTGTCTTTCAATAAGGGACGGTCGGCAGGACGTACAGAATTGACGGCATTGACCTCGGCATGCGCCTTACCACAGCAGATGTGATAACCTTCACCGATAATACGGCCCTCATGTACAATCACCGCACCGACCATCGGATTAGGAGCAGCCCCTAATTCGCCATTCTTGGCCAGGTCAATGCAACGACGCATCCACTTTTCGTTTTCCTCGAGTTGATTCATCTAGGCTTTATTTTGTACTTTTGCCAAAGTATATAAGGTATATCGTTACCCGACAAAAGAATATTCAACAAAAAATATGTTCAAAGATATCGTTCAACGCCTCACGCCCCGTTACGGAGCCGGTGAAGCCCGCGCCATCGCCTTTATCGTCCTGGAGGACGCCTTCGGCTTTTCACGCCTTGACATCTATACCGACAAAGTTAGAAATTTTTCGGTAGAAGAGCAGTGCCGACTGGAGAATATCTTGCAACGACTGGAGAATGGAGAACCCTTACAATATATATTAGGAACCGCTTCCTTTGGCGGTCTGACATTTCGGGTTACTCCTGCCACCTTGATTCCTCGCCCCGAAACAGAGGAACTGGTGAATTGGGCAGGCACCACCACAGGCGACGTACTGGATGCCGGTACCGGAACAGGCTGTATTGCGATTACCATCGCCCACCGTAATCCCCAGGCGAGGGTCACGGCCTGGGACATTTCTGCCGAGGCCCTCAAAGTGGCGACACAGAATGCCCATGACAATGGGGTGACCGTGAATTTTGAGCTTCACGATATGTTGAAGGAGCTCCCGGAGGCCCAGAGTCTGGATCTGATTGTCAGCAATCCACCCTATGTCTGCGAACGCGAGAAAGCAGAGATGGAAGAACACGTGCTGAAACACGAGCCGGCGACCGCCCTCTTTGTGCCTGACGATGATCCCTTGCGCTTCTACAAGGCCCTTGCCCGCATCGGTAAGCATGCCCTCCGTCCCGGCGGCGTCATTCTCATGGAAATCAACCGGGCCTATGGTCCTGAGACGTTAGCCCTCTTCCAAAACGAGGACTATACCGAAGCCGAACTCCGTAAGGACGATTTTGGAAACGACCGCATGGTCAGAGCTAGAAGAAGATAAGGTACAGAAGATTTTTTACCCAAATAGATACGCAGGAACAGCCTTTTGAATAGGGTTGTTCCTGCATTTTTTGTTGAAAAGAACGTAGTTTTTCCATGCTCGCCCATCTTCAAAGTGCGGAAAAGTGTGGTAAAAGCACTAAATAATATGCAGAAAAATGTAGAATATCCTTGTTTTTATGTGCAGAATAATGTATGTTTGTACAAAATTTAGGTGCAGAAAAATGTTTTCATATAATGGAAAGACTTATATTACAAGAACTTAAGCAATGGAAAGAAGCTAAGAATAGGAAACCCCTTATTCTAAATGGTGCACGACAGGTCGGAAAAACTTGGCTACTGAAAGAATTTGCCCGGAAAGAATATAAAAAAGAAGCCTATTTTGTCTGCCGTAAAAACGACCTTCTCCAACAAATCTTCTCACAAGATTTTAATACGGAGAGGATACTAAGAGCACTGAGAGCACTCAGTAATATAGACATCACTCCTGGCGATACCTTGATAATATTGGACGAAGTCCAAGATATTCCAGAAGCTCTTGAAGCGTTAAAATACTTCTGCGAAGATGCCCCCGACTACCACATTGCCGTAGCAGGATCTCTTTTGGGCATCTCCCTCCACGAAAGCGTCTCCTACCCTGTCGGTAAAGTCAACAAGATTGACATTTATCCGATGAACTTCGAAGAGTTCTTACTGGCCAAAGGCGAACAAGAATGTTATCAATTGCTTAAAGCGATGGATTTTGGCACCATCAACCTATTGCACGAGAAATTCGTGGATCTTCTTCGACAGTATTATTATGTAGGCGGGATGCCCGAAGCTGTCAATGAATATGTGAAAACCGAAGCTTTGCAACAAGTTCGTCAAATTCAATTGAATATCCTTCATGGTTACGACATGGACTTCTCCAAGCATGCCCCCTCGGAACAAGTACCCCGCATCCGCATGGTATGGCAGTCCATCCCCTCCCAACTCTTTAAGGATAATAAGAAATTCATCTACGGAGCACTCCGCAAAGGTGCTAGAGCTAACGATTTCGAGATAGCTATACAATGGTTGCTCAATGCCGGACTACTCTACAAAGTCCCCCGTTGCAGCAAAGTGGCACTCCCCCTAAGCATCTATGAAGACCTCTCCGCCTTCAAACTCTATCTGCTTGACATCGGCCTTTTAGGAGCCATGGTCAATGTAGATCCCTCACAAATTCTGATTGACAACAACATCTTCCAAGAATTCAAAGGGGGAATGACCGAACAATATGTATTGCAAGAGCTCAAAATCAATTACAAAAGCGGAATCTATTACCATAAGACCGATAACTCCCGTCTTGAATTAGATTTTATCATCCAGAAAAATGCCAAGGTTCTCCCCATTGAGGTAAAAGCTGGAAGAAATATCCGTGCCAACTCATTAACCACCTTATTAAGGGAGAATCCCGAATTGCGGGCCCTCCGTTTCTCTATGTTGCCTTATAAGGAACAGGAACAACTCAGCAATATTCCTTTGTATGGTGTGGGAGAGGTATAAAGTCGGCACACATTGTTTTCTGACAGGCTACTTACTCCTGCCGACAAGTGGTCTGTAGTGATGAACCATGATAAAAAGACGGGCAACACCATCAGAAACAGGATTTTTTGTGGCCAAAAGACTTTGACTGAATGATTTGAGCCAGGAAGTTCTGAAGAAATAAAAACACAAAATACCATTTAATTGAAAACTCCACTTAGCAATAGTAGGTCTATAATCTAAAAAAATGTGATAAAACATGTTTTACAGCATAGTTATTTTGGCATTTAGGGTCGATTTTGTACTTTTGCATTGTGTTTTTCATAGTATTAGATTTAAGGTTAACAAGGTTGGGATACAGAGGTATCCCTTTTTTTATTCCTTTAAGCAAAAGAGACCAACACTAAACAATATATATTCAGAAAAAGACGGCAGATGCGCTCAGTATCTACCGTCTTTTTTATTGGCATACAAATCCTTCCACACCTGTATTTTCCCATACTATCTAAGTTACTGCCACTTTCTGATTTAGTTTTAAAATGGCAACACAGTGAGTGCCCATTGGGGGAACCGTCATTGGAATGGAGAAATCTCATACCTGTAAGCGTTGAGTCACAAGCCAACTTGATAGCGTTAACAGACACGGAAAATGTAAAATTCGTCCTATTTTCGTGCATACACCATAAAGTTGATCATTTTGCCTTCACCTCTTCACTTTTCGTATAACCGTCAGATTTTCATTGAAATATGAGTGAAGGCAAAGCCTTCACTTTGCCTTCACCTTCTTTCACGGGAAAGTGAAAAGCCACACCTAAAAGTGAAGGTAAAGTGAAGGTAAAGTGAAGGCATTGCCTTCACCTATAATTATCTGACATATAATCATTTGCAATCCGAGTGAAGGCATGAAGGCAAAAGTGCAAACCTCATGTAGAAACACATAAAATTCGAGAAAATTACGCAAAAGTTAAGCTACAAGGGACCTAAACAGAACTATAATACTCGTGGATGGCACTTCTATTTACTAAAATACCCACAATAATCACCTAAAAATAGTTACTACTAGTTTAATCTAAGTTACTACTAGTTTAATCTAAGTTACTACTAGATTTTTCTAAGTTACTGCCAGATTTATCTAAGTTACTACTAGATTTTTCTAAGTTACTGCCAGATTTTTCTAAGTTACTGCCAGATTTTTCTAAGTTACTACTAGATTTTTCTAAGTTACTACTAGATTTATCAAGGCTTACCTCCCCGGAATCAAAGGTAAATGGTTCTGTAGGATGATCCATATTTACATGGGATTTAGAAAACGGAAGATACATTGCGATGACGTCAATTCATTGCCACAATCATTTCGTTCACCACAGGTAGCCCGCCGGGATTCGCTTATTCAATGATTGGTGTTGGTACGTAGCAAACGAATACTCCCATCGGGTCATTGCACGGGTATACAATAGGCTCTCAGACAACAGCCGTTGAAATAAAAGTTCGTCTAGAAATATAGCATTGAGATACCTGATATGGAACTGACTCATTAAAAAGTTAAAACTGTTAATTTTTTTACGGTTTCTGAGTTGACGGACATTTGACGGACATTTAACGGACAAACAACTCGTACACTTCCCTATATTTGTACGCAGAAAGGTAAAAATAAAACCGGTCAACCGGACACATTGATACCTTCTTCCATCAAGAAATGTCTAATTTAAAAATTACAAGACCATGAAAGACGCAAATATGGAATCATTGGTTTTCTATCGTAGTTATATGGAAGCTGCACAACAGGCAGAACTGAGTGAGCAGGACCGTTGTCTGTTTTACGAGGGGATCATCAACTATGCGACCTTCCATCAGGACCCAGAGTTTACGAATCCGGTAGTAAAGGGACTTTTTGTGGTATGCAAAGCCAATATCGATGCCAATATCCTGAAATATGAACAGCGAAAAAACGCTGTTGAATATGGGAAAAAAGGAGGTGCACCTAAAGGGAATAAAAATGCGGCCAAAACAAAGAGAACAGAAGAAAAGTCTCAACGAAAAGCGGAAGGATACGGGCAGAAGGAGAAAAAGGAGAATGGCCACGATAATGAAGAGCATGCTCTTGATAACGAGGAAAATAAGAGAAACGAAAAGATATCCGAAGATTCGGAAAACAAGCAGAACTTAGCGGAAAAGGCAACTGAAAACGCCACTAGCTACGAGGAGAAAGAAACGACGGAAATCGAGCAAAAAACAACCCCCGAAACAACCCTTAATGAGAATGCTGATGATAATGATTATGAAAATAAAAATAATAATTCTAATGTTTCTTCTTTTTTAGAAAAAAGTAAAAAAGAGAAAGATATAAAAGAACAACGGACATTACAACAACGCAATGTTGATTTTTACAATAGCCTTTTACCTTATGTGAAGCAGTACGGCCGTGAACCCCTACAAGAGTTCTATTATTACTGGGCAGAACCCAACATAGAAAGAACTAAGCTGAAATTCGAAATGGAAAGGACCTGGCTATTGGAAGTTCGATTAGATGCATGGATGAGAAAGAGAGCCAGATTAGAAGGCCGAAAATTTAATTATTAAGAGACGGCATTGGAGATATCTCTTCGGTTTTATACCTATAAACGAACACATTACGAGTTTTATAGTCCCTTATCGGTCTACGTAAAAAAGAGAAACCTGTATATGCATCTTCCCTATTTTCCGACATGAGCCATCCGAAATCAGAGATTTCTGCAGTCTACAAAGAAAAACGGCGAACCGATGTCACCTTTTGTCCCTATCTTTCGTTATCTTCATGAGCAGCTCGACAAACAGAAGGTAAAATCAACAAAATAAAGTATCATGGACGACTTTGCAATACGAACTTTTATGAACGGCCTGGAAGATATCCTAGTGCCCCTGGGAATCTGCGTCATCTTACCATTGACCATCGTATGGATGTACATACGCAAAAGAATGAACGAGACCAACCAACGCACTCAGATTGTGCTGTCGGTCATCGAAAAGAACCCGGACGTGGATATTCAGGAATATCTCAGGAAACTGAATCCACCTAAGAAATCGCTCAAGGAGAAACTGATGACGAAGTTGCTCGGAGCCTGTGTACTGATGGCTCTAGGCCTGGCTTCATGCGGTTACGCCACCATCATCGGCATTATCGGTGGAAGCCATCCGAGAAAGATTGAATTCTTTGCGGGGATAGGAGCTGTCTTACTACTGCTGGGCATCGCCTTTCTGGTGGTGTATCTGGTGAGCAAGAAAACAATGGCTCAGGAACTGGAAGCTGAAAACAAGCCTATAGAACAGTGAATCGCGAAGATTTCATAGCATGGGTGGGTAGTGAACAGAAACCGCTGCGGCGGTTTCTGTTGGCCCTCTGTTGTGGAAATAAGGACGAGGCGGACGACATCGCCCAGGAATCACTCATCAAGGCGTATCTCTCGTCGGAAACGTACCAGGAAGAGGGAAAGTTCACCGCTTGGCTGTACAAGATTGCGCACCATACGTTTCTGGACCATCGGAAAAATGTAAGATATACAGAAGACATCGAGGCGGCCAACACTCTGATCGACCGTTCCTTCGCCGCCGACCGTTCCTTTGAATACCAGGAACTTTATGCGGCGATAGCCACACTTCCTCCCAAGGAACGTACTTCCATCCTACTTTTTTATCTGAAAGGATACAGCATCAAGGAGATTGCCGGCATCATCGACTGTACAACAGATGCTGTCAAGAAACAGTTATCACGGGGACGTGAACAAATAAAAAGAAAGATGAACAGATGACAGAAAAAGACGATACATTGAAAGAGTTGTTTCGGAATTTCGATCCCAAACTGACTGACGACACCGACTTTATGACCCAGCTCAACCGCCGGCTCGAAGCGGTTGAATACCTCAAGGCCATACAGGACCGTCAGCTCCGCCGTTACCGATATGCCATCGTAGCGGCCTTCGCTGTGGGTATCGGGTGCGGAAGTGGACTTTTCTATTTCTTACTGAAGCATCCCGTCATTGTCCCACCACTGTCCTTCAACATACCAATACCATTGCTAGCCACTTTGGTAGAGAACAGCAATATGATTTTGTTATCGATGCTAACCCTGCTGATTTCCTATGCCATCATTTCGACGGTAAACCTATTACAGAAGGTCTGAAAAGAATCTTTCTCCGACAGTGTTTTTTGCAACCCTGCTTCTAGAACTTACTTAACGTTAGATACCTCATTCGAATAGATTCAAGAATGCTTCAATTAAGTAATGGTGAAAGAATAACTTCGGCTATTTTTTGTTTGGATTTTGCTTCAAAGCAGTGCAAAAGACGAAAAAAAATGCTGAAAAAAGAATGAGCCAGTTATTAAAACTGTATGAAGTTATTTTTTTACCATTACTAAATTCGACCATTTACTTATGATTTTTGATTATGAATAATAAGATGCAGGAATTAAGTTCTACATTTACAACAAACGAATATATGTCATAACTATATGATATACAGATATTTTAATTCATATTATAGAGAATTTAGAAAAATCGAAAATTCTAAAAATGTCACGTAAATAGCAACTTGCTATAAAGTTCTAAGAAGACGCACTATTCATATTATCGACCAAAAGAAAACATATTGCCACTAATTTATATTGTTATTACCGTCCGTATATATTGGCTCTTTGATGACTTTGTAAATGTTCATACTATATTTGAATTGAGATGTATATTTTTTATTAGAAATTCTTATATTTATTGTCTGAATATCTTCCTTTTTGTTCTTATGTTTGTATTAATGTATATTTATGTTGCTTATCTCTTTCATTTATCCTAATTTTACAGCAATTGATTTCGATAAATGAAAAACAAAATAAGTTGTAGTTAAGAACCTATTAAATCTTAAATTAGGGAATGTCCGGAAATGCTGAAAATATTACATGGTCCCGAAAAATAGGAAACGGAGATGTCGCCGGACGATGAAATGAAGTGAATTAAATGACTATCCCTAATTATTTATGAGAATGTTTACAGAAATCTTTATCCTAAAAGAATGCAAATACATGAATTTTAAGAATGTAGTATTTTTTATTCTATCTTTGATTACTGTATGGATTATTGTGGTTTTTTGTTGTTATAAAGGATATTTTACTGATATCGAGGTCGGTCAGATTCAATTAGGTGATTGTCGTGATTTCACTACACAAGATGGTGTATTATTTGATACGGGTGCACAAAGCTCATATATATCTTCTGATAACATTGGATTCCCGTTTTTTTTATTTCCAGTCTCGGTTAACGATGGAAATGATAATAAAAAAATTTTACCCCTGTTTTTCACACCCTATTTTGAAGTTAATGATAAAGTAAAAATAAAGAATTTCTCCTACTTTACAGATTCCTCAAACAATCAATTCGAAGCCATTATTGGAATGAATGTGCTGTCAAAGCTAAGCATGCTTTTTACTTCGACCCAAAATACATTAGACATCAAGTCTTTTGATTTTAAACCACAGATTCCTTCATCCGCCACAATTCTTCAGTATAAAGATAGGATATCCCCCAAGGTAACCTTAAGATTAGACAACGAAGTTATTGATGATATTCTGATTGACACAGGATTTGATGGTGATTTGTCGATAGATGAACATTACATAGAGAAGCTACAATCTAATCATTCTTGCGATTCAATGATGAGAACAAATAATACACTATTTGATACTCAAACAGTGAAGAATATAACATTTTCAGAACTATATATTAATAAAAGACTATATAAAAACATACATGTAGTTCAACTAAAAGATAGACTTTTAGGTTCTAAATTTTTGAAACGATTTGATAAAGTGTTCTGGGATAGCAAAAATCTAACCGTTTATATGTGGAACGAATATGATTAACACCTAATTTCCGCAAGGTGATACAAAATTCATGTCACAAATGATTTCTGTCAGAA
>SAMEA104404097__coassemble_115_pt1 | contig 86785 bp, 77 predicted proteins | sample SAMEA104404097__metabat2_low_PE_059 | metagenome-assembled genome bin SAMEA104404097 (sample SAMEA104404097) | Balaenoptera acutorostrata | reverse complement strand
TCGGAGAGCGATTTCAGAGTCGTTCTCGGGACTCGTTTTTGCTCTGTTTCGGAGACCAAAAACGGAATTTTTGGAGTGGATTTTCGGGGGCTTATTTCCCGATTTTTAGAGAGCGAGGTAGTGCCCTGTCGGCGATTTTATTACCTTTGCATGAGACTTCCGTTTTGGGGAGGACTATGAAAAAATAATATATATATAATTGGATATGAAAAAGTGGTTATCGTTGATGCTGTGCTGCTGTTTCACCCTGGGGGTGATGGCACGGAAACAGACTGAAGTGAAGGTGTTGCAATGGAATGTATGGCAGGAGGGCGTGATGGTGCCCGGCGGCTATGAGGCGATTGTCGATGAGATTGTACGGCTGAAGCCGGATTTCGTGACTTTGTCGGAGGTGCGCAATTATAATAAGACGCGGTTCTGTGACCGTATCGTGGCATCGTTGCGGGAGAAGGGGGAGACGTATTATTCTTTCTATAGTTACGACACGGGGCTGCTGAGTCGTCATCCAATCACGGACTCTACCACGGTGTTCCCTTGCGTGAACGACCATGGGTCGGTGTACCGTATGGTATCGAAGATCGGCGACCAGGAATTTGCGGTCTATACCGCGCATCTGGACTATTTGAAGGATGCCTATTATAATGTGCGCGGTTATCATGGCTCTACGTGGCAGGAAATCCCTATTCCGACGTCGGTGACAGAGGTGCTGCAGTTCAACGATGAGAGTATGCGCGACGATGGCATCCGGGCGTTCCTGGCGGAGGCGCAGCACGACCGTGAGGCGGGCCGTATCGTGATTCTGGGCGGTGACTTCAACGAACCTTCGCATCTGGACTGGATCCGCGAGACGAAGGACCTTTACGACCATCATGGGCTGATCATTCCCTGGACGGTAACGCTGATGCTCGATAATGCAGGTTACGTGGACAGTTACCGTGAAGCTTATCCGGATGTGCTGAAGTATCCGGGTTTCACTTTCCCTTCGGACAATCCGTTGGTTTCGCCCAAGAAGCTGAGTTGGACGCCGAAGGCTGACGAGCGTGAGCGCATTGATTATATCTTCTACTCCCCCCACCCTCGTCTGAAACTGAAATCGGCCGTTATATTCGGTCCTAGCGGCAGTGTGGTGCGCCATGAGCGGGTGGAGAGCACGAGCAAGGACAAGTTTCTCCTGCCGCTCGGGGTCTGGCCGACCGACCACAAGGGATTGCTGGTGAAACTGAGATTGGAAGAATAGAAAATGGCACGGGCCGCATGAAGAATTTGCTTCATGCGGCCCGTGGTGGTGAAGGGGAATTAAAGGGATATAAGGTCATTAAAGTCGTTAAGGTCGTTAACGACTCTAATGACCTTAATGACCCTTAAGCCTTCTAGTCTTCTAGCTCTTATTTTTTGCTGAATCTCTTGGCGCCTTTGCCCTTTTTGCCTTTGTTTTTCTTGCTCTTTTTCTCGCCTTTCTTTTCGCCCTTCTTCTCGCCTTTATCTTTCTTGGCGGGCTTTTCAGGCAGACGCTGGGTCTGAGCCGGGCTCTCGAGCTCCTCTACGAGGGCGAAATCTAGCTGTTTGCGGTCGAGGTTGGCACGTTCCACGCGGATGCGCACCTTGTCGCCGAGACAATAGCGCTTATGGCCACGACGGCCAATGAGGCAGTAGTTGCGTTCATCGAACTCGTAGTAGTCGTCGAGGAGGTCGCGGAGCGGAATCATACCTTCACACTTGTTCTCGTCGACTTCCACATAGAGGCCGAACTCGGTGACACCGGAGATGGTACCCTGGAACTCTTGACCAATACGGGCACCCATGAATTCCACCTGCTTGTACTTGATGCTCGCGCGCTCGGCACTGCTGGCCAGCTGCTCCATGTTGGAGGCATGCTCACAGAGCTCCTCGTACTTCGGACCATTGGCAGAACGGCCGCCTTCCGCATAGTAGGTGAGGAGACGGTGCACCATGGTATCGGGATAACGGCGGATCGGAGAGGTGAAATGGGTATAGTAGTCGAACATCAAACCGTAGTGGCCGATGTTGTGGATGCTGTATTTCGCCTTCATCATCGCGCGGAGGGCAACGAGTTCAATGACGTTCTCCTCCTTCTTCCCCTTGATATCATCGAGCAGATGGTTCAGGCTCTTCGATACCTCCGTTTTCGTACCGTCGGTGCGGATCTTGTAGCCGAACTTGGTGATGAAGCCGCTGAGCTTCTCGAGTTTTTCGGGATCGGGCACATCGTGGATACGGTAAGGCAATACCTTCGGCGTCTTGTTCTTAGGCACCTTACCGATCATCTCAGCCACGTAGCGGTTGGCTAGGAGCATGAATTCTTCGATCAGTTTGTTGGCATCCTTGGCGATCTTCACATAAGTGGAAATCGGTTTACCGGTCTCGTCGATCTCGAAGCGCACTTCGGGGCGGTCGAAGCCGATGGAGCCGTTCTTGAAGCGCTGGGCGCGGAGCTGTTTGGCGATGCGGTCGAGCTCGAGAATCTCCTCGGCATATTCGCCCTCAAGCGGACTACCCTGGGGCAATACCTCCGGATGGTCGCCCGGGAGATGGAGATCGTCCTCAGAGGCGCGGCCGTTGCGCTCGATGATATACTGCACCTCTTCATAAGTGAAGCGGCGGTTGGATTTGATGACGGTGTGTGCCAGGTGCCAGTTTACGACCTCTCCCTGCTGGTTGATGCGGAAGATGGCGGAATAAGCCAGTTTCTCCTCGTCGGGACGGAGGGAGCAGATGAAGTTGCAGAGGCGTTCGGGGAGCATCGGGATGGTGCGGTCCACGAGATAAACGCTGGTGGCGCGCTTCTTGGCCTCAAGGTCGATGATGTCGCCCTCGTGCACATAGTGGGACACGTCGGCGATGTGTACGCCCACCTCGCAGATACCGCTGTCGATGCGGCGGATGGAAAGGGCATCGTCGAAGTCCTTGGCGTCGTGAGGGTCGATGGTAAAGGTAGTCACGTCGCGGAAGTCCTCACGGCGGGCAATCTCCTCGGCGGAAATGGTAGGGTCGAGCTTTTCCGCCTCCTCCTCCACCTCCTTCGGGTATTCATAAGGCAGACCGTATTCCGCGAGGATGGCGTGCATCTCAGTGGTATTTTCCCCCTGTTTACCGAGCACATCGATCACCTCCCCGATGGGGCTCTTGGAATTTTCCGGCCATTCGATGATCTTGACCACGGCCTTGTCGCCCGTCTGACCATTCTTCAGATTATCTTTAGGGATGAAGATATCCGTGGCGAGCGAGCGGCTCTCGGTGACGAGGAAGCCGAAGCCCTTCTCCACCTGCAGTACGCCGACGAAGGTATCCTTGGCGCGCTTGATGATTTCGGTGACTTCCGCCTCGCGGGCATGACCTTCACGGCGGGCCATCATCGTGACGCGCACGCGGTCGCCGTCGAGGGCATGGTGGGCATTGCGCTCGAACACGAGGATACTCTTGCCGCCATCGTCGGGGATGAAGGCATTATGGCCGTTGCGCTTGCGCTGGAAGGTACCCTCCATGACGTTGGAGCGGATGGCATAATGATAAGTACCCTTGCCGTCGGTCGACACGTAGTCGTCGAGCACGAGATCGTTGAGCACATCGATGGTCAGCATTTTTGCCGGATGAGTGGAGGCGTGGATCATGCGGAAGATGTCCTTCACGTCGAAGTCCTTGCCCGGTTCATTGGCAAAAAGATCCAGTAAGAGATTTTGAATATCTTTTTTCGTGAGCCTTCCCAGACTCTTCGTATTATTGTTTTTGATAGATTTTGTACGTCCCATAACTATTTATTTTTCAAGGAACTTAAATAAGATCTTTCATGGAGCCCTTTGTTTCCCATAAAAGTATTACAAAGTAAGTTATTTTTTCGGATACTCCGATAGCTATTAAGGAATTATAACGTGGGGTTTGGATTTTTCTTGCTAAATTCGCCGGGCAATGGGATGCCGTAGATACATATTGCTTTTCTTTTTGTTGCTGACTGCGATGTTTTTGCGGGCGCAAGAAGTATCTGGACAAGGAACTGTAGAGGAAAATACGCCGGCTATGGTTTATCGTGTGCAGGTAAATAAGGTGGCGTATCGGGGAGACAGCATCCCGCACGTGATACTCCCTACCCTTCAGAAATATCCTCCGCTGGTTTTCCGAAACGAGAAGGAGGAATACCGTTACAACCGGCTGGTGCGTAACGTGAAAAAGGTGCTGCCTTATGCCAAGCTGGCGAAGATGCTCGTCATCGAGACCTACGAGGTGCTGGAGCTCTTGCCCACCAAGGAGGCGAAACGTGCGCACATGGCGCGCGTGGAGGAAGACCTGAAGCGGCAGTACACGCCGGTATTCAAGAAAATGACCCGTTCGCAGGGAAAGCTGCTGATCAAGCTGATTGACCGGGAGTGCAACCAGACGGGGTATCATATCGCCCAAGCTTTTATCGGTTCGTTCAAGGCGAATGCCTATCAGGCCTTTGCCTTCCTCTTCGGCCAGAGTCTGACGAAAAAGTATGACCCTGAGGGGGACGACTATTTTGTGGAGAGAGTGGTGAAGATGGTGGAGAGCGGCCAAATCTGAGGGCGATAGGGAGAAAGGGCCTTGAGGGCTTTGGGGATAGAGGCTTTAAGGGATTAAAGTCATTAAAGTCATTAAAGTCATTAAAGTCATTAGGGGCGTTAACGACCTTAACAACTCTAATGACCTTAATGACCTTATAGCCAAAAAATAACAGCTATGTTTTTGAGTCAATACAAGAGAGATTATCGAGAGTTGCTGAAACTGGGACTGCCCATCATGGTGGGACAACTGGGAATTATTATCCTGTCGTTTGCCGACACCATGATGGTGGGACACCATAGCACTCAGGAGCTGGGAGCGGCGAGCTTCGTGAACAATATGTTTAATCTGGTCATTATTTCTGCGACCGGATTTTCTTATGCGCTGACGCCAGTGGTGGGGAGCTTGTTCGGACAACATAAAAGTGAGGAGATCGGGAGGGCGCTGAAGAGCGGATTGTGGGCGAATCTGGCCATGGCGGTGCTGATGACTTTCCTGATGACCCTTCTCTACCTCAATCTCCACCGGTTGGACCAGCCGGTGGAGCTGATGCCGCTGATGCGCCCGTATTTTCTGGTGCTGCTGGCTTCTCTGGTCTTTGTCATGATTTTCAATGTCTTCAAGCAGTTTGCCGACGGCATCACGGATACCCGCACCTCGATGTGGGTGCTGCTGAGCGGTAACTTGCTGAATATCATTGGTAATTATATTCTGATTTACGGTAAGCTGGGCTTTCCGGAGATGGGACTGCTGGGAGCCGGTGTAGCGACCTTGTTCTCGCGCATCTTCATGGTGGGCGTCTTTGTCTTCCTCTTCTACCGACTCAAACGCTATGCGCCTTACCGTGAGGGATTCAGTCGGGCGGTATGGAACAAGGCGGACTTCCTCCAAATGAACAAGCTCGGTTGGCCCATTACGCTACAGATGGGGATGGAGACGGCCTCTTTCAATCTCTGCACCATCATGGTGGGATGGCTGGGTACGGTTGCCCTGGCGGCGCATCAGGTGATGCTCGTGGTGGGGCAGTTGGGCTTCACGATGTATTACGGGATGGCGGCTGCCGTGGCGGTGCGCGTAAGTTATTTCCATGGTCAGCAGGAGGAGCGGCGCGTGCAGCAGGTATCGATGGCAGGCTTCCATCTCATCACGCTGATGGCCCTCATTACCTCCGTCGGCATCTTCGCCTTCCGATATCAAATCGGCGGTTGGTTCACTGATAGTGAAGCCGTGCAGCTGATGGTGGTAGAGCTCGTGCTTCCTTTTGTGGTCTACCAGTTGGGTGATGGTCTGCAGTGTAATTACGCCAATGCCCTGCGTGGCAAGGCCGATGTGAAGCCGATGATGTATATCGCCTTTATCGCTTATTTCCTGATTTCCATACCTTCGGCCTACCTCTTCGGTTTTGTGATGAACTGGGGGCTGGTGGGGATCTGGTTCTCTTTCCCTTTGGGACTGACGAGCGCCGGACTGATGTTCTACTGGCGATTTCGCCAGGGAGGAAACTGTAAAAAGTGAGGAATGAGAAATGAGGAGGGAGGAGTTAGAAGTTAATGAGGAGTGAGGAATGAGGAATGAGGAGTTAGGAGTTAATGAGGAGTGAGTGAGAAATAAGAAGTACAAAACAGATGTGAGGAGGGAAAGCTTCCATAACCCTTCTTTTATTTTGTCAAATAAATCCACTTTTTGAAAGGTTTAAAATCAGCGAAAGTAGTTTATAATCAAAGATTAATCTCTATATTTGCGGGCTGGATGAAAGAGGCCGTATTTTGAATTCCCGGCAAGGTGCGATGCGCTGTGAAGATATTCCGCATTGTCGGCGGCTGGAAAACGGATGGTCATCATTCCACAATCACTAAACAGATGAAAGTTGCAATTATTGATAATTACGATTCGTTCACGTACAATCTCTCCCACCTGATGAAGGAACTGGGCGCAGAGGTGAGCGTATTGCGTAATGACGGTTTTGAGCTGGACGATTTGAAGGTTTACGATAAACTGGTCTTCTCGCCCGGTCCCGGTCTACCTAAGGACGCCGGGAAGATGGAGGATGTGATCCGCTGCTATGCGGGGAAGAAGCCCATGCTGGGAGTCTGTCTCGGCGAGCAGGCCATCGGAGAGGTATTCGGTTCGCAGCTCAAGAATTTGGACACGGTGTACCACGGTGTGCAGTCGTCCGTGCGGATCTACGATGCCCAATGTATTTTCGAGGGACTTCCCAATACGGTGAAGGTAGGCCGCTATCATTCATGGGTGGTGGATGCGGTGAATTTCCCCCATGACCTGATGATCACCGCCCGGAGCTCAGAGGGAGATATCATGGCCCTCCGTCACCGGAAATACGATATCTACGGGATACAGTTTCATCCCGAATCGATTCTGACGCCCGATGGCAAAACCATGATTTATAATTTTCTGTATAAAAAATAAGTAGTCTTCATGTCATTTTATACCCAGACAGAGGCCCGCGACCTGATGAACCGTTGGGGCGCGGAAAACCGTGATTTCCTTTTTTTTATCGACTATAAGCAGGAGCACTGCTACGTGAGTCTACTCAGTGAGGTAGCGCCTGAGGAGGTGCTCTTCGCCTTCCCCTCCTGCCGCAACGACGAGGCGGAGGCGGTGGTTCCGCTCGAGGCGGTGGATTGGGAGCCGCACCCAGAGACCGCAGCCGTCTACCGGGAGAAATTCGATCTTGTGCAGCGCCATCTTTATGCAGGCAACAGTTTCCTGGTGAACCTCACCTGCCGTATTCCGGTGGAGACGAATCTGACCTTGAAAGAAATCTATCTGCATTCCGAGGCCTTATATAAACTATGGTTGCGCGACCATTTCGTCTGTTTCTCCCCCGAGATTTTCGTCCGTATTTCCGAGGGCCACATCCATAGCTATCCGATGAAGGGCACCCTCTCGGCCGATGTGCTCTATGCCGAGGAAAGACTGATGGGCAATGCGAAGGAGGCGGCAGAGCATGCCACCATTGTGGACCTGATCCGCAACGACCTCAGCATCGTGGCCGAAAAGGTGACCGTAAACCGTTACCGCTATACCGACCGCCTGCATACCAACAAGGGCGACATCCTCCAGACGAGTTCGGACATCGAGGGACTCTTGCCGGACGACTACCGCCAGCATCTCGGGGATATCCTCTTCGCCCAGCTCCCTGCCGGCTCCATTACCGGAGCTCCCAAGAAACGGACCCTGGAGATCATCGCCGAGGCGGAGGACTATGACCGCGGGTTCTATACCGGCGTGATGGGCGTCTGTCAGCAAGGACAAGTGGACAGTGCCGTCATGATCCGTTATGTGGAGGAGGAGGCCGGCCGGCTCTATTTCAAAGCCGGAGGGGGCATCACCGCCAACAGCCGTATCGAGGAAGAATATGAGGAAGTCATCCAGAAAGCCTATGTCCCAATATATTGAAACCCTCAGAATGGTGGACGGAGCAATAAAGCTTCTCCCCTACCACCAGACGCGGCTGGAACGTACCCTCGCCCACTGCTGTCCTGGAACTCGCTCATTTTCCTTGTCGGAAGTGCTGGCCGACCGTCCCACATCGCCAGGTGTCGTCAAAATTCGCGTGGTGTATGGCGCCGAGGGCGTGACGGAAGTGGGTTATGCACCTTATGCCGTGCGGCACATCCGCCGTCTGCAGCTGGTGGCGGACGATACCATCGACTATACCTATAAAAGTACCGACCGCAGCCATCTTGTGGCCCTGGCGCTCCAGAAGGACGAGGCCGATGAGGTCATCATCGTGAAAAACGGTCTCCTCACCGATACTTCCTACAGCAATATCGCCCTCTACGACGGTAGCGGCTGGTTTACGCCGCGTCTCCCTTTACTGAGAGGGACTATGCGCCAGTACCTCCTGGATCAGGGACGGCTCCGGGAAGCGGATATTCGTCCAGAGGATTTAGCTGGATTTCAGAAAGTGGCGCTTATCAATGCCATGATGCCTCTAGGCGTCTGTGAGGTGGAAATTTAGAAAATAATTGAGGGACCCGTTGAACTTTTAAAGCTTCATCGGGTCTACTGTTTATATAAACAGGCAAATGATAGAAAATAAATGCTTATTTTTGCATTTAAGTAATGGTAAAAAAATAACGTCATAAAGTTTGAACATCCGGTTCTTTCCTTTTGGGCATTTTTTATCTTGCCATTACAAAACTATGATATAAACAACTATAAACTATGAAAGAAAAGTATCTTTTGGCTACCGGCGCACTGGCGTTGGCAGCTCCTTTTCAACTGATGAATGCCGCAGAAAAGGCGGTTCAAAAGCCCAATGTCCTCGTGATACTAATTGACGATGCCGGTTATGCCGACTTCGGTTTCAACGGATCCAAGGAAATCCTCACACCGAATATCGATGCGCTGAGCCAGCAGGGCGTGGTGCTCACCGACGGACATGTGGCCGCATCGGTCAGCAGTCCTTCGCGGGCCATGCTGATGACAGGCCGTTTCGGTCACCGCTTCGGTTACGAATGCAATTTGAATTCAGGTAAAAACGGTCTTCCACTGACCGAGCAGACAATGGGCGACGTGTTCCACGAGAACGGCTACCGCACCGCAGCCATCGGCAAATGGCACCTGGGTAAGCAGCCGGGCATGCACCCCAACGACCGCGGCTTCGACCTCTTCTACGGTATGCTCGGTGGTTCGCGCGAGTATTTCTACAATCCGAAAGGCAGCGACAAACCGGGCCACGAGCGCGCCTTGCAGCTCAACGGCAAGCAGGTGAAGTTCGACGGCTATTTCACCGACCGGCTGACGGACAAGGCCGTGGAATTTATCGAAGCCGACGAAAAACCCTTCTTCATGTATCTCGCCTACAATGCCGTGCACAATCCGATGCAGGCCACCGAGGAGGACCTGGCGCGCTTCAAGGGACATCCCCGTCAGAAACTCGCTGCGATGACCTGGGCGCTCGACCGTGGCGTAGGCCGCGTGGTGGAGAGTCTGAAGAAGAGCGGAAAGTTCGACAACACCCTCATCTTCTTCCTCAGCGACAACGGGGGGGCCCGCACCAACACCTCCAGCAATCTGCCGTTGAAGGGCTTCAAGGGCAACAAGTTCGAAGGTGGCCACCGCGTTCCTTTCTTCGTGGTCTATAACGGCGAGATTAAGGGCGGCCAGCATTTCGACGGCCTCTCCTCTTCCCTCGACATCTTCAAGACCTCCCTCGATGCCGCAGGCATCCAGAAGACCAAGCACGAGCTCGACGGCATCTCTCTCCTCCCCTATCTCAAGGGCGAGAAACAGGGCGATCCCCACAAGGTGCTCTACTGGCGCAAGATGGACACCCGTGCCATCCGCGAGGGCGACTACAAGATGATTCTGACCCGCAATGTCGACACGGTGCTCTACAATATCCGTGAGGACATCGAGGAAATGCACAACCTCAAGGACCAGGAACCCAAAATCTACCAGCGTCTGGCTAAGAAGCTGGAAAAATGGGAAAAGAAAGAATGTGTGGATCCCCTCTGGATTGAGGAAGGCTGGCGGGAAACCACCAACGATTTCCACCGCATGTTGATGCAGAATGAGATCAAGACTTCAGATGATGCCAAGAAAATAAGTAAAAAGAAAAAATAAAAAGACATCGTCCTATAAAAAGGGGCGCAGCCGATTGGTTGCGCCCTTTTTTGATTAGAAAAAGGAGGGTGTGTCGCTAGGGCACATCCTCTCCTAATCCCTCATCGAAAGTAAATTTACCATTTTCCTCAGCACCTCGCCATACACCGGCATCGCTTTTCTCCGAGCTAGTACGCCTGCATCGCTGTGCATATCGCCCAGCACCGGAGCACAGAGCGTGAGGGTCGGGAAATGCACACTGTCGTAGTCCCACGACTCATCCGGTTCGGCGGCATGCACGTAGCTATATAAATAAGGTGCGAGCAGTTCCACTATCTGATGAGCCGTGAAGAGATCAATTCCCAGGTCATTCTCCACGGAGAAAGCAGCTCCCGGCTCCCAGCCCTCGTTAGTCACGTCCGTCACCAGGGCGAAGCGCACGAGGCAGTCGGTCTGGTTGATCAGATAGTTGATCACTCCGAGTGCGCCCCCGCTATCCTTCTCCTCGTCGCCGGTGAAAGCGATGACCACATTTTCGTCGAAATCCCCCTGGAGCATACCTGCGATCACGGCAGCGTTCGTCAGACTGTTGTCGAAAGTCCCTTTATAGAAATCCCCCTCCACGGTGCAGAAACAGCGGGAATAGACGCAGTCGATGTGTGAGGAGATCAGTACGATTTCCTTTCCCGCGATGGGTTTCTTACCGTAGAGCAGAAAAAGTTTTCCCTCCTTGAGCAACTGGTAGTCCGACCCCTGCAGCAGGTGGCGGATAGCCTCGATGCGGTCGAAGACCAGAAAGTTCTCCCCGTTGTCGCGGGAGTCCACGGTCAGGGTCTGCAGAAGAGTGGTAAAGTCCGGTGTATCCATAATTCTCTGTTTTTCTTACAAAAATACGGGATTCCGGTCAAAAGACAGACTCGGCGTCCCTTAAAAAACAAGAGTAGCCCTGTTCGCCCTCTGCGGTAGCGACTCTTTTCCGACCCTTCATTCCTCTACCTCCTGCCCCGTTCCCGTTATCTCCCCTACTTCCCGCTAAATATAATTAACATGAAAATCCCGTTTTCTACTTCGGAAATCCCGTGATAGTTCCTAGAAAACAAGCATCTGTATAGTTGATGGCAGAGGGAGAGACGCCGACCGAACCAGATGGGGCAGAAAATCCAATTATAGATAAAATCTTTTGCCAAAATGAAAGAATATAAGAAATTCAGAAAAGTGTAAGAGTATTTTTAACCATTTTATATCCAATTTTGAGCAGAAAGATAATAAAAATTAAAGAAATCGTAAAAAAAGGTGATATTCCTTTTTTACTTCTGAAAAACGATGTATTTTTCGGGCAGAAAAACAAAGCAAGCATCAGTCTCTGAAAAGAATAGACATTTTAAGACATTGCGTAGAGGCTGGTTCCCGAACTTGCGAAGATACTTTTTTTAGCTAAAGTCAATAGTCTAACCACTAAAAACGAGTAGTATGAAAAAAGTGATGGTATTATTAGTAGTCAGTTTATGCGTCGCGGGCGGATCCCTGCAGGCCCAGCGCCATGCAGTCAAGACCAATCTTCTCAGCGATGCCACAGCGACTTTTCATCTTGGGTGGGAAGTAGCCGTTTCCTCTCGATGGACCCTGGATCTCTCTGCCAGCTACAATCCCTGGACCTTCTCCCACAACAAGAAATGGAAACACTGGACCTTACAACCGGAGATGCGATGGTGGCTCTGTGAAAAGTTAAATGGACATTTTTTAGGAATGCATATCTATGGAGGACAGTTCAATATTGGAAATCTCGACACCTCTATTCATTTTCTCGGTACGGATTTCCGAAAATTGCGCGACTCCCGATATGAAGGATGGAAAGTTGGAGGAGGAATAGCTTATGGTTATTCCTGGATGCTGGCCCGTCACTGGAATATGGAGCTGGAGATAGGCATAGGTTATTCTTACTCCGACTACGACCGTTTTGCCTGCGAGAGGTGCAGTGAAAAAGTCTCTTCGGGGCATCACCACTATTTTGGACCGACCCGGATGGTCGTGGGCATGGTCTATGTATTTTGAGTAGAAAGGTATTATTATTAAGACGTTGAATAGACATGAAAAGGAGAATACTAACCCTCACCGTAACTCTCCTGTCATTTTTCGGAGGAATCCGTTCCCAATCTATTGCCATAGGAGAGATTTTCGTGGATTCGCTGCAGTGGGCTGCAACGGCCGACTCAGCCTGGGTCACGCTGCAGATGGACTTGTCGCAGTTGAGCCTCCGGTCGAACCGGGAGGTGGAACTGAGTCCTTATTTCGTGGCCGACGGAGAACGTCTGCTGTTGGAACCGATCAAAATCATGGGACGTCGCCGTTATCTTTATGACCTGAGGAACCAGGAAGCGGATGGACTTTCGCAACGGGCCCAGAGGATCAGATGGCGGAAAGGTAAACCGCAACTGGTGGATTACCACGCGGCAGTGCGGTGGTCGACCTTTCCGGAAGAACTGCAGTTAGGTATCGACGTCATCGGAATGGGCTGCCGTTGTCTAGCCTCGGAACCGTCCCGTTATCTGTTGGCGAAGCGGAACTACCGTTCTGTATTCCAACCTTGGTTGGCCTATGTCGCTCCTCCGGTAGAAGGAGAGAAACAGCGGGTGGAGAAAGGTTCGGCCTATGTCGTGTTCCGGGTGGGCAGCCACGAGGTGCTTCCCCGTTATCGGGACAACGCCCAGGAACTGGCCAGGATGGGACAGCGCATCCGGGCGATAGCCGCTGACGATGACGTCGTGCTGCGCCGCATCAGTATTACGGGTTATGCCTCTCCTGAAGGAAATTTCCAATCCAACCAGCAGTTGGCACAGCGTCGTACCCAGGCCTTGATCGACTATCTGAAGGAGGCATATGCAATAGAGACCGACAAGATTGTGGTCGGTTTCGGCAGTGAGGACTGGAAGGTACTCCGTGACTATGTGGCAGTCGGGGAGATGGAAAAACGGGAAGAAATCCTGGCTTTGATTGATGGAGCAGGAGGATGGGACGAGAAAGAGCGCCAACTCCGACAGCATTATCCCCATGCCTATATGGACCTACGGAAAATCTGCTTCCCTAAGCTTCGTCGTACCGACTATGAGATTTACTACGCGCTCCGGGCATTTTCGCCCGAGGAGGCCCGGAAGGTGATTTTCACGACCCCGCAGAAACTTTCCTTGAACGAGATGTATGCCGCAGCCCAGACCTTCTCCCGGGGAAGCCGTGAATTTTATGAGGCGCTGGAGGTAGCTGTGAAAATGTATCCGGCAGATACCATCGCCAATCTGAATGCCGGTCAGGCGGCCCTGGAGCAGCGTCATCTGCTGGCGGCAGAACGGTATCTGGCAAAGGCGGGCACCGGAGGTGAGGCCTTGATGGCGAGAGGGGTTCTGGCTTATTGGTTGCAGGATGAGGACCGGGCCCTCCGGTTGCTGCGTCAGGCGAGTCAGAGGGGAGTGAAGGCCGCTGAGAAAAATCTTGAAATGATTGAGAAGAGGACCCGCCGTTGATGACGGAGGGACACCGTATTATAGTGTGATGGTATTATTTTTTTAACCTTTAAAAAACTACAATTATGAAACTCAGATCTTTATTTTTGGCAGCAATGACTCTGATGGGTTTCATTGCCTGCAGCAACAACGATGAACCGGAGTACGGAGAAAACCAAACCGTGAATACTTATTTGCGCATTCAGCTCACCGACGGGGAGGGAATGACTTCGCGCACCCTTCCGAAGGAGGGCGAGGTGGAAATCGGTACGGAGGCTGAGACGAAAATCAGCAACCTGCTGGTGCTCATCTACGATGAAGCCGGCGTGCTGAAGAAGACTTTTGTCACAGACAACATGAAAAATACAGTGGACGGGGCGCAGACCGCCATTTTCCCGATGGGAGTGGGAAAATACCAGGTCTATGTGGTGGCCAATGCTTCTGAAATGGAGGCGGACTGGGCCAATCAGTCTGGTTTCGACGTGAAACAGGCACAGATTACCGGGCTCAGCAAGAAAAAGATGATCAATAATTATGCTGCGGACTTCCATTTCATCATGTTCAACGAGTCGAACGGTACAGACCGTCTGGCTGGAGTACCGATTGAGATTGCCGTGGCCAACACGTACAACAATCCGGCCACCTGCGTGATTGCCCTAGACCGTCTGGCCGTGAAAATCGAATCGCAGCTGGGTGCCTTGAATATTGATGAGGTAAAAGGTGAACTCGGATCGGAATTCACCAATGTGGGGGTACAGCTCAAGGGCTTCAAATTGCTGAACGGGGCGACCCAGGTCAACCTTCAGCAAAAGTGGACCCATGTCATGGCTTCGGTCTATCCTTACGACAATATGCTGGTGACTCCGTGGCTGATGAGTGCGGATTCCATCTTCGATTATTATGCGAAATATGCTGATTTCCGTACGATTACCTATAATAACGAGGGAGGCTATGAATATGTGCGTGACAATTATTCATTGATGGATTTCTACAGTGGAGATCCCTTTGAACCGATATACTGTATGGAAAACAATCCTTCCTGGAACGGTACGAGTATGATGGATGCCATGCGGGGAAACACCACTGGACTCGTCTACCAGTTTCTGCTGAGTTTTGACGGTAGTGACGGACTGGCCGGTACCAACTGTTTCTATGCTTATGGCGGCAAGTTCTTCCCGTCGTTGAAGAAAATCCAGGATACTTATCCGAATGTGTTTGACGATGCTAATTCTACATCTCTCAACAAGGCGGAAGACCTGGCTGCAGCCCAGGAGGAACTCCGTGCACTCTATGCTCAGGATGACGTGTACAGCGGGATTGCCGAGTTCCGTGGAAAATATCAGGTGAAGGTATATATGGATGGATTGATGTATTACATCTATTATATTAAGGATAAGAATTATGAGCAGTCGGAGAAAAACTATTATGCGGTGATGCGAAATACGGTGTATGACCTGACGGTACAGAAACTGCTCCGGGTGGGAGATGACATCCCTGGTGGATGGAATCCCGACACCAAGCCTTACGACCCTGTTGATCCGACAAATACCTATATGAATGTCACGGTCAAGGTGAATCCTTGGGTGATGAATAAAGAGGATATTGAACTCAAATAAAAGGATAAGACAACGGGGGTGAAGATAAGTTGGTACGCGCCCCGTACAGCAGTCTTCCCCCCTTTTTCTCCCCTTTGGGTTTAATGGGAGTTTCTTATTCCCAAACATTTTCCCACCTAAAACTTCTGCCCCATGAAATGGATGGTACAACTATTAGCGGTACTGCTTCTGGTGAGTCTGTCATCGTGTATGAAGGACGACCTGGAGGATTGCGGTGTGAAAATCAGATTCCGCTATACTTATAATATGAAGAATGCCGATGCCTTCATCGAAGAGGTCTCTGCGGTGAAAGTATGGCTGTTTGATGAAGCGGGGAAGCTGGTGGAGGTCTTTGGCAAGCAGCAGTTGGAGCAGGATCCAGTTCTCCGTCTTCCCCATCAGCCGGAAGGCAGTTATACTTTGGTCGCGATGGCGAAGAGCGGGGACGAGACCGGGGAATATGCTGATTTCGAGGTACCGGATCTGTCGCCGGGAGCACCGATCGACAGTCTGTGGGCCCGTCTGCAACGGGATGAGCGCAGCACGAATACCTGTTGTCTGAACACCTGGTTGATGGGGATGTTGGCCGTTGAGTTGACCGGAGAAGCGCAGCAGCTGGTGATGGATATGATGAAATGCACCCACCGTCTGCGCATCCTGCTGGTCCCGATAACGGAGGAAGCTCCAGTCGATGCCGACTCCTTCGATTTTTGGATTGAGGGAAGAAACGGATGGCTGGCCTATGATGCCACGACTTATCGTGAGGAGCCCATCGTTTACCGCCCTTATTATCAGACCGTCATCCGGGAGAGTAAGAGCGGGTCGCGGCAGGAGAACGTGGTGCATCAGGCGATTGTGGCGGAGTTGAGTACTTCCCGGTTGATCTACGAACTGGAGCCCCGATTGAAAATCCGTCATCGTGAACAGAACATGGAATTTATGGACATCAATCTCACTGGGCTACTGTCGTTGCAGGCAATCCAGGAACATCAGCAGGAATGGAGCAGACAGGAATATCTCGACCGCCAGGATGAATATACCCTGACCTTCCTGATGGACGGCAGTACCTGGATGCAGGGAAAAATCATTGTTAACGGATGGGCGCTCACATTGCGGGATGTCGGGTTATGACCGCCCCTTCTTCTGTGCGAGACTGTCCCTTCTCCCGTGCGAGAGAATCTCTTCCGGTCAAAGGGCCTTGATTAAAGATATGGCCTTCTTTTACAAAACAGAGTCTCATCTTCTAAAAAAGAGTGGTGATGAAGCAGTTCTTATCTTATCTATTCTTCGTAGGGTGGTGCAGCTGCCTGACGTTCTGCAGTCAGACGGACGAAGACAACAGTCCGCTGCGGGAAGAGGGTGCTGTACGGGTGGCCTTCGTGCTTGATCTGGATAATCAGCAGGAGGAGAGGTCTGACTTCAGAACTACTGTCGAACAAATCGGAAAGGATTTTGAGACCTGGATCAAGGGAGGCAGTCTACAGGTATTGATCTTTACGGGAAAGGATGAAAATGGGCAATATGTGGGAAGGGTGAAAGATTTGACCATCGTCTCTCTTTCGGGACAGGACTATCGGATTCAGGGAATCTCCTCTGTCGCGCTGAAGGTAGGGAGTACTTACCGCTTCATGGTCATGGCTAATTGTGGTACTGCCATGGAAATCCCTTCGGGCGAGGGACCGGATTTCAGTTTGCCGGATCTTCAGGAAGAACAAGGTTCACTGCCCCTTTGGGGAATGACTTCCCATACCGTCGATTTCAGTCCCATGCAATATCTGGAGCCTGTTCATCTCTTGCGGGGAGTGGCCAAGATCGTCGTTAAGCTGAGTCCCGAACTGCAGCAGAAAGGTTACCGGCTGAGCGATGTCCGTTTAAGCCATGCGGCGATCCAGGGCTATGCGTTTCCCCGGAAATGGCAGTCGGCGGCTTTCACGGCGGAAGTGATGAGCGGGGACGGAGGATTCCATCCCCATCCGGCCTCCGCTATTCCTGTTTTTCTGCAGCCTGGTTCAGCCGACTCTTCCGAATACGTGACCTATGTTCCTGAATACGACCATCTGGAGAACGGAATGGCCGCCCGGCTTTCGTTGAAGGCGAGATGGGACCATATGGAAGAGCAGTATGAGGACGCCATTGAGTTTAAACATTATGTGGACGGAAAGGCTGAGGAAGGCACTTTATACAACCTCGTCCGCAACCATACCTATGAATTTGTAATCCGGCAGATTGCCATCGGTCACCGTCTCTGGCTGGAAAGTCAAGTGTTGTCCTGGACGGTAGAAGAAGAGAGCTGGGACTATACCGACCACGTGTCTGTGCGGAGCGAAGGAAAACTGCAGTGGGTGAAAGGTACTTATGAACGGATCGACCGTGCAACGGGGACTGTAGTGATGAGACCGGGTACACCGATGGTCTGCTCCTTCCTGCTGGATACTCCTGTGAAAGCGCAATGGTATGCCTCGTTCATCCCCATGAGCGGCATGACCGATAATTTCCGGTTCGAGACCTTTGCGACCGAAGGAGGCCGTCAGGCTACCGGTAAGGTCGGAGAGCCGGCCACCTTGCGGATTACCTCCCTCTCTCCTGCCGTCGACCAGAACAATGTGGCCCGTTTGCGTATTGTGGTTCAGACCCAGGGTGGGCGTACCATCTTGGTGAAGAACCTGCTCCCTGATGAATTCCAAGATATTACGGAATATACGATTGTACAGTCGAAATAAACCCTTAACCTTGGTGGATATGAAAAACCTCATCTTATTCCTAGTGATTTTGCTCGGATTGTTCGGAGAAGCCGGTTGTTCTGAGATGGAACTCCCCGTGGAAGTCCCGACTCAGGACGTTCGTCTTTCCTTGACCGTGAATACGCAGGGCAAAGCGGTCCGGGCCTTACCCCTGGTGACCACCGAGGGAGAAAATGAACAGGTCATCCATCGGCTCGACTGCTTTTTCTATCTCTCGTCGGCTACGGTGCAGTCGCCTGCGCTCTTGCACCTTTCCCGTGACTATTCCGGGGAACAGGCGGAAACGACAGTAGAGCACGTTCTCAGTACCTCTCAGGTGGAAATGCTTTTTCCCGGTGGGGAAGAGCTGTGCAAGGTCTATGTTCTGGCTAATTTACCCACAGAGGTAGAATTACCTTCCGCCCTACCTTCGGTCGAGGAACTGAAACAATTAATCATCCAGCAACCGTTGTTCGACCAGAACCGGGCCCCGGCTGATTTTGTGATGGACAGTAGCGGTGAGGATGCCGTGACTTTTCATCGCAGTGAGCAGTGGTTGACCGCCAAGGTGGAGTTGAAACGTGCGGCTGCCAAAATTTCGTTGAGCATCACGAACATCAAGGAGGTGGTGGAACAGGATGCTGAAGGGAACGAGGTGGTATGGACCGCCCAGCCCGAGGAAATGCGAGTCTGGGTGAACCACGGAGTGTGGCGCGGCCATGTCGATACCGACCGTTATCCCTATTCGCCCAGGGAAGCGGCTGACTTCTACGACACCCGTCATGACCAGACCGTCGGTTACCATGAGGTGGCTACGACTTTGCCCGATGGCAGCATCGGTCACCTCTGGGAGCCTGAGCGTCCGTTCTATTCCTATGCCTTCGACTGGGACGAGGAGGAAATCAACGGGATGTATCTGATTCTGGTGGTACCCTGGCATAAGTCCACCGAGAAGGAGAGCCATTTCTACAACTGCTATTATCAGATAGCCATCCATTCTGAGGGGAAACAACTGCTCCGCAACCATTATTACAAAATAAATCTGGCCGTCAGTACCTTAGGGAGTTTTGTGGAAGAGAAACCGACCGTTCTGACACCGGGATATGTGATACTCGATTGGAATACCAATACCATTGACGCAACGTTGGAACATTACCGTTATCTGATGGTGGCCCAGGAGAATGTCGTACTCAACAACCAGGAAAAGGTGGTGATTCCTTTTTTCACCAGTCATACCGCGAAGATCCTCCAGGCACAGTGCACCCGTCCCGATCTCAGTGAGAATATCGTGAGTCAGGAGCAGGTGAGTCCTTCAGCCTATACCTTGAAATTGGAAAATCAGCAGATTGTGTTCCAGCACGAGCTGAACAATGAATATGAGGCCGACGATTTTGATTTTACACCTTATACCCTGAAATTCCGGATTGCTCATGCTGACCAGGAGAATTATTACCAGGATGTGGTGATCACCCAATATCCTGCGATTTATGCGGAGGCGGATATGAATTCGGACTACCACCACGATTATAGTAGTCAGAACGACAACCGGCATAATGGCTATGCCTTTGTCAACGGCTATTATACAGATTATTACCACTACGGGCTCGACAAGCAGGACTACTTCTGCAGCGTTCCGGGATACGTCAACCGCAAAGGAAGTCCCAACATGTATGTCTTCACCATCACCTCCGTGGAAGGTACCGATTATATCATCGGTGATCCGCGGGAGAAGGAGATTTCGGATATCGTCGACGACCCCGTACGGTATAACGGATCTTCTTCGCGTTCCGCCTGGGTCTCCGCTCCGGTGTTGGAGGATGGAGAAATCAAAGGCAAACGCCGACTGAAATATTATTATGCCACCGATGGAAGTGAGGCGACCCGGCAGATGATCTCCCCGAAATTCCGTATCGCTTCGGCTTATTCGGTGATGCATACCAATGAATATCCCGCCCGGATGCTCGATGCGATGAAGAAGCGTTGTGCCGCTTATCAGGAGGATGGTTATCCGGCTGGTCGCTGGCGGCTGCCCACACAGGCCGAGTTTCAGTTCATCATGAGTCAGGTGGACAAGGGGAAGATGCCCGAGCTCTATATCCGCGACAAAGCCTACTGGTGTGCCCACGGGCTGGGAAAACCGAAGGGGAACGGACGGATTGAGATGGAATACGTCAGCAGTTCCTATTATGGGAGTTCCACCCGTTGTGTCTACGATGAATGGTATTGGGAAGACCAACTGAACCAGCACCAGAAAAAGACTTTTACCTGGGGAGATCAAAAACGCTAAATGACTGAAAGGAGGTGAGGACCTATGAGAAACCGTAAATGGATAGCTATCGTCAGTATATTGCTCGGATTCCTTCTCTATGCTTGTCAGAAGGAGGTCGATGAGGCGGTACCGTCCCAGTCAGATGCCAGGATGACTTTTGAAATGGGAATGGTCTTGCCGGAGATGCAGCGTACCGACAGCCGAAGTCTCGTCGATCCTTTCGGCGCCAAGGATTTCCCGCCATTGTGGGTCGTGGTGTTCGATGGAACGGGATATCTCGTGGAATATGCCCAGGCTCGGAATTTTAGATACAACGGAAATATCGTGAACTTCGAGGTGACTTTACGTGCCACCTCCCAGAAACGGATTCTGCATTTTCTCCTGGGCTATGCGGATCAGCTGCAACTGCAGTTCGGCCATGAGAGCAATGTGATGGGAAGTATGGTGGCGCCCTCCCGACAGGGCGTCTACTGGCAACGGAGGGTATTGCGTCATGGTATAGATGCGGCTACCGTGGAGCAGGAATTGCAGTCCATCCCTCTCCTCCGCAATTTTGCGAGAATCAGGGTGGTCAACCAGGCACTGCAAGATTTCTCCCTTACCGGATTTTATGTTTTGAATATTCCGGCCACGGGAACGGTGGCGCCCTATCATGAAGGGAAATTTGTGGACTACTGGACGGGGAACGGATTGGTTGCCAAGGATTACGCCACGTTGGTCGCTCAAGAAGGATATACCGGTGCCCTCCCCTCGGACCTGAACTATCTGCATCGTCCCGGAGAAGACGACGAGGGATTGGAATGGGTGCCTGATGGCAGTGCTTTCTATCTGAACGAGCATACCCATACGGATGATCCGTCCACTACCCTGTCGGTCATGTTGAAAGGACGTTATCGTCGGGGTGAGGAACAGTATTACAAAGTCGATTTGGTGAAACAGGAGCAGGAGCATGCCGTCTACTTCCATATCCTGCGGAATTTCGAGTACCGGGTCCATATCCAGAAAGTGGTGGGAGCCGGAGAACCCGATTTCGTGACCGCCTGCAACGGACTGAGCAGCAACAATCTTTCGAGTTCGATTATCGTCGGGAAGGTACAGAATATTTCGGACGGCACCTCCTCATTGCGGGTGGCTTATACGGATACGACCTTGGTCAGTGATGCTCCGGTACAGTTGCGTTACCGCTATGTTCCCGACCTGTCGCGTCCCGACCGCACTCGCAATCAGAAAGTCAAGGCCATCTGGCTGGAAGGAGCGGACGGACCGCTTTTTGAAAAGGAGATTCCCTACGCGGAACAGGCCGATGGATGGGCCACCTTCACTTTTACTCCTTTGGCGCTGCCGCCTTATTCCAAGAGCCAGACCGTACTCATCTATAGCGAGGAGAATCCATTGAGCCGTCAGGTGAAATTCGAGTTACGCCCGGCGTTTCCTCTCTCTATCACCTGCTCCCCCAAGCGGCTCACCGAGCAAAAGGGAGAAGCCGTCCTACTGGATCTTTTCCTGCCCGACCAGCTGAGTGAATCTCTTTTTCCGCTCCGTTTCCTCATAGAGGCACAAGCAAAAGATCATACAGAATTCCTCTCCAATACGCTCTCGCCGCATACCGATGAGACCATGTCGGTGGTCTCTGGACCTTCGATTGTGGAGGGATTTGAGCAGAAAAGATCGATTCAATATGTCAAACTGCTGGAATATGAGGATTATCTCCTGTTGCCCCGGGCCGACGACCAGGTGCGTCACCGGTTGAGCTGCCGCTTCGTGACGAATACGCGTCACAGTGCGGCGCGGGTATATGTCTATAACAAGTACTTCGACAAGGCATCCGACACTTTCGGATATTGACTTGTCCGTTCCGGGAAAAAGGCGTCAGGGCCCGTATTCAACGAAGAATGTTCCATTTTAAAGAAGAAGACGATGGGCAGATTATTTTTGATAGTAGCGATGTTTGTGCTGATCAGTGGCTGTGGTCCGGTCTCCGGAGAGCCTGCAACACAGCAACCGGAAGAAAAACATTTTCCAATTCCCCGTATACCGATGCTTTTGAGCGATCCGCAGGACCGGATGACTTATATACTGCTGCATTATTGGGATAATATCAATTTTCATCAGCGCATTCTTTCCGATAAGGACGAGATGCTGGAGCAAGGATTTGTGGATTTTCTCTTCATCTTCCGTTATGTGGACGCTTCTGTGTTACCGACGGCAGTGGGGAATCTGGTGCGGCAGTCGGTGGTGACGGTCAACCGGGTGGCACCGTTGATGGCCTTGGCCAGCAAATATCTCTATCACCCGGAGTCGCCGATGCTCAACGAGGAGCATTACCGGCTCTTTGTGGAGGAAATGATGAAATGTGGGGACCGGTTGGACGAGGGAGCTAACGAACGTCTACGTATGGAACTGGAAATGATGAATATGAACCGGGTGGGGACCATTGCGGCCGATTTCTCCTACGTTTCTGCCGAGGGGGAGGAAAACACCCTTCACGAGGTAGGAGCACCCCTGACCCTGCTGTTGTTGTATGATCCGGAATGTGAGGCCTGCGAGTATCTGGTCTTCCTGATGGAGCGGAGTGCGACGCTGGCCCGGTGTATCGGAAACTGTCAGTTGCGGTTGCTGGCTGTTGCTGTGGAGGATGCCGGAGTAAGTATGAACGATAAGGTCAGGATTCCGGAAGCCTGGATAGAGGGACAGCTGGTGGACAGACCCGTATTTGAGGAGGGATATGCCTTGCGTGCCCTTCCTGCCCTCTTCCTTCTGGATGAGGACAAACGAGTTCTGATGAAAGAAGTGCCTTTCGAGATCATTGAAGAGTATCTGAAGAATATTTGAAGAATCGCTAATTTAGTGCTGCAGTCAGTTCTAGCTGTCGATAATTAAAAACAAGGATACCCCCTTCGTTTTAGGGATAAAACAAACGGTATCGCACGTTCACTCAGAAAAAAATGAACTATGTTGTGTCGGGAAAGAGGAATTTGTATCTTGTGTTTAATCAGTTCCTCTTTCCTTTTCCTGAGTGCGTGCCTTTCCCTATGTCGACTATTGATATATATGGATAGTGGGGATGCAGTCAATGAAAGGGAGCGTCACCGGAATTTTTCGTCCACTACAATTCATGAGACACCATGATTGACCGTTGAAATGCTCCTAAAATGGACATCATACTGGATAACTTTACCACTCAAATAACAGGGAGAATATCTTTATGGCACCCCACTCACCGGGTGAATCAGCCCCTGGGATGTAGTGCGTTTTTCAAAGTCTCTTCTTTTCTCCATTTTATCATTTTCTTTTTTGCCTTTCTTTACCGACAAGAAAGAGCGACCTGAAAAGCTTCCGTAGATGTGTACAACTCATCCCTTCCCAAAAAGTGGCTGTCCGTTATCACAACGAACAGCTGCTACCAGGGGGACAAGTCTATTACCCTGTTCCCACGCGCCATGGTTTCGTTCCCACTTACGATATGTGGCAGAACACCCGTAGTCAGGTCATCCGTTCGCAGCTCCATCTCTGTTTTTCCGACGAGCTCGAATGCCTGGACTAGTCAGACGCTCAATGCAGCTTTGCCGCATTAGAAATTACTTTAGAGGCGCATCTCAAAACCGAGGTGCGTCTTTTGGAATTTTGAAGAATATTGGGGCAGTAATACTTAGATACAGGAATAATTTTCTTAGAATTAGTATCTAATGTAATTCTTCAAGCAGGTTTGTTTATAATTTGGTAGATGAAGAGAACCAATGATATTCGATATTATGATATATTTGCATATTGAAGGAAGTTATCATGATCAAAGTGTGAGTACCTTTTATCTGAAGAATATATGGTAAGAGCTGGTAAAGACTCATTATCTTAAGTCAGCATTCTAAAAGGAAGGTCTTTGCATATCATATTGACATTAATTCGATAGCATGTAAAGAAGCAGAGAAAGTGACAATGTTGAGTAATGATATAATAACTTTCAACATATGAAACAGAAAAATCTAATATTAGAACCTATGACAGAAGAAGAATTACAGAAAATGGCTGCCGAAACTGACAAAACTTATGTTAAGGATGATGGAGTCTTCTATATTAAATTGAGTGATGGAAGACTTTGGTGTCCAAGTTTGCAAGCTAGAGGTACCCGTTATAATTATACAGAACCTTCTTTAAAGAAATTACAGAATCAGAAATATAGACGTGATGATTTTGTTGCAATCGACTTTGAACTGGCGTACGATAATAAAAAAGAAGGCCATAGATTTCCCTGCCAGTTGGGTATTGCTGTAGTAAGAGATGGTAAGATTATCCAATCCTTATCATATCTGATCAAGCCGCCACATAACACATGGAGTCCTCATGATATAATGTGGCATAGAGAAAATACGTGTCTAACTCCCAATGATACGTGTGATGCCTTGGAATTTAATGAATTATGGCCGGAAATAAAGGATTTCTTTAACAATCAATTCATTATAGCCCACAATGCTAAAGCTGTGGAAATGGATATATTAGAGAAATGTTTAGATTACTATGGCATTCCATATCCTTCCATGCAAGGTTATCTTTGTACCATGGAATTATTGAAAGAGGGGAATAACAGCACTAAGTTGAATGATTTATGTGAGCGTTACTACATAGATTTCAATGAAGATATTCATCATGACGCTGAGCAAGATGCCATCGCTTGTGCTAAGCTATTCCTCGCAAAATTAAATGGAGTAAATCCGATAAATGCCGTTGAATTTCAAAATAAACGGAACATGCCCCCAAAAATACAATTTGATTTCGGTGACGATTCAGAATCTAAGACAAGCAAATCAGCAATTAAAGAACTTCCACAGAATATTGTTTGTCAGAAATTTGCAGGTAAGACAATTGTACTTACAGGTGATTTCACCTTGGTTATTAATGAAGAACCTGTGGACTTTTCTAGAAATGAAAGAATCGAGGTCCTTAAACCTTGGATTGAATCAATGGGAGCTAAAGTAACTTCTTCAATTAGCGGAAAAACGGATATCGTCATACAAGGAGCTAACCCTGGCAAACAGGATAAAATTGACGAGCAAATAGCAAAAGGACACGACATTGAAGTCCTTTCTGTGGATTTCCTAAATGATTTGCTGAAATCCTCTGCCGAACAGGCTATTTCTATAGATGAAAATAATCCATTATTCAAAAGGAAATTTGCCCTCATTGGAAATTTCTCTTCGCAACAAGAGACTTTTATCAAGTGGGAATTAGGTAAGAGAGGGGCGATATTAAATCAGAAAAAAGAAGGAAAATATCCAATTACGCGTACAACGCATTATTGTATTCTGTTTGACGGTGCCTCAGAGGAGGATCTTTACAAAATTGACGATTTTGTTTATGATGGGTACCATATAATTAAGGTTCCCTTCTCTGACTTTGAAAAATTGCTTCAACCAAACTTAGGTGATTTATTTAAGGAACAGATTATCAAAAGAGACCTTAAAATCACCAAGGAGTTCCTGAAACGCCCTAGATTTCAGTTGAAGGTCACAGGCTACAAATTAAATCCATATTCAGGGCAAGAGATTTATAGAGGGAAAGGTTTTAGCGGGGACGTCAATGTGCTTGATCAGATTATTGGAAATCTAGGTGCATATGCTAATCCTATATTTTATCCTGAAACCCAAATCCTTTTATTAAGTGATTTGTCTGTAAATCATCTTAAAAATAATGAGTATGACGAAACCATTGATTATATTCAGAATGTATATAATAAAGAAGGGGAGTCATTGGGATTCTTTAATTATGCGATAGTATCGGAATCAGAATATTTAAATTGGGTTGAGAGTTGGATTAAGAATTTTGATATCAATGATAGTACCTATAAATTATACCATCTTTACAGACAGCCACAATAAAAATAATTGTCTAAATATCTTTTAGACTTTTACCCATTTGGGGATAAAAAAGTAATCAAGTCAAAGGCGTACCTCAAAACCGAGGTGCGCCTTTTGTGATATTTATTGAACGGGGCAGAATATAGGGAATATCCCCCTGCAAAGCATTTTCATCCCCAACAAACTATCCGTCTTTTCCACTTTACCATCACGCAGTCAACAAAGTAAAAAAGTCAACGGTCATTTAGGTGATTTCTCTGATTGCCTTTTTTTACACCGTGTATCCATCGACAAATGACATAGGGCCACTGAACGAGAAACAGTCGTTGTTCCATGGTCCATTAGGGAATATCCTCAATGACTCCGTCAGTGACTCTCCCCCATGCGCAGAGGCTTCATCATCCAGAAGTGCGTCAAAAAAACGACAGATTCCACCTTAAAAAGCTGATTTTGTCATTAAAACCTTCTAAAATACCTAATTTAGGGGATTGTATAACCAGTCATAAAACTCTATCTTTGCATCGTCAATCTGAAAAGAAAGGCAAAAACCACAAATATTTTGATGAATTAAGTTATAAAACGGTTCCTTCAGGCGTGAAGGAACCTTTTATGTTTTTATACCGCTCCTTTCCCACCATTTCTGACTATCTTTGGAATACTTCTCCCCTCTTCAGCAAAAGAATAACAAGAAATGATTAACTTTGTCCAAATAAATCGCTATCCTGCAACCAGGATATATCATGGCAAACAATAAAAGACAAATAAATCATGAAAAACAAATTCACTTTGTCCATCGCCACATTGGCTATGCTCCTATTCTCTTCTTGCGGAGAAAAGGTTTACTATGCCACTCAATTTGGCATTCTACCAGATTCCACGAAGAATGCAGCCCCACTCATGGCAAAGGCTTTGGAACAGATTAAAAACGAGAGCGGCAACCGTCCTGTACGTTTTGTCTTCGGAAAAGGCAGCTACGATTTCACGACAGACGATTGCGTCAAAAAGGAATATTTCATTTCCAATCACGATCAGGACAATCCTAAGCACGTGGCCATCAACCTGGAGGGCATGAAGAACTTCACCCTCGACGGCGACGGCGCCAACATCTATATCCATGGACGAATGATTCCTCTGGCGATGGTGGACTGTCAGAACAGCACCGTCAAGAATATTTCCTTCGATTCCCGTGATCCGCTGATTTCCCAGGCCACCGTCCTGGAAAATGACGTGGAGAAAGGAGAAATTACTTACAGATTGGAGGAAGACGTCAACTACCAGGTCGACAACGGCCGCCTCATCACCTGGGGATACGGATGGCAAAACACTCCCGTTGCCGGTATTGCTTTTGAAAAGGACACCAAACACGTGGTGTATACAACCAGCGATATCGGTGTAGGCACCAATAATGTCACTGAACTCGATGCTTATGTGCTCAAAGCACCTTGGCGCAACGCCAAACTGATTCCCGGTACGGTGGTCGCTCTCCGTACCTATGCCCGTCCTACTCCGGGAATTTTCCTGGCCACCAGCAAGAAAACGACTTTTGACCATGTCACCGTACATTATGCAGAAGGGATGGGACTACTGGCTCAGAACTCCGAGGACATCACTCTGGACCATTTCAACGTGGCCTTACGTGAAGGTACCCGTCGCTATTTCACCACCCAGGCTGACGCGACGCATTTCTCTGGCTGCAAGGGAAAAATCACTTCTGTCAACGGATTATATGAAGGTATGATGGACGATGCCATCAACGTTCACGGCACCTACCTCCGCATCACACAGCGCCTAGACAACCAGACCATCGTGGGCCGCTATATGCACGGCCAGGCTTATGGCTTCTATTGGGGAGGAGAAGGCGATGAGGTACAGTTTGTGAAATCCAACACCATGGAGGTCACAGGCAGCAATCAGATTGTTGCCATCGAACCTTATGACAAGAAGGAAATCAAGGGCTGCAAAGAATTCAAGATTACTTTCAAAGAGGCCGTTCCCGAAGATATCGCCAACGGCAACTATGGCGTAGAAAACCTCGAATGGACTCCAGAAGTCTATTTTGCCAACAATACCATCCGCAACAACCGCGCCCGTGGTTCACTCTTCAGTACTCCGAAACGTACCGTCGTGGAAAACAACCTCTTCGACCATACTTCCGGTACGGCGATTCTACTCTGTGGCGACTGCAACGGCTGGTTTGAAACCGGTGCCTGCCGTGAAGTCATCATCCGCAACAACCGTTTTGTGAATGCCCTGACCAATATGTTCCAGTTCACCAACGGTATCATCTCTATTTATCCAGAGATACCGAACCTGAAGGACCAGCAGAAATATTTCCATGGAGGTGAGGGAAAAGGCGTTGTCATCGAGGACAATATCTTTGAGACTTTTGATAAGCCGCTGGTCTATGCCAAGTCCTTGGACGGCCTGATTTTCCGCAACAACAAGATCATTCAGAACAACGACTATCAACCCTTCCACTGGAACAAGTACCGTTTCCTCTTCGACCGTGTCATCAATGCCAAGATTGAAAACAACACGTTCGAGAATACCACTTTCGATCCAGAGAAGGACGTCAGAAGCAACGACTAAATTCTATCATGGGATAGAATCATTTAAAAAAGGACAACCTCGTAGGTTGTCCTTTTTTGATGGAATGAAGTACGATCTTTGGTCCATGATAACGGTCTGTTCGATAATCAAACCAGAATCAGTCAGCACGCTGAGTAGCCCCTATATCCTAGAGTTTGACCTTTTCTCTATCATTCTATCACCAGCCCTATAACCGATTGATAACAAACCTTTCAGGGGTGATAGATACATCTATCACCCCTCTATCACCCACAGGCTCATCTATCACCCGTAATCCTGTCGGAAAATCTCCCCCCCAATGGTGCGGACTAGGAAAAAAGAGGAGGAATAAGAAACTGTGAAACTCGAAAGTGGTTTATAAAACGGGGGTGATAGATGCAAAGGCAGGGTGATAGAGGGGTGATAGTAATACTATCACCCCTAAAATTCTGATTTATATAGAGTTGTATGCTTGGTGATACTTGTGATAGAGAGGGTAAACATTGCAGTAGAAAAAAGCGTAAAAAACGCGAATTTGCGATTTTTACTACAACTAAGATTACGGTTATTTTGAAGGTTCATCATTCTGATGCGACCTTGTTCAATCTAGGTTACTGCCAGTTTAATCTAGGTTACTGCTAGATTCATCTAGGTTACTGCTAGATTCATCTAGGTTACTGCTAGATTCATCTAGGTTACTGCCAGATTCATCTAGGTTACTGGCAGATTCATCTAGGTTACTGCCAGATTCATCTAGGTTACTGCCAGATTAATCTAAGTTGTACCTGAGAAAGCTAATGAGAACCTAGCCGGCTGACGCGATGTATCCTAATAGTTAGGAATGAGGAGAGAGAAATTAGAAATTTGCCATGCGGAACATTTGCGCCCCCCTTTAGGTTCCCCCGTTATCGGGGGCAAGAAATCTACAGCTGGCTAGGTTCTCATTATTTAATTTGAGACTAACCGAGCGGTATTCCTCATTGGTTGCATGACCCTACAAACCATAAAGATTCAAATATCGGAATATTGAACTGGATACCCTAGAAAAGAGAAAGAGCAACGGAGATTTTCTATACAGGAAAACCTCCGTTGCTCTTCTTGCTGATCTCAATCCATTTCTTCCAGGTCCAGCATCTTGAAAACCAGTCCCGGTTCAAATCCCCTGCTGGCTGCGAAGCGCGCCAACTTCTGTTTGTGCTCATAGTCGCTGTCCGCCTTAATGCTCCTGGCCTTCTGACGAAGCACCTCTTTCAAAATCTGCAGATATTCCTCTTCTTCGATCGTCTCCAAGGCCGCTGTAATCAACGCCGAAGGAATGGCCTTCTGACGGAGAGCATAAGCGATTTTGATTCTCCCCCAACGGTCGTAAAGCAACTTATCATGTACAAAAGAGCGGGAATAGCGCTCCTCATCAATAAATTTCTCATCCTCCAAACGGTCGAGTACCTTTTCTGTCTGCTGGGCAGTCAGTCCTGCCTCCTGAAGTTTCCGGTTCCAGTCTGCACGACAATACTCCCGTTGCACACAACGGGCAGACACACGAAGATAAGCTTCGTTCTCTGTTATAGGTTTCTTAGCCACGTTCAGTCCTTCTTTATTTCTTAATCACACTGCGCACCACAAACCAGGCATGCATAAAAACGGTTGGAATCCAGCCATAATGCTTGGTCATAATACGGAAACGTTCACGCAAGGAAGCGTTATGGTTCTTAGTGGTCAGTCCTTCACTTAGATAATCCGAAACCACCAACCGGGCATTGCACAGTTCCAGTTTCATTCGTTTGGCATCACGCATAATACGGATACACCAGTCGAAATCGGCAGAAAAACGGTAGGAGAGGTTATAAGGATGCTGTTTGGCGAGATCCACACGGGCAAAAAAGGCCTGGTGACAGACCAGCATTCCCTGTTGAAAAGACCGCCAGGTCAGTTTTTCTGGAGGCGTCAGACGGCGGCGACGTAAGAAATTCCCCTCCCCGTCCACCAGATGGGTATCTCCGTAAATCACGGCAGGCAATTCGTGGCTGTTGCCCGTCTCCCGGCATTTTCGGGCCACTGATGCAATCTGAGTCAAGGTCTCCTTCGTATGGAAAGTATCTCCTGCATTCAGGAAAACGATATAATCACCCGTCGCCATATCAATCGCCTTGTTCATGGCGTCATAGAGTCCATGATCCGGCTCACTGAGACAGTTCACTTCATGTTGTACTGAAGCGACACTGTTGCGTTCTTGATAATGGTGCACAAATTCCAGCGTCGCATCCTGAGAATTCCCGTCGATAATCAAATGTTCGACATCAGGATAATCCTGCTCTTCCACACTCTGAATCGTGTGGTCTATAAGTTCTGCTGCGTTGTAAGTAACCGTTGCTACGGTTATTTTTAGCGGAGGTTCTGACATTTTATTTATTATAGATTTAGTATTTTTTTCTAGTAATGCTGAGTAATGGTAAAAAATAACTTCATAAAGTTGGAGCTATAGGGTTCTTTCTTTTTTTTTAGCATTTTTTTATTTCACCATTACTGACCCACATTACTTCTTCAAATATTTTTCATAGACTTCACGGTATCGCCGGGCGATGACCGTTTCTGAATATTCTCTGATAGCCGTCTGGCGTGCTTCCTTTACCATCTGGGGATAATCCTGAGCACAGAGCACGCTCTCGATACCGTCAGCAAAATCCTCGGCATCCCGTAAACGGGCCAGATAGCCGTCCTTACCAGGAGTGACCATCTGCGGTAAACCGCCGACATTCGAAGCCACACAAGGTACTCCACAGGCCATGGCTTCCACCACCGTATTGGGCAGATTGTCCATCAGCGTAGGCATGGTCAATAAATCCGCCGAACGGTACAGGTCCAACATGGTCTGCGGGTCACTGACATATTCCTGCGGAAAGACGTCACAAGCAAAGCGATGCCGCAAGGTTTCCGCCTCCCGTCCGACAGGGACCATACAGATTTGTTCCGTCAACGACGGGTTACGCTTCTGCAGCAGATCGATGGCCTGGAGTAAATAGTCGATACCCTTGTTCTTGTCCGTAGCCTTATAAGCCACGAACAGCAACACCTTCTTGTCCAAAGGTAAACCCAATCGACGACGGGCAGCCATCTTGTCTCCCGGGGAGAAGAAATGGGTATCAATCGGGTTGGGGATACTTACAATCTCCTGATCCCGGAGCAACGTAGATCGTCGGCATAGTTCTGCCAACCAGTTACTGCAGGTCACAAACTGGATCCGTCCCTCCTGATAAAGTCGCTGCTTACGCAAGAAAGTACGATAAGAAAGGTCCTTTTCCGAACCTTTCTTCAACAACGGACAATGCCCACAATGCGCGAGCCATCGCTCACAGGTATCTGGATTGTGACAGATTCCCATGCCCGCCCAGGTATCGTGGAGGGTCCACACCACCGGTTTACCGCTCTTCAATATTTTCCGGATATCCCCCAGGGAAAGCATCCCCTGGTTGATCCAGTGCAGATGGATCACATCCGCCTCTTTGAAAGCGGGCAGCTTCGTGATATCATTCCCATGGAAAGCCGGATCAACGGCAAAAAGGTTATCCTTGCTGAAATGGTTGAGTAAGAAGATCTCCAGTCGTTCCAGAACAAAACGCAGTTTCAGCCAGGGACTCCTGGGCAAGGCAATGACCTCAGGCTGGTCGGTCAGTCGGTCGCGCACCAACAACTTGGCCTCAACTCCATTTTGGTTGAGCGCCTTCATCAATCGTTTGGCGGCAATCGAAGCACCTCCCGTATGTTCCGAAGTATTGACTAAAAGTACACGCATAGCTAGGTTGCACAAATTTAAAGAATATTTGCGAAATAGCAAAAGACTTATTTCCGGGCACTCCGATTTTTGAAAACTTTGTATCTCCTCGCGGAAGAAGACCTTCCTTTCCCCATCACTTCATGGTCCCAAAAGGAGACTTGAAAACTTCCTATTTGTCGTATTTTTTATTCTTTTAAGATATTTTTCCAGATGACTCTCTATAAATAAGGGCACATAAATCCCTAAAATGTGCTAAATAACACATAAAAAACATACATAATATAGAAACATACTATACATTATTGTTTTTTTTGAATTAAAAATAAACACTATGTTCAAAAATCTGTATCTTTGCTCAGAAGAAAACAAAAACATACATAATATACTACATTATGAAAAAAGTCGATCTTCTCGATTTAAAAATCTTACAAATCATCACGATGGATGCACGTGTTCCTTTTAAGGACGTTGCAGAAGTTTGCGGCGTATCTCGTGCAGCCATCCATCAGCGCGTTTTGCGCCTTACAGAAGCTGGTGTCATCACGGGCTCTGGATATAATGTATTCCCTAAACAGATTGGATACAGCACTTGTACTTATGTGGGTATTAAACTGGAACGCGGTTCCATGTATAAAGAAGTAGCGAGCGAACTGGAGAAAATCCAGGAAATCGTGGAGTGCCATTTCACCACAGGTCCTTACACCATGCTCATCAAGCTCTACTCCCGCGACAACGAGCATCTGATGGCTTTGCTGAACAACCACATCCAGGAAATCCCGGGTGTAGTCTCCACAGAGACTCTGATTTCTCTCGAACAGAGCTTCTCCCGTCAGGTACCCGTCATCCTTCCTTCCGACGAAGAGGCTGTCGGTGCCCGCAAGATGAAGGCCTTACTCGAAAGGATGAGTGCTGCCGGAGTGATCGTAGACGACCCAGAAGAGAGTCTCGAGACAATCAAGAACAGAAGAGGACGTAAAAGAAAAGACGAATTCTAATGGAAATCTACTGGCAAGGACTCCTTCTCGGTTTCTGCACCTTCCTGGTCATCGGACTTTTTCATCCCATAGTCATCAAGACCGAATACTATACAGGCACCCGCTTGTGGTGGGTATTCCTTTTGGCAGGAATCGGTTGCGGTGTCGGAGCGCTCTTCATTGCAAATATCTTTTGGAGTGCACTCCTGGGTATTATCGGATTTTCTTCCTTATGGTCCATTCTCGAACTCTTCGAACAGAAGGAACGTGTTCGCAAAGGATGGTTTCCTAAAAATCCGAATCGCAAATACGACTTTTAAAATCTGAATTCTCATCACAACCCATCGGGCTTTCCCTGATGGGTTGTTTCTTGTCCTGGTCCTATGCAAATCAGAAAAACAACAATCAACGACCTTTCCTCGGTCATGGAAATCTTCAAGGCTGCCAGAAGCTATATGGCACAGAACGGCAATCCCCATCAATGGGTGAACCGGCCTACAGAGGATGATATCCGTAACGACATTGCTAACGGACACTCTTATGTATGCACCGACAACCGATGTATCATAGGTACTTTCGCCTACATTCCTGGTCCTGACCCCACCTATGCAACTATTTATAATGGTACTTGGCCGGACGAGGCACCCTACGGGGTGATTCACCGCATCGCCGGAACCGCTGGACACCGTGGAGTCGCCGATGCCGCCTTCGCCTGGGCCTTCACCCAGTGCGACCGTCTGCGCATCGACACGCACGCTGACAACCACATCATGCAGGCACTACTCCAAAAACATGGTTTCGTTCGTTGCGGAACCATTCTGTTGACAGACGGAAGTCCGAGACTGGCGTATTTCAAACTACAGATATCTGAAAAAGTCCACTAACTGTGGACTTTTTGTTTCCCTGTACCAGCGAACCGTCCCGGCCAACGGTCATCCCGAGCAGACCACGCCCAAACCTCCGTTCAGCATACCTCCCTTCCTGAAATTCGACCAGCCTGCAGCTACTTTAGGAAACCTCCAGCAGACAGTAAGCAGAACTCTGCAGTCCATGCGGAGCCTCTGCCTCCTGAAACTTGCTCATTTCCCTTTCAATCTACCGATATTACCTCATTAATAGACGAGTTTTTCCAAAATACCATCTATTTCCCAGATTTTATTTATCTTTGCCCCTCGATTTTTTGGGCGCCGTCAGAAGCGGCCGTGTATTCTAGATCAACCACGTAAAAAACAGGAAATATATGCAGGATAAAGTATCCGTACCTTTCATGCTGCTCGGCATATTATTCAATATATGTCTGGTCGCAGCCAACCTTTTGGAAACAAAAGTCATTCAAGTATTTGGACTCACCCTTACTGCGGGAGTCATTGTTTTTCCCATCTCTTACATCATCAACGACTGCATCGCCGAAGTCTGGGGATTCAAGAAAGCACGTCTCATCATCTGGAGCGGTTTCTTGATGAACTTCTTTGTCGTGACCTTAGGATTGATAGCCGTACAGTTGCCTGCCGCACCTTTCTGGCAGGGTGGAGAACATTTCAATTTTGTCTTCGGCATGGCTCCCCGCATCGTAGTGGCCAGCCTTTCCGCCTTCCTCGTCGGTTCGTTTCTCAATGCTTATGTCATGAGTAAGATGAAACTGGCCAGTCAGGGACGCGGTTTCTCCCTCCGTGCCATCGCCTCTACCATTGCCGGCGAATCGGCCGATTCCTTGATTTTCTTTCCCATCGCCTTTGGCGGACTCATCCCGGTACAGGAACTTCTCGTGATGATGGGTATACAAATCGCCCTCAAGACCCTCTATGAGGTCGTTATGCTCCCCATCACCCTCCGTGTGGTACAGTTTGTGAAACGCGTAGACCACAGTGATGTCTACGATAGCGACATCTCCTATAGTATCTGGAAAGTCAAGGAAATCTAAACAGACCTTCCTGGGTGGTCTTCGTAAAAACAAATCCCAGTCATCACATCTACCTATTCTATCTGTAAAAAAACAACGAAAATGCAACACGATGCAGCACTTGTAGTCTTCAGTGGCGGACAAGATTCCACCACCTGCCTCTTTTGGGCGAAACGCCGATTCAAAAGAGTCGTAGCCCTCAGTTTCATCTATGGCCAGAAACACCAGCTAGAAGTGGAACTTGCAGAAAAGATCGCTAAGAAAGCCGGAGTGGAATTCTACGTCAAGGATGTCTCCTTCATCGGCAGTCTCGGACATAATGCCTTGTGCGACACCACGATGAAGATGGATCAGGTGAAACCGGCAGACAGTGTACCGAATACCTTCGTACCTGGCCGCAACCTCTTCTTCCTCAGTATCGCTGCCGTCTTTGCCCGCGAACTCGACATCCATCATCTGGTCACCGGTGTGTCACAGACCGATTTCAGCGGATACCCCGACTGCCGTGACAGTTTCATCAAGTCCCTCAATGTGACCCTCAACCTCGCCATGGACGATACCTTCATCATCCACACCCCGTTGATGTGGATTGACAAGGCGGAAACCTGGGCCCTGGCCGACGAACTCGGTGTGCTCGACCTCGTACGTCATGAGACGCTGACCTGCTACAATGGCATCCCCGGTGACGGTTGCGGCCATTGCCCTGCCTGCCAGCTCCGCCGCGAAGGACTGGAGAAATTCCTCGCTACTAAAAATAAAAATCAATAAGACCATGACTGAATTAAAAGACCAGCTCTCCCTCTTGGGACGCAAGACGGAATATAAGCAAGATTATGCCCCCGAAGTGCTCGAAGCCTTCGACAACAAACATCCCGAAAACGACTACTGGGTACGTTTCAACTGCCCGGAATTCACGAGCCTCTGCCCCATTACCGGTCAGCCCGACTTTGCAGAGATCCGCATCAGCTATCTTCCGGATGTCAAAATGGTGGAAAGCAAGAGTCTCAAGCTCTATCTTTTCAGTTTCCGCAACCATGGAGCCTTCCATGAGGACTGCGTGAACATCATCATGAAGGACCTGATCCGCCTCATGAATCCCAAATACATCGAAGTGACGGGACTCTTCACACCCCGTGGCGGTATCTCCATCTATCCCTATGCCAACTACGGCCGTCCTGGAACGAAGTACGAGCAGATGGCAGCGGAAAGACTCCTACGACACGAATAAATCTAATGACACCATAAAAACACGCAGATGGCGCATCGCTCCCCCAAAGAAGCAGACGTGCCATTTTTTATTTTTTGGATTTGTACAGCCGCTTGCCGATCAGCATACCAAACAAGGTCAGCAGGGTTCCGATGAGGAACCAATAGAGGTGTTGATTCCAGTTGTAAACCAACAACGCCACAAGCACTGCGATAACGACCACAAGACTTATAAGGTCCGCCTGAAAGGAAGAATGGTACAGGCTCCAACCCAACTTCTCCAACAATTTTGACAGACAGAATATAAGGGGCATTGACAGGACATTGACAAAAAAGATGTCTACGCAGAAGTACAGCGACATCGCTAAGAAAACCACCAGAAGCACCAACATCGCCACATAAATATTTTTTTCTTTCATAGCATCCGATTTTTTAAGTTTCACATCTATTGGAGATGAGGTAAATATAGACAAATCCTTCCAAGAAACACTTTTCCAAAAGGACGGAATAGTGAGAAGAAACACCCGAAATGTAATCCGGACGAACACTAGACTGCAGCCACCACCGTGAGTTTTTGAAACAAACATGATTTTGCCCTTGCATTTATTGGAAATGACCGAATTTACCGTTTACCTTTTTTACTTTTTTGGGGGATAACACCTTGTTAAGCTCCTTTCGAAACAGCTCTCACTAGATATTTTACCGAAAACCATTGCCGAATTTATACAAGGCGCCATGCCTTTTCCGCATTCCGCATGGGCAAACATGCGTATGCCAGTCCCATCTGCAGGAGAGGGAATCATTGCCAAGCAAAAGATTTCTACCGACTCCTCTTACATCAAATTCTTTCACGCTCAGCAGTTCCAATGTCTCTCGTTGAACATCCAGAAGCTGATTCAAATGTCTACACACCATAAAACTCCCACTTCATAAACCGCCCTCATCTCATGGAAATACGTTATCTTTGTAACCTCTCCGCATGGAGGGTACTAGAAACTGACACACTATGAATTCATTTGACTTCAAATCAGAATATAAAGCCCTTACCAGTCATTTTCCGAACCACCAGGCCCGTCCGGTGATCGGTATCTTGGGAAATTTTGGCGACAAGGGTTGCGAACTGGCAGAAGGTTACTTCCGCAGTATTGAAGTGGTGGGAGGTATCCCGCTTGTGGTTCCTCCATTGACCGACCGTGAAGGCATTTTGGCCTTGCTCGACCGTATCGACGGCCTGATGATCTCAGGAGGAGCTGATATCAATCCGCTTTATCTGGGCGAAGATCCTTTGCCGCAACTCCACGGCATCAATCCCCGCCGTGACCAATATGAACTGTTGATCACACGCCTTGCTGCCGACCGCAATATTCCTATTTTCGGAATCTGCCGCGGAATCCAGGTGATTGCCGCAGCCTTAGGTGGACGGGTCTACCAGGATCTGGCCGTAGAGAAACCCAAGACTAAATTATTGAAACACAGTCAGGACGCACCGCGCCATGTCTCCACACATCTGGTCAAGGCAGAACCCGACTCTCTGATCGCCCGCTTGCTCGGTGAGCAGTTTGCTACAAATACGTTCCATCACCAGGCGGTAGACCAGCCCGGTCCGCATTTCCGTGCCACGGCTTTTACCGCCGACGGCGTGATTGAGGCCATCGAAAGTACGGAGCACAAGAGTATCTTCGGCGTACAGTGGCATCCCGAATGTTATATCGTGGAAGGGGATGAATGCATGTTGCCCCTTTTCCGGCATTTCGTGACAGAAGCGGACTATTTCCGTCAGGCCCATGAACTCCATCGCGAGATTCTGACCCTCGATTCGCACTGCGACACGCCGATGATGTATGAGAAAGGTGCTGAACTGCATCGCCGTGACGAAGAGGTCTGCGTGGACCTGCACAAGATGACGGAAGGCGGTCTCGATGCCTCCATCATGGTGGCCTATCTCGCACAGGAGGGACGCAGCGATGAGGAACTGAAGGCAGCCACCCAAAAAGCCGACACCATCCTCGGACAAATCAAGGAACAGATTCGTCAGAACAGGGGTTCCGTCAGTCAGGCCCGCACTGTAGCGGAACTTTATCAACATAAGTTCGAAGGGAAGAAATCCATCGTCCTAGGTATCGAGAACGGCTATGCCATCGGTAAGGATCTCTCCAATCTCCAGCGCTATAAGGACATGGGTGTGGTCTATATCACCCTCTGCCACAATGGCGACAATGATATCTGCGACTCTGCCCGACGCTCCAACCATGAGCACCATGGACTGAGCGAATTCGGTCGTCAGGTCGTGGCCGAGATGAACCGTCTCGGTATTATGGTCGACCTTTCCCATGCCGGCGACGAGACTTTCTACGATGTGATGAAAGAGAGCAAAGTCCCTGTAATCTGTTCCCATTCCTCTTCCCGGGTCTGCTGCAATCATCCCCGGAATCTGACCGATGACCAGCTCCGCGCGATGGCAGAGAAAAACGGAGTGGTACAGGTGACCTTCTATGAAGGTTTCCTCCGCACAGAAGGCGTAGCCACCATCGACGATGCCGTACGCCATATTCTCCATGTGATTGAAGTAGCCGGCATCGACCATACCGGTATCGGTTCCGACTTCGACGGCGACGGAGGAGTACCCGGCATCCACAATGCTGCCGACTTCATCCATCTCACCGCCCGTCTGCTTCAGGAAGGACTGACGCGCGAAGACCTCCGTAAAATCTGGAGCGGCAATTTCACCCGCGTCATGAACGAGGTCCAGGAATACGCCGCTCATTTGAATAAAAATTAATACAGAATACCCATGAAAAAATCAATGCTATTACTCCTCTCGGCATGCATGGCAGTCAGCGTACTGGCCACCGCCTGCCAAGATAAGAAGAAGTCCCAGGAACCCGTAAAGACGCAACAACAGGCGCCATCCGTGGTCTTCAACGCTGATTCGGCCCTGGCCTCCATACAGACTCAGTGCGCCTTCGGTCCCCGTGTCCCCGATACCGACGCCCATCGCCAGTGTGGAGACTACATCGTAGAGAAATTCAAGTCCTACGGTCTGAACGTCATCGAACAGGAGACAACCGTGGTCGGCTGGGACCAGAAGAAACTCCCTTGCCGCAACATCATTGCGTCCTATCGTCCTGAAATGAAAGAACGTATCATCTTTGCCGCACACTGGGACTGCCGTCCTTGGTCCGACAACGATAAGGAAAAAGACAATCACCGTACTCCGGTTATGGGTGCCAACGATGGTGCCAGCGGTGTGGGAGTGATGGTGGAACTCGCCCGTCTCATGAAGGAAATCGACCCTGCTGTGGGCGTTGACTTCATCTGCTTCGATATGGAGGACTATGGGGCACCTTACTGGGGCGAAGATCAGGCACCAAGAGATGGCAGCGACTGGTGTCTCGGTTCACAGTACTGGGCAAACAATCCACATGTAGCCGGTTATAGCGCCCGTTACGGGGTACTCCTCGACATGGTGGGCGGCAAGAACGCCACCTATTATCATGAAGGCTTCTCCCTCCGTTATGCCGCCGACATCGTGCAGCGCATCTGGGCATTGGCTAAATCCATCGGTGCCGACAAGTATTTCATGAACGAGGACGGCAGCTGGGCCACCGACGACCATGTGGCGATGAACGAAATCGCGGGCATTCCTACCGTGGACATCATTCCTTACCATAAGAACCAGGAAGCCAGCTTCGGTCCGACTTGGCACACCATCAACGACACGCCCGAGAATATCTCTACCGAGACCCTGAAGGCAGTAGGCCAGACCATGGTAGAACTCATCAGAAACGAAAAATAAAATATACAACTATGACTATCAACGAACTTCAGGACGAAGTGATTGAAGACTTCGTCGGACTAGACGACTGGATGGACCGCTACCAACTGCTCATCGACATGGGCGAGGAACAGGAATCCCTTCCGGAAAGTGACAAAAGCGATCAGAACCTCATTGACGGCTGTCAGAGCCGGGTCTGGCTGGTCTGCGATGAAAAAGACGGTATCCTGACTTTCCGTGCCGAGAGCGACGCCCTCATTGTGAAGGGCATTGTCAGCCTCCTGGTACACGTACTCAGTGATCATACCCCACAGGAGATTCTCGACGCCGACCTTTATTTCATCAATGAGATCGGGCTGACCGAGCACCTTTCTCCAACCCGTAGCAACGGCCTTCTCGCCATGGTCAAGCAGATGCGGATGTACGCCTTGGCTTACAAGACAAAACTGGGAGCATAATCAGTTCCTTACTATAGATTAAAACGACTTACGAACTGCTTGATGCTGTCTATTTTTCCATAAACAGTTATCAGGCAGTTCTTTTTAGACCTCACTATGAAAAACAGACTATTCTTGGCCCTGCTGGCCTTTGGCTATTGCCTGACCCTGCTCTCCAGTGCTCCGGCAAAACCCTCCTCCAACGACCGTAGTTATTGGTGTGACTTACTCTATCAGATTTCCGAACCCGTGCTGAAGAATATGAGTAAGGAAGAACTGCATAAAAATATGGTGGTAGAACTCAGTCCCAACTGGCCTAAGGGACGGAATACAGACGTGGCCTACCTGGAAACCTTTGGCCGGCTCATGGCCGGACTGGCCCCGTGGCTGAGTCTACCCGATGATGATACCGCTGAAGGAAAACAACGTCGGCAACTGCGCGAATGGGCCTTAAAAAGTTATCAGCATGCCGTGGACCCACAGAGTCCGGATTATCTGAAATGGACCGGGGCCAACCAGATTCTTTGCGATGCCGCCTATTTGGCCCAGAGTTTCATGCGTGCACCCAAAGCCCTTTGGGAACCTCTCGACACCATCACCCAACAGCGTTACATCCAGAAGTTCAAAGGACTGCGCAATATTCAACCTGCTTACAACAACTGGCTGCTCTTCCGTACGGTGATTGAATCTTTCCTAGCCAGTATCGGTGAGGACTGGGACCCGTTTGCCGTAAAAGTAAGTCTTTTCAAAATGGAGGACTGGTATCTGGGGGACGGAATATATTCCGACGGCCCCGACCTCGGAGTAGATTATTACAATGCCTTTGTCATCCATCCGATGTTGGTGGAATCCATGGAGATTCTCGAGAAGAAACCCCTCCAGAAGCCCTTCAGTTTTGATCTGGTACTTCGCCGGATGCAGCGCTTCAATGTACTGCTGGAACGGATGATCTCTCCCGAAGGAACCTTTCCCCCCATCGGCCGCTCCATCACCTACCGTCTCGGTGCCTTTCAGTCTCTGGGCTTGGCCGCCTGGAAATACGGACTACCGAAGAGTCTGAGTAACGGACAGGTTCGCAGCGCGTTGACAGCCGTCATGAAACGCATGTTCGGACAAAAAGGGAATTTCAATGCCGCAGGCTATCTCCAATTGGGGTTCGCCGGCTCCCAGCCCCAGTTGGCCGACTATTATACCAACAACGGTAGTCTTTACCTCACCTCCTTAGGTTTCCTTCCCCTTGGACTTCCTGCCGACCACCCCTTCTGGACCGATCCGGCAGAGGATTGGACCTCCAAGAAAGCCTGGAGCGGGCAACCTTTCCCAAAAGACTATCATGAATCTGTCAGAAAATAAAACATAACCATGAAAACCTCCGCTCTTACCCTCCTGACCTTTCTGCTCACCCTCTGCCTGGGATGCAGTCCAAAGGTTGAAAAAGAATTGTCTTTTATCCAGGAAAATACAAATTTCGCCACGGCGCAGACCCATCTGATGTTGGAGAAGGTGGGCAAGGCGACGCACAAGAATTTTCCCCGTACCACCAATGCCCAAGGAAAACTGCTGGTCACCTCCATCTACGACTGGACTCCCGGTTTCTTTCCAGGTACCCTCTGGTATCTTTATGAACTGACGGAAGACTCGGTCTGGCGAGCAAAAGCTGAAGAATGGACCTACCAACTTGAGGATATCCAACACTTCAAAAGCAATCATGACATCGGATTCATGATGTACTGCAGCTATGGCAATGCCGAACGACTGGCCTCACGTCCCTCCTACAAGGAAATCTTGATTCAGAGTGCCAAGAGTCTCTGTACCCGTTACAACTCTACCATTCGGGCCATCGAGTCGTGGAACTCCCGAAAAGCCTGGAACGGGAATTACTGGAGTTTCCCCGTAATCATCGACAATATGATGAACCTGGAACTGCTCTGTTATGCTTCCCGGGCCAGTGGTGATTCCACTTATCGGAACCTTGCCATCCAGCATGCCAACACCACCCTGAAAAATCATTTCCGTCCAGACCACAGCAGCTACCATGTGGTCAACTATGATGAACAGACCGGCGCCGCCCTCCACCATCAGACCTGCCAGGGTTATAGCGACAATTCCACCTGGGCACGTGGACAGGCCTGGGCCGTCTATGGCTATACCATGATGTACCGCGAGACCCATCAGCCGCAGTTTCTTGAAGCCGCACAGCAATTTGCCGACTATTTTCTCGCGCACCTTCCCAAGGACCTGGTCCCCTTGTGGGACTTCAACGCAGGACAGGAAGGATATATCCCCGATGGAAAATCCTATGCCAAACGGTTTACCGACCGTCAGCAGTCTCCCCGGGATGCCTCAGCCGCCGCTGTAGTCTGTTCCGCTCTTTTCGAACTCGGAGAGATCTGCGGGAATCCGGACTATACCCGATGGGCCGTCAGAATGCTGAAAAGTCTGGCCTCTCCGGCTTACCGTGCGGTCCTCGGCGAAAATGCCCATTTCCTACTGATGCACAGTACGGGCAGTATTCCGCATCAGAATGAGATTGATGTACCCTTGACCTACGCGGACTATTACTTCGTGGAAGCGCTCGCCCGTTATAAACGATTGCTCACCACAGGTAAGGTCATCACGAATCAGCCAGAATAACTATCCATATCCAAGACTGTGCTCCCGATATCGGGTAGCAGTCATCTCTAATCAGAATAAAACGCTAATCAAAATGTATATTGTCGGTTTCGGTGAAACCTTGTGGGACCTACTTCCCGAAGGTAAACAGCTCGGCGGTGCTCCCGCCAATTTCGCTTATCATGTCAGTCAGCTGGGATGCCCCGGCTGCGTAGTCAGTGCTGTAGGAAAAGATGGGCTAGGCCAGGAAATCCTCAATGAATTCGGACAACGCGATCTGCACTATCTCTGTAACCAGGTGGATTTCCCCACAGGGACTGTGGCAGTGACGCTCGATGCACAAGGCGTGCCCAGTTATGAGATCAAGGAGGAGGTCGCCTGGGATGCTATTCCCTTTACCCGCGAACTCACTACCCTCGCACAAGAGACCCAGGCCATTTGTTTCGGTACTTTGGCCCAACGTCACGAGCATAACCGGAAAACACTGCGCGCCTTTTTGGATTTCATGCCTGAAAAAGATACCTACAAGGTCTTCGACATCAATCTCCGGCAGCATTTCTACAGTCGGGAGCTGATCGAGGAGTCGCTCGAAATCTGCAATATCCTCAAAATTAATGATGAGGAACTGGAGACGGTCAGAAACCTGTTTAACTATCCAGCAATCCAGGTTCAGCTTCTCTGCCAACAGCTGCTGAAGGACTACGCATTGGAAATCGTGATTCTGACCTGCGGGGAAAAAGGGAGTTCTATCTTCACCGCCAAGGAAAACTCTTTCTTACCGACTCCGAAGGTCGAGGTGGTCGATACTGTCGGTGCGGGGGATGCCTTCACCGCCGCCTTCGTAGCCGCCCTCCTGCAAGGCAAGGACCTCCGTGATTGTCACCGTTTGGCCGTAGACGTCTCCGCCTATGTCTGTACGCAGCATGGCGCTATGCCCGTACTTCCTCCCCATCTGCTCAAATAAAAAGAATCTCGTGAAAAAATCATTTTATCTTCTGCTTCTCCTCTCCGGACTAGGACTTCCACGTCCGCTTTCAGCCCAACCGCCGCAACCCCGAAATCAGGCAAAAGTCTATGCCCGTTTCGTCCCTGAAAGAGACGATGATTTTGCCTGGGAAAACGACCGGGTGGCCTTTCGGGTCTATGGGCCGGCACTCCAGAAGAAAGCGGAGCGACATCAGCCCGGCGGTCTCATTACGAGTGGAGTGGACTGCTGGTTTAAAAGGGTGGACTATCCCATCATCGACCGATGGTACCAGCACATGGACTACCACAAGGACCATGGCGAGGGACTCGACTGCTATAACGTGGGACCCAGCCGTGGCTGTGGTGGTACGGCCATCTACTACCAAGGAAAATATATCGTCTCTCAGAATTTCACCCACTATAAAATACTGGAACAGACTCCGGACAAGGTGGTTTTCCAACTTTACTACGCCCCCGTCTATATCGCCGGCAAACCTGTCCGTGAGACCAAGACCATCACCATGGAAAGTGGTAACCACTACTACCGTTGTGATGTCCAGTTCGAAACCGATTTGCATCTGGAGATTCTCGCAACGGGTCTGGCCCTTCACCAGGGGCACGGAGAAGTCCGTACCTCCAACCGAGGCTGGGTGGCCTATTGGGAGACCCTGCAAGGAAACGGAGTCGGTACTGCGGTGTGGTGCGCCGCTCCAAACTATAAAGGATACCACGTCGAGAAGCGGGGGAATCCCAACGCTTGGTTACACCTCGCCCTCCGCTACAACCGTGCCACCTACTATGCCGGGTTTACCTGGGCCAAAGCCGGATATCATCAGCATTTGGAGGAATGGCTCACCTACTTGAAAGAACAGCAGTCCGCTCTAGAAAAATAACCTATCGTGGTCTATCCTCAATTTCGCAATCTATCCTCAAAATCGTGGTCTATCATCAGGAAACCGGAGAAACATCTTGACGATGCTGCTCCGGTTTCTTTATCCTGTTGTGGACTTGAATCTTTATTCCCAGATGAGTTTCGGACAGTCTACTTTCACTTTCTGTCCTTCAATGACGGCCTCAGACACCCAACGATGGTCAAAATCCCAATACACCTGGAACTCTGGACGGATGCCTTTCAGATGACGGACAATGTCCCGACATTCATCCACACTATTCACGCCCAATACCGATTCACCGGTATGAACCCCAGTAGTGGCACAGTCCTCATGCCTACCGCCCGACAGCACATACTCATAAGTACTTCCCTCTACAGGCGCTGTGTAGCAACCATAGCAACTTGCCGAAGTGTAGATGAAAGCAGAGGGAAACTGGGCAACGAGTAAACCGGAATGGCCCGTTCCCTTCAGCAACCCTTTAAAGTAACTGCCATACACCTCGAGCGTGCAGTCTCCATTTTCACGTAGACTCACCATTCCTCCAATGTTCTTCCCCCGAAGGATGGCATCTACCTTACAGCCGGCTACAGCAATAAGACCATAGTAGGCAGAACCAATGATTCCCCCTCCATATTCCTGGCATTCGAGTTGTCCCGTAAACGAACTATTTTCAATCTGGAAATTTATATTGGGATTGCGCAAGGACCCCATCACTCCACCGATATAAGCATTCCCGGAAATGGTGCAGTCGACCTGACAATTGGAAATCGTCAGGGGCTCATGATTCCTCGAATCGCCACTACCGACCAGACCACCGACTTCCTGAGCGCCGACAATCTGTGGGGCGGAGGTGGTACCGATGACCTGGCAATTACGGATACTACTCCTATCATTCTGCTTTCCGACCAAACCACCGACATGCTGCTTTCCCTGGATTTTTGAATCTTCCGTCAAGGTGACACTACAATCCTCAAGGAGGGCCTCCATCCCAATAGATCCCGCAAGCGCACCCAGGTTCATTCTTTCCGGTGAAATTATCTTGACACCATTGAGGTGTAAATGACGAACAGTACCGGTCAGCTGTCCAAACAAGCCCATATCATAAGCTTTTTCTTGTACCTCTAAATTGGAAATCGTAAAATTCCCGCCATCCAGTTCACCACTGAAATTTTCGATAGGCTGCCAAGGACGATGGTCCAGATTGATTGCGTTCATCAACTTAAACTGGGCACCGCAATATCTTGGTGCTCGTATGAGATTGAGTTGTGCCCCAGTCGTAATCAGATAAGGATCTCCCATCACACCGGATCCGCCGGAGAAGGCCTCGGCTGTGGAACCGTCCCATCGGTCACTTATCTCATCTGCGGTCGTCACCTTCACCTGGTCACTATAAGCAATTCCCTGAGCATTGACCGCATAGCTGCGGATATAATAGGTCGTATGGGGAGCTAAGTCCTTCAAGACACTGACAAACTCACCGACCGCCTCCCGCGTACCCCAATCACAGGACGACTGCTCAATAGTGGGCTGCTCATCCGTACTCCAGCAATGTCCATGACGGGTGACAAGCGAACCACCCGTAGCAATCAGATTTCCCTGAATCGTTATTGAATGTAAGTCCACCGTGACCGGTTCCTTCGCAATCGTGACAGTGGGAGCCGCTTTCTCCATTTTCTGCAAGGACAGAGATAAGGAGAGGGTCACCGTTTCCTGTCCTTCCAGGACCATGGAAAGTTCCTCCTCATAGCTTCCCCGGGCAACCTTGTCACGATCAACGACTACAGTCATCAGCTTCGAGCTGCTTGGTTGGAGAGAACCTGAGGATTCGCTGATACTGGCCCATTGGGGCACATGCGTCATCTTAAAGGTACATTGTTCAGCACCATTATTGATCAGATAGAAACTCTTCTTCGTCTCCAGGTCACCGAAGTCGAGACTTTTTTCGGAGAGGGCAAACATCTCCTGTACCTTCAGCGATACTTCCAGAGGTTTGTTAAGACCATAAATGACGGTTTGCTGCAGGGTCTTCTCCTCATAACCCGGCTTATTAAAACGGAGCGTATAACTCCCAGCTTCCAGTCCCTCAACAGTAAAGGTCCCGTCTGCAGCAGTCTTCACCGACCGGTTGTAAGGAGATACGGTCACTTCGCAATCCCGAAGAGATTTCCCGGTAAATTCCTCGTATACTGTTCCTACAATTTTACCCTTCAACTCGACCTCATCATGACTGGAGCAGGCCTGTAACAAAATGATTCCGACCATCAGTAATGAAAAACGAAACAAAAAATTCCTGATCATTTGATTCTGATTTATATAAAAAGAAACTTGAAAGAAAAAGCAGAACATCCTGTGTTCCTGCAGTTCATCTGTATGAAATACCATCCTCAGATACTTTTGCAAATATACGTTTTTTTACAAAAAATACATTTTATATCCTCTCCAAATAAAGGCTGTCCAGAAAGTACGGTAACGGGGTAATGAGTCCATATTCGATGAACAAAGAAAAGGGGAGCGTCAGACAACGTATGTCCAACGCTCCCCTTTATTCGGTGGGGTACGTTTTCCCTATTTTTTCTTTTCCAGAAAACGAACAACAAACTCTTGCATCTTATTCTGCAACCCTGCCATGTTTCCCATCATCTCGGTAGAGACTTCGGCAGAATATTTCGCAAATTTCTGACCGGTAGGCGTACGCATAAATGCACAAAGCTGCTGCAAATCCTCTAGTGTATAATACTTCTTGTAAATCGGGATGGCCAACTCCACGATATCGTCATAAATCCATTCGGTCATCCCCTTGGCCAGTTCCTGACAGTCCTGCTCACTGAGATGAAGATTGTCCTTCATCTGCATGTAGGAAGCAGCCAAGGTACTCTCGAAGGTATGCTTCATATTACTGAGCGACATAAAATCCTTCACGCACAAGGCATAATCTTTTTCTTCACTGGCAGGTACAGAGTTCAACTTTTGATCTGCCATCATCGGCATCGCACACATCAGCAGACACACGATAAAAGATAATAATTTCTTCATATGCTTAATCTTAATATATTAGATGATCTGGTTATAAAACCTAAAGATAGCGATAATAATCGAATTTCCCCATCGTTCCTCGCAGAGATCTTAAAACATCCTCCTTATTGTAACACGATTCTTACCTTTCCGGCATTCACCAGTGCCTCGTGGGAGATGCGGAAGTGCTTATGACGCTTACCTCCTACTTCAATCCTACGGATATTCGCCGTCGTATCAACCGCATTTACGGTCTCGATGACCAGTTCCTTCTGGGGATAGTATGCCGGATCGAGCTGTATCGTGATTTTATCGAAGACAGGGGCAGTAAAAGTATATTCGGGTACCCCGGGACAGTCGGGATAGAATCCCATCATCGAGAAAAGCGCCCAGGCCGACAGGGCGCCGGCATCGTCATTCCCCGGAAGTCCATCGGGTTGCGCCGTATAGTATCGGTGCAGCAGACGGCGGGTGAGCTGCTGCGTCCGCCATTCCTCTCCCTTGAAATAGGAGAAGAGGTAAGGATAGGCGATGTCGGGTTCATTGGTCGGATCGTATAAGCCCTCGTCGAAAACCTTCTGCAACTTCTCAACGAAGTGACGCTTACCTCCCATCAGGTCGGCCAGTCCGTAGACATCATGCGGCACGAAGAAGGTATAGTTCCACGCACTTCCCTCATGGAAACCGGGTACAGGTTCGAAATGCTCCCCCTGTCGGGGAGAGAAGGGAGAAAGGAAAGTACCGTCAGCCCGTTTGGGACGAAGGGTACCGAATTCCTTACTGTAATAATGCTGATACCCCAAGGCACGTTGACGGAACAACCGCGCATCCTCGGTCTTGCCCAAACGCTGGGCCAGGGTGGAGAGGGCATTGTCCGCCACATAATATTCCAGTGCGCGACTCACTGAAAAGTCGTATTGCTCTCTCAGGGGCACATATCCCAGCCGCATATAATCATCATTCTCCGGACGCAGGAGATTCTCCCGGCTGGGCGTCATCGCCCCCTTGCGCATCGCTTCGTAGGCCACATCGAGATCAAAGTCGCGCAGTCCTTTCAGCCAGGTATCCACAATCACAGGTACCGCCGGGTCGCCGTCCATTGTATGCGTCTCCCGACCGTAGAGTTCCCATTTGGGTAACCAGCCGCTCTCCTTGTACATCTCCACCATCGACCGCACCATGTCCAGCTGCCGCCGGGGATACACCAAGGTGAGTAGCTGGTGTACGTTGCGGTAAGTATCCCAAAGTGAATAGACCGTATACCGGTTGTGGGAAGCTTTACGGATGTCATCACTCTCCATGGCAGGATAGTCTCCACAGACATCCTGCAGCAGATTGGGATGAATCAGCGTATGGTACAAGGCCGTATAGAAGACCCTCCGCTGTGCTGCAGATCCGCCTTCCACACGAATACGGGAAAGATCCCGGTTCCATGCCTCACGGGCCGCCTGCCGCACCTCGTCAAAACTCCGTTCCCGCAGTTCCTTCTCCAGATTCTCCCGGGCATGGGCTGTACTGACAAAGGAGACGCCCAACTGTACCTCGACCTGCTCCCCTTCTGCCGTATCGAAGGAAAACCAGGCACCGATATCATCTCCCGAGAGTTCCTTGCCATAGCGTTCATATATTTTATATCCGCCATCGTGGGGATCCCAACTGGCCTCTACCCCCTGCTTGGCAGGCTGATATTTCCAGTAACCGGACGACAGCGGCCGCTTGTTCACACGCAGTACGAAATAAATGGGGAAGACGGCCTGGTGAGCCACATAGCAGAATGTCCCTAGCAGCTTTACGCCTTCCACCTCGTTGGGCGCCACTTTCCGGACTGTCGCTCCGGTCTCGTTCGTCAGTCCCTCTCCCAGATTAAGGAGGATATGGCTCTGTCCCTTGGGAAAAGTATAGCGGTGCACCGCGGCTCGTGGGGTGGCCGTCACCTCCGTCCTGACACGGTAAGTGCTCAGATAGTTGGAGTAGTAGCCGGGCGATGCCTGCTCGTCGGTATAAGCCGAACCATATTGATGGTAATCCACGCAAAGTTTTTCTCCAGTCGTAGGCATCACAAGCAGTGCCCCCAGTTCCGGACAGCCCACTCCGCTCAGATTCACATGGGAATAGCCCGTGAAGTATACATTGTCATGGTCATAAGGTGTGGACCACCACCGGTTGTCCTTATCATACTGATTCAGATCAGACCCCATGACGTTGAAAGGTACCACACTCATCATCCCGTTGGGACAGAGTGCCCCGGGATGCGTCGTACCGTAACTGGTAGTTCCGACAAAAGGATTCACCTCATCCACCGGCTGCCGCTGGGCGGACGAATACAGAGAGAGAAAAATCCCCCAAAAAAGAAGGATAGCGTGTTTCATAGTGATAGCTGCCGATTCAATACAATCAGGTTAGATTCGCAAAGATAACTTTTTCCGGAAGAGTAGGAAGATAAAACCGAAGGAAAGCGATTAACCTCCACACATTTTCTTTAACGCTATTTTTAATACGGATTGTGCAAGATTCTTCATTTTCACGGTTTTATAAGTGAATCAAAAAAAGAAAATAATATGAAAACATTAAAGAATTTGATGGTATTAATGACTGGACTTTTTCTGGCTTGTCCCCTGTTCCAGTCTTGTTTGGACGATGATGACGACGATGAATTACGCTATCCTAATGCCTTGGTGACCGCCAAGACCGCTAGCGACCAGACTTTCTTCTTGCAATTGGACGATGAAACGACACTTTTACCGAGTAACCTGAAGAAATCTCCTTTTGGTGGTAAGGAAGTGAGGGCCTTGGTCAACTATCGCAAGGAGGAGGGCAATGCCGCTCCTTATACCCAGGTGGTGCATGTCAACTGGATTGACAGTATTCTGACGAAACCTACCGTCGCCAACCTCTTCGAGGCCAACGACAGTGTTTATGGGAACGACCCGGTGGAAATTGTCAACGACTGGGTGACCATTGCCGAGGATGGCTATCTGACCCTTCGTTTCCGCACCTACTGGGGGACCTATATGCGTCCGCACCGGGTCAACCTTCTGGTGAATCAAAAGGGTGGAAATCCCTATGAGGTTGAGTTCCGCCACGATGCGAACCAGGACTTCATGGGACAGCTGGGCGATGCGCTGGTGGCCTTCAATCTGAAAGACCTCCCCGATACCCAGGGCAAAACCGTGAAACTGAAATTGAAATGGCGCTCCTTCAGCGGTATGAAGTCCGCAGAATTCAATTACTGCACTCATAAGACCACAGAGGGACAGCTCCTCCAGGACAATGAGACTCGTTTCTCGAAAACCGTAGAATAAAAAAATCATCCGCACCGTGCAAGGTTTCCACCGTTGCGGAATTTTAAAAGCAAAAGAGTACTCACCACCTAGCAAAAACACGAAAACTAAACTAGACTTAACTCCACTGACATCAATTGCGATGACTCACCGTGGTGAGCACTCTTCTATTTACGAATAGCCAAAATAAAAAAGTCCCCATCAATTTAGAAAACCACGGATTACCTGAACTCCGACACCGCAGACAGCGCCTCGTCGAATTCCACCACTGCAACAGGCCCGCAGACCCCACTCAAAGACCTGACAAAACGTCAATCTGATAACAGTCTGTAACCTTTACGGGGAACTTCTTGAAATTGTAGTTAAATAAACCGCTGATTTTTCGAAGTTTAATTTGAAGTTTGATAAAAAATGTCTTACTTTGTCAGCAGATGGTATGACGACTTGAAAAACATTTGTCGGATGGCAGGGCCTGCGTGCCCCACGTGATTTCTCCACTCCAAGGAAGAAACCCAGGTATCCCAGAAACATCTCCGGTGCTCAGAGCGATGAGGGAAGAAAAAAGGAAGGAGGTGGTTACTGCACTACAGATTAAATAGATACGGCAGCATCCGGCCACCGGGACAGCAGACCACTGCACTCCGAGTGGGTCCGGACACAAATTCAATAGGATACACATATAGATTAAAATGTGGTATAGCGAGAACAGTAAGGAACAGGAGCTGGTTCAGCTCTTGAAGAAAAGGGATTCTAAGGCAATGAAGGAAATGTATTGCCTCTATGCGGAGTACCTGTCGGCCGTGGGTTCTCGCTATATCCCCATACCCGAAGATCTGCGGGATGTCCTCCAGGACAGCTTCATCAAAATCTTCACCTCCATCGACCAGTTCGAATTCCGTGGTGAGGGTTCGCTCAGAGCCTGGGCATCACGCATCGTGGTCAACGAATCCCTCAAATTTCTGAAACGGAATGAAAAACTCAGCAAGATGGAGAGGGATGAGGAGATTCCCGACATCCCCGACGAAGAGGATCCCGATACCGAGGAAGTGCCGGCAGAAGTCATCCAGGAGATGATCCAGCAACTTCCCGTGGGTTACCGCACGGTCTTCAACCTGTATGTCTTCGAGGAGAAAAGCCATAAGGAAATCGCAGCGCTCCTCCACATCAAGGAAGATACCTCGGCCTCACAGCTGCACCGGGCTAAGAACCTTTTAGCTAAACAAATAAGAAATTACAAGTCGCTCAATCATGGAAGAACAATGGATTAATGATTTACGCAAGAAGATGGCTTCCCATCAGACTCCCGTTCCACCGGGACTCTGGGAACAAATCGAATCTGCGTTACCCACACCGCAGCCGGCCCCACTGCCTCTTGCCCGAAAAATCCTCTTATGGACCTCTGGTATCAGCAGCATCGCCGCCGCCGTGGTTCTCGCTTTTCTCTTTATCCCTCGAGAAAATCCTACCTCCGTTCCTCCATCTCCCGCACTGCAGACAAGCGTTGTCGACGTACGCCCCGTGGCTCCCGTCCTTCAGTCGGTCCCCCGGCCGCTCCGGCAACAGCCGCTCGCACAGGCGACTCTTTCCACCAAAGACGCGCTTGAACAACGGGAAAGCGCTGTCGACCATCTGACCACAAGCACTCAGAAAAAAACGGTCAGGAGCACCCTTCCGGTTCCGGGAGATCCGGTGCTTCTGCCTCAACAGAAACAGAGCGCTCAGCCGGAAAGCAAAGAGAAAATCCCGCAACCGCCTACCGACCGTTCCGTCACCAAGCAGAACGTCACTGACCGCACCCCGGATTTTTCCCGGGAAAGGGTATCCGCCGCCTCCCAGTCCCACCTGACTGCCACAGCGGGGCGCCCCCCTCGTCGCAACTGGGCGTTCAACCTCTATGCCGCCAATCTGACCCATACCTCCCTCCGCTCCAGCGGTTACGGAGAATTTGTGGCCGGCACCGCCCTGCCGAAGGACTTCTCCGAATCGTCGTTTCCGGCAAAGGACCTGATTTATTCCAATCTCGGAAAAACTGTAGAGACCCAGAAGAAACACCGGTTTCCGCTCCAGTTCGGCCTCTCTGCGCGCTATCATCTTACCTCCCGCCTCAGTCTAGAAAGCGGTCTGACCTACACCTACCTGAGTTCCGAACTGACCTCCGGTACGGCCGACCACCATTTCGTGACCGAACAGCGTCTGCAATATCTCGGTATCCCGCTCCTCCTGGGGTATGACCTCTGGAAAAACAAGACTTGGAATTTATATCTCTCTGGTGGAGGCATGCTCGAGAAATGCATCCACGGTAAGTCACGTACAGACTACGTCCTTAGCAACGAACTGGTGGCTTCCCACAAGAACCACGTGATGGAAAAGCCGCTGCAATGCTCCCTCCTCGGAGCCATGGGCGCACAACTCCATCTCTCCTCCCATATCGGCATCTATGCCGAACCCGGCGTCAGCTATTATTTCGACAATGGCAGTCCCATTGAGACCATCTATAAAGACAAGGCCTTCAACTTCAATTTCAAACTGGGACTACGCATCCATTTCAACTAAAATAAAGAGACCTGTAAAACCTTTTAAATCAAAAAAACGAAGATGACTAAGAAACTCCTATTTTTAAGTTGCCTCATCGGCTGCACGGCCTTCATGACCAGTTGTAACACTGCTTCCAAAGAGAAAAACACCGAAAGCGCAGACCAGCCGCTGGTCGGCAACGACCGTGATGACCATGGCTGTATCGCTTCCGCCGGTTATCAATGGTCCGAACTGCTGAAAGACTGTATCCGTCCCTGGGAAAAAGGAGTGAAACTCGCGACACCTGTCGACTCGACCTCCACCAGTGCCGCCTATTTGGTCTTCAATGCCGACTCTTCCCTCGTGGAAGTCTATCTATCCCAGAAAGAAGAACATCCCATCCTTCATCGTGAAGCTGGCGTGCATCATAGCTGCTGGAGCGACGCAGCGCATTCCGACCTTACGGTAAAGACCGAAAACGGCAGCTGGGCCGTCTTCCAGAACGATGAACCTTTGTTCCTGCAATAAGAGAAAAACAACTATCCAACCATAAGAACAAGAACCATGATGAAAATTAAACCTACCCTACTGGTGGCCTGTCTGACCCTCTGCTCCCTATTCGGAGCAGCAGCCGAAGTCCAGGCACAAAACGACAAGACGCCTTCTGTCGATATTCAAAGTGTAGCACAACGTGAGGTCACGCCCGATGAGCTCACCCTTTCCATCACCCTCCGTGAGAGTGACTACAAAGGAAAAGTCACCCTGCTGGAGAAGCAGAAGGAACTGATCGACGTACTGAAGAAGAACAAGATCAACTATGAGGACGACCTGACCATCAACGAGATGGGAAGTACCGCCACCTTCAAGTTCTTCTCCAAGAATCCGAAACCCCGGAGCGAGGCGACTTATTTCCTCAAACTCTACGATACCGCTACCATGCAACGCCTTGTGGAACAGTTCGAAGAGCAGAAGATCACCAATATCTATCTGATGCAGACCCGTTACACTCAGGAAGACCAGCTCAAACTGGAACTCGGTGCGGAGGCTGCGAAAAAAGCCAAGGTGGAGGCTGCGAACCTCGCCCAGGCCGTGGGACAGACCATTGGGAAAGCCATCAGCATCAACTCCTGGATGTCGAACAATACCCCACGTCCACGGATGCTAAAAATGGCTACCATGAGTGCGGAGGCCATGAACGATACCAGCTATGCGGGAACTCCAGATCCGACGCCCAATGTCGCCACCATCCGCTATACCGTCAACGTCTCCATCCGTTTTGAACTCAAATAATGTGTTCTGTCTAAAGATTTCATTCCATCAGCCGGTGCTGAGATGAATCAACAACCTGAGAACACAGCCAGCTGTTGGAAAACAGTTATAAAAAACGCTCAGCGTGGCAACATCTACGATCTCAACGGCCGATTGGTGAAGAGCAATGCGGCAGATACCGAGAGCCTGCAGCCGGGCATCTATATCATGAATGACAAGAAGGTGATGGTGAGATAAACCACTTTTGCCCTAAGATAGAAATATGAGATAAAAAAAGACACTCGCGATGGCGGGTGTCTTTTTTGTTAAAGTTGGGTTGAGTAAAGCTATCGAGACCCAGACACTTGACTGATTCGTTCAACCTAGTCCCAGTTCTACATAGGTCTCCATCCCAAGTAAGAAAAAATAAAGCAAGAGCACAATACCTGTGTCTTGCTTTATCTTATGATAGATTCTGAAAAATCTTTATTGTAGTTTTACTTCCTTGATGTCCACCAGTTTGTTGACAATCGCATAGATAGTCAGACCCGCAGGAGAGTGGATCTGCAGTTTTTTGGAGATATTTCTTCGGTGAGTGATGACCGTATGTACAGAAATAAAGAGATTTTCTGCAATTTCCTTGTTGGTCAGTCCCTTGACCACATAGCAAATGATTTCTCGTTCACGTTGGCTGAGGGATTCTTGTTCGTTTTCACCGTCGACCTCATCCATCATCATCAATTTTCCGACGGTATCGTTAATAGTTTCAATACTGTCGAAGAGAGAGATATTAGCATCGTAATCCTTCAAAGCATTCGCATCGATCAGGTGACTGAGAATGGCGATGACTTTTACGGAGGTTTGTGCATACAGGGATTTGAATTCGTTGATGTTGAACCATCCACAGAAGACAGGGTTGATGATAGCGATGTCTACTTCATGATTGCGCATGGCGTGGTGGAGCGCGTCCATGGAGACGATTTCGGAAGCTTGAACGTTAAAGTTGGGTAGTCGTTTTAGTACAGCAATCAATCCATTGCGAATAATCGCAGAGGATTCGGCTACAATAATATTTATATTTTTGATACCCTTCATTCTTTATTTGATTTCTTTTTCTATTTTTCTCACTGCAGGTACAAAGATAAAATCTTCGATATGCCCGTGCGTGTCTATATCCTCGATACAGCTGAAGAGATCATAGAGCAAAGCATTGGAAAGGTAGGTATCACCGTTCGTTGGTAAATATTTGATAATGATGTTCTTCAGCTCTGTGAGTTTTAAATCGATATGTTCTCTTTCGTGTTCGTCGGCAAAACTATCGATACAGTATTCTGGATGCTTCTTTCCTTTGAGCAGGTCCTCTACGTAAGTGAAGATTTCTTTATCCTCGAATCCCATGTGGCTGAAAACTTCATCGACATAGTCGTCGAAGAATTTGAGAATCAATTCAGAGATTTCTTTATTTTCTGACTTGGTGGTATATTTCAGCAGTTTTTCCCGGATATTGGGCAACTGGAAGTCCAGGAAGAAATGATGGGACTGCTTCAGATAGCTGATGAGCGCAGGAATTGAGATTTCTTCGTTCTCGTTGAATACATAGTCATTCTTCTGTAACATAAAGTTAGCTACAGCGAGAAAGGTTGTGCAATCCACCTGGTTGGCTTTGCAGACTTCTTCAATGGTGGCTTCACCGAAACCTAAAGAAAGTCCAAAACGGCTCATTACCTGAAGTAATGCAAAATCGCCGCAAATCATATCGCTCATCTTGTCAGATGGAACATATTTATTTACTTTATACATGTCTTCGTTTTCATCGTTATATATGGACAAAGATAACGAATTTTCTGTATTCTGTGCTAAGGACATGGATTCGTCTGTTGATTATTTAATAATTATTAAACTGTAAAGTGTTCGACCGTTTTTGGGAAACGGTATCCCACTTTTGTGTGAACTATCTCAAGACTGCAAAGTTACTCTTACAGAAATATTTAAGCAATACCTAGAAATAATGAAAAAAGAACACCTTTTCGTTATTTATGGGGAGATTTAGACGTTTTTGGGTAGTGGAAAGACTTATTTAGGGGGAGAGAAACGGATTTCTGTGCATTTGTCATATTTCGAGATAAAACATTTTGTAGATAGCCGTACATCCATTAATTTTGCAGTCGCAGAGGTTACTCCTTGTCTAAGCAAGGAGATGAAAAGGGAATCCGGTGAAAGTCTGGAACAGTACCTGCTGCTGTATTTCCGTTGTTCTTTCCGGTGGACCAGAAACTCTTGTTTCGGCCGCTGGAAGTTCCTATGACAGAGAAGTCACTGGTCGTAATGATTGGGAAGACGTCATAGATAGGATAAGTCAGAATACCTGCCTCTCAAAGATTTTCCGCCTACAGGATTATGGGATTGAAATCAATACTCTTTGTGTGGACAGCATCTGACTTCTAGAGATGCTGACAGTCAAGTCTGCGCGTCAGAGAGTTTTGAAGATATCATCCGCCGTATCCTGGTTTGCAGGATACGGCTTTTTTATTCTAATGAAGATATTTAGTATTGAGCATATCATTTTGTGTAGACACCTTCTGACGGGCGTCCTTCTCTCGGGAGTGTGGTCTGCATCCGCACAGACCTTCCAGAGGGAAGAACAGACTGGAGATTCCATTTACAAAATTAAGGAAGTCACCGTCACAGCTAGCCGTATCAACAAGGAAGTGGTTCCCGTACAGACGTTGCAGGGAGAGGCTTTGAAGCAGTTGAGTGTACATTCTGTAGCCGATGCTGTCCGTTATTTCTCAGGCGTACAGGTGAAGGACTACGGGGGAATCGGTGGACTGAAAACGGTGAATATCCGCAGTATGGGAAGTCACCATGTCGGAGTCTTTTATGACGGTGTGGAACTGGGCAATGCGCAGAACGGAGTGATTGACCTCGGCCGCTTCTCATTGGACAATATGGAGGCCATCTCTATGTACAATGGGCAGAAAAGTAATATTTTCCAGACGGCGAAGGACTATGCCTCTGCGAGTGCCATCTATATGCGGACCCGTCAGCCCCGTTTTGTTGACGGGGAGTCGTCCCATCTCCAGGTGGGGCTGAAGGGCGGTTCTTTTGCAACGGTCAATCCTGCTGTGCTTTGGGAACAGCGGCTCAGCGATCAGGTTTCTGCCTCGGTGAGTACGGAATTTCTTTCGACTTCAGGGAAATACAAATTCAGCTATGCCAAGAAAAATGGTTATGACACGACTGAGGTACGTAAGAACGGTGATGTCCGCATGCTGCGCGCAGAGATAGCCCTCTTCGGAAAACTGAAGGGAGGAGACTGGAAGGCGAAAGCCTATTATTATAATTCTGAACGGGGATATCCGGGAGCCTCCGTACGTGAGGAACCGGGGAAGTTCAAGCATCAGGACCGGCAATGGGACGATAACTTCTTTGTACAAGGCACGTATAAGCAGCAACTGCTCCCCAACTATTCCTTGATGCTGAATGGAAAATATGCTTACGACTATCTGCACTACCGTAGTGATCCCCGTCTTGATGTCACGACGATGTATGTGGACAACCGCTACAAGCAACAGGAAACTTATTTTTCTGCAGCCCATCTGGTGACTCCTTTGTCCTGGTTGTCTCTTTCGTTGTCTAATGATTTCCAATGGAATACGTTGAATGCCGATCTGGTGGACTTTGTCTATCCCGACCGTTATTCGTTGCTGTCCGCTTTGGCCGCTTCTGTCACTTTCGACAAGTTCAGGTTTCAGGGTAGTCTGCTGCATACTTATGTGCACGAGACCACCAAGGCTGCGGGAGGAGCGGCTGGAGACCGCAGTGTGTTCACTCCTTCCGCCATTCTTTCCTGGAAACCTTTTTCTCGGGAGGATTTTACTGTTCGAGCCTTTTACAAGCGGGTGTTCCGGATGCCGACATTGAACGATTTGTACTACACCTTTATCGGTAACAAGGATCTGAACCCGGAATACACCAATCAGTATAATCTCGGAGTCACCTATTCCCGACGTTTTGAAGGACACTGGTTTTCTGGTTTCACGCTACAGGCGGATGGTTATTTTAACCAGATCGATGACAAAATTATCGCCATGCCTACTTCCAACCAGTTCCGCTGGACCATGCTGAATCTGGGATATGTGGAAATCAAAGGCGTAGATGCCTCTGCTCAATGCGACCTGCAGTGGGGCGATTGGTTTCTTTCACCTCGTCTGAGCTATACTTATCAGAAAGCCCAGGATTTCACCAACCCCAAAAGTGAATGGTACGGGGGACAGATTCCTTATATTCCCTGGCATAGCGCCACCGCCATCCTGAGCGGATTATACAAGACATGGTCGTGGAATTATAGTTTTATCTATACCGGAGAACGTTATGAAGCGGTGGCCAATATTCCAGAGAACCATGCGCAGCCCTGGTATACGCATGACTGTAGTCTGAGCAAGTCCTTTCGGTGGAACCGTTATGGGCTGCGGCTGACTGCTGAGGTGAACAACCTCTTCAATCAGCAATACGAGGTGGTGCAATGCTATCCGATGCCGGGAACCAATTTTAAAATCAAAGTCAACTTTACCTTATGAAATATACCTACTTGTTCTTTCTGATGGCCCTGTTGAGTGTGGTGGCTTGCCGTGAGGAGGACGAAATCATCTCCTCCACCGATACCGATGTGTCGGACGGCACTCAGCATAGCCGTATCAAAGGTTTTTTCCTGCTGAACGAGGGAAATATGGGCAACAATAAGGCCACACTCGATTATTACGATTATGAGACGGGGGTCTATACCAAGAATATCTATGCGGAACGGAATCCCGGAGTGGTCAAGGAACTCGGAGATGTGGGCAATGACCTGCAGATCTATGGGAATAAACTCTATGCGGTGATCAACTGCTCCCATTTCGTGGAAGTGATGGACGTCCGTACTGCTCGCCATATTACGCAGATTTCTATTCCGAATTGCCGATACATCACGTTCAAGGACAATTATGCCTATGTCAGCTCTTATGCAGGGCCGGTGGCCATTGACCCGAATGCGCGCCTGGGCTATGTCGCCAAAGTAGACACGGCCACCTTCGAGGTGGTGGATACCTGTGTGGTGGGCTATCAGCCGGAAGAGATGGAGATTGTGGGCAACAAACTTTATGTCGCCAATTCCGGTGGATATCGGGTGCCGGACTATGACCGTACGGTATCTGTCATCGATCTGGATACCTTCGATGAAATTAAAAAAATCGATGTGGCCATCAATCTACATCGTATGGAGGCCGATCGTTATGGCCGCCTTTATGTCACTTCCCGTGGGGATTACAAGGAAGTAGCCTCCAGTACTTATATCATTGATACCCGGACCGATGAGCTGGTGAGCAATCTACAGTTGCCTAATTCTGAAATGATTCTGGATGGCGACTCGCTTTATATCTATAGTTACGATTATAACCGGAAGTCTATGTCTACGGCCATCTATGACGTGGTGAGAGCGGAGGTGGTCGATAATCAGTTGATTGACGCTGCTGCCTTGAATATCGAGGTACCTTATGGTATAGCAGTTAATCCCGAGACCAAGGAACTCTTCATCACCGATGCGAAGGACTATGTCACTCCTGGGAAACTCTATAGTTTCGACCGACGCCACCGTTATCAGTGGTCGGTCACTACCGGGGATATTCCAGCGCATTTCGCTTTTACAACACAAAGGTTGAAAGAATTACCGAAATAATAGTCAGATTTATGACAATCACACATTTAATGGTTTTATAATATGAGTACAGTAAAGAAAATGTGGTGCTCAAGCTGCGGAATGGCATTGCTGCTGTTGGTTCCGGCAACGTCGGCTACAGCCCATGGAACAGGGTCTGCTTTGACCTCAAACCAGGAGGTCCGCGTGGCATCTACCGCTTTGAACACAGAGGTTTCTGCACAAGAAACCGTGTATTATTTTGTTGTCCATTTGAAGGATGGAAGTAAGATGGTTTATCCTTTTGCGGATCAGCCTACGCTGACTTACCAAGAGTCTCATCTTCTCTTGTCAACCACCAAGGAGAAACTGGAGATTGTTCCTGCCGACGTGGACCAGTTCAATCTGGCCAAAACCGGTGACGACGATGTGACCGCTATCGAGGAAGTGGTCACAAAGGCCAATCTTGACCGTCGCGGTAACACGTTGTATTTCTCAGGCTGTCGCCCTGCTTCCCAGGTACAGATGTACGACCTCAACGGACGTCTTGTCGCTTCCGAAGCAGTCGGTGAGCGTGGTGAGGTGGAAATTTCTCTGCAGGGTCAGCCCTCAGGTGTCTATTTAGTACGTACAGCAACAACAACTTTTAAAATTTTGAAGAAATGAAAATGAATTTTACACATAGAATTATAATGTTTTTGGGCTTGTCTTTGTTAGGCATGCCTATGTTTGCACAAGGTCTCCTCATTCAGAAGAAGGATGGTTCCCAGATTCGTATTCCTTACGAGGAACTGGATCAGATGACGGTTTATGAGGATTCACCTGTAGCCGGTAAATATCTTAAGGGTACTTTTGTATTGAACGAAGGTAATTTTTCTTCCGAAAATGGTAAATTGGTCTTCATCAGTCCTGAAGGAACGGTTACAGATAGTGTCTACTTTAAGGAAAACGGTTCCCATCTGGGCCATTCTAGTCAGGATTTATACATCAACAATGGTAAGGTGTATATCATCAGCCAGGACAATAAGATGAATGGTGACGGTATCCTTGTCGTTGCAGATGCTGCTACTTTGAAGAAGGAAGCTGCTTATACTGAAGAATTGGCTGCCTTGTCTAGTCCTACTCATGTGGCTGTATTGGGTATCCAGGCTTATATCCGTGACAATAACGGTGTGAACCTTTTCAATTTGGATACCAAGGAAGTGAAACTGATTGAGGGTACAGAGGCAGCAGGTAGCTATAGCTGCAAAAACCGTATGGCGGTAGTTGGCAATAAGGTGTATGCCCTGGGTGGCGAAGAACTGCTGATGATGGAAAACGGTAAATTGGTGAAGTCTATCGCTATGGGCGGTAATATTTCTGGTGTTGTAGCCGGTACAAATGGTATCCTTTGGGTATCTTTGGATGCGCAACCAGCCAAAATGGTGAAGATGGATGGTCAGGATGGCAGCATCCTCGAGACCAATACTTTGGAGGAAGGTTTCAGCTTAGGCGCAGGTTGGGGAGCTACTCCTGCTTTCAGTGCTAAGGGCGATACCCTCTATTTCAGCAACGCTTCTACCGAAATCAGCCGTCATATTTTCAGCCAGAAGAAGACTGAGAAGATGACCAATGTGACAGAGCACGTAGCTGATGCCAAGATGGCTTACAATAACCTGGGGGTTCATCCTGTGACGGGTCAGGTTTACTTTACTGCCATTAAGGGGTACGGTACAGATTATCTGATTAACGATATCATCGTGTTCGATTTCGATAAGCAGAAGGCACCTGTTGCTGACTATAAGAACGTGACGTCATTCCCTGCCGGCGTCTTCTTTACAGAAAGCTACCAATAAATAAAATATCTCTATGAAGCGAATTCTTTATCTTTTCTTTGCGTTGACATTTGTATTCGTCGCTTGTGATGATACGGACGATGCTTATGTGTTGCAACGTGACGACATCGTTATTCTGGCTCCGGAAACGGGCTACATCACAGAGGTGGGACAGGTCTTCCGTCTCGAGGTGAAAAGTGTCTCAGATGAGGGACTGGCCTATCAGTGGTTGATGGGGGCACAGGTTCTCTCTAATACTAAAAGTCTGGAATATGTATTCAAAACTTCAGGGCAATATACTTTGAAGTTAGTGGTCACTCAAGGTGAGGTGATGTATCAGTACAATGTCGTGGTGGAGGTAAAAGGTAAAGATGTGCCTCAGGAACATTATTCACCCTATATAGCCCAGGTGTTGGATTACCGTCCAGCACCGGGACAGTTTGTCAATGAACTGCCGAAATATACGGTAGGAGATACGCCCGAGGATATGAACCGAAAGGCGTTCGAGGCAATTGGTAAGAATAATCTCGGTCTCATCACCCTCGGTGGTTTCGGGGGCTATATTGTTTTTAGCTTCGATCATACCCTTCAGAATGTCGAGGGTAAACGTGATTTCCGTATCATGGGAAATGCTTTTGAGGGCAGCGCCGAACCGGGAATCGTGATGGTCTCCGTCGACGTCAACGGAAATGGACTCGCAGATGATGCCTGGTATGAACTGGCTGGAAGTGCACACCGGAATTCGTCAGATGAAATCTGGTATGAGCAGGCGAAGATGGCCGGTAACGATGTGCGTCTTTACCGCAATTATGAGATTATCTACCATCGTCCTGCTGTAGAGCCCGAGGAGGACAAGAATTTTGGTTCCTATATTCGTTGGGAAGATAATCAAGGTAATGGGGGCTATAAGTCAAAGAATATCTATCATGCACAGCCTTATTATCCTCAATGGCTGAAGGAAGAGAATTTGACCTTCCAGGGTACTTGTCTTCCCCAGAACGGACTAGACAAGAGTGGTGAGGGGACGTATTTCGTTTGTCAGAAGTTTGCTTTCGGATATGCTGACAACGACCTGAACGAGTCCTTAGGAGCCACTTTCGATATCGATTGGGCTGTGGATGAGGCCGGACGTAAGGTTAGCTTGAAAGGTATTGATTTCATCAAGGTCTATACGGGGGTCAACCAGGAGAACGGATGGATTGGTGAATGTTCTACAGAAATATCGGGTGCGGAGGATCTCCATATCTTAGGAGAGGATATTGATTCTCCTGCTTTATAATAAGAAGATTTGGGGCTACCCTATCCTGCCTCAACTATCCGTCACAGGGCTTTAACGTTCCTATGGCGGATTTTTTTCTTCCACACGTTCAATGACTTATCTCATAATTTTCAAACAAAAAAGTGATATAATATTTTGTGAAGATAAAGAAAGTGTGTATCTTTGCACCCGCTATCAAGCAATAACTAATTAAATTTTTACACAATGTACTTAGATTCTGAAAAGAAGCAAGAGATCTTTGGCAAGTACGGACAGTCTAATTCGGACACTGGTTCTGCAGAGAGCCAGGTGGCTTTGTTTTCTTACCGTATTGCCCATTTGACGGAACACATGAGAGCAAACCGTAAAGACCATACTACTGAACGTGCTCTCGTTACTTTGGTAGGTAAGCGTCGCGCACTCCTCAAGTATTTGAAGGCTCGCGATATCGAACGTTACCGTAACCTCGTTAAGGCTCTCGGTCTTCGTAAGTAATTTCGCAGTTTACTGCAAATTCTTAAAAGTTAAAACGCCTCGTAAGCATTGGCTTGCGGGGCGTATTTTTTATCCCTACTTCATATCTTATATGTCTGGTTGGGGCTAATTCTCTAGAATGGCGAACTGCCAAGTTCTGTACCAATTAGACCGGACATATATAAAAAGGGGAAGTGAATCTAAAACTCACTTCCCCTTTTCTTCATTTATGTTTAATCTTATTTACCTAAAGGATTATCCCAAATAGCAGATCCTTCTTTCTTAGGAGCATCAAAATGGTCTGAACCTCCACCAACATTGATGTAAGAGTTGGCCAAGATACTGTCTGTGATTTCCATTTTGATAACTTCCATCTCTGGAGTGATATATTTCTTCATTGTGATTTCTTTTGTAAGAGAAAGGAGAAATATTCATATCTCCCCTTTCTCATGATATTTATTAACGAATAACCTTCTTACCGTTTACGATGTAAACACCCTTAGGAAGACCCTGGAGGCTGTTTGCGTTAGCCTTAACAAGTTTACCCTGGATATTGTAAACGTTAGCTGGCCATACGTTACTGTTGATCTGAACTTCTTCAACACCTGTTACGTTACCATTCTGGTCAACAACGAGCAACTTGATCTGAGTTGGAGCAACTTCTGCGCCATTACGATCCTGAACGTTGAGATACCATCTGTAGCCATTCAATGTCGCAGTTTCTGCAGTTGCCTGTACTAAGACACCGTCAGTCAAAGCATAATATTCCTTTGCAAACATGTCAGCAACACCTTCGTAAGTACCGTTGATAACGAAGCTAGTGTTCCAAGAAGTCATTTCGCGCTGGAATGCAGCTGCTGCCTTAACGAGTACGTTCTTAGCGCTCAAAGTATGCAAACCTGCAGTCTTAGCCTTGATCAAGTAAGGTACGTTAGCTTCAGTAACACCCTCTACAAGTTTGATTACTTCCAACTTCGTTTCATCGATTGTGCCATCGTTGTTGGTATCAAACTGATGAACGTCATTGATGCGAGCAACTTCGAAGTCAGCCTGCAAGTCAGCTACATTCAAACCAAATGGGAGATACAATGCCTGCCAGTTGGTATTGGTGAAGTTGCGAGAATATGAAACTTCTGCATATTGCTTATCAGTAGTTGCAACGTAAGGTGTGTTGTCCTTCAAAGGTAAGTAATCTGGAAGAATTTCAGACAATGAGTGGCAAGTGTAGAGAGTACCCCAGTTGCCAATAGTTGTATAGTCATAGTTGTACCCTGGGATAGTAACAGCTGCTTTGGTTTTGGTTGCAGAGTAAAGCATTTCATCAACCATTACGCTACCAGCAGTAGTACCCATGTTACAAGTCTGAATAATATGTGATTTCAAGCTTTCAGGAGTAAGATCCATATCCATTTCATATAAGTATGAAGAAAGTTTCAATACATAACCTGAAGCCAAGACTTTGTTTCCTACAAGATGGATAGATTCAATTTCGCCAGTATTACCTATCATTGGCGTTTCTCCAGTCTTGATTCTGATGCCTTTAACGAAAGAACCATCTTTAGCATTACATTTTACGACAAAAGAGTTGAGCATCTTATCATTATCATTGCTCAAGAAGACCTCAGAGCCATTTATCATATCACCAGCAAAGGAACCTCCGACATATAAGTTATCACCATCAACAGTGATACACATAGGCTTCTGGTTTTGTGCATTAGTCGCATTTTTTGCACCGTTCATGACATTAGCCCATTCAAAGGCTCCTTCAGTAGAAAGGCAAGTGATGAACATGTTATTGGTTACGGTAGGTGTCAATGTTGTACTACCGAAAACCATATTATTGGTTGCTTTTCCTTTGACTGTACCTAATGCATACACCTTGTTGTTAGCGATAGTCAAAGAATTTGCTGAAATCGTAGTCATATCACCTGTAGCTTCGGCACTCCAAATAGCCTCGCCGTTTGCATTCAATTTAACTACAAAGAAGGCACCGGCTTTATTTGTTGGTGTAGCGAGATTTGCTGTTTCTCCAAAGTTAACTGAACCCTTGTGTGAACCTACAATATAAACGTTACCTTCATGATCACTAACGATATCATTTACTTTAAAGTCACCTGTTGCTTCAAGATGCTTGGCAGAAGTAATTTTACCTTCAGCATTTACTTTAACCAAGACAGGTTGATAAACCCAAGTTTTACCAGGTGCTGTCCAATTGACAGATGTAGTAGTACCAGTCTTGTCTACAAATTGGCAGAGAATATCCTTTTCATAGCTTAGGTCCTTGTTGGTATGTCTCATAGAAAGAATCATCATTGCACCGCCGTCAGGAGTAGCAGTGATGGCGCCCTTACCTGAGCCATCGCCAATATTGGTATTGATGGTCCATGCTAATTTACCATCAACTGCGTTAATTTTGTAAAGGACTAAGTTTTTAGCCCCTGTATTGCTCGTGCTTTCTGGAGCTCCGGTGAGCGTTGTTTCGTTTGTCTTATTTCCGTCTGTTAAATTGTATGACCAGTAATCTGTAGTCTTTTGAACATCGCTGCTGCCAAAGTCGCCTAAAACTAAGATATTTCCGTCGTTGGCTTTCTTGATTTGGATAGCACTTTCTTGAGAGACTTCGTTACCATCTTGAGCAGAAAGCCACTTCAATTGTGGTGCCTGTGCAAAAACACTTAATGCAGATGTCATCAGCAACACTGCAACCATGTGTAATTTTTTAATCATAATCTTTTGATTTATTGTTTGTAATGTTTGTTTCAGAATAAAGTTGTTTTCAAGTTTGCAATTTTTTTCTTAAAATATAGAGAAGTATATATATTTTTGCAAATATACACCGATATAGAGTGGTGGGCAATCACTATTTGTAAGTATTAATGGAGCTATATTACCTAAAAATGACTATAGCATATATGGAACTTTCCATTATTGTGAAAAAAAGCTCCTTGGAAAAATGTACCAAGGAGCTTATGGGTATTCAGAATCTGTTACTTAGCTCAGAAGCGAGGGTATACATAGTAATCAGTCGCATCCGTAAAATGTAGACCGAATACAGAAGGTAAATCAAACTTGCGTACCATTTTCTGGATTACGGAGTAATTTTGGGCGTTGAGGGCATAATATTCACGGGTATCATCCTTATCAATCCAAAGGGTCCAGTCGGCCATGTTACCGATAATGGTAAGGTTGCATTGGTCCAAATCACAATCGGTAATGCCCGTATTGAAAATTTCATAGGTCTTGTTGTTGAGCACATAGAACTGGTTGTCCATGCTTTGAATGAAACCTAAGGTCTTATGGTCACGGAACTCGGTAATAAAGACATGTTTGATGTCGAGACCTTCCGGTATTTCAATAGCGCGGACATAAGGACGGCCTTGCATCATCTTCAGATGGAAGAGTTTGCCGGCATTGTCTACGATGAGATAACCTTCGTCATATTCCTTCTGAACGGTAGGATTACCATTGAGGGTACGAGCTGGGAAAGTAAATCCCTTTTTCAGCATCGCTTGGGTGAAGAGTTCGCTCTTTTCAGCATCCACACGGTTTTCTGCCATTTTGACGAATTCAATTCCCTTATCGGTGAGACGGAATACATCATTAGGCATAACCAGTTCCACACGTTTGGAGAGACTTTCAAGTAGCGGATAGAGGGCTACTGTTGGTTTGTTCAAGTCGGCGGCATTAGTACGGAAATTGAAGTTGGTCATCTGGATGTCACGGGCATTTACGGCATATCCCTGGATGGTGTCGTTCAGTCGTCCGTCAGTCATCAGCTGTCGCACGTAGAAGAAAGGTAACAAGCTGTCTGTTTCCTCACGGCTGTATTCTTTTCCTTTTGAAGTGACACCGATCATTTCCTTGTTGTCGCCATGTTCTATCGCCACAAAGTCACCGCAGACACCACTATAGAGCGTGAATGGGTTGTGAATAGAAGGCGTATTGAAGAAAGCATAGCACCAAGGCAATTGCCACAAGGCCAGCAGAACGATGGTCAGGGCTAATAATATTTTGCTTATACGAATCATTTTAATTAGGATTTAGTGATTAGAAAAGAGGGATTGGGGTTGATTAGAATATATTTTGATTAGAGATTTGTAGAGAGGAATCATGGAAGTGATTTCCATTCTTAATCTTTAATTTTATCATCTGTCATTTTATTCTAATTTCTAAAATCTCTTCTCTGATCTATAATTAAACTTAGTCTTGCTTTCCTTCTTTGAAACGCTGTACGGAGAGAGAGGAGAAGGTTCCGGTCAGTAAGGTAATCAGTGTCAGACCAGGCAGAAAACTATTGTAAGCCTCTGGAGTGGACCCCAGGAAATACATGCGGAGAATCAGTAAAGTCACGATGAGATTGAGCACTCTTCTCTTCCAGGTGGGTTCCAGACAGATCCAAGAGAGCAGTAGATAAGCTGCCAGACCTGCCAGATACCATGGAATTGTGGTGAGCAGTACGTGACTGTAGAGTTCAGGCGCCAAGGCATTACTCATAAATCCGTAGATGGTAAGAAAACTGATAGCAAAGAGGATGAAAAGGGTCAGTACACCGAAACTGAGCATCTCATAGAGCATACGTTGGTGTGAACAAGGAAGATGGAGGGTCAGTTTCAGGCATTTCCGATGCATCTCGGGTACGAACTGTACGAGGGCAAGGATGATACCGAGGAGTACGGGAATATAAGTGAGCAGATCCACAAAGATGGCATCACGGGTCAGCATGACTTCCCATAGATGTTCTGGCCCTTTCATACCCAGGGCACGGTAGAAACGGAGCATGGAGTAGCCGGTGAATCCCATCAGCGTGATAAATGCCAGGAGGAGATACCAGCGGGTCTTGATCCATTCTTTATAGTACATGGCTGTCATATTTGTTTTGATTTTTTCGATTAATATTTACCGGTAAGGCCGATGAAGGCATCTTCCAGCGCCAGACTGCTACAAGTCAGGTTACTGTAAGGAATCTGCAATTGTTTCAAACGGTTTTCTACTTCTTCTTTAGGAAGGAAGGAACAGGTTTCCGCCTGTCCGCGAAGCACACTTGGATGATAGAAATCCTTATCGAGGGTAATGTCTTTCATCTGTTCGGGCACGGTGAAGGTGTACTGATGTAAAGTATCTAGCAACTGCTGCAAAGGCTGCTGGGTCAGGATACGTCCGTAGTCCATCATGATGCAGTCATCGACGAGGCGCTCCATATCCTGAATGATATGGGACGTCAAGAAGACGGTCTTATTCTCAGACTTTGCATAGTCACGGAGATAATCCACAAAGAGGCGACGGTAACCGGGGTCAAGACCCAGAGAGAAGTCGTCGAGTACGAGGAGTTCTGGATTTTGAGCCAGGATAAGTCCGAGAGCCACCTGTGAACGTTGTCCGCAGGACATGCGGTTGATGCGCTGGTGAGGAGCTACCTTCAGTTTCTTCATGAGTTCGTAGTAAGCTTCCTTGCGCCACTGTCCAGGATAGTAAGCGGCATAGAACTTCTCGATCTGTTCGATGGTCATGAACTGATATTGAACGTGGCCTTCGATGAGCAGACCGATGTTCTTACGGAGTGCAGGGTCCATTTCCTGGATATTTTGACCGAAAATGCGGCATTCTCCGGAACGTGGTTTCAGATAACCGCTCAGAATATTGATGGTCGTGGTTTTTCCTGTACCGTTTTTGCCTAACAGACCGAGAATGCGTCCTTGTGGCACAGTGAAATTCAGATTCTCGTAGATGAGTCTTTTGCCGTAGTAATGGGTCAGGTTACGGCATTCTATGATATTTTCCACTTTGTTTAATGAGTTAGGAGTTAGATTTTAGGAGTTAGGAGTTGGTCATGGTGAGGATTTAGAAGTGAGGAGGAGCCTTATTTACACAGTTGGTAACTTCTCCCCTCCTCCTTTTAACTAAATAAGAACCAGATGGGTATCAATATCCCCAAAAGGAGTTCGATTCCCCCTCTCCCCCATAATCCTTTTTTACCTTTGATCATGAGGAGTCCGCTGAAAGTAATGATCAGCAGTCCTATGGCAAAGAAATCGGAGAAATAGGTCCACCAACGGCCCGGATTGTAGTGCAGACGGGTGAAAGCACTGAGTAATGGTCGTCGGGTAAGTTTCTCGTACACCAGTTTCTGCTGGTTGAGATCCACCATCATATTGGAACCACCTTTAAGAAAGACTTTCATGATGCCGGGCTGAGGAAAATAATGTTTGGTGTAGTTGCCGTCTTCCTCATATTTAGCGAGCAGCTGGATGACATCGGCCTTCTGTATATCTGCCTGAGCCGGTAATGGTTGGCTCAGTTGCTCTTCAATCATCTCGACAGAATAATCTGGATTGAAAGAATTTCTGTGATTCAAAGCGATACCCGATACCGCATAGATAATGATGATTCCCGCGAGGAAATACGACAAGTCTCTATGCAAGAACCGGGCATACTTTCTAAGGGTCACTCCCCAATTACTTGATTTCATATTTAGTAGCTACCACGTAATAATCGGAAATATACTCCTTACCGTATTTCTCCTTGTTAGTAGCAATCTTAGCGCGGTAGGAAGCAAAGATTTCTTCAGGTGAGTTTCCCTTTACGCCCATAGCCTTCTTTTCAGAGTCGCAGCCAGCTTCGCTGTCACCATGCTGCTTTGCAGTATTGGCTTTATAAGCTTCTTCCATCTTTACGATAGCAGCTTCGTCGATACGGTTTTCCAAGAGTTTACCGGTAACTTCTACAAGGCTGCTCACACACTTGGTGTCGAAAGCACCGAGTTCGCCTGCTTGTACGCGGATGGTCTTGGTGTCATCGCTGCCCATCATGAAGATCTTGGTAGCACCGTGCTTACAAGCGTGAGTGCAGACTCCCTGGAAAGTGATTTCCTGGTTGACTAAAGAATCTGCCTGAGCAAGAACATCGTCAATTTCCATGATGGTTGCTGCTGGAGTTTCTGTAGCCTCTGCTTCTGTTGCAGTACTGTTCTGATTACCGCCGCAAGCTACACAAGTGAAAGCCAATGCTGTAGCGAAGATACTAGTTGTGAATTTGTTCATTTCTTTGTTTTTTTAGATGTTAATATTAAAATTCTCTATTGTAAGACAATGGATTTAACGGATGAATATCTTTTTCCCGTTGACGATATAGAGTCCTCGGGTTGCCTGTTCTACTCGGCGTCCGCTTAAATCATAGATGACCGGTGTCTTGTCTTCAGGTTTGATTGTTTCGATACCTGTAGTAATGTCCTTTAAAGTATGGCAGGTATAGAGACAGGCCCAGTTGTTACTACCGCCGGAATTTACTGCGGTGTATGTCCAGTCGAACCCAGGAAGGGTAGCTGTATTCTTCAGACGAGTCACATTAATGACTGTATTGTCAACAAAGGCAGAAGCCTGAGAACTGCCCATACCCGATTTCTTCACACTATAGGTCATGAGGCTCTTTGCAGAGAGTTGGTTGTCCATAGAGTAGAGATAAGAATCTGAGAATAGGTCATAACCGGTGGCATAGACCTTTTCGCCAATAGCATGACAACCCTCTACTTCTACAATAGCATTCTTGTTTTCGGGGTTGTTGATGTGGATACCATTTAGGTATGCACCGTCATTGGCGTTGCATTGGATGAGAAAACCATTGAGTTTCTTTATAGGTGAGCTTAAAACAACTTCTCCGCCAAAAGTGATGTCTCCCTGGAAACTACCATACAGATAAATGTGGTCTTCCACTAGATTCATACCCATAGGTTTGATATTAGGTTTGTCACAACCGGCATTGCTGTTACTGCCCATGATCTTAGTCCAAGTAAACTTACCGTTATCCGTAGAGAGCATCGTTACAAATAAACTATTGTTTTTATCCGGAGTAATTTGGACATCATCCATCTTTACGGTAGCCTGACCGTCTCCCTTCATGTAGCCGCTGACGTATAGTTGATTGCCGTTGACAGCCATACCCTTGGGAGATTCACATTGAATCGCATCTCCGGCAGTGCTTGCTCCCCAAACAACTTCACCATTGGCATTCATTTTTACGATAAAGAGGTCGCCTCTCTTGGTCTGTGTGTCACCGTCCCAATCAGCAGCGTTACGTGCATGGGTAAAGTGGGCTTTTTCGCCAAAGTTGATTTCTGTACGGTAAATACCACTGATATAGAGATTACCCTCCTGATCGGCTACGATGTCACCGAGATCAAAGTTGTCGGTATGGTTGACGTCTGTTCCGTTTACGTTCCAGCTTCCATATTTCGTTTCAAAAGTTTTGGTCCATTCAATCTTTCCTTCCTCGCTGATTTTTACGAGTACCGGTACGTATGGCGCATGTCCATAATCCGTAGGAAAATCTTGTTTGATAGTAGTCAATGTGCTGTCTTTGTCCACGAATTGGCAGAGAATATCCTTGTACATCTGTCCACGGCTAGTATGGCGCATTTTCAGAAAAAGTACAGTGCCATTATCGGGTGTAGAAGTCATATATCCCTCACCGAAATTTCCGATATTGGTATAGAGGCTCCACATCAGGTTTCCTGTAGCTGCATTGACCTTGTAAACAGCCATATTGGAATTACCATTGGATTCAAAGGTATCAGGAGCTCCGAAAAAGGTCTTTTCTACAGTTTTTGAACCGTCCGCTAAATTGAGTAAAGCATAATCTGTAGATGGATAAATATCCTTGCTGTAGAATTCACTCATAATAACGACGTTGCCATCGTTGGTCTTTTCGATGGTCTTTCCGATTTCAATACCTTTTCCGTCCTGAACGGCAGCCCAGTTCAGTTCGGGAGCCTGTGCGAAAAGGCTTAAGGCCGCACCGAGGAAAAAGGCGGCTAATAGGTGTAGTTTTTTACTCATATAATATTGGTTTTAAAATAAATGATCTTAGAAACTGAATCCTAGTTGTCCCAACAGGTCATGAGACTTGGAAGGACGCTGATCTTTACCGAACTGATATTTAATAGCGAGATAGATGCTGTGTTTTCTATTCCAGGAATAGTCTGTCCGTAATTCAGTATGGAATGCGTCAGCATGTGTACTTAATGCCTCAAAGTTGTTAACCAGCGGTGTCTGGAGTGTTATCGTTTCTTTCGAGTCACGATTACCCAGATCCAGATGGGCAGAGTGGTTGAACCTACTCATACCACCGAGTATGCCACTAAAGAGCCATTTCTTATGTGGATAGGCAACACGGAAATCTATCTGTCCTGTCGTGAAAGCTACTTTCATATCCCGCTGAGGGTAAGCATAGGAGGTCTTGATTTGTGTATAGTCAACTTGTCCCAACAAGGAAAACCTTGGTCCATGTGTCATTGTATATTCCAAGATTCCAGCAAGCGATGCTTTATAAATCTTATTCATGTATTTCTCTTGCTTTCCAATTTGTGGAAAGACATTTCCAGAGGCTGCTCCGAATACATTTTCAGTACCGAGGCGTCTAGTATAGTGAAGTCCACCTTTGATTCCTTTTTGCAGAGGATGGGTAGAAGCGCTTCTCCAGGCTAGTTCTCCGTTGACCTGGTCTTCTTTTACTGAGGCCATGGGTAATTCGTTGAGCGAAGAGATGACCTTGTCAAACTGGAAATTTTGATATTGGAGGGCGGCTGAAATACCGGATGGCTGACCTGGTAATAATTCCATGCTCGCTCCGAAAGCATGCCCCTTATAAAAAGATTCTCCTTTGGCTCCACGGAAACGGTAATAATCGGTACCAAGTCCTGTGAAATGGTAAATATTAGGGACTCCGAGCTCATCGTAGAAGGCGAGATCGTTGGTCTGTTTGTATTTACGGGCATAGACAGTAATCCCTAAGAGATATTGGGGGGTGAGATATTTGGCAGCACCGATCTTCACGTTGAGGTCACCGGTCAGGTTCTTGGGACGTGGGTCAGCGTTGCGGTACTCAATAGCTGCTTTGTAAGCCCCTTCCACACCGATGATATAACGGGAATTGTTATAGGCATAACCTCCCGAGAAGAAATATTGTTCCGACTTCAAATTTCCTCCGATAGTATCTCCCATCACATAAGGGTAGAGCAAAGCATAGTCGGAAGTCTCGTTCCAGCATCTGCCAAGCTGTTTCCCGTTTTTATAATAGGCCTGTCCCCAAAGACTGCTGTTCTTCTTTCGGATAAAGGAGTTCACGTCAATCGTTCCCATGCGTCGTCCATCTCCTTCCTGTACGATGGAAGGAAGGTCCTCCTTTCGGTATTCGCCATTGAGTTGAAGAGTGGTCAACGTATGGGCATGCATCAGACTTTTCATAGCAGGGTTGCTGTAGACCAATGAGAAAACGTCATTTTCCATGGCGCTGCTGTTACTCATTGTGCGTTCGTGTATCGAACGGTGCTGTACTTGGGCGGAACAGACAGCTCCTGAGATGAATCCCATTAATATTATCGTCAAAAATTGTTTCATCACATTTCTTTTACAATCTGTACTCCGTCATAGGTTACCTTCTCCGCTTTCTTACCATCGGCAGAGATGGAGGTATGTTGTTCTTCAATCAGAGAAGGTACACATTCGGTATTGAAATCTTCTGTAGAATTGTTGGTATCCTGTAGAATTTTATTACCAGCTTCGTCAAGACCAATCATCTTTCGACGTACACTCTTGAAATATCGTGTCTTATCCCCGTCGATCGTTCCGCAATGGGTCCAGCCTCCGTCTATCGTGACCGGGAGGATATTCCATTGCCATTCAGCCTCAACACTACAGTTTACACCATCCAGAATCCAGTCGTTGGGCAGTTTGTAGGCCGTCTGCTGCATCGGGAAGTTACCGCCCGTACTCGGGATGAAATACTCGTAGGTATAAAGGTAATCTTTAAGATATTCTTCCTTGCTGATGGGGATTCTCGCAATGGCATAAGAGCGGAAGCCACGGTTGTGAAGCACGAAGAAGGACAGCGTGTAGCAATACCATTTGTCAAGGTTCGGAACCAGTTCACTGTCGATATCCATATGTGAAGGCTGAGTGGAGACGTCGTACCATTCAAAGTTGGCTTTGCTGAGGTCGAAGGAGTTGGAGTTGGCGACTGTATGATCAATGCCGGTATCACAGAGAACAAAACTCTCTCCCGGCAGTACCGGATGGTCTTTACCGTTACCTGGAACGACATAAAGTGCCTGAATGGTCATCGTGTCTTCATGGATATCTGGTCGATATTCGTAATTCTGAGTAGAAGAGAACTTGGATTCCACGAAGGCTACCCCGTCGGCGTAGAGCACATGGTCGGTATTATTGTAGAGTTTGACGTAGGAGTCGCCATAATATTGTTTTCCGCTTTCCCGCAAGGTTCCGGTAAAGAAAATCTCTTCAAAGATAAAGTCGTCCTTATCGATGATCAAGTGGGTCTTGACAGTAATCTGAGGATGTGCCTCGTTGATGACGAGATTTTCGATAGAACCTCTCAGCAGTCCTTGTTCACCGTTCTGGCTCTGGTCGAGATGGACCTCGGCCTTATAGTAGACTTTGTAGAACCCGTTGGGGATATTCTGGACCTCGGATGCTGCGATATGAATATCATTTCCGGAGGAGAGGTCATGGAAGGTCAAGGTGTCGTTGTACACCTGGCTTTCATGGATATCCTCTGGTAAGAGGATCTGTATCTCAGGATAGCTCATCTCGATTTCCTGCAGGTCGTCACAGGATAGCGTTCCCAACAGGAGCAGGCAGAGAGCAAGCAGTTGAATGTATGTTGTTTTGATCTGTTTCATGTTATAAAGTAAAATTCAGTTCCATTCCAAAATAAGGCTTGACATTTCTACGGACAATTTGTCCGTTGCTGGTGAAGTCGGGGGTATGGTCAATCAGTTTATTGGCAAAGAAGGCCAGTTTGAGGTTCTTACCAATGGTCTTGGTCACCTTCAGGTTGACAAAGAAGGACATCGGTACCGTATATTTATCAAACATCTGGTCGCTCATTGGAATGATGAGATGTTGCAGGTAAGCGTCCTCGGCAGCTGTAGCCGTATAAGGATGTTCCAGCCCGTCTTCTGCGGAGAGGTAGGCTTCTGGCGTTCCGTCCCGGTAGAGGGTCTGCTTACTGGTGAACCACATGAGCTGCAGTGAGGTGGAGAAGATCAGTCCCCATTGCGGTACCTGTGTGTCCAAGAGGATATTAGTATTGAACTGATTGTAGACGTTACCGTCGTTCCAGTTGTAGATACCGACATATTTATCGGAAATGGATTGTCCGTTGACCACCTCCGAGACCGTACGCATCATACGTTGGCTATTGGTATAAGTAGAACGGAACCATGCCCCGTTTAAGTTGATGGTGGTATACAGAGGCTGGATACGCTGGGAATGGAATTGGAACTCCACCCCTTCTTTCAAAAGTTTGCTGCCATTGGCTGCCTGGTTGTAGCCATCCAATACTGTCATATCCACGTAAGGTAAGGTCGCCAGATCAGGGGGAGCCTGGAGGGAGGAACTGTTGATGGCACTGGCATCATACTGCTTGTAGGCATATGGTGCATAGTGGGACATATAGCGGAAGCCGGAGCTCATCTTTTCTTTGAAATAGTTTATGCTGAGTCGGTTGGCTCCGACAGAAAAATCGGTGCGGAGTTCCCATTTCAGATTTCTGGCCGGTTTCAGAGCGTAGTTGGTACGGTCGCTGATATAGCTCATCACGTTGAAACGGCTGTTTTTCTCTGGTTGGTTGACATCGTAGTAACCCAACTGGATGATGTCGTGATAGAACAGGTCTGGGAAGAGGTAATCCAGTGTCGGCATTTTGGTGGTCTTTCCGATACCTCCTCCGAAGGCCACGGAAATGGGCTGTTTACCGATATGGAAAGTAGGAAGATTCCACAAAAGGTTGGCACGAGGGTCGAGATATACCTTTCCTCCGATTTCATACTTTTTGTCCAGATGTACGAGGGAAAGTCCGCGAAGTCCCCCCATGGCTTTCAGCGTATGTCCTCCCCAATGGGCGGTGAATACTTCTTCCGCAAAGAAACTGACATTTTGCAGGTCGGGGATATCTTTGTAGGCTCTTGGACGGCTGCTCCAGGAACCGGCTAAAGGACGACTCAGGTCATAGACCTGTCCACGTCCAAAGTTTTTGGTATAGTTCCATTCACCGCCCAACTTGATGTCGTGCTGGGTGGTAGCCGTCTTATAGCCCAGATTGGCTTTGGCTTTGACAAAGGCGTTGAAAGGTTTACCGTCACAGAGATAATCCGCAACGTATTCCTTGAAAAGGAGGGTCGCGTCGTGTTCTCCTGCCTCTGAGGTGTTGGGCACGATCATGTAACGCTGTGGAGCGACCAGTTTGGTGCGTTCCAGACGGTCGAACTGGGAATTGACAGAGGTGTTCAGTTCTACGCTTTTCTGCAGCTTCAGTTCCGGGAACTTCAATAAGAAATTATTGGTCAGGGCTACTCGGTTGTAGGTTGATTTATAGGTATCAATATTGCCATGATTCAGTTCCGGGTCTTCTTTGGCGTTATCAAAGGATCCGGTATAGTCCACTCCTGAGGTATAACGCATGGCCACATCGTTGATTCTCTGGTTGTACGTATAGCGTAAGGAGGTGTTGAGGCGCTTATAGTTGATCAGATTGTTTCGGGGATCCGGTTTCGCATCGAAATAACCTAAGTCAACATTGAGGATATGGTGATTACCCGGAGTGAGTGCAATACCCTTTCCCGCAGAGAAGAGTTTACTGTAGCCATCGGCTTTGAAACGGGCGTTCAGCGGAGTTTCTTTTCTGATTTTCTTGATATTGATGACGCCACTTGTCAGGTTACCATATTCTGCAGAAGGAATACCGCGGATGATTTCTACACTTTCAATATCATCGGTGGAGATAGAGCGCATGTCGACCCCTTTGTTCACAATGTTACGGCTTCCTTCAAACGAGGCACCGTTCATAGGGGTACTCTGCAGGTTGGCGTCTGTATTCATCGGGATGTCGTCGATAACGAACTGGGTACCGAGAGAGGTGATGGCATAATCATCGCTGACATTCCCTTTGGTACCATCTGCTTTGATAACGCCGGTCTCGCGCATGGTGATGGTGTTGGCTGATCCCATATCGGGGTCTTTGGTCACACCGCCAGGCAGTAGTTCCAAGAGGTCGGTAAAGCTGGAGGGCTGAAGATGCTGCATTGCCGGACGGTCAATCTTTGAGGAGGTCACGATACCTTTTGATTCGGTAGCTGTAATTACCACTTCCTTGAGATGAGTATCCTTTTCCTGGAGTTCTATGACAAAGTCCTGCAGATTCTTATCTAAATGAATTTGCAGTTCCTTGGTCTTATATCCGAGATTGTAGATTCTGATTTTAAGTTTTCCGGCTGGTAGTTGTTTAAAATTGAATTTACCATTTAAGTCACAAAGCGTCTGTTGCTTTGTATCGGTAATATAAACGTTGGCAAATTCAACGGGAGCTTTGCTTTTTTCATTGATGACTCTGCCGCTAAATGAATATTTCTGACCAAAACCATTTGCTGCGCCAATACATAGAAAAAAGACAAGCAGGACCGCTTTTCCTATTCCAGTTATTTTCATAAGAACTTGTTTCTCTATTGAATCGGCAAATATACTCCTATTTGTAGAGATATACAATCGCCATTTTTAGGTATTATTTTTCGATTTATAATATTTTAGTATCAAAAGTCCGGTTTTTTGTAGTTCATTTTGAATTTTAACCGGTTATGGTGTATTTGTACCGGGAGAAACTTTGACTTTGTCATCGGATTCTTGTATGGTGGAAGGTTACGGAGATGGCGGATCCGCGTTCTCCCACCGTTGCGTTTTTGGGGGAGTCCCTCGCTGTTGGTTCGGTGGGACAAGCGGATAGTGGGAATCGCCAGAGTGGTGGTCCGTTCTGTAATGAAAAAACCTGCAGGAAGTCATTTGCGGGACCACCTACAGGTTATTTTCGAAAATCATATATTTGCGTAAAAAACCAAGCTTTTCTTATTTGTGTTGAAAAGATCAGGATGCAGCACTCTGCATTTTTTCTTTTCTGCTGCAGTAGCGTTCACATTGCATGCGTAGGTCATAGCCTAAGAGGGCACCCAATATGAAGTCTTCTTCAGGACTAAGTTCGTTTAAAGGTTTTGTGATAATTAATTGAATCGTATCGAGCACTTCTTTGCTCCCGAAATAAATATTTACCGAGTTCTTTCCCGCATCTTGTAGAAAGTAAGAAATCCCCTGAGACCGCAGACGTCTGATCGCAGCTGTCTCATAAAATTTGTTCATCGTGTACAGCACCAAAGGACGGACGCCTTTCTTATATTCGTAGATATGATTCAGAAAGACTCTTAATTCTCCTGGAAGATTTTCACCGGGCATACTGTTTTCTTTTTAGATGAGGTTTAAGATACTGGAATTTTTTTGGAATGGGTAACTATAAGTAACTGAGAAGGAACGATTGTTGAATCTCAGTTACTTTATAGGGTTGAGGATTATAATTCTCCTTTAAGAGCTTCTACCCAAGCCTGGATACGTTCTGGAGTCTTGTCGTCTTCGTTCATATCATCGATAGCAAGACCTACGAACTTACCGTCAACAACAGCTTCAGAATCATCGAATGTGTAACCTTCTGTGCTTACTGCACCGATAAATTCACAACCTGTACCCTGCAAATCGTTGTAGATAGTACCCATAGCACCGCAGAAAGTGTCGCTGAATGAAGAAGAGTCGCCGCAACCGAAGATGGCTACCTTCTTACCAGACAAATCAAGACCCTTGGCAGCTTCCAAAAAGTCGTACCAGTCGTCCTGCAAGTCACCTGAGCCCCAAGTTGAGGAACCTAAGAGAAGAACGTCATATTCTGTCAATTTATCAGCTGAAACTTCGCTGACATTGAAAACGTCTGATACACCAAGTTGTTCAGCAATCTGCTGTGCAACACCTTCTGTTGTTCCGGTAGAAGTACCGAAAAAAATACCAATTTTACTCATGTCCATATTCGTTAAATGATTCGCTTGCAAAGTTCAACAATAAAAATTGGGATTGCAATACCTAAAAATGATGTTTTTAGGCCTGTTTTTTTGCCTGATATACCTTTAAATATGTATTTGTTAGGTATTTTATCAAGATAAGTAGTTCTTTTAACTTATCCTTTTGCGGGGATTTTGTCGGGAAAAACAGTCTGAAAAAATCCCCCGCCATCCGGTCTGTTCAACAGACCGGATGGCGGGGGATGATGACGTAGGTCGACTTATTTTCTTTTTATTTTCTTTTCAATACGTAAAGGTCGGCCAGTTCCCCTTGGTGGACAGTACCTAGACTGTCTGAAAGAACCAAGGCGTCTTCAATGACCTTGTAATAGGTACGATTATCGGAAGAGGGTTCTACGAGTTCCACGACATTATGGGCGAGTACGTTGTAGACGCCGCAGGTCTCAAAGGGACGGCTTTCCTTGCCGAGATATACGCTGGTCAGATCGTAGGTGGTGTCTTCATGGAGACTCAGTACGGTCTTGATGCCTTCGCAGTCGGCGGCAGGAAGTGTACCTTCATAGGTTCCGTAGTAATGATAGGTACTTACGGTGTCTGGCTGAAGGGTGTCGGCTGCTTCTTCCGCAGCGGTGGGAGTGGTCTTGGGACTGGTTGTGCAACTGGCCAGGAGTAAAGCCGTTGCTGCTAGTGTCCATCGAATAGTTTTCATAAATACATGAGTTTAGGATGAGTTGCAAAAGTAATCTTTTCTCATTGAAACGAGCCATCTTTTTGGAGCAATAGGAAAATGATTTCACTTTTTTAAGTTATTTCTGATGTCCTTTAGAAGTTCTTCGTAGGTGGCGATGGGGGAATCTGTATAGATGGCTCGGATGATGCAGTGCTCATCTGACACATAGATGCGTGGAATACGGCTGGAGGCGAAGAGGTGGTAGATCCGGGCATCGTTCTGTGCGGAATACGGAAAGGTCCATCCGTTTTCTTTCCAGTATTGCTGAATGGAGGCCGCAGACTCCTTCCGGCTGATGCTGACCATTCTGAAGGGATATGGGCATTCCTCGTAGAGCCGTTGTAGGATCGGAAACTCCTCTTGGCAGTCTGGGCATTGTGTATGAAAAAAGACAATGAGAGAAACCTGTCCACGTAAATCTTCTGTACGGAGGACGGTGCTGTCGCTCATTGTGACTTGAATTTCGGGCAAGGCATCTCCTATTTGCAGTTCAATGGTACCGGTTTCCTCCTCTTTCTCATCGTCGATACAGGAGAAAAAGGGACAGAGCAAAGCTAAACAGAGCCACAGAAGGTGTCTTGAGGTTTGTTGGTGCATATTTTTAGGGTTGATGTTGAAGGTTCTCAGTGGTTGGATACAAAGAAACGAAAAAAGCATGGAACCGAGAAAGAAGTGGACGGATTTGTTCCTTTAGTACTGCTGATGTACTGTTTCCTTGAGGATTAATTCGATAGAGAAAAGAGCCTGTCATGTCCTATTCTATTTCTTTTCTGGATTATTTCTTCCGCATTATTGTGGGTAATGCTGTTTCTTTTTACCTTTGTTGAAAATTAATCATATCAATATGAATACAACGGATACGAAGAAGGAACGCCTCGCCTCGTTAGATATACTGCGTGGTTTTGATTTGTTTCTGCTGGTCTTCTTTCAACCTGTCTTTCTTGCCTTCTTGGGGAATACGGGACTTGACTGGATGCAGCCTCTGTGCCATCAGCTAGACCATGAGGTATGGAACGGTTTTCGCTTTTGGGACCTGGTGATGCCTTTGTTTCTTTTTATGACGGGGGCTTCCATGCCTTTCTCCTTCTCCAAATATCAGGGTACCCGGGGAGACTGGGTACTCTATCGAAAGATAATCAAGCGTTTTATCGTATTGTTTATCCTGGGTATGGTGGTACAAGGTAATCTGCTGGGGCTGGACTGGAAGCATCTTTATATCTATACGAACACGTTGCAGGCGATCGCTTCCGGTTATCTGTTTACCGCACTGATCTTTCTGAATTTCAGTATCTCCCGACAGATTCTCATCGGAGGGTTGTTGCTGGTCATCTATGCGCTTCCTTTCCTTCTGACCGGGGATTATACCCCTGAAGGAAATTTCGCCAACTGGGTGGACCAACTTCTCCTTGGACGTTTCCGTGGTGATCCATCCTATACCTGGATCTGGAGTACCCTGACCTTTACCGTGACGGTACTCTTAGGTTCCTTTGCCGGAAGAATTATGAAGAAGGGAACACGGAACAAGAAGATGGTGGTAGCCCGTCTGTGGTGCATCGCTGTCTTGTTGATGATTCTGGCAGGTATCTGCAGTATCTGGATGCCCGTGAACAAGCGTATCTGGTCGGTCAGCATGACGTTGCTTTCAGGAGGATATTGTTTTATGCTGATGGGACTGTTCTACTACTGGATTGATTATAAAGGCCACCGTCGGGGACTGGAGTGGCTGAAGTTTTACGGTATGAACTCCATTACGGCCTATCTCCTGGGTGAGGTGATCAATTTCCGCAGTATAGCCCAGTCGGTTTCCTATGGTTTGCAGCCCTACCTCGGAGATTATTATCCGGCCTGGTTGACTTTTGTGAATTTCCTGATTCTCTTCTTTATCCTCCGCTGGATGTATCGTCATCAGATATTCCTCAAGATTTAAGCCGTCATCCCCTGTTCTCCAGGTATATGTACCCCCAAAAAAGACCGCCGTGGACACTTCCTGTTTGGAAGTCCCACGGCGGTCTTTTCAGTTTAGTAATCAGTCAGTCTGTGCTGTTTATTTCTTTTCAGCTGCCCCTTTTACCTTGAGGAGCTCTACTTTGAAGATCAACGTAGAGAAAGGAGGAATGCCTTGATTGCCACGCTCACCGTAAGCCAGGTCGTAAGGGATGTAGAGTTCCCATACAGAACCTTCCGGCATCAGTTGCAGAGCTTCTGTCCAACCTTTGATGACCTGGTTGCAGCGGAAGCTGGTGGGCTGGTTACGCTTATAGGAGGAGTCGAAGACTTTACCGTCGATGAGTCTACCTTCGTAGTGTACCTCCACCTCACTGGTGTCGGTAGCCACCAGTCCTTCGCCCATAGCGAGCACCTTGTACTGCAGACCGCTCTTCGTGGTCTTTACGCCTTTGACTTTCTTGTTGTTCTCCAACCAGCTCAGGTTGCTGCTCTTCAGTTGTTCGTTGACGAACTTCATCTGACGTTCAGCAATCTTCATGGCTTCTTCAGGAGTCAGGGTACTGGTATGGGTCATCCCTTCCATCAGACCACGGTTGAAGATCTCTTCACTGACGTAGGCAGAGTCCGCCTTACCGGCAGCCTGTTCGTTGAGTGAAGGTAATACCTGCTTTCTGTTCATTTCACCAATGCGGAGACCGGCAACGAAGGCCATCTGGCGCTTCACGTCCTGTTCTGACATCAGGGAATAGAAGACAATACCTTTTGCGGCATCGGCTACGTAGGCAGAGTCAACGCCTTCGCGTGACTGGAGATATTGCTTGAGGGCATCGCTTTGTGCCACACCCATGGCATAGCTGAAAGTGTCTGCCGGAACCGGGCGGATAACCTCTTTTTTCGGTTCCTCTTTCTGCTTTTTCTTGCGGGAGAGTGCAGAAGCGTCGGTACAGACGGCGAGAGCGAGACCCAGAAGACAAAGTGTTCTCAGTTTCATAAGTTATTTGATATTGTGTAGTTTTACTTTGAAGATAATATTAGAGAAAGGAGGGATGATATCGCTGTTCCCATGGGCGCCGTAGCAGTATTTCCAAGGAATATAAGCTTCCCATTCAGCGCCGAGAGGCATATTGGTCACCATCATCTCGAAACCGGGGAAATCAATGATACCATTGCTGACAGCAACGTCGGTCACTGCAAAACTCTTGGTAATGACTGTCCCGTCAATGAGTCTTCCTTCATAATCGATAGAGACAATGTTGCCTTTGCTGGGCTTAGGGCCTTTTCCTGGTTCAATGACCTTGTAGAGAATACCGCTAGGTAAGGAATCTATGCCGCTCTCCTGTGCTTTCTGAAGGATGAATTCATTATTAGCCTGGTATTCCTTGGGATAAGTACTCTTCTGCAATTCAATGAACTTCATGTTCAGAATGTTGCGTACATAGTTGCCTGCCTGGTCTGGATACATGACCGTGCCGTTAACCTTGAAGTCGAACTTTTTCTGGGTAACGTCTAGAAATCCGGTGATGAAATTCTCGATGTTCAGATGTTGGGTGGTATCCTCCCCGTAAAGCTGTGATTCAGCCTCATCGATGATTTCGGTCCGCATGTTCATACCCGATCTCAACCCGATGAAATAGGCGAGTTTTTCCTTGTCTCCGCCTCTGACACCATCCTGGATGCCGTTGAGTAACTGGCCGACATAAGCGCTGTCGCTTCCTGAATTTTCCAAAACCATCTGCAATTCCTGGATGGAGGCAGAATAGCCCATTCCGAGCACATAGCTCAGCGAGTCAACGATATTGTTGAAGGTGGCTGCTTGGGGGGCGGCTTGCTCGTCTCTGTTCTGGAGTGTGCAGGCCGTGAGTGCTGTGGCACCCAATAAGGTGAGGGCAATAGACTTTATCTTCATCGTAAATGACTAAAAATGAAAAAGAAGCTGTTCAGAGTCATCCAAACAGCTTCTTTGAATAATCTCTAAAAATTATTTTTTGTCAGCTTTGATTACCTTTACAGCCTTGATCTTGAAGATCAAAGTAGAGAAAGGCTTGATTTCGCCCTGCATGCTTGAGCCGTAACCCTGTTCTGCTGGGATATATACTTCCCATTCAGCACCTTCTGGCATGTTCAGCAAAGCTGCATCGAAACCAGCGATAACGCGACCAACACCGACTGGGAACTTTACGGTATTGTCACCCTTGGTAGAGTCGAATACCTTACCGTCGATCATACGGCCTTCGTAAGTCAATTCCAAAGATTCACCCTTGACAGCCTTCTTGCCCTTACCTGCCTGGAGTTCCTTGTAGTAAACGCCGTTGCCAAGTTCCTTGATACCTTCTTCCTTAGCGATGTTAGCCATGAAGTCGAGGTTTTCCTGCTTGTATTCACCGTACTGAGCTTCCATGCTCTTGTTGCGGATGCTCTGGAACATACCGTCGATAAGACCGTTGAGTTCTTCTGGGCTCAAAGCCTGACCTTCAGTATTCTTCAGGAGGATACCCTTCTGCTGAGCAGCTGCCTTCAAACCAGCCAGGAAGAGGTCTACGTTGATGTGGTTCACAGAGTCGTTAGCGAAGAGCTGCTGTTCGATGCCCTTGAGCTGACGCTGGCTGATCATCATACCCTGCTGCAGACCGATGTTGTAAGCCAAGGCCTTCTTGTCCTCAGCACCGCGGATACCAGCTTCGAGACCCTGCTGGAAATCACGTACGTAAGCAGAGTCACTGCCCATCTGTACGAGGCCCTGCTTGAGGCTTGCTTCAGGAATAGCGAAAGATACACCGAAGGCGTAGCTGATAGAGTCAACATCTGACTTCAAGCTGTCAGAGCTTACAGAATTCTGGCAAGCGCTGAACAAAGTAGTAGCAGCGAGTGCTGCCATAAAAATCTTTTTCATATTGTATGTTATTTTTTAAGTCAAAGAATAATTAAAGTACTTCGATGAGTTCTACATCAAAGATCAAGGCTGCGTAAGGAGGAATCTGCTGACCAGCACCACGAGAACCGTAAGCCAGGTTGTAAGGGATGAAGAAACGGTACTTAGCACCTTCACCCATCAACTGAACACCTTCTGTCCAACCAGCGATAACGCCGTTGAGTGGGAAAGTGGCAGGTTCGCCGCGACGGTAAGAAGAGTCGAATACGGTACCGTCGATCAAAGTACCTTCGTAGTGGCACTTTACGTTGTCGGTTGCTGATGGCTTTTTGCCCTTGCCTTCTGTCAGGACTGTGTACTGCAAACCGCTAGGGAGTACAACCACGCCTTCCTTCTTCGCATTTTCTGCCAAGAATTCTTCACCTGCCTTGCGAGCTTCCTTGCTCTTTTCTTCTTCCTGAGCCTGGAGGAATGCTGTAACTACTTGCTGAGCCTCACCGTCAGTGAGTGTGGTTTTGTTACCTGCCAATACGTCCTTAACTGCCTGAGCGAACTTTTCACCGTCGAGACCGTTAACACCCATGCTTTTCAAATTGTGGCCGATGACCATACCGAGAGCATAGCTGATTTTTTCCATAATGAGTTGTATATTTATATGTTAGTATTTTCCTAATTTAATTTCTTTCGCGCGCAAAAATACGATTTTTATTTCAGAGAATCAGTTATTGACTTCGAATTTTGCTATATTTGTAATATAATATAGGTATATTTTGGGCAAAATGTAGAAATCCAACGTTTTTGGCGCGATTTTATCTCTGAGCCGATGTTATCGAACATGCAAATAGTATGCCAATGTATGGAACAATCTAATAGATCCTTAATTCCGCAACACTTTTTTATAAAATAAATTTAAAGCACTGAGTGATAA
>SAMEA104404097__coassemble_96_pt1 | contig 95812 bp, 75 predicted proteins | sample SAMEA104404097__metabat2_low_PE_059 | metagenome-assembled genome bin SAMEA104404097 (sample SAMEA104404097) | Balaenoptera acutorostrata | reverse complement strand
CTTTCAAGGAATTCGCTGCACACCGTGAAGAATGGGCAGAAAAGACTGCTTTCGTATATCCTGGTCCTATCCAGTACTTTGGCCCAACTGAAGTTTGCGACCAGTGCACTGTAACTTTGAAGTTGGAACAAGGTAAATAATAGTTTGTTCGCAAACTGAATGCTATAAAATGGAGAATGGAGTGGGCCTTGAGTCCTACTCAATTCTCCATTCTTTTTAAATAAAAGAGGTCACTATCACTAGAAGTCCGTCTTGATGTAGTCCCGTCTGTCGGAGTTAAGCGTTTTGTAGTATGAAGAAGTCAAAACCATCTTCACCTAGAAAATTTTCTCGTCGTAGGAGTGTTCGTCGCCCTAATCCCCTTTGGAGCTGGTTGATGTCCCGGGGGAATGGTAAGATGCGGTGGGGAATTGGTGTGTTGCTGGCCATTCTCTACATCTATCTTTTCTATACCTATTTGGTTGCTCCTTTCTCTTTGCGTTGGAGAGGAGTTTTCGGTGAGGCGGATTATCCTGCGGGATATTCAATCCGAGGCATTGATATCAGCCATCATCAGGGGGTAATCAACTGGGATAAATTGCGTTGGGCCAAAATAGGTGATGAGCCTGTCTCTTTTATTTTTATGAAAGCGACCGAGGGAGAAACTCTGGTCGACCAGCAATTTGATTACAATTTTGAACAGGCCCACGAGTATGGCTTTATCCGTGGTGCATACCATTTCTTTGTTCCGGGAGTACCTGCGTATTTGCAGGCCCGTAACTTTTTGAGAAAGGCTAAATTGGTAGAGGGGGATTTACCTCCCGTTCTGGATATTGAGACAAAGGGAAAACTGACTCCTGAGGAATTGCGTAATGAGACGCTGATTTGGCTGCATCTGGTAGAAAATCATTTTGGAGTAGTTCCTATATTATATACGAACTATACCTTTAAGCAGAATTATCTGAATACCCCGGAATTCGATAAATATCCTTATTGGATTGCCCATTATTATGTCAAGAACTTGCGGTATGAAGGAGAGTGGAAATTCTGGCAGCACACTGACAAAGGAAGACTTCCTGGTATCAAGGGGGATGTGGATCTAAACTTGTTCAATGGTTCCATGTATAATTTGCGGATGTTGACGATGACAGACTCTTTGGGTTTGTCGGATTTGTAATAGTCCTTGTTTGTATAGCCTACAGATAAGGGCTATATTTTTTATAGCGTCTTTTTGTTTGGTTATAGACCGCTCCTGGTGATGTACAAGCCAAGGGAGCAGCTCTTTTTGTATATGTGATGGTTGATGATTTGAGCGAGCGTAAAACGAGCGAACAAGAGTTTTGCTTGTAGGGCGGATTTTTCCGGACCGGATTTAACGAGAGGCTGGTCTCTTATGCATTTATGTTCAGATGACAGGTTCCATCGTTCAGATGACAGGTTCCATCGTTCAGGTGACAGGTTCCATCGTTCAGATGACAGGTTCCATCGTTCAGGTGACAGGTTCCATCGTTCAGATGACAGGTTCCATCGTTCAGGTGACTGCCGACTGCCGTACTGACAGCCTGATTTGTCAAATTGTCAGCAATGGCAAATCTATGGACTTTTTGTTCTTTTCTTCAGCTGAAAAACTTTCTGGCACGGCTTTTGCATAAGAATGGATAAACGTTAAAAACAAAATATTATGCAAAAAGGTACAATCGGTATAACTACCGAAAACATATTCCCGGTAATTAAGAAATTCTTGTATAGTGACCACGAAATCTTTCTTCGTGAAATTGTAGCCAACGCTGTCGATGCCACTCAGAAACTGAAGACCTATTCTTCAAAGGGTGAATTCAAGGGAGAATTGGGCGACTTGACCGTTCAGATCCGTTTGGACAAGGAAGCTGGTACATTGACTATCAGCGATAGAGGTATCGGTATGACTGCAGAGGAGATTGATAAATATATCAATCAGATCGCTTTCTCTGGCGCTACAGATTTCTTGGAGAAATATAAGGACGATGCCAATGCGATTATCGGTCACTTCGGCTTAGGTTTCTATTCTTCTTTCATGGTATCTAAGCAGGTGGAAATCGTTACCCGCAGTTATCGTGAGGGAGCTCAGGCAGTTCGTTGGACTTGCGATGGTTCACCTTCATTTGAAATCACAGAATGCGAAAAGGCAGACCGTGGTACAGATATCGTATTGCATATCGATGACGACTGCAAGGAATTCCTGGAACAGAATAAGATTTCTGATTTGCTGAATAAATATTGCCGTTTCTTGCCTGTTCCGGTTGCTATGGGTAAGAAGACCGAATGGAAGGACGGCAAGCAGGTAGAGACTGAAGAGGATAACGTGATCAATGATACCAATCCGTTGTGGACCAAGACGCCGTCTACTTTGAAGGATGAGGACTACAAGAAGTTCTACCGTGATTTGTATCCAATGAGCGATGAACCATTGTTCTGGATTCATCTGAATGTGGACTATCCGTTTAATTTGACAGGTGTATTGTACTTCCCTAAAATTAAGAACAATATCGATATCCACCGTAATAAGATTCAGCTCTATTGCAATCAGGTATTCGTGACCGATCAGGTCGACAATATCGTACCAGAGTTCTTGACTCTTCTTCATGGTGTAATCGACTCACCGGATATTCCTTTGAATGTGAGCCGTAGCTATTTGCAGAGCGATGCTAACGTGAAGAAAATCTCTACCTACATCACCAAGAAGGTATCCGACCGTTTGGCTTCCATCTTCAAGAACGACCGTAAGGAATTCGAGGAGAAGTGGGACGACTTGAAACTCTTCATTCACTATGGTATGCTTTCTCAGCCTGATTTCTACGACAAGGCCAATAAGTTCGCTTTGTTGAAGGATGAGGAAGGTAAGTACTTCACTTATGAGGAATATAAGGATCTGATCAAGGCTAACCAGACCGATAAGGATGGTAACTTAATCTATCTCTATGCTACCGACCGTGATGCACAATATACTTATATCGAAGCCGCTAAGGCTAAGGGATACAGCGTCTTGATGATGGATGGACAGCTGGATAGCCCGTTGGTCGGTATGTTGGAACAGAAGTTCGAGAAGTCTCACTTCAGCCGCGTGGATGGTGATACCATTGACCGTTTGATTCAGAAGGCCGATGCTCCTAAGACAGTATTGAGCGAAGCTGAGAAGACTAGCCTTTCTGAAGTCTTCACTGCAAAGATGCCAAAGCTTGACAAGGCTGAGTTCCATGTTGAGGCTGAAAGCATGGGTGAGGATGCCGCTCCAATCCTGATTACTCAGAGCGAGTACATGCGTCGTATGAAGGAAATGAGCCAGTTCCAGCAGGGAATGTCATTCTATGGCGAAATGCCGGATATGTATAGCGTAGTGCTCAATGCAGACCATCGTTTGGTGAAGGGCGTCCTGGAAGATGCGCAGAAGCAGACTGCAGAGCAGTTGAAGCCGATTGAATCGGAACTTGCTGGTCTCAATGCTCGTCGTCAGGCCATCGAGATGACTCAGAAAGATAAGAAACAGGAGGAAATCACTCAGGAGGACCGCGATTTGTTGAAGCAGTGCAATGATGACATTGAGGCACAGGAAAACAAACGCAAGGAAGTTTATGCAGAATATGCAAAGCAGAATGCAATTGTTCCTCAGTTGATTGACTTGGCTTTGTTGCAGAACGGCCTTTTGAAGGGCGAGGCTTTAAGTCGCTTTGTCAAGAGAAGTGTCGATTTGATTAAATAAAGGTTTATACTTAAACAAAAGTGAGATCCCCGCAAGAGTTGCGCTTGCGGGGATCTTTTTAGTCTTATACCATGGAGAGGTGGAAATCTCTGATTTTATTCTGTGAATAATTAGTGTCAGTAAAAAGCCGCTTATGGTGGGGTAGATGTCTCTGCGATGTTATCTCGTTGGAGAATAGGTAATGATTGGTTTCTGCGGTTTTCTCGGCTCAAAGGAATAGTTCCGTGGATAAATTTATCAAGATAACTTATATTGACGAAATTGGCAAGATCTGGCCTGTGAGAAAGCTGATGATGGCCGCATGGGGGCTCTGCCGGATGGAACTCATTGGAAATTCCGTCGCATGGGTAGATTTCTTGTCTCCGATAACGGGGGAACCTGAGGGGGTCGCTATAAATAGCGTCAGCAAACCGCACGGTCGACTTCCACGCGGAGCGGGAAGGAAGGGGCTGCCGCATGAAAACGCTGATGATGGGAATTTATCCGCCGTGTTTCGCGGCATGACATAACATTGCCGAACAGTGGATGTATATGTCCTTGGTCTCTTCGAGGACTTTTTCATCGTTTCTAGCCAGCTGACGCGATGTATCGCGTCCCTACAGGTGCGAGAACGTTCGCCTATAGCAGGGATAGGTGTGGTGTTTTCAATGACAGTTCAGTTGGTTGGACGTAGTGAGCGGGTTTTCCCGCTCAGCAACGAACCGGTATTGCCAATCTCAGCAACGGTCATAGGTTTATTATAGCGTCGACCTTTGTCGTAGTGAGCGGGTTCTCCCGCTCAGCAACGAACCGGCATTGCAAATATCGGCAACGATCATAGGCTTGTCATAGCATCGACATTTGCCGTAGTGAGCGGGTTCTCCCGCTCAGCGAACGATGAGGATGGCTTTTTTAATGACGGTCTGGCGTTGAGCGGAGGTATTCAGTGGAAATCTCTACCGGATGCTAAACTTTTCTCTTCTAATTAAAGGTCGCATTACTAATTCATTGGCTTTCTCTGGTATCATTTAAACAGGAAGCAGCATGTGGCATCTGTACGGCTAATGAGAATGTTGTCAGATAGCTGGGGAAAACCGAAGGGGCCATATTCCCTACAACCATAAATGTTGGAATATCAGAACATCAAACTGGACACCCTAGTAACCGATATATTAAGGTATTTTGGTACGCACAAAAAAGGTTGCCCCGGAAGGAGCAACCTTTGTGTTCAAAATGCCTGAAGTTATTTATTTCTGACTGGCAGCATTGGCAGCCTCAATCATGTCCTTACTTGGAAGAATGAAGACTTCGACACGGCGGTTCTGTTCCTGACCTGCCACTGTTTCATTGGAGGCCACAGGATTTTCTTCGCCATAACCGTTCACTGAAATGATACGGGAAGCAGGGTAGCCGCTCTTGATAATCTGAGCCTGTACCGCAGAAGCACGTTTCAGAGAAAGATCCTTGTTCTTGGATTTGCTCTGCTCTGCAGAACTGTTTCTCCAGCCCTGATTGTCCGTATAACCGTTGATAATGATATCATAAGTGGTATCCTCGTTCTTCAGGTTGAGGATGAATTTGTCAATGTCTTGACTTGCGGTGTAACTCAGATTAGAGTTACCTGTAACGAAAAGCAATCCAGAGGCAAATGTAGCCTTGACATATTGGGTGCCTTGGGCGTCAGTAATAATCTCAGCTTCTGCATTGGCTGCTTCAGCTGCTTTTTTAGCCTTGTCCATCTTGTTGCCAATAAGTACACCTGCACCAGCACCTACAGCAGTACCGATAGCGGCACCGATTGCAGCACCTTTACCACCGCCGGCCAACTGTCCGATCAACGCACCGAGGGCACCACCGCCGCCGCCACCGATCAAACCACCTTTGGCTGTGTTGGACATACTGCAGCCAGAGAACAACATTGCTGCGCTAAGAGCAACTGCTGAAAATTTTAATCCTTTCATAAAATAGTGTTTGCTTTAATCTATAATAATTAATAATGTTGGTCGATTATGGTGCGAAGGTACAAATAAATTTGTAATTTTGCATCCGCAATAATTAAATAACTTATGGCTAAGGAACTCAAAAATCTCACGAAAAGAAGTGAGGATTATTCAAAGTGGTATAACGAGTTGGTCGTGAAAGCCGATTTGGCAGAACAGGCCGACGTTCGTGGCTGTATGGTCATTAAACCTTATGGTTATGCCATTTGGGAGCGTATTCAGCAGTCTTTGGACGAACGTTTCAAGGAAACAGGTGTTGATAACGTATATTTCCCATTACTTATACCAAAATCTTTCCTTTCAAAGGAAGCTGAACATGTGGAAGGCTTCGCAAAGGAATGTGCTGTTGTTACTCACTATCGTTTGAAAGCAAACGAGAATGGTGACGGCGTGGTTGTTGACCCTGCAGCAAAGTTGGAGGAAGAACTGATTATCCGTCCTACTTCAGAAACTACCATCTGGAATACTTATCGTAAATGGATTCACTCTTGGCGCGACCTGCCTTTGTGCTGCAACCAGTGGTGTAACGTGATGCGTTGGGAAATGCGTACTCGCTTGTTCCTCCGTACCAGTGAATTCCTCTGGCAGGAAGGTCATACTGCTCATGCTACCCGTGAAGAGGCTGAAGCAAGAGCTAAGCAGATGTTGGAAGTCTATGCTGATTTCGCTCGCGATATCTTGGCTATCCCAGTGATGCGTGGTGTGAAGAGTGCTACCGAACGTTTTGCCGGTGCTTTGGACACTTATACCATCGAGGCTTTGATGCAGGACGGTAAGGCGCTTCAGAGTGGTACCAGCCACTTCTTGGGTCAGAACTTCGGTAAGGCTTTCAATGTACAGTTTGTTGACAAGAACAACAAGATGGACTATGCTTGGGCTACTAGCTGGGGTGTAAGTACTCGTCTGATGGGTGCGTTGATCATGACTCACTCTGATGATAACGGTTTGGTATTGCCACCACACTTGGCTCCAATCCAGGTAGTCATCGTTCCAATCTATAAGGGCGACGAAGAACTCGAAGCCTTGAACGAGAAACTCGGTGCTTTGGCACAGCGTCTCCGCAAGATGGGCATCCGCGTGAAGTACGACAACGCCGACAACAAGCGTCCAGGCTTCAAGTTTGCTGATTACGAATTGAAGGGTGTACCTGTACGTCTCGTTATGGGTGCTCGCGATATGGCTAACGGCACAGTTGAATTGATGCGTCGTGATACTTTGGAGAAGGAAACCGTATCTTTCGAAGGTATCGAAGAATACGTTCAGAACTTGCTCGAAGAAATCCAGAATAACATCTATAATAAGGCTAAGACTTATTTGGATTCTCACATCTATCCATGTGATAACTACGACGAATTCAAGCAGCGTATCCAGGACGGTGGTTTCTTCCTCTGCCCATGGGACGGTACAGAAGAGACAGAAGCACAGATCAAGGCAGATACACAGGCAACTATCCGTTGCGTACCTTACGACTTCCCACAGGACAACCTCGGTGTCGATATGGTCAGCGGTAAGCCGGCTGTATGCCGTGTATTGGTGGCACGTAGCTATTAATCTATTACCCCCAAAATATAAAGGAGTCGGGACAGATGTCTCGGCTCCTTTTTTCTTTTATGCGTTTTTTTCGGTTTTATCTGTCGTGCAGTGGAGAGCGCTTTGTTCATGGCTTTTACCGTACGGAACAGTATTTTGCAGGAGAAACCGTATTTTCCTGAGAAAATGTTCTGGTTTCGGAACCCCAGGAATTTACTTTAACCCTTCTATCCAGCGGGCGATGTCCTCCAGTACTTCCGGAGAAAAAGTTTCCTCGATGGTGCCATATTCGTTCACCAGTCCCGTGGTACAGTGTTGAAACAGATGGTTCAGATTAGGATAGGACTTGAGTAGGTGACTGGTGTTTGCTGGAAGGTGTCGTCTCAATGCAGCGAGATTGATATCCGCATCTACCTGTGTATCTTTTTCTCCATTCACTGCCATGACCGGACATGTCGTTTCTGAAATGACCTTGGTCGGATCATAGCTGACGAAATATTTCATCCAGTGACTGCAGGAAGTCAAGACGCCTTGAAGATTCTGTAAGGCAACTTCGGGAAGATTCGCTCCGGCATCCTTGCAATATTGGTTGACCGTCTCTAGGGCGTTTTCGACAGATTGGCCCTGACTTATATGGCTCAATACCTTTGTTAAAACCTTGACGTAGTCTTCACTGAAGGATCTTGTCGCGGGATTGGAAGAAAGGAGAACTTCGTTTTGTCTCACTAAAATCTCACTGCCTCTGACGGCAGTACCGGCCAGACTGATGATGAAATCGACCTCTTTCGGACTGGTGGCTGCCGACATGAAAGCAATCAATCCTCCTTCGCTATGTCCTATGATTCCTATCTTTCCGAATTTTCCTGTGGATTTCAGATATCTGATGCCCGCCAAGGCATCGGTCATCAAGGTGTATGAAGTGGCGTGATTCGTATCGCCAGTAGACTTTCCATAACCCCTGTCATCGTATCTCAAGGAGGCAATGCCATTTTGGGCAAGATAGTCTGCGATGACGGCGAAAGGTTTATGTCCCATAATTTCCTCATCGCGGTTCTGCGGTCCACTTCCTGTTACGAAAAGTACGACAGGGGTCTCTTTTGACGGTGTGTAGGTCGTAGGATAGGAAATTGTGCCGGAAAGAACGGCATGGTCCTTTGGATTTTCAAAAGTAACTTCCTCGGTCGCATAAGCCAACGGCATTTTCGGTGTCTGTTTCCTTTCTCGGAAAAAATCACCGGGTTTGAGCTGCAGGTCAATTCGTAGTCCGGATTGACAGAAAGAACCTTTTAACAGGCCCTCTTTCATCTTGCCGGTAAAAGAGGCTCCGATTGCAGGTACTCGAATCGCCAATGAGTCCGTACTTAAAAAGTCAATTGTCGCTGGTATCCCTTTTGCGCCTTGGTCAGGACTGTCCAACAGACATTTGTGATGACCGTTTTCCTGAGATAAATGCAAGACCAAAGGGAGGGACTGGGGGCCGAAAGTGATTTTTCCATTCCAAGTTCCGAGTATGGATTGGGCATTGGCGCAGATGGTGGGGGATAAAAGGAGTAGGTTAAATAGGATTTTTTTCATGTGAATCTTACGATGTCATTAATAGATGTTGCAAAGGTAAAAAATCACACGAATGTAGGAATCCGGTGATTGGATAATTTTAGACGAAAGTTTCCCCATCTCCTTTTCATTATAAGATTTCTCTTTTTTCTTAATCCGCTTTCGTCATCTACAAGAAATCTCTCCTTACTTTCTCTAATCGGAAAATAAGTCGTAATTTCGCGTAGAAAATAAAATAATACAAAAATAGGATGATATCTGTAGAAAACTTATCCGTGGAATTCAGTGCACGTCCGTTGTTTACGGGGGTGTCGTTTGTCGTCAATAAGAAAGACCGTGTCGCCTTGGTGGGTAAGAACGGTGCTGGTAAGAGTACGTTGTTGAAAATCTTATCAGGCATCCAGCAGCCTACAGGCGGTCAGGTGGCCTTGCAGAAAGGAGTGACTATTGGTTATCTGCCTCAGGTGATGATTCTTTCCGATGAACACACGGTGATTGAGGAAACTGAAAAGGCTTTCGAACATATCAATGAACTTCAGGAGCTCGTGGAGCGTCTGAACAATGAACTGGCTTCACGCACGGACTATGAGAGTGCGGAGTATATGGAGCTGGTGGAACGATTTACACACGAGAGTGAACGTTTCAATATGATGGGCGGTATGAATTACCGTGCCGAGATGGAGCGTACTTTGCAAGGCTTGGGCTTTGAACAGAAAGACTTTAACCGTCCTACCAAGGAATTCTCCGGAGGTTGGCGCATGCGTATCGAGTTGGCGAAACTGTTGTTGCGCCGTCCAGATATCCTGTTGCTCGACGAACCTACCAACCACTTGGATATCGAGAGTATCCGATGGCTGGAGAATTTCTTATCCCGTTCATCTGGAGCAGTAATCCTGGTGAGTCACGACCGTGCGTTTATCAATAATGTGACGAATCGTACGCTGGAAATCTCATGTGGTCAGATTGTGGACTATAAGGTAAAATATGACGAATATGTGAAACTTCGAGCGGAACGCCGTGAACAGCAGTTGCGTGCTTATGAGAATCAGCAGAAGGAAATTGCTGAGATGAAGGACTTCATTGAGCGTTTCCGCTATAAGCCCACGAAGGCCGTACAGGTGCAGAGCCGTATCAAGCAGTTGGAGAAGATTGTGCCGATAGAGGTCGACGAAGTGGATAATTCTTCCTTACACTTGAAGTTCCCACCTTGTTCCCGTTCGGGCGATTATCCAGTGATCTGTGAGGACCTTCGTAAGGATTACGGCGAACATTGTGTGTTCCACGATGTCAACCTGACCATCGAGAGAGGAGAGAAGGTGGCTTTCGTCGGTAAGAACGGTGAGGGTAAGTCTACCTTGGTGAAATGTATCATGGGGGAGATTCCTTATACCGGTAAACTGAAATTGGGTCATAATGTGGAAGTAGGGTATTATGCCCAGAACCAGGCTCAGCTGTTGGATGGAGAAATCACCGTGTTTGATACTATCGACCGTGTGGCTAAAGGCGATATCCGTCTGAAGATTCGTGATATCCTCGGTGCTTTCATGTTTGGTGGCGAGGCTTCCGACAAGAAGGTGAAAGTGCTTTCTGGTGGAGAACGCAGTCGTTTGGCGATGATCAAACTCTTGCTCGAACCGGTGAACTTCCTGATTCTCGATGAACCGACCAACCACTTGGATATGCAGACGAAGGATGTGCTGAAGGAGGCCATCAAGGCCTTTGATGGTACTGTCGTGCTGGTCAGCCATGACCGTGAATTCCTCGATGGTTTGGTCAGCAAGGTCTACGAGTTCGGTGGCGGTATTGTCCGTGAACATATCGGTGGCATCTATGATTTCTTACGGAAGAAAGATATCGATTCCTTGGATGAACTGCATAAGACCAGTCCTTCAGTGGCCAATACTGCCGTAGCGGTGGAGAAGGCGCCAAGTGAAGGCAAACTCAATTATGCCCAGCAGAAGGAACATGCCAAGATTGTCAGAAAAGCTGAAAAGCTGGTGGCTGAGAAGGAACAGGCTGTGATGGACTGGGAGGAAAAGAAGGCGGAGATCGAAGAAAAACTGGCGACCCCTGAAGGCGCCCAGGATATGAGTCTCTTCGCTCAGCATGGTGAAGTCACCAAACAGCTGGAACAGGCTGAGGAGGAATGGACGGAAGCTATGGAAGAGTTGGACCGCCTCGTGAATGAAAATTAAGTAACGATTGTCCAAATACAATCCATACAATCCATTATAAAGAACGATATGTTGTTTCTTCCTGAAAACTTACCCGCGGTCGATGTCTTGAAGCAGGAGGCTGTGGAGGTCAGCGAATATGAGATTCCTGCAGGGAATATCGCTGCTGATGCTTGTGGTGACGAGGTGTTGCGTATCTTGTTTCTGAACATTATGCCTCAGAAACTGGTGACAGAACTGGACATCGCAAGGGCGTTGTCGCACAGTTCAAAATCCGTGCAGCTGTTGCCCATGAAAATTGCTGGGCAGACCTACAAGACGACTCCAGCGGAGCATATGGACCGCTTTTATAAGGACTTCGAGTGTTTTGAATCGGGGGCTTATGATGGCTTGATTATTACCGGAGCTCCGATTGAGCATCTACCTTTCGAGGAAGTGCGCTATTGGAAACAGCTTTGCCACATCATGGAATGGGCAAAGACGCACGTCAAGTCTACCTTGTATATCTGTTGGGGAGCCCAGGCCGGTTTATACTATCATTATGGTATTCCGAAATACCAATTGGAGGCTAAACTCTTTGGCATCTATCCCCAGCAAGTACTGGTGGAGAAGTTGCCGTTGTTGGAGGGGCTTTATCCAGCCTTTCCGATGCCGAACAGCCGGCATACAGAAGTCCGTCGGGCTGATTTCCCTACAGATGGAAGTCCACAGATTGTGGCAGAGGGGGAGACCTCGGGAGTGGCCATGGCTATGGATCATGCCGGAAGAGAGATCTTTGTGACCGGACATCTGGAATACGAACCTTACACCTTGCATCATGAATATGTGCGGGACGTGAACAAAGGGTTGCCCATTGCCTTGCCGAAATATTATTATGTGAATGATGATCCGGAGCAGGGAGTTGACTTCTCCTGGAAAACGGCTGCACAAATATTTTATACGAATTGGTTAGAGCATTACTGCTCATAAAATTATACCACTTTTATTATTCAGGAAGTGTGGGCTTTCTTTTGTGATGTAGGCCTACAACTTCCTTTATTACAACCTTATTTAAAATAATACAATCATGGAAATTGGAGAAAAGCTGCCTGAAGTATTGGGCAAAAACGAAAAGGGTGAGGATGTGCTGTTGAGTGCATTCGCAGGTAAGAAATTTGTATTGTATTTCTACCCTAAAGATAGTACTCCAGGCTGTACTGCTGAGGCTTGCAGCTTGCGTGATAATTATGAAGCTTTGAAAGGCCTGGGTTACGAAGTCCTGGGCGTGAGCATCGATAGTGCTGCTTCCCATCAGCGATTCATTGAGAAGCAACAGTTGCCTTTCCATCTTATCGCAGATACTGACAAGACCTTAGTGGAAGCTATGGGCGTTTGGGGTGAAAAGAAAATGTGTGGTCGCACCTATATGGGTACGTTGCGTACCACTTTCCTGGTGGATGAAAATGGCTGTGTTGCCCGCATTTTCAATCCGAAGGAAATCAAGACGAAAACACATGCTGAGCAGTTGCTGAATGAATTAAAGTAAGTAACTCACTTTTCAAGGGCATTCGTTCTAGGAGAGGCCGGGCAGGTCCGTGGACGGATTGATCAAATAGGGTCCGTTCAAGTACCGGGCAATACTCCTGTTCTCAGTAACGTTGCTCTTATAACGGACAGCAGTCAGATTTATGGGCAGAATCCACTTATGGGTTCTGCCTTTTTAGTTCGCCAATTTCTGTTTGCAACGGGGATACCTTATCGATTGAACTGAAAACGGAAAATATGAACAGATGAAGATTCGCGATAAGGTTAAAATCTTTAAATAGGAATTTGGATTTATAAGCATGACGTATTAACTTTACATTAGAAGGTGATAAGAAGAGCCTCGCGCTCTTTTTACCGCCTTTTTTTGTGTTTTTAGGTCCAAATCTACTTAAGACTTAGATAAAAATAGTCAAGACTTAGATTTTTCTAGGTCTTGACTATTTTTATCTGGCAGTAATCTGGATTTCTCTAGTTGAAATGTAGAAGGTCAAACTTTAATTTATCATAAAACTGCTGCTGTTCATAAATTCGGCTATTGGACATCGGGGGTGGGGGCATCAGTCTTCTTTTTGCTCGCATGGGTCAGACACATCGGTGGAAGAATCCCTGGTAGAAGAAAACTCCAGGAGAGCGGTTCTTTTTGTGAAAAATCGACAGTAGGTCGGTTCTGCGAGGAATCCGTAGAATTAATTGGTATAAAAGGTTGGGATTACGATTATTTTGTTAATTTTGTATCATTAAAAACCTATTTAGATGCCAAAAATATCAGAACGTGCTATAGAAATGCCTGCTTCGCCTATTCGTAAGCTTGCGCCATTGGCCAATGCTGCGAAAGAGCGTGGTGTTCACGTTTATCATCTGAACATCGGTCAGCCGGATCTTCCAACTCCACAGGAGGGATTGGATGTGTTGCGACACATTGACCGCAAGGTGCTGGAATACAGTCCTAGTCAAGGGTTCAAAGGATATCGTGAGAAACTGACTCATTATTACGAGAAATACAATATTCATCTCTCCGCAGATGATATCATCATCACTTCCGGCGGTTCGGAAGCGGTATTGTTTGCTTTCATGTCCTGTCTGAATCCAGGAGATGAGATTATTGTACCAGAACCCGCCTATGCGAACTACATGGCTTTCGCTATTTCTGCCGGTGCGAAAATCCGCACGATAGCGACTACGATTGAGGAAGGTTTCTCTCTGCCAAAGGTAGAGAAGTTCGAGGAACTGATCAACGAGCGGACAAGAGCCATCTTGATCTGCAATCCGAATAATCCTACGGGTTATCTTTATACCCGTAGGGAAATGAACCAGATTCGTGACCTGGTGAAGAAGTACGACCTCTATCTCTTCTCTGATGAGGTCTATCGTGAGTTTATCTATACCGGCTCACCGTATATCTCCGCCTGCCACCTAGAGGGTATCGAGAACAATGTTGTACTGATTGACTCTGTGTCGAAACGTTACAGCGAATGCGGTATCCGTATCGGTGCGTTGATTACGAAGAATGAGGAGGTGAGGACGGCGGTGATGAAATTCTGCCAGGCTCGTTTAAGTCCTCCTTTGATTGGACAACTCGTGGCTGAGGCTTCATTGGATGCAACGGAGGAGTATAGTCGGGAAATCTACGATGAGTACGTGGAGCGCAGAAAGTGCTTGATTGACGGACTAAACCGGATACCGGGCTGTTATTCACCTATACCGATGGGGGCCTTCTATACCGTTGCCAAACTCCCCGTGGATGATGCAGAGAAATTCTGTGCGTGGTGTCTGAATGAGTTCGAGTATGAAGGAGCTACGGTCATGATGGCTCCGGCAGCCGGATTCTATACTACGCCCGGGGCGGGGCGCGATCAGGTTCGAATCGCCTATGTGTTGAAAAAAGAAGATCTGGTACGTGCGCTTGAAGTGCTTGCCAAGGCTTTGGAAGCCTATCCAGGTCGGACAGAATAGTTTGTAAATAATTTATACTGAAGCTGTTTTTCGGATTTTGCAACAAAAAAACAAAAGAAGAGAAGCGGCTTCTGTGTTGTAGATATCAGATGGCAAAACGTTCATTGTCGTTGTTCCTGGCACGTCGCTTTTATCAGAGTGCCAACGTTGATCAGAAAAGAAGAGCGAGTAAGCTCGCCATTCATATCGCCACAGCCGGGGTCGCTCTCGGACTGGCGGTGATGATTGTTTCTATATGTGTGGTGAAAGGTTTTCAAAATGAGATCAGCAATAAGCTTACAGGTTTCAGTTCACACCTCACCATCTTGAACGATAGTGCCTTCTATTCGCCAGAGAGTTATCCGATTGTACTGGATAGTGCTTTTGTCTCTAAAATCCAAGGAGTTTCAGAGGTGAAACATGTGCAAAGGGTTTCTATGAAAATCGGAATCCTGAAAACAGAGGATAGTTATCAGTCGATTTCCTTGAAAGGTATTGCTGAGGATTACGATACTTCCTTTATTGCCGCGCATATGGTGGAAGGAATTCTGCCGCATTTTACGGATCAGAAGTCGACCAATCAGATTGTCATTTCACAGATGCAAGCGGATGATTTGGGACTGAAAATAGGAGAGAGAGTCTATGCCTATTTTTTTGAGAATACCATCAAAATGCGTAAATTTGAGATTGCGGGTATTTATCAGACTAATCTGCCACAGTTCGACGAACATTTTGTTCTGACGGACTTGTATACGGTCAACCGATTGAACAAATGGGAAAAAGACCAGAGTTCCTGTCTGGAAATCCATCTTCGGGACTTTGATGATTTAGATCAGGCTCAAATCAAGGTGGGACGTATGATCAATGGTACACAGGACCGTTACGGTTCTACCTATGATACCCAATCAATAGAGGAGAATCCGGAGACCGGTGCGGCTCTTTCCTGGTTGGAAGTATTGAATATGAATGTGTTGGTCATACTGGGCTTGATGACCGGTGTAGCCGGCTTTACCATGATCAGTGGCTTGCTGATTCTGATTCTGGAACGTACGCGAACAATCGGTGTACTGAAAGCCATGGGGGCGACAAATCCACGTATCCGTCTGACTTTCATTACTTATGCGGCGATGATTGTCATCAGAGGTTTGGTGTATGGTAATCTGTTCGGTTTGGGACTGGTGCTTCTCCAAAAATATTTTGGTTTGGTGCGACTAGATCCGGTTTCTTATTATGTTTCCGAGGCTCCGGTTCTGATTGACGTGACTTGGATATTGGTGCTGAATGTGGTCACCTTGGTGATTACCGTTCTTGCATTGGTGGTTCCTAGTTATGTGATTTCAAGAATAGAGCCAGCAAAGACAATTCAGTTTGATTAATTTTATAAAAGGTTCTGCGTTATCAAAGCTATTAAATACATAATCCGTATCCTTCTCGCCGTCGTTATCGGGATTTACCTGCTTTTGCTGGTGTTGGTCAACTTTACCCCTTCCCAAAAGTGGCTCACCGATCAGGTAGAGGCGTCTTTGAAAGATCATCTCCACACAGAGATTTCGATAGACCGTGTGGAGATAGGTCTTTTCAACCGGGTGACTTTACACGATGTACTGATTTATGATCAGACAGGGAAGGAGATGCTGAAGGCCGGACTGCTTTCCGCTAAAATAGAATTGGCTCCGTTGCTGAGGGGAATGGTCTCTTTACGTACGGTGTCGGCCTTGGATACCAAGTTGTCATTATACGTGGATAAAGAAGGAGAAGATCCTAATTTCCAATTTGTTATTGATGCTTTCGGTAAAAAGGACAATGAAGAGAAATCTAACCTTAACTTACGCATCAACTCTATTATTTTTCGCCGTAGTCATCTGACCTATGATCAGAATTATCGTCGGGAAACCCCTGGGAGCCTTAATGTCGCCCATTTGGGAGTGGCGGGACTGGACGCCAATATCAGTCTGAAATGCCTGACCAAGGATAGTCTCAATCTGCGTATCCGTTCCTTGAAACTCAAAGAGAAAAGTGGTCTCGATGTGCGTTCCTTGTCGATGCGAATGTCGGCTAACCGCAGACATTGTGATATCTCGCATTTCAAGATGGAACTTCCCAATTCACGACTGGCGAAAGAGAGCCTGAAGGCTGACTATGCCTTTAATGGCGTGGACGATTTCATCTCCACATTGGATGTGAACGGCGCCTTGAGCGATGCTCAGATTGCTACGGATGATCTGGCTTTCTTGGTACCTCAGCTGAAGGATATCAATCAGGTGGTACACCTGACTACTGATTTTAATGTCCGTCCCAACCAGGTTACTTTTTCCAATCTCAATTTGAAAGAAGAACGTAATCAGCTGCGTTTGAATGCTGCTGTATCCTTAAATCGTACGGATGGAGAGATTACTACGGTAGATGCTCAGGTGAAGCGTCTGTTTGTGGACCAGAACGCGGTTGTCAAAATTGCGAAAAGCGCTATAGGCAAGTCGGCACCTAAAATGGTGGCGAATATCGGTAATGTCTATTTTGACGGGCTGGTGAACTACCGAAAAGGGGAATGGAGTGCGTTGGTGGGAAACTTCACCTCGGCTGCCGGGCAGACTTCGGCTCAGCTCCAATGGCTGGATAAGCAGGTCAAGGGACAGGCCGCTCTGGAAATCCACAGCGTCAACGCGTTGATGGGTAGACACGATCTGCCGGAAAAGGTGAAGATGCATCTTGTGGGACATGTCGATTTAAGTCAAAGTGGCCGGCCGATGGTGGATGGCCAGGTGGAGGTGGATGAATTCGTTTATCGGAATAGCACTTATCGGGACATCGCATTGACTGGAGAACTCAAAAACGGTCATCTAACGGCGCAGTTGGAGTCCCCGAATCCTTTGGCTGATGTGTCGTTGAATTTCCATTCCGACTTGCATGGGCATTTGTTGAAGAATTTGCAGCTCAACGCTGATATTCGTGATTTCCATCCCCAGCAGTTGAACTTGACGAATTTCTTTGGAGATTATTCTATATCTTCTGCTGTCAGCGCTAATCTGGCGAAGATAGACTTGAAGTCTCCTGAGGGGGCCGTACACATAAAGGACTTTAAACTACAAGGGGAATCACCTTATCATCTGAGTAAACTGAATCTGTCGGCCCGGAAATCTCCCAATGGGACTTTGGTGAAAATGAACAGCGATTTCGGTGTCGTGAAGATGGACGGTCCGTTGTCCTTAGATAAGTTGACGGCGGCTCTGAACAATCTGGCAGGAAGTCGGTTGCCAGGGTGGGGTGAGCTGCAGCCTCAGAAGAAACCCTGTCAATGGAAATTCAATGTCAGGTTGGATAAGAGTGATTTCTTCCAGCAGGTGCTTCATCTGCCCCTTCATTTCACCAATGGCATTGAAGCCGAAGGCTTTTTGAGTTCTGGAGGAAATCGGGTGTTCTTGTCAGCAGTAGCCAATGACTTGTCCATTAATTCCACTCAGATTACGGATCTCCGCGTCTTACTTCGTGACGCAAACAGTGAACTGTTGTCACGTCTGCAACTCAATAAAGTCATTGGTAAGGAGAAAATCCATTTTGAACTGGAGAATGCGACCCAGGCGGGACGTCTCCAGACCGATTTCAGTTGGCGTGATTTCAAGAAAGGGGCTTATGCCGGTGTATTCAAAACAGAAACCAGTTTTGGAGCAGACCGCACCGTTTCCACTCTGATCAAGCCGACGCAGGTCACTATTCGTGATTCCGTATGGCGTATTCTTCCCGGAGAAGTGAGATTGTTCGGAGACAATGTGGATATCAACCGTTTTGAGGTGCAGCACAACGACCAAGGGATCAAACTATATGGTAAGTTGTCCAAACGGCCAGAAGACGAGTTGGCTGTGGAACTCAACAAAATAGATTTGGAATATATACTGAGTATGGTGAACCTCGGTAGCTTCGCTTTTGGAGGTATGGCGTCTGGACAGATTGTTTTGGCGAATACCTTGGACAGCCTGCAGGTGAATGCCAAACTTTCCGTTCCTGATTTCCGTTTCAACAATGGTTTTATGGGCTATGCGGATATCCGCGGCGACTGGAATATTGGAGACAAACGTCTGAATCTGTTGGGGGATATCCGGGAAAAAGGATGGGGATTCACCAAAGTGACGGGTTATGTGGATTTAGCCAAAAAGGGATTGGATCTACGGATCGACAGTAAAAATACCAATGTCTATTGTCTGAATCGTTACATAGGGGATATCTTCAAGGATCTTACGGGAAGAACCACTGGATATTGTAGGGTATTTGGCCCCTTTGGCGGTATCGATTTTGAGGGGGATGAGACGGCTTCACTTTCTGCTGAGATTGCAGCGACAGGTGGACGTTACGATGTTTTCGGAGGTAAGGTCGTCATGACCCCAGGTCGCTTCGGTTTTGAGAATATGAATATCTCTGACAATATAGAAGGGCATGGCAAACTCAATGGAGAGCTTTTGCATCGTCATCTCAAGAATATTCGTTACAATATGGACGTGGATGCGGACCATCTGCTGGTTTACGACAAAGACCAATCCGTGGATATGCCTTTTTATGCGACGACCTATGGTACGGGAAAGATTCGTCTGAAAGGAAAACCCGGAACCCTGGAGGCGGATATTAATATGCGTCCGGAACGGAAAACCATGTTCGTCTATACGGTTGATACTCCTGAAGGACTGGGAGACGTGCAGCTCTTGAAATTCGCCGATGCTGCCGATACGCTGAAGGTCAAGAAAACCGTGTCTGCCGATGAGGAGGAAACTGTTGAGAATTCTTCTTCAATAGATATCCGTTTGAACTTCCTGGTGGATATGAATCCTGAAGCGACCTTGAAGGTCATCATGGACAGAAGGACGGGGGATCATCTGATTGTCCATGGCTATGGACCGCTTCGAGCTTCCTTCTATAATAAAGGAGACTTCCAGATGTTTGGCAAACTGAATGTGGACCGGGGTACCTATAAAATGAGTATTCAAGATGTGATCCGTAAGGATTTCGAATTCACCCGGGGAAGCTTTATCAATTTTTCAGGTAATCCTTTTGAGGGAGATCTGGGGTTGCGCGCCATTTATACGGTCAACTCCGCCTCACTTTCGGATTTGAATATCGGTAATAATCTGAGCGATAACTCTGTCCGCGTGAACTGTGTACTGAATTTTAGCGGAAAGGTAAAATCTCCGCAAGTCAGCTTTGATCTGGAATTGCCTACGGTCAGTGAGGACGTGCAGCAAATGGTGCGAAATCTGATCAGTTCGGAAGAGGATATGAATATGCAGATCCTGTATCTGCTGGGAGTTGGACGCTTCTATACTTATAATTATTCGACGACTGCCAATGCCGAGACCCAATCGCAGTCAGCGGTGGCCATGAAGTCTTTCCTTTCGAACACGCTGAGTAGTCAGTTGAACAATATCATCTCCAATGCTGTCGGCTCTTCCAATTGGTCGTTTGGCGCGAACCTGAGTACAGGAGAAGTGGGATGGAGTGATATGGAAGTGGAAGGTATCCTGAGTGGACGCTTGTTGAACAACCGTTTGCTGATCAATGGTAATTTCGGTTATCGTGATCGTCCGACTTATTCCTCAACGGCCAACTTTGTGGGGGACTTTGACGTCCGATATCTTTTGACACCTGGTGGTGGCGTGAGTCTGAAGGCGTATAGTGAGACCAACGACCGTTATTTCTCCAAGTCTTCTTTGTCTACCCAAGGCATCGGCTTATTGTTGAAACGAGATTTCACCAATTTAAAAGACCTGTTCACTCCTCGTAAGAAAAAGAGTGCGCAGCGACCGAAAGACGAGGAAAAGTCAGAAAGAAACGTTGAAAAATAATCCATAAGAATATCCGGAAAATCTTTAAACAGGTTTTTCGGATATTTTTTCCAAAGTTTCCCAGTCGTGAAGTTCCGGTTTCGGGGATGGTAAGTACATTTCTTGGTGGAGACAAAACATGTTTTTTTTGAAAATATAACATTGTGGGCTCTGATTATTCACGAAACTCAAATAATGAGCTAAGGGATTTGTTTTCTAATGGTAAAGTTTATTATTTTATACTTTTACATTTGAATATTAACTTTCTGCTAAGTTCACGGTAAGGCGCAAAAGTGCTTCGTCCCGGTCAAGTCCTTCCAGAACCCATTTATCTCCTCTAAATGTGCTTAAAAACATAGTATAAGAACTACAAGAAAAGGTTTTAATTCTATATATTCGCGAATGTTTAACAACCTAATCTAACATTGAATCATGAAGAAGTACAATTTTGGCGCGGGTCCTTCAATTCTCCCGCAAGAAGTGATGAAAGCAACAGCTGAGGCTTGTGTTGATTTTCAAGGTATGGGTTTGTCCCTGATGGAAATCAGTCATCGTACAAAGGAATTTCAGGCAGTGATGGACGAAGCTCAGGCTTTGTTTAAAGAATTGTTGAATATTCCTGAGGGCTATTCAGTCTTGTTTGTAGGTGGTGGTGCAAGTTTGGAATTCTGCATGGTTCCTTATAACCTGTTTGAAAAGAAAGCTGCTTATCTGAATACCGGCGTGTGGGCAAAGAAGGCTTTGAAAGAAGCGAAGTTGTTTGGCGAAGTGGTGGAAGTCGCTTCTTCAGCAGATGCCAACTACACCTTTATTCCTAAGGATTACGAAATCCCTGCAGACGCAGATTATTTCCATATTACTACCAACAATACGATTTATGGTACTGAATTACGTAAGGATTTAGATTCTCCTGTACCTTTGGTAGCTGATATGTCTTCCGATATCTTCTCTCGTCCAGTTGACGTCAGCAAGTATGGTCTTATCTATGGTGGTGCTCAGAAGAATCTGTCCATGGCAGGTGTAACCTTTGTTATTGTCAAGAACGAATTACTGGGCAAGGTGAGCCGTCAGATTCCAACTATGCTGGATTATCGTACTCACGTAGAAAAGGGTTCTATGTTCAATACTCCTCCTGTAGTCCCTGTATACTGTGCAATGCAGAATTTGCGTTGGATCAAGGCTCAGGGTGGTGTCCAGGAAATGGAACGCCGTGCTCATGCCCGTGCAGAGTTGCTCTATGCTGAAATCGACCGTAACAAATTGTTCCGTGGTACTGCAGCTAAGGAAGACCGTTCATTGATGAATATCTGCTTCGTGATGGCTGATGAGTATAAGGATTTGGAAGCAGACTTCCTCAAGTTCGCAGCAGACAAGGGTATGGTAGGTATCAAGGGCCACCGTTCTGTTGGTGGTTTCCGTGCATCCTGCTACAATGCGATGCCCATTGAAGGTGTTCAGGCACTCGTTGACTGCATGAAGGAATACGAAGCTTTACATTAATCTCAATCACTTTTAATTAAAAGATAAAAAGGGTTAGGAGTTGCGGGCTAACTCGTGATTCTTAATCCTTTTTGATTTTGCCTTAACTTAAAACCTATACCATGAAAATTTTAGTTGCCACAGAGAAACCTTTTGCTGCCGTTGCAGTCAATGGAATCCGAGAAATTGTTGAAGCTGCAGGTTATGAATTGCTGCTTTTGGAGAAATATACAGAAAAGCAGCAACTGCTCGATGCTGTAAAGGAAGCTAATGCGTTGATTATTCGTTCCGACAAAGTCGATGCTGAGGTCCTGGCAGCAGCACCTAATCTAAAGATCGTTGTCCGTGCCGGTGCTGGTTACGACAACGTTGATTTGGCCGCAGCTACTGCACATGGGGTGGTTGTGATGAACACGCCTGGACAGAATTCCAATGCGGTTGCCGAACTGGTTGTCGGTATGTTGATCTATGCCATCCGTAACCAGTATGATGGCACTTCGGGAACTGAACTGAAGGGAAAGAGACTGGGCTTGATGGCTTATGGAGCTATTGCTCAGAACTTGGCTCGTATTGCAAAGGGATTGGGTATGGAAGTATCTGCCTTTTCTCCAACCGGTCACCCTCAGAAGATTGTGGATGCTGGATTGAAAGCCTACGATACCGTAGAGGAACTGTTCGCTAATAATGATATTGTCAGCTTGCACATTCCTTCAACTCCTGAGACGAAGAAGAGCATCGGTTATGATTTGATTTCCAAGCTGGGTAAGAAGGCTATTTTGGTCAACTCCGCCCGTAAGGATATCATTGATGAGGAAGGCTTGTTGCGTGCCATGGTGGAACGTGAGGACTTGCGTTATCTGACCGACCTGAAGATGGATGCACACGATGAAGCTGTAGAGAAATTGGGTAAACGTTATTTCGCTACTCCAAAGAAGATGGGTGCCCAGACTTCTGAAGCCAATATTAATGCTGGTCTGGCTGCAGCTAACCAGATTATCGGTTTCTTGAAAGAAGGCATCACTACCTACCAGGTGAATAAATAAGAGAATAGGAATGATTGCTCATGGAGTGGACTTAATTTCGTGAGCAATCTTTTATTAATAAAAGTATACCTATAATTATGCCAAGAGTAAAACCTTTTCGTGGTATCCGTCCTCCAGTACAATTTGTGGAAGAAGTGCAAAGCCGTCCTTACGATGTGCTGAGTTCTGAGGAAGCTCGCGTGGAAGCTGGAGACAATGAAAAATCCTTATATCATATTATCAAGCCGGAAATCAATTTCTCTGAGGAAATCAGTGATCATGATCCGCGACTTTATGATTCCGCTGCTGAGCAGTTTGCTAAATTCCAGCAGAAGGGATGGCTCGTGAAAGATGAACAGGAAAACTATTATCTTTATGCGCAGACCATGAATGGAAAAACGCAGTACGGGTTTGTCCTTTGTGCTTACGTTCAGGATTATATGGATGGCATCATCAAGAAGCATGAACTGACCCGCCGGGATAAGGAACTGGACCGTATGAAGCATGTGAGTGCTACCAACGCGAATGTGGGCCCGGTTTTCCTGGCTTATCGTGAAAGTGAACCATTAGCTCAGATTATAGCTAAATATGCGAGCCTTACGCCGGAATACGATTTCATCGCTCCTATTGATGGTTTCAGACATCAGTTCTGGGTGATTGCTGATTTGAAAGACCAGGAGATCATCACCAAGGAATTCGGGGCTATGGACGCCTTATATATTGCGGATGGTCACCATCGTTCGGCCGCTGCCGCCTTGGTCGGTGCAGAACGGGCAAAACAGAATCCGAATAATACGGGTGAGGAAGAATATAACTTCTATATGGCTGTCTGTTTCCCGGCTGACCAGTTGACCATTTTGGATTACAACCGTGTGGTTAAAGATCTGAACGGGATGACACCGGAACAGTTCCTTGAGGCGTTGCACAAGAACTTTGAGGTGGTGGACAAGGGTACTGAAGAGTACAAGGCACAGGAACTCCACGAGTTTTCTTTGTATCTCGAAGGTCATTGGTACAGTTTGAAGGCGAAACCGGGGACTTATGATCCTAGTGATCCGATTGGCGTCCTGGATGTGGACATCTCCTCACGTCTGATCCTTGATGAGTTGTTGGGTATTCAGGATTTGCGCAGTGACAAACGCATTGACTTCGTCGGCGGTCTGAGAGGTATGGCAGAACTTAAGAAACGTGTGGATAGTGGCGAGATGAAGATGGCTTTGGCACTTTATCCTGTCACCATGGAACAGATTATGAATATCGCGGACAGCGGTAAGATTATGCCACCAAAGGCTACCTGGTTCGAACCTAAATTAAGAAGTGGGTTGGTAATCCATAGCTTAGAATAAGTTTTGAATAATCCTTATTCGATATTAAAAGAAAAGCTGCTGTAACAATGGATACAGCAGCTTTTCTTTTAATATGTGTATGTGTAGTATTTGTAGTGTCACTCCATTTATTCCGGATGATTTTCGTCCTTGTTGGCATCCTTTTTCTTTTCGACGTTGTGCAGTAAGGACTTGATGGAATCCAGGGGTTTGTTGTTGATGATATTCTTGGGGTTAAACTGAGGTTTGATGGGTTCCAACGTCTTTTCCCACATACTGACTAGTTCTGTAGTCATGTCAGAGAAGTAGGGGATAAGTCCCTTTTTAGGAACTCTGGCTTGTGGATTGATGACCACTTTGAAAGATTTGTTGATGATCTCGACTTCCAACGTCTTGCCCATGACCATAGGGTCTCCATCACAATGAACCGCTCCCTCGTTCGGCCGGATAATACGGATTTTCTTGGCTTGGAAGGCTTTTACGTGGCTGTTGTTGGGTAAGGTCTTATTGAATAGCTGCATCAGAATTTGCGGAGATTCGATAAGCGTGTTGAAAGGCTCCAGGATAATGACATCCATGAGTCCGTCGTTCATCAAAGCGTTAGGGGCAATGTAGGCGTTGTTTCCATATTGCGAAGCGTTTGCGCAGGCAATGAGAAACGCCTTATGGATTTCCTGTCCATTTTCGTCTTCAATGATATAGGTTTCAGGCTTATATTTGATGCCCTCTTTCAGCGTCTTATTGGCATAGGACATAAAACCGCGTTTTCCGCCTTCTGCAAATTTCAGGCTGATGAAAGCGTCGAATCCTAATCCACAGGTACAGAAGAAAGGATGTCCGTTGATTTTACCGTAATCCAAGTCGTTGATGGTGTCTTGGTTGATAATTTCAATAGCTTTCTTGACGTTGAGGGGGATATGGAGATGGCGGGCCAGTCCATTACCTGAACCGCAAGGGATAATAGCCAGTGCCGAATGGGTGTGGACAATGCTGCGTGCGACTTCATTCACGGTGCCGTCGCCACCTACTGCAGCTACAATGTCGTAGCCGTTGGCTACAGCAGCTTGGGTAAGCTCTGCGGCATGGCCGGCATACTCTGTATATTTTATTTGGAAGTCAAATAATGTCTTGTCGATATATTTCTCTATACTGGATTTTACAGATTCCTTACTTTTTGTACCAGATATAGGATTTATAATGAATAAAATGTTCTTCTTCATATCTCTGTGTTGATGAGGCAAAGTTACGCAAAATAATTTTTTTTTCATTTGTGATGGTCTAAAATATTATAAATCAAAAAAAATCCTTGTGGAAAGGATGAAAATATGATAAAAAATGAGTATCTTTGCCAAAATTTTGAATAGATGTAGCCTCTAATTGTATGATTGATAGAGGTTTCCAATGACAAGGATTAATTATGGGTATTTTACAAGACAGATTAGCAAAGTACACTTTGCCGCAGGAATATCAAGCAAAAGGTGTATATCCCTATTTCCGTGAGATAGAATGCAAACAAGGCACAGAGGTTGAGATGGGCGGACACAAGGTGTTGATGTTCGGCTCAAACGCGTATACCGGTTTACCTGGTGACGAACGTGTGATTGAAGCGGGTGTAAAGGCTTTGCGTAAATACGGTTCTGGCTGTGCTGGTAGCCGTTTCTTGAATGGTACTTTGGATTTACATGTCCAGTTGGAGAAAGAGTTGGCTGAATTCGTCGGTAAAGACGAGGCTTTGTGCTTCTCAACGGGTTTTACAGTGAATTCAGGTGTGATAGCTTGTTTGACGGGTCGCCAGGACTATATCATTTGTGATGACCGTGATCACGCAAGTATTATTGACGGACGTCGTCTGTCTCTTTCAACGAATTTGAAGTACAAGCATAATGATATGGAGGATTTGGAGCGTCAACTCCAGAAATGTGCTCCTGAAGCGGTGAAGCTTATCGTTGTTGACGGTGTATTTTCAATGGAAGGTGATTTGTGTAATCTTCCGGAGATTGTCCGTTTAAAGCATAAGTACAATGCTACGATTATGGTGGATGAGGCACACGGTATTGGTGTCTTTGGTAGACAGGGTCGTGGTGTCTGTGACCATTTCGGTCTGACAGATGAAGTAGACTTGATTATGGGTACCTTCTCTAAGTCATTGGCTTCAATCGGTGGTTTCATTGCTGCGGACAAGACCATTATCAATTGGTTGCGTCACAATGCACGTACCTATATCTTCTCGGCTTCAAATACTCCGGCGGCTACTGCTTCTGCTATGGAGGCTTTGCATATCATCCAAAATGAGCCTGAACGTATTGCAGCCTTGTGGGAAGTAACTCGTTATGCGCTGAAGTCTTTCCGTGAGGCTGGTTTTGAAATTGGTGAAACTGAATCACCGATTATTCCTCTGTATGTCCGTGATCCGGAAAAGACGTTTATTGCAACGGCACGTGCTTTCGATGAAGGGGTATTTATCAATCCTGTGATTCCGCCAGCATGTGCTCCACAAGATACCTTGGTCAGAGTGGCTTTGATGGCTACGCATACCAAAGAGCAGGTTGACCGTGCGGTAGCGGCTTTGAAGAAGGTGTTTGTTGAACTTGGGATTATTAAATAAAAGATTCCTGGTAAAAGGATCTTGAGAGCTAAAACAGCGTGGATGAGACATTGGTCTGATTCACGCTGTTTTTTTATGGTTTTGATGTTAGCTATTTTCGTTGTTTGGCTTACTATTTTATTTAGGGACTATTGCCAAGGTCAGGATACGATAGGAGGCGCTCTAATCGGAAGGATTGGCAGTTCATGGATACGTATCCGGATAGCCCCACGGGGCCAGATGAAACCATTCCCGCATGGATTCGTGGCCGGATGGACTCATGCCCGGATGGACTTGTGTCCGGATGGGTAGGGACGCGATACATCGCGTCAGCCAACCGGATGGATTTATGTCCGGATGGATTTATGTCCGGATGGATTTATGTCCGGATGGACTTCTGACCGGATGGATTCGTGTCCGGATGGACTTGTGACCGGATGGGTAGGGACGCGATACATCGCGTCAGCCAACCGGATGGACTTATGACCGGATGGAATCCTGCCCGGATAGACTCGTAATCGTATGGAGTCCTGTCTGGATGGGTCGGAACGCATTACATCGCGTCCCCATTTGTTCATTTGTGTGCCCAATTCGCATGGACTGCAGATTTGACTGGGTCGCAGTCAAGGCAGGAATCAGAAGGAGGTATAAAAATCCCCGAAAGGAACTTATACGTTTCTTTCGGGGATGTAAATATTCTAATTTCTTATTATTTAGCGTAGCTTACAGAACGGGTTTCACGGATCACTGTAATCTTCACCTGACCAGGATAAGTCATTTCGTCCTGAATCTGTTTTGCGATATCATTACTCAAACTTTCGATTTCCTTATCGTCAACCTTGTCTGCTCCGACAATTACACGAAGTTCACGACCTGCTTGAATTGCGTAGGTCTTGATGACACCAGGATGGCTCATCGCAATGTTTTCAAGGTCGTTCAAACGCTTGATGTAAGCTTCTACAATCTCACGACGTGCACCTGGACGTGCACCACTGATTGCATCACAAACCTGAACAATAGGAGCCAGCAATGTGGTCATTTCAATCTCATCGTGGTGAGCTCCGATGGCGTTGCAGATTTCAGGCTTTTCTTTGTATTTCTCAGCCAGTTTAGCGCCATATAATGCGTGTGGCAATTCACTCTCTTCATCAGGAACCTTACCAATATCGTGAAGCAGACCTGCACGTTTAGCTTTCTTAGGATTCAGTCCAAGTTCAGCAGCCATTACAGAACAGAGGTTTGCTGTTTCACGAGCATGTTGCAGCAGGTTCTGGCCGTAGGATGAACGATATTTCATCTTGCCGACGATACGGATCAGTTCAGGATGCAGACCATGGATACCCAAGTCGATGGCGGTACGTTTACCGGTTTCGATGATTTCTTCTTCAACCTGCTTCTTGACCTTAGCCACCACTTCTTCAATACGAGCTGGATGGATACGACCATCTGCAATCAGCTGATGAAGTGCCAGGCGGCAGACTTCTCGACGTACAGGGTCGAATGCAGAGATCACGATGGCTTCAGGAGTGTCGTCAACGACAATCTCTACACCTGTTGCGGCTTCCAATGCACGGATGTTACGGCCTTCTCGACCGATGATACGACCTTTGACCTCGTCGTTGTCAATATGGAATACGGTAACACTGTTTTCAATAGCTGTTTCTGTGGCAACACGCTGAATACTCTGGATGACGATACGCTTAGCCTCTTTGGTTGCCGTCATCTTTGCGTCGTCCATGATTTCGTTGATATAGCTCTGTGCGTCACTCTTAGCTTCGTCTTTCAAGGAATCTACCAGTCTCTGTTTAGCCTCGTCTGCTGAAAGACCGCTGAGTTCTTCCAACTTTTCGCGTTCCTGCAGCTGCATACGTTCCAAGTCTTCCTCTTTCTTTGTCAGAAGTTGAGCCTGGTTATTCAGACGGCTCTGAGTGCTGTCCAATTCAGACTTACGTCTGCCCAACTCATCCTGACGCTGGTTCAAACTGATTTCACGCTGCTTCAGTTTGTTCTCAGCCTGTTGTATTTTCTGGTTACGTTGATTTACTTCTTTCTCAAGTTCGGCCTTCTTGTTCAGGAATTTTTCCTTAACTTCCAATAATTTCTTTTCTTTGATCACATCGGCCTCTTTAGTGGCCTCGTCCAAAGCGCGTTTGTAATTGTTCTTCAGGATATATCTGAAAAAACCATAGCCGATGGCTCCGCCTAAGAGTAGGCTGACAATTACGGCAATAATAGCAATTGGTCCTGTCATTTTTTAGTGAATTAATTAATTATTTAAAATCAGTATGTCTAGAAGCCGTTCACTTCCTTTCTCATCTTTTACGATGAAGACACACCTGTGTTTTTCAAAATATAAATAAGTAGGATATATGAAGCCTAATCATGAACCTCTTGTGTCCTTTTCAAGGGACCACTCTTGAGATAGGAAGGCAAACCCGTTTATTTGTTTTTGCCTAAAGCTTGCTCAATTTCCAAAGTCAGCTGTTCTAATGCCTTGTTGTAAGGTGAAGTTTCATTGCTATTTTCCAGCTGCTGAACTTTTACGGCAAAGTCCAACAAAGCAATAGACATATATTTATCATATCCTTGGTTAGGATAAGTGGTCTGGTATCTTTGAAGTTTTTCATTGATGTCCTTGGCAGCTTTTCTGAAGACCTCCTCCTGTTCCCTTTTGACGGAAATGGGATAAATCTGGTTGCCGATCATCAACTTTATAATGAGTTTTTCGCTATCTTGGTTCATCATCGCGCCATTCTTTTATGATTAAACATTCAACAGTGCGATACATTTGTCAATCTCGCGTATGAGCTTAGACACCCTGGCCTTTGCATCGCCCAATTCCTTGTTGTTGATCTCAATCATTTTGGCCAATTTCAGAGTTGCGTAGTCATTGCGTAATTTTTCATTCTCGGCAGTAACCGTCTGAAGGGCTTGATCTTTTTCTTCAACCTGAGCATGCAGTTCAAGATTTTCAGTTTCAAGCTCTTTATATCTCAGAATCAGTTGTCTGACTCGTGTTTCAAATAAACGTAATGCGCTTTCTTCCTCCTTGGTCATAGATGTTTCTCAACGTGGTTGACAAATATAGAAATATTAGGTTGGATATCAAAAAAGGTAGGGAAGCTTTACTTTTTCTTTTCCTCTACGTCTTGATCTTGTGGTTTAGGTTCTTTCTTTGCTAACAAAATGATGTTGTATACATATTCGCTCATCCAGTTCTCGCTATAACCTAGACGATGCTGGTACTGGCGGATGGAATAGCAGGCTTTGCGGACATCGTCCTTTTTCCAGTTTTCCTTGTAAAGAATATCGTTGATCGTCTTCTGTGTGAAGGTACGAAGTGCCTTTTTCATGAATCCGGGAACGCGGAATTTCCACTTCATCAAATTGCCGATCAGCATCATCAAATCCTGAGTGAAGCCCTGGAAGAGGAACAGGTAATTTCTGATATCGTTTGCGTTGCGGCAGTTCTTTTTGATGCTTTGGTCAATCTCCTTAAAGAACTCATCAGATAAGCCGTAGATCTCGTTCAGCATCTTTTTGCAACGATTCTTTTCGCCAATTCCCAATTTGTTATTTACGGTAGGAACATGAAGCGTTTGCTTGAAGACTCTTAAGTCGGGGAGTGCCGCTAGATTGTTAATACCTAAATTTGCTGCCATAACTGCTTGGTAATAAACGCGAATGAGGGTCATGAAGTCTTCCATCCCTCCAACTCGCCATCCCTTTTCGTTAGCAGCTTCTTTTTTTCCAAATATATTTGAAAATATTCCCATTGTTTTTTGTTAATAATTTTATCAGTGCAAAGATACAATTATTTTTCAGATAATCCCTTTTTGACGTTAAAATTAGCGGATCCCTACTTTTTTGTCAAAAAGTCATTGGGAGCCGTTCGGGCATGGCGATTTATCCCAGTTTACTTTTCTCAGCCTCTCACTGAGGCTTCCTGCTTTAGAGAATACTCCAATGAATAAACCTTTGTGCTTGATAATAAGTAGAATATGTGTTTCGTAAACCTTTGAAACCTTCCTTCGTTTGCTTTTTTTAAGTAAGGAAAAACCTTATCTTATTAATAGGTGTTGTCCGCTTTTCCCCAATTCTCTTCTCGGAAGAATCTCGAACGCCCACTGTTTTGAAGTGTGTTGAAATATGTGAAAATATAAGAAATGAAACCTATTTTGTCGAACTAATGATTTATCCTTATCGTATCTTTTTGTATTTTTGCCTAAAATTACCAAGAAATGGAAACAGTACAAGTAAAAGACAAGACGTTTACTATATTTCTCTCTAAAGAGCAAATTGCAAACCGCGTAAAAGAAGTGGCTTCACAGATTAGTGCGGACTTAAAGGGTAAGAATCCCTTGTTCTTATCGGTATTGAACGGTTCGTTTATGTTTGCGGCCGATTTGATGAGAGGCGTTGATACACCTTGTGAAATTTCATTTATTAAGATGTCCTCGTATGAAGGAACCAGTTCCACCGGTAGTGTGAAGCAACTTTTGGGACTGAAGGAAAATATCGAGGGACGTGTGGTCGTGATTGTCGAAGATATCGTGGATTCAGGCTTGACCATGCAAGAGATGCTGGCCTTGTTGGAGGAGAAGCATCCAGCTGAGATTCACATCGCGACCTTATTGGTGAAACCTCAGAACTTAAAAGTAGATTTGGATATTGAATACAATTGTTTTGAAATTCCCAATGATTTTATTGTAGGTTATGGATTGGATTATGATGGTTATGGCCGCAATTTGAACCAGATTTATACGATCGTGGAATAAAAAACATACAGAAAGACTGCATACTATTTTTTAAAGTAAAAATTAATGAAGAATATCGTAATCTTTGGTGCTCCAGGTTCTGGTAAGGGAACACAGAGCGAACTTTTAATGCAGAAATATGGTTTCAAGCATATTTCTACAGGCGACGTACTCCGCGCAGAAATCAAAAACGGTACAGAGTTAGGTAAGACCGCTCAGGGATTCATTGACAATGGCCAGCTGATTCCAGACTCATTGATGATCGACATCCTGGCACGTGTATACGACAGTCTCTGTCCATGTGAAGGTTTGATTTTCGATGGTTTCCCCCGTACTATTCCACAGGCAGAAGCTTTGAAGGTCATGTTGGCAGAACGTGGCACAGATGTAGCAGCTATGTTGGAGTTGGATGTGCCTGATGAAATGTTGATGGAACGTCTGATCAACAGAGGTAAGGTTTCCGGCCGTGCAGACGACAATGAAGAAACGATTAAGAAGCGTCTTGAGGTGTACAAGAGCCAGACTGCTCCATTGATCGATTGGTACGAGAAAGAAGGTAAGCGTAACTCAGTGAAGGGTTATGGTTCTTTGGAGGAAATCAACGCCGCACTTTGTCAGGTGATTGACCAGCTCTAATCTATAGATCCTCGTCAAAGAGGAGAACTCTAAAGTATAATATTTTTTTGTGGCGTAGGTCGTTTCTTTTTACAATGAAATTACCCGCCACATTTCTCATTTCTATACTGTTTCATTCCTTTATCGGATGAACGGAATAAAACCTATACAATAATATGCCAGAAAGCAATTTTGCAGACTATGTCAAAATCTATTGCCGTTCAGGTAAGGGCGGTAGAGGTTCCATGCATTTGCATAGAGCCAAGTATCAACCCAATGGAGGACCTGATGGAGGTGATGGCGGTCGCGGTGGTAATGTTTATCTTCGCGCTAACCACAACTATTGGACGCTGTTGCATTTGCGTTTCGAACGTCATGTCTTTGCAGGCAATGGAGGAAACGGATCACAATGCTGCTCCCACGGTTATGATGGTGAGGACAAATACATCGATGTTCCGTGCGGTACTGTCGCTTACAACGCGGAGACCGGTAAATATATTTGTGATGTCGTAGAAGATGGCCAGACTGTGATGTTGTTGAAAGGCGGTCGTGGCGGTCTGGGAAACTGGCAATTCCGTTCAGCCACCAATCAGACTCCACGTTATGCCCAGCCCGGTGAACCTATGGAAGAGATGATGGTGATCCTGGAGCTGAAGTTGTTGGCCGATGTGGGTCTGGTGGGTTTCCCGAATGCCGGTAAATCTACTTTGTTGTCCTCTCTCTCTTCGGCACGTCCGAAGATTGCCAACTATCCTTTCACCACTTTGGAACCGAGTCTGGGGATTGTACCTTATCGTGATGGCCGCTCCTTTGTGATGGCCGACATTCCTGGTATCATTGAAGGTGCGAGTGAGGGACGTGGCTTAGGTTTGCGTTTCCTGCGTCATATTGAACGTAACTCACTGCTGCTATTCATGGTGCCCGGCGATACGGACAACATCAAAAAGGAATATGATATTCTTCTGAATGAACTCAAACAGTTTAATCCGGGGATGTTGGACAAACACCGCATTTTGGCAGTTACTAAATCCGATCTGCTGGATGATGAACTGATAGAAATGTTGCATGAGGAATTGCCTGATGACTTACCCGTAGTGTTCATCTCTGCAGTGACCGGAAAGGGAGTGACAGATTTGAAGGATATTCTTTGGAAAGAACTCAATAGTGAAAGTAATAAGTTGCAGAGTGTCACCGAAGGTGGTAGCATTGTGCATCGTGACTGTGAGGTGAGATCCTTGGCTTCCGATTTTGCCGATTGGGAAGATGATGAACTCGATGGCGAGGACATTGAGGATCTTGAGGAATTTGAATTCGAAGACCTGGAAGAAGAGGATTAAGACTATGTCACCAGAACTCTTGGAATATCAGCTTTCCCCGGAGGTTCGTGCTTTCAGTACCACGAGATTTGGCGGAGTCGGAGTAGGGAACTATTCTGAATTCAATATCACCCATTATTGTGGGGATGACCAGGCTCATGTGGAAGAGAACCGGAAGTTGCTTTGTCAGGAATTGTCCATTCACGACCGGCAGCTGATTCTACCTCATCAGGTACATGGAAATCAGGTGCTGGAAATCAACGATGATTTTCTCAAACTCGATGAGGTCGGGCGAAAAGCACAATTGGAGGGTGTCGATGCGTTGGTAACGTCCATTCCACAAATCTGTATTGGTGTATCTACCGCAGATTGTGTCCCTCTTCTGATTTATGATGAATGCAGAAAAGTATCTGCCGCCATTCATGCAGGATGGCGTGGTACCGTTTCTAAGATTGTCTCGACTACGATCCAGTATATGGTGGAGCGTATGGGATGTAGTGCTGAAAAGATGAAAGTGGTCATAGGCCCGTCTATTTCTCTGGCGGCTTTTGAAGTAGGGCATGAAGTCTATGAAGCCTTTCAGCAAGCCGGTTTCCCGATGGAGAGTATCAGCCGTTTTTATCCTCAAGCCCATGGTGATGCCGTGTATCAGGGACATTGCGGTAAATGGCATCTCGACTTGTGGGCTGCCAATTGTTTGTTACTTGATGACTGCGGAGTGGATTTGACTCATATTCAAATCGCCAACGTCTGTACTTATGATTCTTCTGAGGACTTTTTCTCGGCTCGCCGGTTAGGGATTCATTCAGGACGAATCTTCAACGGTATTCAGATTAAATAGTCTTCATTTCACGAGATATAAAAAACCTCCCAAGGGTGAATTCACCTTTGGGAGGTTTTTTATATACCGACGGAGTCAGGACCGTGTAGATATCAAAATTTTACGGCTCTTAAAAGATAAGACCTAAACGGAATCCAGCATTATTTTGACCTTTGATTTCATGGGTCAATGTCGTTGTCTTATTCGTAGCATAACTATAGTAACCGGCGATATGGAATCCCCATCTCTGGTCAGCACCAGGGTAGAATCGGAGGCCGATTTCCGGAGAGACATAGGCTCCGTAGCCTTTGTCGTACAAGCCTCCTGTTCCATAATATGTCGTGTTGCGGGCAAACATCACTCCTAGTTTGGCACCGGCATAAGGCTGTAGGTGTTTGTTGTTGCCCATCAGGTAGCGAGCGCTTAGACCGAAGGGGACCTGAAAGGCGGAACGTAACTGGTCGGTTGTGATGGTCTCGGTTGGGGAGAGGGAGATTGTGGACCGGTCAACGTAATCATGATTACTGTGGTAGGAGACGAAGAGACCTGTCTCCCAACGAGGTGTCCATTGGTAATGGAGTTCGATATTGGCTCCCCATCCACTGATCTTATCCGTAAAATCAGTGGAGAAAGGGGCATTCATCTGCCAGTCGACAGTGAGATGGATTTGTTTGGAATCAAATTTGTGCTGTGCGTTTACTGTTCCAGGCAGCAGTAGCCAGGTCAACGACAGAATAGATATGATGAATTTGGGTGTATTCATGGGCTTGTTTTTTTACTCTTCAGTATGTAGATAAGGAGATTGTTGAAAGGATTGGTGAATGGCTTCGGTTAAAAGCCGGGTGTTGTAAGGACCGCTGAACTGATAACCCGAAGACAGGGAGTACCAGATGACCGGCAATTTCTGCGGCTGTTCTCTGGTTGTGCGCTTGTCTTCCTGCTGAAGCGCCACCATTTCAATCATCAGGTTGTTGGTGTTGTAACTATAGCTGATGGTGTAGGGATAATACCAACCGTTCCACCAGGGACCCCAATAACCGAAGTCCCAGAAACCGTTGAAATATCCTCCGTTGATAATAAGATTGGTCTTAGCAACATAGGACAGCTGAAGTCCCAGATCCGCCTCTTGCTTTCGGCGGGCATCCGTGATTCTCTCATATCCCCGGCTTTGCATCTCTTCGTTGACTTGCTGGACCAGAAGACGGGCATTCTCGTCATTCCAGTATTCAGACTTATGTCCGTTGACTTCTAATATACTGTCGGGGAGGTAGAAAGTCTTGTAGTCATTGAAATCTTTCGTGTTGTCGTAGTCTGTGTAGACCACCAGGTCGTTGTCCAATTGGTCGTAGTCCGGATGTTTCTCGCAGGATACGATGGTAAGGGCCAGACTCAAAAAAATTAAGCTTTTTCTCATAAGGTTACTTTTGGATTAATAATTCGTCAGGGCAGGTGATTATCTGTCTTCCGCTGACGACAGAAGACTTTTCCCGCTGAGTACAAGTGTACCCGTCGGGGGCGTGACATGCGCTTTTAAAAACATTTGAGGAGATGGAATCCTTTAGGCTGGTCGACTTCGGATTCGTTTTATTGGATTTTCTCTGAATGGTTCTTCTCTGAATGGTTCTTCTCTGAATGGTTCTTCTCTGAATGGTTCTTCTCGATTTTAGTTTCTCCCTTTCCCATATTCCGAAAAAGGGAGGAATCCATCAAATAGCTTTCGGTCATCATCTGTTACTTAAATCGACAAATTTCCAATATCTTGCTTCTCGGGAGGTCTTTTTTTTAAAATTATCCCGCTTTCAGAAAACAGTCCTTTTCGAAAAGGGGGACTCCTGTCTTGATGCAAGGAGCCGTGGAACCATTGGACCGGTAACTATCCGGTAGTTTTCTTGTATGGCAATGGCGTCAAGCCGTCGGAGGTTTATATTTTTTTAGGACCTTTTTTTAATATTCTCGGGAAGAAATAAGCAAAGAGAGAGGTACACAGGATCGCTGCTGTGGCATCAGAGATGGCTTCGGCGGCATATACTCCTTTGACGTCCATGAAAACCGGGAGAATATAGGCCAAGGGAATCAGCAAGATGACTTTTCTCAGCAGAGCGATGAAAATGGAAATCTTGGCCTGTCCTAAAGCGACGAACATATTCTGACAAGCTCTCTGCAGTCCGAAAATGGTCATTCCCGCTAGAAATAGTGGCATATGCCGATGTACGACTCCGATGAGCTCCAGGTCTTCGGTGAACGCGGAAGCGACATGGGAGGGGAAGAGGATCATGGTCAAGGTCAGTAAGCCATTGAAAAGAAACATGACCGTTATGGCGATTCGGAAACAGGAAAGGACACGTTTCAGGTTGCCATGACCGAAATTGTAGCTGGCGATAGGGACGAATCCTTGAGTGAAGCCCACCAGAGGAGCTCCGGCCAGCATCATTGCACTTTGCATGATGGCCAAGGCACTGACATGGATGTCCCCAAATTGACTTAACGCCCCGTTCAGAACAAAGCCGATGAGACTTTCTGTACTGGCCATCACAAATGGGGACATGCCTAGTCCTATTATAGGCCATACAATTTTCCCACGCAAACGAAACTTTCTTCTTTGCAAAGGGAGGGTAGCCTGTGAAGAGGTCAGGAAACGGAGAATCCAGACCGCGCTACAGGCTTCGGAAATCACAGTGGCGATGGCTGCACCTTGTATACCTAGACCAAAACCGAAAATAAAGATGGGGTCAAGGATAATATTCAGTATCGCGCCAATCAGTACGGTGTACATGGCAATGGCGGGTCGTCCTTGGATGTTGATGAAGGAATTCAGACCAGTACTGATTTGTACAAAAAGCGTTCCGATGAGATAAATGGAAAGATAGTCTTTCGCGTAGACCAGGGTATGGGATGAGGCTCCGGCAAAGCGAAGTAGGGGGTCCATGAAGATATAGCAAAGTAAACCCAGTACACCACTAAAAATGAGGAGGAGTGTGAATCCGTTTCCCAGGATACCTTTCGCTTTTTCCCGGTCTCCACGCCCCAAGGCAATAGAGGCCAGTGGTGCACCGCCCGCACCGACAATTGCTGAAAATGCTGCCACCAAGATGATGATAGATGTGGTAATTCCAATGCCCGCCAAGGCATCAGTTCCGATTTCCGGTATGTGCCCGATGTAGATTCTGTCAACGATGTTGTATAAGAGATTGACCATCTGAGCAGCAATGGCCGGTAAGGCCATTTTGAAGACTAAAGAAAGCATGGGAGCCGTACCAAGTCGCTCCTCGTATTGGTGGTTATTCATTTTTAGTTAAACATTCAGGGTCGTTTGTCATTAGAAGAAATAGCCTATACCGGCAAAGAATCCAATCTCTTTAGAGCGGCTGGAATAGTCGATAGAGGCGCTGATTGGACCAATCATACTATTGTAGGTGTACTTAATAGCTCCACCGATGTGGTTCCTTTTGTTGAGTATATCTTTAATGTGATGACTGTCGAACAATACGTTGCAGATGCCCGAGAGAAAATGCTTTTTGGTCAGCTGGTATCTGAGGGCCCATCTTGTTCCCAGCATGGAGTTGTCCATGATTTCTGTAAAGTGTACGCCATAGAAGGCATATTGTCCTTGGGTGTACCTGTAGTCGTATTCTCCGCCCATATAGTTAGAAAAATAGCCGGGAATATGATTGCCAATCAGAAATCTTCCGAAAAAGGTGGGGAGAAGAGTGAATCTTTTGGAGAGTGGCACAGCTCCTCCGATATTGAAAGAAAGAGCTCCGAAACAGGACTTCTTGCTATTCATGATATCATTGCCATACAGGGTCATATTCGTGGTCAGATTGATACCTCTACTTGGGGTTTCCCGGTCATCGGTCGTGTCGTAATCAATTCGGAAATAAGCGGCGGCGTAATCTTCGTTTTCGCTGCGGTATTGTTCGTATTGGGGAGTGAACAGGTCTGAGACATTGCTGAAAATGTCATAGAAGATACCGGTCTCATATCTGAGGTTCTTGAACGAGTAATCTTTGTAATTGAGCCTGAAATGGTTTCTCAGATAATTGATATTGTAAAGTCTCTCTCCGGATTTCTTCAGTCTGAAATCCTTATAGGATAGGTTGTAGGTGAGTACCAGACTTTTCATCTTGAGATTATTGCGGCTATAGCTGAGGTTCAACCAGGGATTCTGGTTGATCTTGGTCGTGGCGGAAATCCGGTGCTGGTTTTTCTCTCCAAATCCCACTTTGGTTTGGAGTAGGGCTGAGGCGACCTCCTCTGTGTCTACGTGCATCCCGATATTGATGCTTCCTCTTCCTTTTTCTTCCACATAGATGAAGAGGTTGCTCTGATTATTCTCGTCTCTTTTAACTTTATACGAAACGGCCTTGAAAAGCCCGAGTCCTTGTAGGGTCAGGACGATGTTTTCAATATCCGCATACATCATGGCACAGCCTTCCTTGTAACCCACCTTCTTCTTGAGCCAGTCCTCATTGTATGAGGCCAGTCCCTCGATGTGTAGGCTGTTCAGGTGCAGCGAGTCGGTGGATGAAATCAAATGACGGTGTGGGCGTTCGTAGGGTGCGGTTAAGTGGAGTTTCTTTTTCAGTTTCATCAGGTCGTCCCAAACCTTACGACCGGCCGTCTCTCCCATTGTGATCATTGTATCGATGGCAGATGGTTTGAAGTCGACTGACTCAAAACCTACCAGTTCCGGATTGATGTAAAGGTCCACCTTCTTTTTGTTTCTTTCGTATTTCTCTTCTCCAGAGAGAAAGGCCAAACGGTTGGCGATGTCCAGTAACGAACTGTATTTCGGAGGCTCCAGTCCATCACAACTCAGGTCTATACCGATGACGATGTCAGCCCCCATCTCTTTGACGACATCCACCGGGAAGTTGTTGAGCACCCCTCCATCAATCATGACGAGGCTGTCCTTGCATACAGGCTCGAAGAAACCGGGGACCGACATGCTGGTGCGCATGGCCAAAGCCAAATTCCCTTTGCGCATGACGACTTCCTTACCGCTGATCAGATCGGCTGAAACGCAGGCAAAGGGTATGGGGAGTGCATCGAAAGATGCTTCGTCGTGGTAACCCAGCGTGAGGTCGGAGAATTTATTCAGAATACTTTGTCCTTTCATGATACCGGTCGGTTGCGAAATCTTCAGTTTCTGATTTTGGTTGAACGGTATCGTCAGTAAATAGATATCGTTTTGTATCTTGGATTGATAGGAACGATGGGTTCGGTCGATACGGTCACTGAAAAGATACATCCAGTCCTGGGCCCTGACAATACTGTCAAGTTCAGAAGCATCATATCCAATAGCGTAAAGCCCACCGACAATGGCTCCCATACTGGTGCCACAAATATAATCTATAGGAATGCCCGCTTCTTCTAAAACTTTTAATGCCCCGATATGGGCTACGCCTTTAGCACCACCGCCACTGAGTACCAGTCCGACTTTAGGTCTTTGAGTTTGAGCCTGGAGTGGACGAAAGGTGAAGGGTAGGAGGTTTAAAAGTAAAATGATGCCCACCGCGACAAAGTGTGGACTTAAAAGGGAGTGATATCTTTTTCTCATATGGACATGTATGCAATTGTGTCAAGAGACAAAGATAATTTATTTTTTAGGATTTTAAATCACAAAATGTAAATTAGAGAGACCGTAGTGGATAAAAAATCCTAAAATGTGGGGAACGGGAGTTTCGTTAGAGGATATGGTGCTTGAGATTCCGGCGCGGTATCGATTTTCGGTGATTTTAGCATGCCTACCGTTTTTTGGGGGGTAGTATACAGGTGTTACTTTGGGTAAGGCTGTGCGCATGGTTGCAAATGGGCAAACCACTTAGCCCGAATTCAAAGGTGTTCATTGGTTGTAGTGGGCGGGTTCTCCCGCTCAGCACCCGCGTGTATTTGTCCTGTTCATTCCGGTTCGTTGCTGAGCGGCAGAAGCCGCTCACTACATGTGCCCCGTCAATGAGATTCATTGGTGGTTGTGGGCGGGTTCTCCCGCTCAGCACCCGCTGTCATTTGTCCTGTTCATTCCGGTTCGTTGCTGAGCGGCAGAAGCCGCTCACTACAAAGAACGACAACACCTGCTCTTTTCTTCGGATGTTCATTTTGGTAGTGGCGTACTGTGAGAAATATCATGAGTTCCTCGCCCAAAATGCGTAAAAATCGACAATTTTTTGCGCGCACCATAAAGTTTGACAAATAACCTTCATCTCTTCACTTCTCTTATAACGTACTAGTTTTTAGCGTATAACGAGTGAATGCAGTGTCTTCACTTTGTCTTCACTTTATCTTCACTTTCCAAGTGAAAACACCTAACCTTCGTGAAACTAGGTGAATACAAAGTGAAGGTACTGTCTTCACCTGTAATAAGTTAATACACAGATATTTGCAAGAAAAGTGAAGAGGTGAAGACAAAAAGTGTAAACCTCATGTAGAAATTCAAGAATTGCGAATTTTTACGCAAGAATTGCAAGATTTTACGCAAAATAAATCTACTCAGCATCTGGTTCAATTTACTTACGACCTAAGTAAATTTACTTAACGACTAAGTTAATCTACAAAGCACCTAGGTTGATTTACATCACTAGTAGATTTGAACTTTCGTTTACTAAATTGTCCGATCTCAGACCTGACGAAAAACTATTTTGGTAGTAACCTAGATAAAACTGGTAGTAACCTAGATAAAACTGGTAGTAACCTAGATAAAACTGGCAGTAACCTAGATAAAACTGGCAGTAACTTAGTCCAAATTATTCGTAACTTGATCGCGAAAAATCAACGGGTGATTTTTATACCTCCAGGTAGATACAGAACGCAATATCGTTGCGGTTCAATATGGGGGAGAAGAAAAGGGGGCTAAAAGAGTAGGTAGCCGGAATAAGTATCACAGTCCTCTTTCGATAGAAAAATGACTACCTGCCAGTCCAAGTGTCAGTACGCTGATGCAGACTTCCTCTGCTTTCGCTATTTCCTGTGCGCAAGAAATCAGGGTCGCTCCTGTCGTCAGAATATCGTCAATCAGCAAGATGTGTTTATGGGCCAACTGGTGATGTGGGGATAGGGTAAAAATATGAGAGACATTGGCCTTTCTCTCCTGGGCATTCAGACGGGTCTGCGTGGGATTGGATACCGTTCGCAATACCGATTGGGTATCCAGAGGTAAATGCGTTATCTCGCAGACGCCTTTAGCCAACATCTCGCTTTGGTTGTAACCGCGTTGGCGTAGGCGTTCTTTAGCCAGAGGAATAGGAACCACGACGTCGATGTCCTTGAAAAAGTCGGTGTCCATCAAGTCACCGGCCATCAGGCGTCCGAAAATAATCCCTATTTGTGGACGGTTCCTATATTTTAAATCCATGAAGATACTCGTGTCCTCAGCATGGGGATGATAGTAGATATAAGCATTGGCCCGTACTATCGGGATTTGTCCCCAGAAAAGGCGTTCCATCTTGTTACCTTTCTCTCCATGGATATTGGTGAAGGGGAGCTGGTTAAAACAAGACAGGCAAATCTGTTCCTGCCGGGTATGCAAACGACGCCCACAAACGATGCATCGCTGTTGGGCAATGATCATTGAGGCGTCGTTAATCCAAGTCCACAAGGTAGAAAGGAAAGAACCCATATGATTTGTGGAGTTAGTCTTTTAAGCTGTTGCGAGAGTGGCAGCGCTTAAATATGGTTGTTTTCGTCAGGGAAAATCACTTTAGGCTGATGGGTGAGAGCTTCTTCGGAAGTCATTGTAGCATAAGCCATGATAATGACCTCATCGCCAACTTGGAATTTTCTAGCGGCAGCGCCATTGAGGCAGATACAGCCAGTTCCGCGTGGGCCGCGGATAATATAAGTCTCGATACGTTCACCATTACTATTGTTCACTACGTGTACCTGCTCGTTGGGTAACATCCCTGCAGCATCCATCAAATCTTCATCGATGGTAATACTTCCCATGTAATGAAGGTTCGCTTCTGTGACATGGGCACAATGAATTTTTCCTTTTAATAAGTGGAGAAACATATTTAGCCTTTATATTTAATATTATCGATCAAACGAATAGGTGTGTTACCGCAATATACGGTGATGCAGCCTACGATATAGTCGGTCTCTTCCCATGAAGATACGGGTTGAAGGGTAATGCCGTTTACAATCTGGTAGTATTCAACTTCCAGACCATCGTGAGCATTGATGGTGTTCACCACGTAATCGTGAGTTTCTTCAACACTGTGGTTCTTGGAGAAGTCAACGCTGCTGAATAAAGTCTTAGAGATGTTTACCGCTAAATTTTTTTCATCTGCGCTCAAAAGCGTGTTGCGGCTGCTTAATGCCAATCCACTCTCTTCACGCACGATAGGGCAAGGGCGGAGTTCCAATGGCAGGTTCAAGTCCTTGACCATGGCCCGGATCACAGCAATCTGCTGAAAATCCTTCTCACCAAAGTAGGCACGTGTCGGTTGGGTGAAATAGAAAAGTTTGCTTACAATCTGGCAAACGCCATTGAAATGACCTGGGCGGCGTGCACCTTCCATAACGGTATCGATGGGAGGGTAGCTGAAAGCGCGAGTATCCGGTTCTGGGTAGATTTCATCAACTGTAGGAGCAAAAACAAGGGTTGCACCCAAGCTTTCGAGCAATTTGCAGTCGGCGTCAAGAGTGCGGGGATAGTTCTTGAGGTCGTTCTTATCATTGAATTGTGTCGGATTCACAAAGACACTGACCACTGTCACGTTATTTTCTTCAACACTTCGTTTTACAAGTGAGGCATGTCCTGCATGGAGTGCTCCCATGGTAGGTACAAGACCAATGGTTTTGTTCTCGGCTCTGTAGTTATCAAGGGCCTTTTCTAGTTCCTTTACTGTAGAAATGACAATCATTTTCAATTCCTTTTAAGTATCAGCGTGCAAAATAACAGAATATTTGTCACATAAAGCGTAGTTGGAGGTCAGAAAAATGCTTTTTTTAACATATGAAAGTGATTCGTACCCTTATAAAGGAGATGAGTATCGATTTTTTTCGTAACTTTGCAAATGAAAAACGAAGCTGCCTAGATTTAATTATCCATGATTCTTAAAAAGGTGCTTGACGCAAGGAAAAGCATGGAAATCTCAGATGCTTAATGAAAACGAAACAGCTTCACGGCAAATAAATTCAGCAAACTAATAAAGAATGAAGGCTAAGAAAATATTATTTATCACACAAGAAATCACACCTTATGTTCCGGAAAGTGTCATGTCGGCTGCAGGCCGTATGTTGCCACAGGCGATTCAGGACAGCTCTCACGAAATCCGTACGTTCATGCCGAGATGGGGAAACATCAATGAACGCCGAAATCAGTTGCATGAGGTGATTCGTCTTTCGGGGATGAATATCATCATCGACGATACTGATCATCCTTTGATTATAAAGGTGGCTAGTATCCAGGCTGCCCGTATGCAGGTCTACTTTATCGATAATGATGATTATTTCCACAAACGTCAGATGATGGCGGATGAGGAAGGCGTGGAATATGCGGATAATGTGGAAAGAGCCGTATTCTATGCTCGTGGTGTTTTGGAGACCGTAAAAAAATTACGCTGGGCACCGGATGTGATTCATTGTCAAGGCTGGATGTCTGCGATAGCTCCACTTTATATCAAGACCGCTTATCGTGAGGAACCTCCATTTGCTAACGCGAAAGTGGTGTTCTCCGGTTATAATGAAATGCCGAAGATTCCAGCTGACTGCCGTTTCGCGGAGTGCCTGTCTTTCCGTGAGGCTACTGCAGACTTGCTGGAGGGAAAGAATATAGATTTGTCACAACCTGATGCTTTGGGCCGTTTGGCTGTCGCTTTCTCTGACGGTTATATCCAAGGAGAAGAGGGTGCTTTGCCTGGACTTACAGAATACGCACGTGCTGCAGGTGTTCCGGTGTTGGATTATCCGGGCGAGGAAGACCGAGCTCAGATTTATGGCGATTTCTATGATCGCGTGTTCGGTGGTGAGTAATAAGATTAATCAAATATAGAAAAATCTAGGAGAATCTTGCAGACCTAAAAGTCTTGGTGTGCAGGATTTTCTTTTCTTTAATCCGAAGAGACTTTTGAGCTTCTTGCGGATTTATAAATCTCTAACGATATAACGAAACCGTATTGTGAAAAGGATATTACGCTTTATAGTAGCCCCGCTAGCCATGGGCATGGCCGTCAATCTGATGTCTTGTGACGATGATACCGCTTTCATTGGTTCAGAAATTATGCCGGGAGGGGACAATGTCTCCACTTCTATGGCAGAATTTAAGGTGCATTCCCGGTCCTTCAAGGTGGATTCTGTGATGGCCAACACCAACGACTGCTTCTTAGGTAGTATTGTGGACCCTGAGACGCGTTCGAAGACCGATTGCGGCTTCTTGGCTCAGTTCCATGTGATGGATAATTATCAGTTCCCTGACCGGTCCCGTATGATTCAGAATGCGGATGGCAATCTGGCAGATTCCTGTGATATTCGAATCTCTTTCAATCGCTATTATGGTGACTCATTGTCTACGATGAAACTGCATGTCGCAGAACTGGATACCAATAAGGTGATGGAAGAGAATGCGAGTTACTATACCAATTTCGATCCCTCTGATTTCATCAATACGAATGGGCTGAAGACCTCGTTGGCTTATGCCATCAAGGATTTGACCCGTCCTGATGCAGAAACGAATGGTAGTAAGTATCTTCGTAGTGTGATTGTCCGTCTTCCGAAGGAGTATGGCTCTTATATTATCAATAAATATTACGAGAATCCTACATTCTTCAAGAATAGTTATCAGTTTATCCGCCATGTGTGTGCGGGGTTCTATTTCAACACCGTCGGAAGTGTAGGCTCTATGATTAATGTAGAGGTTTCTACTTTAAATGTTTATTTCAGATATCAGACGAAGATCGGAGGCAAAGATACAATTGTCGATGGTATGCAGCGAATGGGAGCTACGGAGGAGGTAATCCAGAGTACTCGTGTCGAGAATAAATTGGCTGAGGGGATGTTGGATGAGACCAATCCGTTCACTTATCTGAAAACGCCTACCGGTATATTTACAGAAGTAACATTGCCTGTCGGGGAGGTGGTTGCCCAGGAACATTACACTGATACCATCAATGGTGCGAAAATCAGTTTCAGAAAGCATAATGCGGTGGATGATACGAAATTCAGACTCAATCCACCTGCCGACCTGTTGATGGTTCGTAAGGCCATCGCGGACGAGTTTTTTGAAAAAAGACGTTTGCCGGAAGTGAAAGATTCTTATCTGTCGACCTATAATAGTTTGACGAATTCTTATATTTATCCGAATATCGCCCCAATGCTTACCGCGATGAAGATAGAAAGGGACAAAGGTGCTGGTATCTTACCTGGGGACAACGAAGATCAGCGCAATGCAAAATATTCGGTATGGGAGGAGCAACATCCGGATTGGAACAAGGTATTGCTGATTCCAGTGAAGGCCGATTATAATGTAGTGACCGACGTTTACGGATACACCACGAAGAAGTTGCTTCAAGTGAGAAACGAGATGGGACTCAATAGTGTTAAACTGGAGGGTGGTACTTCTGATAATCTGAAGATGACGGTGATTTATAGCCGTTTTGAAAAATAATCAATTTTGTAGAGAATCTATAGAAAGTGGGAGTACGGAAAGGTATTTCCACTTTTTCTTTAGCGAGAACGCAAGCAGCATTGTCGTTGCGGTGATTCGGAAATGCGTATCCGTATCGCTCTGGTCCGTGGAGGATGTTCTGCTTTTGTCTTGCTGTTTTATCTCATACGTGAATTGCATTTCCCGCACATGTGGGAGCATCCTAATATAACATCTGATTTATAACAAGTATCCCGTTGGCCAATTTGCCCCGGGACTAATAATTCCAATACTTATGAAAGCAATGATATTTGCAGCCGGTATGGGTACGCGTCTAAAGCCGCTTACGGATAGCATGCCGAAGGCCCTAGTCCCTGTTCATGGGGAGCCGTTGCTGGCCCATACGATTCAGCGTCTGTGCGAAGCAGGGGTAAATGACATTGTGGTGAATGTGCACCATTTCGCTCCGATGATTGTAGACTATATCCGTCAGCATGACTTTCTTTGTCCAGTCTCGATCTCCGATGAAAGTGCAGCTTTGCTCGAAACGGGAGGTGGGTTACGGAAAGCTTCGGCTTTGTTGGGCAACGACCCGGCTCCCATCCTCATCCATAACGTTGATATCTTTAGTAATGCGGATCTTCGTAGCTTCTATGAAAATAACCGGCAGGAATCGGCGGCCTTGATGGTCAGCAGTCGGAAGAGTTCCCGTCAGTTGCTTTTTAATGACCGCAACGAACTTGTAGGCTGGACCAATCTGAACACTGGGGAGGTGAAAAGTCCTTATGAGCGTTTGGACGTGGACCAGTGCCGCCGTTATGCATTTTCCGGAATACATCTGTTCTCGCCGGCTCTCTTCCCTTTGATGGAAGACTTTCCTGAACGTTTTTCAATCATTGATTTTTATCTGAAAATCTGTGGTCAGGTCAAAATCAAGGCCGATGTCCGCGAGGGATTGAAGCTCTTGGATGTGGGAAAACAAGACACTTTGCGCGAAGCTGAAAATTTCTTGGAAGAGCTGAAGTGCTCTGCACGCGTGTAAGGTCAGCATATGAGATAAAAGGTGGAAGTACAACGGTATTTCTACCTTTTTTAATTTTTGGACAACCGATATCCATGACCGTCCAGGCCGCTTCTAAGGACCAGCAGCCCGTTTCTGCGATGATAAAATCCCAATAAGCGTTCTGTAGGCGGTTTTCCGTGTAAAAATCCATACTCAAATCAAAATTCATTATCACTTTTTCCTTATCTTTGCAGAGATTAAATATATATTTATGGAGAATCAGAAGTCATCTTTTGCACAAACGAATGCATTTGCTATGCAATATGGGGCATTGTTAGGTCTATGGGGTATTGCCAGTCTCGCCTTTTGGGTATTATCATTCAGATATCCGTTCTTGTCGTGGTTGAGCAATGTCCTCATGATAGGTTCCCCTATATTTGCAGGATATCTCACAGCGCTCTTCCGTCGTAATGTTATGATTCCGGAACTGGGATTCAGTTTTGGCCGTGGTTTCGGTTATACCTTTATGATGGGAATCTATGCGACTTTATGGGTCGCGTTGGCGGTTTTTGTATATCTGGCTTATCTCGATAACGGTTTCTTGTTTGATTCATTTGAGAAGATGTTGACACAGCCCGATGTCGTAGCGGCGCTTCGTGAAACCGGAACCTGGGAGATGATGCTTCGTGAAGTGGGAAGTCCTGAAAAATTAGTGAATGTCTACCGTTCCATTTCTCCGGGACAATATGCGGGTATTATTATTTACCTGTCTCTACTTGTGGCGCCATTCATTTCCGTAGTGATCGGACTGGTCTGCCGTAAGTCAGGCAATGGATGGGTAATGCCAAGAGTAGATAACAAATAGCATTTAAAGGATTTAAAATTACGATAGAAATGGATGTAACTCCCCATATTTCAGTGGTGGTGCCTCTTTTTAATGAGGCTGAAAGCTTACCAGAATTGCATGCCTGGATCCAGCGTGTGATGGCAGCCAACCAGTTCAGTTATGAAATTATTTTTGTGAACGATGGCAGTACAGATACCAGTTGGAAGGTGATTGAAGAATTGTCGGCAAAGGACGAACATGTTCATGGTATCAAGTTCCGTCGTAATTATGGAAAATCTCCGGCGCTTTTCTGTGGTTTCAAAGCAGCCCAGGGAGACGTCGTCATCACGATGGATGCGGATTTGCAGGATTCGCCCGACGAGATTCCTGAACTTTATCGTATGATTACAGAGGAAGGTTATGATCTCGTCTCCGGCTATAAACAGAAGCGTTACGATCCGTTGTCAAAGACCATTCCGACCAAGCTTTTCAACGCGACCGCCCGTAAGGTGAGTGGTATCAAGAACCTTCACGACTTCAATTGCGGTTTGAAGGCTTACCGAAGAGAAGTCATCAAAAACATAGAGGTCTATGGTGAAATGCACCGTTACATTCCTTATCTGGCGAAGAATGCCGGTTTCGAGAAAATTGGGGAAAAAGTTGTGCATCATCAGGCACGAAAGTTCGGACATACCAAGTTTGGCGGTCTCAATCGTTTTGTCAACGGTTATCTCGATCTGCTTTCCTTGTGGTTCCTGAACAGTTTTGGCAAGAAGCCAATGCATGTATTCGGCTTCTTGGGTTCCTTGATGTTCTTTATCGGATTTATAGCAGTGGTGGTGGTAGGTTCCATCAAACTGGTGGCCATCTGCAAGGGAGTACCTGCACCGTTGGTGACAGATTCTCCATATTTCTATATTGCCTTGACCATGATGTTGCTGGGTACCCAACTCTTCCTGGCCGGATTTATAGGTGAACTGGTCAGCCGGAATGCTTCCAGCCGTAATGATTATCAGATAGAGAAAGAAATCTAAATCACATGCCGGGTTGGTCATGATCATTGTTTGATACCTAGATCTCCCGGCATCCATTTTTATACGCTTATGCCATCCCCTCTATCTCAGCGGTAAGCATAGGCGCTGTTTTTTATTGATATGAGGAAAATATTATACACATTATTATTGACCACGTTGGGAGCATGTACCAATATAGAATGTCCTCTGGACAATGTCGTGGTTATGACCGGTGGACTTTATAATGTTGAAGACGGCAAGTCGACGACGCTGAAGGATCATGAACTGTCCATTACCTCAGTAGATGGGAAATATGTTTTACTTAATAGGGTAAAAGATATTTCCTCTTTTGAGATTCCTTTGCGACAGGGCGTGGAGAGCGACACACTGCTTTTCTGGCTTGAAAATACCTATGGTCAGTCTGCTACCGACACCTTGTTCCTTAAGTATACCGACCATCCCCATTTTGAATCATTGGATTGTCCGGCTGCCCTTTTCCATACCTTGACAGAGGCGCGTTGCACTTCGCATCCTTTGTCGGAATTGCCGTTAACTTTGCACAAGGTTGAAATTGTACGTTCTTTGGTAAATTATGACGATGTTGAAAATCTCAAGATATATATGCGTTCTACTGCTCAGTAGTGGCGTAATGCCCATAATGGCACAGAGTGCGGTTCCCGATTCTATAGCCCCTAAAGTCCGGGGAATCCAGTATGATTCGAGGGAAGCTGCGGCTGCGGCGTTGCAGAAAAAACAGATACCTCTGTTTTCTGGTATGTCGGTCAGCGGAGACCTTTGCGGTGCGGTAATGGCTGCGGTGTCTCCTTATGGACAGTGGGAAGGTGCTTTCCGTCTGCATCTCCGTGAGCAGTTTTTCCCCTTGGTTGAAGTGGGTTGGGGCATGAGCGACCATACCAACGAGACTACGAATCTACATTATGAGACTGGGGCCCCGTTCTTTCGTATCGGTTGTGACTACAATTTTATGAAGAACCGCCTTTCTGGAAACCGAATCTTTGGTGGATTGCGTTATGCATTCACCTCGTTTAAGTACGATGTGGAAGGACCGGATATTGTTGATCCTATTTATGGTACGGGTACACCTTTCTCCTATAAGGATGTGTCATCCAATAGTCAGTGGATGGAAGTGGTGTTCGGACTGGAGGCAAAAGTATGGAAATTCCTACATCTAGGCTGGTCGTTCCGATATAAGTTCCAGTTGCATGAGAAGGAAACCTCTTTAGGTAGGACCTGGTATATTCCAGGCTATGGAAAAAGTGGAAGTACGTGTTTAGGAGGTACCTTCAATCTTGTTTTCGATATTTGATAAATCTCAGAACGGCATGAACTTTATAGAAGCCTTCTTTATCGCCTTGGCTTTGGCGATGGATTGTTTTACGGTCAGCATCTCTTGCGGTGCCATTCAGCGTCGTATGGGGCGACAGGTATGGGCCATGGCCTTTTTGTTCGGCTTGTTTCAGTCGTTGATGGCCTTTCTCGGCTGGGCGGCTGTCGATGTCTTTCAGGATAGAATTGAGGCCTACGACCATTGGGTGGCTTTTTCACTCTTGCTCTTCATCGGAGGAAAGATGATTTGGGATGGTGCGTTTCCAAAAGAGCACCAAAGTTGTAATCCTTCTTCCTATTTGGTCTTGTTCTTTCTTTCTTTTGCGACCAGTATTGACGCGTTGGCGGTGGGGTGTTCCTATGTCGGTATGGGTATGTTTCGATTCCAGGATATTATCTGGCCGGTTTCCTTGATTGGACTCGCTTCGTTCTTTCTGACGTTCGTGGGAAAATATCTAGGGGTCAGAATTGGACATCGTTTCAACTGGCCTATGGAGGAGATTGGCGGTGTCATTCTGATCGTTATCGGCTGCAAGGTGTTGATCCAGCATTTGATGGCAGCGTAAGGAAAGAAACTTTCCTTTTCTCAAGGGAAAGAGAAAACTCTGTGGTGGTCGTGTAAGGAGGAAGAGGAGCTGTATGTACAGAGCGTTCATAGGCTCAGTGAACTTCCACTTCCCTAAGCGGTATATCCTTTTGTTTATTGAATTAGTAATCATTTTTATTTAGATATTATGGAAATTAAGAATCAGGTTCCTTCTCGTCCAAGAAAGAAGATAACGGCTTGGCAATGGGCTTTCCTTGCTTTGCTGGTGGGGTGCACAGTCTGGATATTGTCTACAGATCACAAACAGGCGAAGCCACAAGAAAGTAGGGGAAAGATATTTGGAACTTATTATACGATGAAGTATGAATATACAGAACCTTTGGATTCGCTGATTCTGGTCGAGCTGCTGAAAGTCGACCATTCTCTGTCCATGTTTAACCAGAATAGTACGATAGCTAGGGTGAACCGCAATGAAACCGACTTGTCCGATTCCTTGCTGTCGGAAGTATTTACGCTGGCGCAGGAAGTTTCTGTGCAGACATCAGGCGCTTTTGATGTGACGGTCGCTCCGTTGGTGAATGCCTGGGGTTTCGGTTTTCAAAATGCGGACAGTGTTTCTTCTTCCAAGATTGACAGTATCATGCAGTTTGTGGGGTATGAAAAAGTCTGTTTATCGAACGGGCATTTTGTCAAGCAGGATGAAAGGATAATGATGGACTTCAGTGCTATTGCCAAAGGATATGGGGTGGACCGCGTCGCTAGATTATTCGACTCGTTGGACATCACTGATTATATGGTGGAAATAGGGGGTGAAGTGGTTGTCAAAGGAAAAAATCCTAAGGGTAAGGCCTGGACCATCGAAATCACCCGTCCGACGGAAAACGAAGTTGTCAGTGACCAGAATAAAATTTTGTTGAGTGTCAGTGATATTGCGATGGCCACCAGTGGTAACTATCGACGTTTCTATATAAAGGACGGAAAACGTTATGCCCATACCATCGACAGTCATAGCGGGTATCCCGTAGAACATTCCTTATTGTCCGCTACTGTTTTGGCTGACGATTGTGCCACCGCTGATGCTTTTGCCACTTCCTTCATGGTGATGGGTACAGAGGCCACAAAAGCCTTTTTGGCTGCTCATGCTGAAATGCCGGTTTATCTGATCTACTCCGGTGAACAGGGTGGATTGCAGATCTGGTGTTCTCCGGCCATGGAGAAATATATTCAACTCTAGTCCTTGCCAGATGAAGGGGGAAAATTCTTTTGATAAGCTTTTGTCATTGCCATTATTCCAGGGAGTCGGAAAGACGGATTTCTTGGAGATTGCCGAGCGTGTCAAATTAAATTTTCAGAAGTTGGGCGCGGGGAAAGTCTTAGTAGAACAGGACGAACTCTGTACCGGATTATATTTTGTGCTGAAGGGGGAGGTTGAGGTCAGAAAGGTCAGTGATCAGAAAGATGCTGAACTGGTGGAGTGGATGAATATGCCTTTGGTACTGCAGCCAGAAACGATGTTCGGGCTAAATACGCGTTATACCAGAACTTTTAAGGCTGCGACTCCCTTGGAGTTACTGCGGATTGAGAAAGGATTGGTGCGTGACATCCTCTTTAATTATTCCACCTTCCGGATTAACTACATGAACTTGGTCTGTTATCGGGTGCAGATGGCTAACCGTATGCTATGGAGAAATATTCCAAACGATCTTGAAGGCCGTTTTATCCAGTACCTGGTCGCTCATTGCCTTCGTCCTGCGGGAAAGAAGGAACTTCGGATTGGGATGGTTGCCTTGGCTGAGCGTCTGTTGTCCACCCGCCTGAATATTTCCAAAATGTTAAATGAACTGGAAAGGAATGGGCTGGTTCAGTTGAACCGGGGAAGAATCCTAATTCCATGTATGGAGAAGCTGCTGATGTGATGAACAAAGGATGAGGCTGATGGAGTCTTAGACGGAACGATGGGGAATCCTCGACGGTCGGTTGAGGGGCTTTCACCTGATTTTATAGATTATTTGCTCAGTTGTTCGTTGAGTGGTAATAAAGGCGGTATTGAGGTTCGCATCAATACCGCCTTTATTAGCTTTTCCCAGGAGAACGGGGCATCCTTGTGTTGTTTGTGCATCCGTTGTCGTCAACTTTATTCCGCAAGAAGTACGGACCGGTTGGTAGCTGTTGAGGTTTCCTTATGCCATCAGTGGCAATATATCCAAAGGATGGTCCACCAGAAAATCGGGATGCAGCTGCTCCAGGTCTGCCCGGTCTCTGAATCCCCAAGTCACGCAGACACATCGCATCTGAGCATTCTGTGCTGTAGCCCAGTCCACTTCGGAATCCCCCACATAAATAGCTTCGTCTTTCTGACTACCTAATTCCTGGAGAGCGGCCATGACCGCATCAGGATTGGGTTTACGGCGTACAGTGGCGCTTTCACCTACGGCAGAAGAGATATAATCTGAGAAAAAACGATGGTTGAGTTCCTGGACGGCGGGGTGCAGTTTGTTGGAGACAATCGCCATTTTCACTCCTTTTTCTTTTAAGGCCTTCAATAAGGGAAGGATATCCTCATAGGGTTGAGTCAGGTCAAGACAATGTTCCATATAGTGTGAGCGGAACGAGAGAAATGCCTGTTGAAATTCGTTTTCCGCAGTTCCCGTGGGTACAGCGTGGCGCATCAGGTTCTCGATGCCGTTGCCTAGGAAACTCCGGATTTCTTGAAAGTCTCGTTGGGGAAATCCGTTTGACTGTAATGCAAAATTCACACTATTGGCAAGGTCGGCGAGTGTATCTAACAATGTTCCGTCGAGGTCGAAAATGACGGTATTTATCTTTCTCATAACTAATCCTCTTTTGTTTTAAACTGCGAATTTAATCATTATGCTTATTTTATGCCGAAAGTGGAGGAGAAAAAGTGGAGCGGTTACTTCGCAATTTTCAAATACTATTTTTTTTGCTTTAAAATGTAGTTGATATGATTTTTATCTATAACTTTGTAAAGTTGAAGGGGAAGATTCTGTTCCCCGATAAAGGATAAATTTAATTTAAAGATATAATCATATGGAAAATTTAGAATTGGTCAAGCAGTGTGAGCAGGCAGCTCAGGCATGGATGACTTCTCCTCTTTATGACAAGGAGACTCAGGAAGCTGTAAAGCGTATGGTCGAAAATGAAGACAAGACAGAGTTGATCGACTCTTTCTATCGTTCATTGGAATTCGGTACTGGCGGTCTCCGTGGCATCATGGGCCCAGGTACAAACCGTATGAACATTTATACAGTGGGTGCTGCTACTCAGGGTTTGTCCAACTATTTGAAGAAGAACTTCAAGGATATGGAACAGATATCTGTCGTTATCGGTCATGACTGCCGTAACAACAGCCGTCTTTTCTCTGAAACTTGTGCAAACATCTTCTCTGCTAACGGCATCAAGGTATATCTCTTCGACGATATGCGTCCAACTCCAGAAATGTCATTTGCTATCCGTCATCTGGGTTGCCAGAGTGGTATCATTTTGACAGCTAGCCACAATCCAAAGGAATATAACGGTTACAAGGCTTACTGGGATGATGGTGCTCAGGTTTTGGCTCCACACGATAAGGGAATTATCGATGAAGTGAACAAGGTGAGTGTTGCTGACATCAAATTTGAAGGTAATCCAGCTTTGATTGAAATCATTGGTAAGGAAATCGATGAAATCTATTTGAAGAAGGTGCACACTTTGAGCATTGATCCAGAATGTATCAAGCGTCAGAAGGATTTGAAGATTGTCTACACTCCAATCCATGGTACTGGTATGATGTTGATTCCTGATTCATTGAAACTCTGGGGCTTCGAGAATGTTCATTGTGTTCCAGAACAGATGATCAAGGACGGTAACTTCCCTACAGTAGTTAGCCCTAACCCTGAGAACGCTGAGGCTTTGACTTTGGCTTTGAAGTTGGCTAAGGACATCGATGCTGATATCGTTATGGCTTCCGACCCAGATGCAGACCGTGTAGGTATGGCTTGCAAGGACGACAAGGGTGAATGGGTGTTGATCGACGGTAACCAGACTTGTATGATCTTCCTTTACTATATTATCATGAACCGTAAGGCTCAAGGTAAGATGGTAGGCAACGAATTCATCGTGAAGACCATCGTTACTACAGAATTGATCAAGGCTATCGCAGAAAAGAACCAGATCAAGATGTACGACTGCTACACCGGCTTCAAGTGGATCGCTCGTCAGATTCGTTTGGACGAAGGCAAGTTCCAGTATATCGGCGGTGGTGAGGAAAGCTACGGCTTCCTGGCTGAGGACTTCGTCCGTGATAAGGATGCTGTCAGCGCATGTTCTTTGTTGGCTGAAATCTGTGCTTGGGCTAAGGACCAGGGCAAGACTTTGTATGAAGTTTTGATGGACATCTATCTCGAATACGGTTTGTCTGTAAACAAGACCATCAATGTGGTTAAGCCAGGTAAGAGCGGTGCAGATGAAATCAAAGCTATGATGGAGAACTTCCGCAAGAACCGTCCTACAGAAATCGCTGGTTCTAAGGTGGTTTGCGCAAAGGACTATGCTACTTTGAAGCAGTATGACGCTCAGGGCAATGAGGCTGCATTGGATATGCCAGAACCAAGCAACGTATTGCAGTGGTATACTGAAGACGGTACTAAGGTCAGCGTTCGTCCTTCAGGTACAGAACCAAAGATCAAGTTCTATATCGAAGTGAAGGGTGAGATGAATACTGCTGCCGACTACGTAGCTGCTCGTGAAGAGGCTATGAAGAAGGTTCAGGGTGTTCAGGCTAGCCTCGGCATTTAATCGGTAGATTCGTTTTATACTCTGTCTGTCGAGGTTTCTTGAGAAATAGGGTGTAATGACTATATAAATAATAGGAGGAGGCGCGGGGATTCCGTTGGCCTCCTCTTTTTCTTTGAGTCTACCCCAGATTTCCCTTTTGTGAGAATTGTTCTCGGGGGAAACGGGCAGACTTAGCAGATTAAAAAGTAATAAATATGTATTGGTTTGTTTTTTGCAAAGGAGATTTGCTCTTGACAGCCGACAACTGTGTGCCGGAGTCGGAAGAGGCGCCCATACCTCTCGAGCCTTGGAATCGGTTGCAGGTTCTGCCTGATTTGAATGGACAGTCTTGTCGTGCAGTACGAATAGATGCGCCGGTCATCAACGAGAAGTTCAAGATGATGGGGTTGCGGGAGACTTTCGAGGTATTGCCAACGGATATTTATCTGATGGCTGGAAAAGGCAAGGAACTGCTTTATTGGGACGAGTGTACTAAATTCTGCGGGGTTTGCGGAGCACCGATGAAGATGCATACAGACATCTCCAAGCGATGCAGCAATTGTGGAAAGGAAGTATGGCCTGCTTTGGCAACAGCCATTATCGTTGCCATCACCCGTGGTGACGAGATCCTTTTGGTACAGAGCAAAAATTTCCGGGGCGACTATATGGGATTGGTGGCTGGATTTGTGGAGACAGGAGAGACGTTGGAGGAATGTGTACACCGTGAAGTGATGGAAGAGACGCATCTCAAAATCAAGAATCTCCGTTATTTCGCCAGTCAGCCCTGGCCTTATCCCAGCGGTTTGATGGTGGGTTTCACGGCAGAATATGAGAGTGGCGAATTTCATCTACAGCGGACCGAACTGAATAAAGGAGGCTGGTTCCGCTACGATCAGATGCCTGAGATACCGGGGAGAGTCAGTCTCGCACGAAGACTCATTGATAACTGGTTGTCAGGTTTTGAAAAAAAATAATAGATAAAAGTAAAAAATACGGTCAAAAGAAAAGCTTTTGGCCGTATTTTTGTATCTTTGCGCCCGAATAAAAAGAAGTAGCCGTCAGGTTTTATTGAAAACGACTACCGAAATATACACAAAGCTATATTTAGACAGATTCAACATGAAAACGAATGAGGTAATTGAAAGCTTAAAAAGACGTTTCCCCGGGGAACCAGAGTACTATCAGGCTGTGCAGGAAGTATTGGAGACTATCGAAGATACTTATAACGAGCACCCAGAGTTTGATGATTGCAATTTGATTGAGCGTCTTTGTATTCCAGACCGTATTTTCTCTTTCCGTGTCACTTGGGTGGACGATAAGGGTAAGGTGCAGACCAATATGGGTTATCGTGTGCAGCATAATAATGCGATCGGTCCTTACAAGGGCGGCATCCGTTTTCATTCTTCCGTAAAACCAGGCATCTTGAAGTTCCTGGCTTTCGAGCAGACTTTCAAGAACAGTCTGACCACCTTGCCAATGGGCGGTGCGAAGGGCGGTAGTGACTTCAGCCCCCGTGGTAAGTCGAACGCTGAGGTAATGCGTTTCTGCCAGGCTTTTGTCACGGAGTTGTGGCGTCATATCGGTCCTGATACCGATGTACCAGCCGGTGATATCGGCGTCGGTGGTCGCGAAGTGGGCTATATGTACGGTATGTACAAGAAGTTGGCACGTGAGAATACCGGTACTTTTACCGGAAAGGGTATTGACTTTGGCGGTTCTTTGATTCGTCCTGAAGCTACAGGATATGGTAATGTGTATTTCTTGATGGAAATGCTGAAGACCCGGAATATAGATATTAAGGGTAAGGTCGTGACGGTTTCCGGTTCAGGAAATGTGGCGCAGTATACCGCTGAGAAACTGATTCAACTCGGTGCGAAAGTGGTGACCATGTCCGATTCTGACGGTTATATCTATGATCCAGAAGGTATTGACCGTGAAAAGTTGGATTATATCATGGAACTTAAGAATCTCTATCGTGGTCGTATCCGTGAATATGCTGAGGAATATGGCGTGAAATATGTCGCAGGTGGTCGCCCTTGGGGAGAGAAATGTGATATCGCCATGCCTTGTGCTACTCAGAATGAATTGGATGGCGAAGATGCGAAGACCCTTTTGGCCAATGGCTGTATAGCGGTCAGCGAAGGGGCCAACATGCCTTCTACTCCAGAAGCTGTCGAAGCTTTCTTGGAAGCCAAGATCTTATATGCTCCAGGTAAGGCCTCCAATGCCGGTGGCGTTTCGGTTTCCGGTTTGGAAATGACACAGAACGCACAGAAATTGGGTTGGAGTGCTCAGGAAGTGGACGAACGTCTGCACCAGATTATGGAGAATATCCATGCCCAGTGTGTGAAGTTCGGCACCCGTCCCGACGGTACCGTCAACTACGTGAAGGGAGCTAACGTAGCCGGCTTCATGAAGGTGGCAAGAGCCATGATGGCACAGGGAGTACTTTAATTGATCAGCAGAATGGAGATATTTACTCCATTTCTAAATATAAAATGGCAGGTTGGCGCGTTTTTAACGTCCATTCTGCCATTTTGCGTTATTTTATTCTGATAATTCGTAGATGAAAGGTGGATGGTATCGTTAATTCTATTAACTTTGCAAATATTGATTTGTATAGGAAACCACATCTACCCCTGGTGAGAACAATATGGAACATGATGCGAGGGAAAAGAGGAGTGGTAGGATAAATATAGACTTAAATCAACTATGGACATGAAAAACAACGAAATGACTCAAGCAGAAAAGAAGGAGTTGAGACGGTGTCTGTTGGCGATCTATCGTAACGAACATATCCGTCCGACGAGAGAAGAGGTGGCAGGTCTTGTAGCTTTTATTCAAGAACATGCCCAAGAGGAAAACGTACGCGACGCCTTTGGATTTTCTAAGGTGATTGTTGCGTTACAGACCATTATTCTGGCTTCCAGCGAGATAAAGTTAAGGGGAAAGGTCTTGACAGCTTGTCTCCTAGGCGCGGTTGTCAGTACGGAGGAAGAATTGCCTGAGGTTCAAAAACGTTTTGGCCGTGATGTGGCCGAGGCTTTGGGGGCATTCCTCCGTGAGAAAGCGCTACTTGCTGTGAAAATTGAGGCCATGAAGACAGAGAACTTTAGAAATTTGTTCGTGTCTCAGGTGGGAGATATGCGTGTTGTGCTACTTCTGATTGCACAGTGTGTGAATCTGATGCGTCGCGTACGTGACACTGAAAATGAGGAGGCCAAGCGTAAACTTTCTGTAGAGGCGGCTTATCTTTATGCTCCTCTGGCTCATAAACTCGGTCTGTATAAGTTGAAGAGTGAACTAGAGGATCTCTCTTTGAAATATTTGGAGCATGATGCCTATTATATGATCAAGGAGAACCTGAATGCAACCAAGAAATCCCGTGATGCTTATATCGAACGTTTTATCGCGCCAATCCGAAAAATGCTGGATGCCGAGGGCTTGCGTTATCATATGAAGGGACGTACCAAGAGTATCCATTCCATCTGGCAGAAAATGAAGAAACAGCAATGTGGCTTCAACGGGGTGTTCGATCTGTTTGCTATTCGTATCATTCTCGATGCGCCGCTGAACAAGGAGAAGGAACAGTGCTGGAAAGTGTTCTCTTTGATTACCAATCAGTATGAATCCAATCTGAAGCGTCTGCGCGACTGGCTGACGGTGCCGAAGAGTAACGGATATGAGAGTCTGCATATCACGGTAAGAGGCCCTGAGGATAAATGGGTCGAGGTGCAGATTCGTACGGAACGTATGGACGAGATTGCAGAACATGGCTTGGCCGCCCACTGGCGTTACAAAGGGGTAAAGAGTAGTGGAGGTGGAGTGGATTCCTGGTTGGCAGATATCCGTAATGCGCTAGAGACCGGTAACGAGGGCTTGTTGACAGAAAGTCTGACCACAGAGGAAAACAAAAAGGAAGTGTATGTATTTACGCCTAAGGGAGATTTATTCCATTTGCCTCCACGGTCCACTGTCTTGGATTTCGCCTACATCATTCATACCGGTGTCGGAAACCGTTGTGTTGGGGCTAAGGTCAACGGGAAGAACGTTCCTATCCGTTATGAGTTGGAAAGTGGTTCTACGGTTGAGATCCTGACCTCCAATACCCAGTCGCCTCGTGCGGAATGGTTGAATATTGTAGTCTCTTCGCATGCCCGCTCTAAAATACGTGCTGCTGTGCGTGATTTGGCTGTGAAGGAAAGTGCTATGGGCCGGGAAGTTTTTGAGCGTAAACTGAAAAACCGTAAGCTCGAATGGGACGAGAGCATTGTCAACCAGTTGATCAAGAAAAGCGGATATAAGGAGTCATATGAATTTTACCGCGATCTGGCGGACGAACGTCTGGATATCAATGAGGTCTTCGATCTGTATCAGGAACTTCTGCGTAGGGAGGCTGGTACGGCAGAGCGCGTAGCGACCCGTTCAGCTGAGGAATACAATTATGATGCTGACTACGACAAACATCAATGTAAAGGATCGGAGGACGTCTTGGTCATCGACCGTAATCTGAAAGGTCTCGATTTCCAAATGGCAAAATGCTGTAATCCGGTTTATGGGGATGAGGTCTTCGGTTTTGTGACCGTCAACGGAGGTATTAAGATCCATCGTTGCAATTGTCCGAATGCTCCGGCCTTGCGTTCACGTTTTGGTTACCGTATTGTTCCAGCCCGTTGGGCGGGCAAGGGTACAGGGAAGTATCCGATTACCTTGCACGTGGTGGGGGTTGACGATTTAGGGATTGTCAATAACATCACTTCCATCATTTCCAAAGAGGAGAGGATCATGTTGCGTAGTATCAATATCGACTCCAACGATGGTTTGTTCTCCGGTATCTTGACTGTGATGGTCGACGATACCCAGGTCCTGACAGCTCTGATCAAAAAACTGAGAACCGTCAAAGGCGTCAAAGCCGTGTCCCGGTCGTAAGGGTTCTGTCTGCAGGTGGTATTTATTCTTACCTGTCGGTAGATGAAAATAAATAGAAATCCCCGCCAATTCACATTGAAGTGGCGGGGATTTCTATTTATGATATTACGAGGTCAATTTTACTTGATCATGTCGCAACCCATATAAGGCTGCAAAGCCTTTGGTATGCGGATACCTTCTGGAGTCTGGAAATCTTCGAGCAATGCTGCGACGATACGTGGCAAAGCCAGAGCAGAACCGTTCAGTGTATGGCAGAGGTTGATCTTCTTGTCTGCGTTGCGGTAACGGCACTGCAGGCGGTTAGCCTGGTAAGTATCGAAGTTGGATACAGAGCTGACTTCCAACCAACGCTGCTGAGCTTCGCTATATACTTCGAAGTCGTAGCAGATAGCAGAAGTGAAGCTCATGTCACCACCGCAGAGACGGAGGATACGGTAAGGCAATTCCAGTTTCTGGAGCAAACCTTCAACGTGAGCCAACATTTCCTGGTGTGACTGTTCTGAATGTTCAGGAGTATCGATACGTACGATTTCAATCTTAGAGAATTCGTGCAGACGGTTCAAGCCACGTACGTCCTTACCGTAGCTACCAGCCTCACGACGGAAACACTGCGTGTAAGCACAGTTCTTGATAGGCAGATCCTTTTCGTTAAGGATAACGTCACGGTAAATGTTAGTGACAGGAACTTCTGCGGTTGGGATGAGGTAGAGGTCGTCTACGTTGCAGTGGTACATCTGACCTTCCTTGTCAGGCAACTGACCGGTACCATAACCGGAAGCTTCGTTCACTACTGTAGGAGGCATGATTTCTGTATAACCAGCAGCACGAGCCTCGTCGAGGAAGAAATTGATGAGGGCACGCTGCAAACGGGCACCCTGACCGATGTAAACCGGGAAACCGGCACCGGTGATCTTCACACCGAGGTCGAAGTCGATGAGGTTGTATTTCTTTGCCAATTCCCAGTGAGGAAGTGCGTTTTCAGGAAGAACAGTGTCATGACCGCCTGTCTTAACCACGAGGTTGTCCTCAGCACAAGTTCCTTCAGGAACGATATCGTAGGGGAGGTTAGGGATGGTGAGCAGAATCTGCAGACGTTCTTCTTCAGCAGCCTTCATCTCGCCTTCGTAAACCTGAGTCTGAGCCTTGATTTCATTGACCTTCTGCTTAGCAGCCTCTGCTTCTTCCTTCTTACCTTCTTTCATCAAAGCACCGATAGCTTTGGACTGAACTTTTATCTCGGCAAGCAAAGCGTCGAGGTTTGCTTGAGCAGCTTTACGTTTATTGTCAGCGGCGAGCACACTGTCGATAGCTTCGCGCGCACCTTTAAAATGCTTCTTCTCTAAGCCGCGAATGACGGCTTCTTTGTCATCTGTAATTTGTTTGATAGTCAGCATAGCTTTATCATTTAGATTTTATTTTGCGCAAAATTACATATTTATTTTTAGAATGAATAGGTTTTGTGGCATAAATGGCATATTCAGACCTTGGGTTTATCTCTATTTTGTAGAGTTGGAGTGTGTGCGAAGTACAGAGGGGAGGTCTCATGGAAAGTCTGTATAGATAAATGTGTATCTCTGTGTCGGCATTCGGCAGTTTTATTTATCTTTGTTCCCAAACCCTCAAAACTTTTTAATTATGCATAAAGACCATCTTATTGTCAATGATCCGGTTTATGGATTCATTCAGGTGCCACGTGGTTTACTTTGTGAGATTGTGGAACATCCGATGTTCCAAAGACTAGGGCGAATTCGTCAGTTGGGCATGGCTTCTGTGGTTTATCCCGGTGCCCAGCACACCCGCAAACAGCATTCCTTGGGTGCCTTTTATCTCATGCAGGAGGCCTTGCGCAGTTTGAGGGAAAAGGGTCATTTTATCTTTGATTCCGAAATGGAAGCTGTTGAGGCTGCTATCCTGATGCACGACTTAGGGCATGGACCTTATTCGCATGTGTTGGAAAGTGTGTTCGTGTCCTCTGTGAGTCATGAGGATCTGTCACTGGCCATGATGAAGAAAATCAATGAGGAAATGCATGGAGCCCTGTCGCTTGCGATCAAAATTTTCGAAGGAGAGTATCCCAAGAGTTTCTTGCATGAGTTGATCTGTAGTCAGCTGGATATGGACCGTCTGGATTATCTTTGTCGTGACAGCTTTTATACCGGGGTCATCGAGGGGAACATCGGTGCCGCCCGAATCATCAATATGTTGGATATGGTAGACGACCGTCTAGTGGTTCGTTCGAAGGGAATTTATTCCGTGGAGAATTATCTGATGGCTCGTCGTCTGATGTATTGGCAGGTGTATTTACACAAGACGGCTGTTGGAGCCGAACAGGTACTCCGTTCAGCTTTGAGAAGAGCTAAATACCTTATACATAATGGAGAGCAACTTTTTACTACACCTTCACTTCACTACTTTTTAAGTCGGGATTTGGACCGCCAGCAGTTTTTTGAAAGTCCAGAACCTTTGATGGAATATGCAAAATTGGATGATAGCGATATTATTGTTTCGCTAAAGAATTGGATGGATCACCCCGATAAAGTCCTATCTGTTCTGTCAACCGCTTTTATCGAACGGCGCCTGTTTCGGACAGAGGTTTTCGAAGGGGCGCTCCCGGAGGGGCTCTTAGAGGAATACCGTCAGCAGACGGCTCGTAAATATGGCATAAGTTATGATGAAACGGAATATTTTGTGGCTACAAAGACCATCGAGAAAGAGATGTATACCGTAGCCTCTGCGGGTATTGGCATGCTTTTCCCAAATGGAGAAGTGAAAGATGTTTCTGAGGTGTCGCATATCGTAAAAAATGACAATAGAGAATTGTGTGATAGTAAATTATATGTTTTTAGTCCATCTTTTATCTAAGTAAATACGTTTACGCATTTTGATAGTTTCGGGGAAAATATTTAGAAAAATTAGGTTATAATTTAAAGAATATCTTATCTTTGCAGACGGAAAACAATCTGTAAAATCATGGATATATATTTTTATCTAGGAGTTTTAATATTCCTCTTTGTTTTGGCAACGTTTGACCTTTCGGTTGGTGTGGCAAACGATGCTGTGAATTTCTTAAGTCCGGCCGTTGGAGCTAAGGCGGGTAAGTTTCGAACTGTCTTGATCGTTGCGGCCATTGGTATTTTTGTAGGTGCTTCCACGAGTAGTGGAATGATGGACATCGCCCGACATGGTATCCTGAATCCAGTGTATTACTCGCTAGATGATGTGCTATGTATCTTTTTGGGAGTCGCGGCCACGGACGTGATTTTGCTGGATATCTTCAATACCTTAGGTATGCCGACATCCACCACCGTCTCAATGGTCTTTGGTCTTCTTGGTGGTAGTACCGCTTTGGCCATGTCGAAGATTCTTGATGGGGGAGTTACTTATGCGGAACTCATCAATACGGATAAAGCATTGTCTGTGATTTTTGCGATCTTCCTTTCTGTTGCAATCGCTTTTGTTTTCGGTTTGATTGTGATGTGGATCACGCGTATCGTCTTCACTTTCAATTATAAAAAGCACTTACGTTGGTCTATCGCTATATTTGGCGGTCTTTCAGTCACTTCCATCTTCTATTTCCTTTTGGTAAGTGGTATGAAAAACTCAAAATTGTTGCTTTCCATCGGTTGGACCCCCGAATGGATTGACGCAAATAAGCTGCTGATTTTAGGTTCAAGTGTGTTGATTTTTACGGTATTGATGGAAATCCTCCACTTGTTGAAAGTAAATATTTTTAAGATTGTTGTCCTTTTCGGTACTTTCTCCTTGGCGATGGCTTTCGCGGGCAATGACTTGGTGAACTTCATCGGTACCCCTTTGGCCGGATTGGAATCCTTCTTGGATTATAAGGCCAACGGTACAGGGATTGAGGCCGAGAACTATATGATGAACGTCCTGAGCGGTCCTTCTGAGTTACCCCACAAACAATTGTTCCTGATTGCTGCTGGTTTGATCATGACGGTAGCCATCTGTACTTCCAAAAAGGCGCAGAAGGTTGTTGAGACCACGGTTAATTTGTCACGTCAGGATGAGAGCGAGGAAGTCTTCAGTTCTTCCAAAGTCGCTCGTAAAACGGTCAGAAATGTTTTGAATACGACCGCTTTTATCAATAAATATGTTCCGGATTCTGTTAAGAATTGGATCAACACCCGATTCGATACGGAAGGTGTCATCTTGGAAGAGGGAGCTGCTTTCGACCAGGTAAGAGCTTCTGTCAACTTGGTCTTGGCGGGTTTGCTGATTGTTATCGGTACTACCTTCCAGTTGCCATTGTCAACGACTTATGTCGCATTTATGGTGGCTATGGGTACTTCCTTGGCTGACCGTGCTTGGGGACGTGAGACGGCTGTATATCGTATCACCGGAGTCATCACTGTGATTGGTGGCTGGTTTATTACTGCCGGTGCCGCATTTATCGTTAGTTTTATCATTGCTACTTTGAATCATACCGGTGGCGGTATCGCCATGGGATTGGTGATTTGCGTATTGGTGGCTATTCTGATCAACAACAACCGCAAGTTCAAGAAGCAGCAGGAGAAGAGCGACAATGTGGATACGCTGTTCCGTCAGTTGGTACGTTGTACCGACAAGGCACAAACCTGGGAGTTGCTTCGCCAGCATGTCGGTGAGACTCAGAGTGAGATGATTCGTTTCGCTCGGGAGACTTTCCGTAACATCACAGAAGGTTTGATGCACGAGAACATCAAGTCCTTGCGACAGGCTTCTTCCGCGATTTCCGACTACAAGGGTTACTGGAAACGTTACCGTAGAAAGGAAATTCTAGGTATGCGTAAGATTGATTATCTGATGGCTGTTGAGAAAAATACTTGGTTCCACCTTGGCTGTAACAGTTGCTCACAGATTCTCTACTGCTTGAAGCGTATGTTGGAGCCTTGCGAGGAACATGTCGACAACAACTTCAGTCCGTTGCCTCAGAGTTACGTGGACGAGCTGATTCCGGTTTGTAACGAGGTGAGCAGTTATCTGGAACTTGTTGAGGAAAGCATCCGTACCGGTAACTTCTCCGAAGCAGATAAACTTTTGGTGGATGGTAACGCGATCAAGGCTCGTTTGTCTCAGATGCGCCATCGTCAGCAAGACCGCATTCAGCACGATGAAGAAAACTTGAAGGTATCTCTCCTTTATCTGAGCACCCTTCAGGAGACTCAGGAATTAATCAGCATGTTACGTCATCTGTTGCGTGCAAGTAAACGATTCCAGGCATAATCTCATTTTTGAATAGACTTACTCAGGGACGGACAATCGTGATTCACGGTTGTCCGTCCTTTTGGATATCTGAGACCGAGATGCTGTTTGTTGCCAAGGGTTCTGAGGAGAATCAGAAGAATGTAGTTCCTTATCCCTCGTCTCTTGTTCCTAATTCCTAACCAAATAGTTGTCCACCTCTTTTAAAATGCTTACTTTTGTTACCAAATAACAATGAATTTTAGAATATGAAGAAAACACTACTATTCTTATTTTTAGGAATGATGGGACTCTGCCAAGAGATGGAAGCTACGAGTCCTCTGCGCCGGGTTATTTCGGTGAAGCAGAGTGACGGCACTGTCTTGCAGGTTCAGAAGGAAGGAAATGGTCATTTCATGTATTATACGACAACAGATGGTATTGCACTGATGCGGGGAGCTAATGGTGATTTTCAATATGCCAAGGTCGTGGCTGACGGTCTATTAGCTTCTGGAGTATGTGCCCATGAAACGCATTTGCGCAGTACACGTGAAATCCATCTTCTGTCGCAGGAAGGTCTTCGTACGCAGGAGGCTTTTCAATGGTTGAGTTCTTTGCATACGCCTTCCGCGAAGCAAGGCCGTGGTATGGGGAATCTGACGAAGGATGGAATTGGAGAATACGGGAAATCGGGTAGTGGTATCGTTAAAAGTATTGGTGCACCTACTATTCCTGTGATTATGGTGGAATTCCCGGACCGTAAGTTCATGGAGATCACGACGAAGGACAAAGTATCGCGTATGCTCAACGAACCGGGGTATGATGACGAGGAATATTGCAAAGGCAGTGTGAAGGATTATTTCACTTCACAGTCCAACGGCATGTTCGTTCCTTCTTATGATGTCGTAGCCAAGGTGCAGGTATCCAAGCCTTATGCCGAGTATGGTAAAAATGCTTCGAACGGTAGCATTGACCTGAATGTGAAGAAACTGATAAAGGAGGCCATAGACTCAGCTTGTGTAGCCGGAGTCGATTTCAAAAAGTATGCAAAAGATGCCGGGAGAGTTCCTTTGGTGAGCATCTACTATGCCGGTCCTGGTGAGCATTCTTCTTTTGAGAAAGGTTGTGAAGATTATATTTGGGCACATTTCAGCGAGACCGCTTTTACCACTCTTGATGGTGTCGGCATCAACTCTTATTTCGTCGGAAACGAGATGCTGCAGAGTTATAAGCCTGATGCCAATGGTAATCCGGTCGTGAAAGACGCGAAGTTTGATGGTATCGGTATCTTCTGCCATGAGTTCGGACATGCTTTGGGCTTACCGGACTTCTACCAGACTCGTGGTAGTGAAAAAATCGAGACACCAGATTTCTGGTCAGTGATGGACTACGGTCAGTATTTCTTCGATGGTTATGCTCCGATTGGTTACAGTGCCTTCGAACGTAGTTCCTTGGGCTGGATAGACATCCAGGAACTGAAAGAACCTCAGTATGCAGAACTTTATGCCTTTGGACAAGAAGACAAGGGACCTACAGCCTACTGCATCAAGAACGATGCCAACGAGAAAGAATATTATATCTTGGAGAACCGTCAGCCTGGCACTTGGTATCCAGCTTTGATGGGTCAGGGAATGCTGATCACTCATGTGGATTTTGATGCCTCCCTGTGGTCCTATAATGCGGTGAATAATGACAAGGATCATCAGCGTTACGAGGTGATTCCGGCTGATAATGTGAAGAGCGGTTATGAAGATAGTTCAAGAAAACGACCGGTCTGGGATTATTTCAAGGCGGACCTTTTCCCTGGATTGAAGCATGTGGATGCGTTTACCGATACGACGACTCCTGCCTCCAAGGTATTTACAGGTACCAGTCTGAATAAACCTTTATATAATATCAAGGAATATAATGGTGTGGTATCTTTCAGCTTTAAGGATAAAAATATTACCGGTATTCAGTCTGTAGGTCAGGCTCCTTTGACCGGTGAACAAGAAATCTATACCCTGACTGGTCGAAAGTTGTTGGAAGGTTCTGTCCTCGTGCATGGGGTCTACCTGATGAAAGAGGGCGGTAAAGTCCGGAAGATTTATGTGAAATAAGACTTTCGTGATTTTTGAAAATACAGAAAGCGGTGTGGAAGTAATCCTTCCATGCCGCTTTTTTGAATACAAAATGGTTGACCTAGGGGCTCCGCATAGTCACCGTAAATATTTATTGAAATAAACGCGCGATAATAAGACAAAAGTAGCGAATCCACCAAATAGACTTCGGTTGATAATCCGATAGTTGTATCTTTTGTGTAATGATTTATGACAGAGAATATTCCTCTTTCATGTACCGATCGAAAGTCGTGCCGTCCAGTTAGCTGATGCGAGGTCTCATAATAGTTAGTAATGAGAAGAGAGGAGTTAGGAATTAGCCATCCGGCCAAATTTCGTTGAAAGATTTTGCCGCATGGACCTTCAAAAGGTTGGGTTCTTATTGGCTGTAGGGACGCGATATATCGTACTGCTGTCCCAATAAACATTAACGATTCTAACCGACAATTAAATAAACTTTCATAAGCTACATTTTTCATTACGGCCAAAAAATCTATCCTCTTTCCAAACTTTTTATCCCTAATTAAAATGATTCCAAATTTTTCTATTTCTTTTACTCTAATTCCGAATCAAATTAGTCTCTAATCAAGCCACTCTCAACCAATTCATTGACTTTCTCAGGTACAACTTCCCCGTAGGGGATGGACGCCGAAGGTGAATCACCCCGGCATGGCCCCAAAAACGAAGCGAAGCAACGTTTTGGGGGCCTTGCCGGGGTTTCCCCAGCAGGCTAGTCAAAGACTATCACTCCCCACTGGGGGGAGCTGGGCGCCGAAGGCGCTCTGAGGGGGAGACAAGTACAATTAGGAGTTCTCTATCCTCAGTCTTTAGTCCTCGGTTTTCAGTATTCAACCCTCAATCCGCTCCGCGGACAGCTCCCACTCTTGGGAGCGATAGTCATAGACTAGCCATCTGTGGAACCCCGGCAAGGCAAAAAACTCCGCTCCGCTGTGTTTTTTACCATGCCGGGGTGAATCACCTTCGGCGTCTATCCCCCTTGGGGAAAATCGTGGCTAGCGAAGGCAGAGCCAAGCTTGCTTGAACTCTGCTGAGTGCCGCCCGATTTATTTAAAGTCTGAGCAAATGAAGGCAGAGCCAAGCTTGCTTGAGCTCTGCCTTTGCTAGCCACGATTTATTTAAGTTGTACCTGAGGAAGCCAATAAAATGGGAGAGAGTGGCTTAATTAGAGATTATAGAATTTATGGATGAGAAGTTTGGTAAGAGACCATCTCTTTTTTGCCGAATTGAAAAACTCATTAAGATTCAAATATCGGAACAACAAACTGGACACCCTACTTGGCAAATATACGTTCAATAATTCTATTTAAAAATCCTCCGACAAATTTTTCCTTTGTATCTTATTGATTTTATGTAAGATAAAGTGGATAGCTGATTTTTTGTTGGGACAATACAATCCTTCCACAACTTTGAGTTGAGCCTGTGGTGAGACCCATAGACAGCATCAGGGCACCCCAGAACTATGGGGTGCCCTGATGCTAACGGGGTATCTGTTTCTTATGACTTTGCTTCTACATGGTACACATTTTGATAGATAGCTTGTTTCACCTCTTCAAAATGGTTGGTCAGGAATTCGGGATGAGTGGACATCAGTTTCAACTCAAACCATTGATCTTCCTGCCGGTAAGGAGGTTGTAGATAGGGAGTCTCATCGACAACGAAACCTTGACGCTGATAGAATCCAATACGGCGTGTGGCCATTTCGTCGCAAGGTGGTTCCACTTCTATGATAAAGGGAGTGTCGATACCGATATACGCTTTGATCAGCGATACGGCTGTAGCGCCTACGCCATGTCCGCGAGCTGCTTTCTTGACCGCGAAATGTTCTCCGTAGACAAATCCGTTGAAATTCCAACAGCTGAAGAAACCCATGAATTCGTGGTCTAGGAATATTCCAAAGAGCACAAAAGGAGGGGTACCTGCTGAAGAAATACATTTCAGCCATTCCTCAGTATCTCTGCGTTCGCAGGAAGGGAATGCCTCTACATACAGCTCGACAGCCTCTTCAATCTCTGGACTATTGATGTTCAGGGGATGGATGGTGATGGAATTACTCATAGATGTATTTGAATTAAAGTATGATAGGAGATGTAATAAAAAAAGAGGTTGACTAGAACCTCTTTTACTTGAACTGAGCCGACAGCCGGACTCGAACCGGCGACCTATTCATTACGAATGAATTGCTCTACCAACTGAGCCATGTCGGCGTTTTTCTCAATTGCGATGCAAATATAGAACTTTATTCTGTATGTTCAAAACGTTTCCCTCTATTTTTTTAAGAAATATTCAGAAGTGTCTTTCCCCCGTAAATAAAGGGGATTTGACACTTCTGAAACGTATTTTTAGATTGCACTTATTACTAGTCAGTTAGGTCATCTGCCATTCGGTTATCTGTCGCTTAAAGGGGTATAAGGATAGATGTCTGCTACGCAGCGATAGGCTGGACGGATAATTCGTCTTCCTTCAAAACAGAGTTCCTCGTTTCGGTGGGCACACCAGCCCACGATACGTGCCATGGCAAAGAGTGGGGTGTAGATTTCTACCGGAAGTCCTATCATGTCGTAGACAAATCCGGAACAGAAGTCCACGTTGGCACAGAGATTTTTGCCATGTCCCTTGGCTGCATATACTTCCTCGATGGCTAGACGTTCCAGGCGTTCCATAAATTCGAATTCTTCCATACGGTTCTTTTCCTTGGCGAGTTCTTTGGCCATTTCCTTGATCAGGACGGCACGTGGATCGGAAAAGGTATAGACGGCGTGACCGATTCCATAGACCAGTCCGGTCTTGTCGTAGAGTTCCTTGTTCAGAATCCGGCGCAGGTTCAGGCGGATTTCGTTCTCGTTGGTCCAGTCGCTGATGTGTTCCTTGAGTGCTTTGACCATCTCGCTCACCTTGATATTGGCACCACCATGTTTGGGACCTTTCAGCGAACCGATACCCGCAGCGATGGAAGAGTAGGTGTCGGTACCTGTGGAGGAAGTGACTCTTACGGTAAAGGTAGAGTTGTTACCACCACCGTGCTCGGCGTGCACAATGAGCAGGAGGTCGAGGGTTCTGGCTTCCAGTTCGGTGTAGTGGGGCCCCTTCAGCATGTAGAGGAAATTTTCTGCGATGGACAGATTTTCCTGGGAGTGACGGATGTGTAAGGAACGGTTCTGCGTCTTATGTCTCAGCATGTTGTAGGCATAAGCGATGATAGAAGGAAATTTGGAGATGAGTTCGATGCTCTGTCGCATGAGATTGTCGCGGGAAGTGTCATCCGGAGTCTCGTCGTAGGTATACAGTTCGAGCACACTCCTGGCCAGGATGTTCATAATGTCGGAGCCCTCCAGTTCAATGATATTTAACGTGGTCTTTGGCTGCAACGGCATATAAGTCGTAATCAGACTGCGGAAGGATTCCAGTTCCTCTCTGTCCGGCAGTTTACCGGACAGCAGGAGATAGGCGATTTCCTCGAATCCGAAGCGTTTTTCCTTCATGATGGCATGCGCCAGGTCTGAAATCTCGTATCCTCTGTAATAAAGTTTACCTTCGATCGGGGTGAGACCGGATTCCGTACGTTCATAACCGACTACGTTACCGATATTGGTCAGTCCGACCAATACGCCAGTACCATCTTCGTTTCTCAATCCTCGTTTCACATCGAGTTTCTTGAAAAGATTCGCATCAATACGGATGCAGCTTTTCATCTCATCGGAGAGCTTGTAGATCAAATATTCTTTTTTAGGGGTCATGGTTGTCATTTTAAGTGATGGGTTCTGCGTTTCTATCGGGCTTCAAAACAGCGGATGGCCAGTTGATTGGCAAATTCCTGGGTGCCCAGTGCCTCTCCATGGGGCATGAATCGAGCGAGATCGGCAGTGGCCTTCCCGTCTGCGAAGGACGATTCCAAACTTTGGGTAATCAGTGTTGCGGCCTCATTCCATCCTAGATATTCTAACATCATTACGGCGGAAAGGATGAGTGAGCAGGGATTGGCCTGGTTCTTCCCGGCGATGTCTGGAGCTGTTCCGTGAGTGGCTTCGAAAATGGCATTCCCCGTCGTATAATTGATGTTGGCGCCTGGGGCGATGCCGATGCCGCCAACCTGTGCCGCCAACATATCGGAGATGTAGTCGCCATTCAGATTGAGGGTGGCAATCACCGAGTAGTCAGCCGGTTTCAATAACGCATTCTGAAGGAAAGCGTCTGCGATACAGTCCTTGACGACAAGTATCCCACTGTCGAGAGCTTCTCCGAACTCTCTTCGGGCCAGTTCGTATCCCCATTGTTTGAATCCTCCTTCAGTATATTTCATGATATTCCCTTTATGGACAAGAGTCACCGAGGGCAACTGATGGTCGATTGCATACTGGCAAGCTGCGCGAACCAGGCGTTCGGTGCCTTCCTGGGAGACCGGTTTGATGCCGAAAGATGAGGTTTCGGGAAACCTTACTTGGGTCACTCCCATTTCGTCATGGAGGAAACGGTAGAGTTTCTCTGCCTCCGGGGTACCGGTTTCCCATTCAATACCGGCATAGATATCCTCGGTATTCTCACGGAAGATGGTCATATTGACCAACTCCGGATACTTGACCGGAGAAACGACTCCCTTGAACCATCTGACGGGACGTTGACAGACGTATAGGTCCAATTGCTGTCGCAATGCGACATTGAGGGAGCGAATACCTCCACCGACCGGAGTGGTCAGGGGACCTTTAATACCGATGTGGTAATTCTGGAAAGCCGTTATGGTTTCTTCGGGGAGGTAGGTGCCTTGTTCTTCAAAGGCTTGCTGTCCGGCAAGAACGGGTAGCCAGTCGAAGTGTCTTTTGCCCAGGTAAGCTTTCGCAACGGCCGCATCGACGACTTTCTGCATCGCTGGCATGATTTCGGGACCAACGCCGTCGCCTGTGACGAAAGGAAGGGTCACGACATCCGGTACTATTTTTTCACCATTCTCTAGTATTTCTATTTTGCTCATTTGATAAATTCTAAGTTTAGGATATAGGACCCTATTGGGGATGTCCTTTCTAGGAAAGGAATCTTGACGAGGGTCCGTTGCGGTTTATTGAATATTGGCATTGAGGGCGGCGCCCGCTTTGAACCAATGGATCTGTACTTCGTTGTAGGTGTGTGTAACCTCGATGCGCTCCTCCGTGCCGTCGGAATGGGTGAGCGTGACGAACAAGGGCTGGCCTGGAGCAAAGGTGGTCAGACCCTGAACGCAGGCTTTGTCCCCCTCCTGTACCTTGTTGTAATCAGCCGGGTACTTGAACGTCAGCGCCAGTACACCTTGTTTCTTCAGATTGGTCTCATGAATACGGGCGAAACTTTTGGCCAGAATGAACTTGACCCCCAGGAAACGAGGTTCCATGGCCGCATGCTCACGGCTGGAGCCTTCCCCGTAATTGTCCTCTGCCACGACAAAGGAACCTCCCATCGTTTTCTGATAGGTACTGGCTACCGTGGATACAGCCTCTTCGGCTTGGTTGAGGCAGTTGACTACCGCGTTGGTTTTGCCGTTGAAGGCATTGACTGCCCCCATCAGCAGATTCTTTGAGATATTCTCGAGATGTCCACGGTATTTGAGCCAGGGGCCGGCCATGGAAATATGGTCGGTCGTACATTTTCCTTGGGTCTTGATGAGGAGGGGGAGGTGCTGCCACTCTTCTTCTTTCCAGGGACGGAAGGGTTCCAGACGCTGTAAACGTTGACTCTGTTCCGGAATCAGAACTTCCGTATCTGGTTGTGCAACGGCGTCGGCATGGACATCCACTGCAGCAAAACCTAGACGGGGCAGTTCGTCTCCCACTGGAGCCGCGAGTAAACGACACGGACTCTCCGAGAGTTTTCCAGTAAAGGCATATCCCATTGCGACCTCCGGGGAGGTAATAAAGGCATGGGTGTTGGGATTCCCGTCTGCACGTTTGGCAAAATTTCGGTTGAAAGTGGTGACAATACTGTTCCGTCGGGTATTATCGTCGGTCTTTCTCTTCCATTGGCCGATACATGGACCACAGGCGTTGGTCATGATCAAAGCTCCTGCTTTGCGCAGTATTGCCAAGATGCCGTCTCGTTCGGCGGTTGCTCTGATTTGTTCCGACCCCGGATTGATAATCAGTTCGGCCTTAGGTTTCAGTCCGGCATCCAGTGCCTGCCGGGCGACGGATGCGGCCCTCGCCAGGTCCTGATAGGAGGAGTTGGTACAGGAACCGATGAGAACCACCTCTATTGGGTCAGGAAAATTTTTCTGGGCAACCCGTTCCGCCATTTGGGAGAGGGGAAAAGCCGCATCAGGGGTGAAAGGTCCGTTGACCTGCGGTTCCAGTTCGTCTAGACGGATGTCTATCACCTGGTCATAGTATTTTTGGGGGTTCGAGAGGACTTCCTGGTCTGCCTGTAGTTCCTTTTGGCAGTCGTCAGCCAGAGCGGCCACTTCTGCCCGGCCTGTAGCCTTGAGGTAGGTGGACATCCGCTCATCGTAAGGGAAAACAGAGGTGGTGGCACCGACCTCAGCTCCCATATTGCAGATGGTTGCTTTGCCGGTACAAGAAAGATGGCGGGTACCTTCTCCAAAATATTCAATGATCGCATTGGTGCCTCCCTTGACGGTGAGGATCCCAGCCAGTTTCAGGATGACATCCTTAGGTGAGGTCCAGGCGTTCAGTGTTCCGGTGAGCCGTACGCCAATCAGTTTCGGCATTTTCAGTTCCCATTCCATCCCAGCCATGACGTCTACGGCATCGGCTCCGCCGACACCGATGGCGAGCATCCCCAGTCCTCCGGCATTAGGAGTATGGGAGTCGGTTCCGACCATCATTCCGCCGGGGAAGGCATAGTTTTCCAGGATGACCTGATGGATGATGCCAGATCCAGGTGCCCAAAAACCAAGACCGTATTTGTTGGCCGCAGAATGGAGGAAGTTGTATACTTCCGCATTGCCGCTGCGTGCAGCGGCGAGGTCGGGAGTGGCGCCATCGGAGGCCAGAATGAGGTGGTCGCAATGGATGGTTGCAGGTACTGCGGATACTGAACGGTTGGCATTCATAAATTGGAGTAGGGCCATCTGTGCAGTCGCATCCTGCATGGCGACACGGTTGGGTCTGAAAAATGCATAGTCCGTTCCTCTTTGATAGCCTTTTTCTACAGGCGTATGAAAGAGATGGGTATATAGAATCTTCTCTGCCAAGGTCAGAGGATGACCGAGTCTTTCTCGTGCAGAGTTTACTTTTTCGGAGTAGTTGGAGTAGAAGTCTCTCAACATCGCTAAGTCGTAAACCATAGTTCTAGTTATGTTTATTGTTAAAATCTCAACGCAAAAGGACTCATGTAAGTACTTAAGGTTTGTTTTTCAAGAAGAATAAGTTCTATCTTTTTTTTATGTTGTTGACAAAGATACTATAAAAAATATATTAATAATTATTTTGCGGTAAAATATAATTAATTTTGTGATATTTGGAAATATATAAGTTTTTATTAACGAAATTGCCAGGCCTACTGTGCGATGAGGAACAGGTGGGTAAGTGGCGTTCTAAGGAGGAAAAGGTCTAAGATGAAAAAAGGATAGGTTTGAGGGACTTCTTGCTAAAATATGGCTGCGTATGTCGTGAGCATCTTCGGTGGTTTTCCGGTACCGAGGTCTCAGATGCTGGCCGGGGTACAGCTCTCTTTTCATCTTCAGTTTCGTTCTTGTGGGATAGCTTGTTTCTTGATTTAGAGTAGCTTTCCGTCTCCTTTAGAAAGCCAGAAGGTCAGCGAACCATCGCTGACCTTCTGATATTAATGCTTAAAAGAGACTCTGCTGTGTCGGGGGATTATCGGGAACCGTACCGTTGATGAGTTGCAGGAACTCTTCTTCGGTCATCAAAGGAATGCCCAGTTTTTGTGCTTTTTCCAATTTTGAGGGTCCCATATTCTCTCCGGCCAGAATAAAAGTGGTTTTCTTAGAGATGCTGCTGACATTCTTCCCGCCGTGGCTTTCGATCAGGCTCTTGTATTCTTCGCGACTATGGTGGCTAAAGGTACCACTGATTACGATACTCTTGTTCGCAAGACTCTCTGAAAGTTGTTCTTGTTCCGGGAGTTCCATCTGTACTCCTGCGGCTTTCAGACGATGAATCAGCTCCTGATTGCTAGGATTGGCCAAGAAGGTCTTGACGCTTTGGGCAATGACCGTTCCGATACCTTCCACCTGTAGAAGGTCCTCCAAGGATGCGGCCTCGATCTTATCGATGCTCTTGAAATGTCGGGCAAGGAGTTTGGCTACCACCTTACCGACGAAACGGATACCTAAGGCGTAGAGCACACGGTCGAAGGTGACTTCCTTACTCTTGGTGATGCCGTCGATGATCTTACGGGCTGATTTCTCTCTGGAACGGTCTGCACCGCAGAGCTGACTGATCTGAAGATCGTACAGACCTGCGACATCGCGGATCAGTCCGCGTTCGAAATAGTCGTCTACCGTTTCCGGTCCTAAGGAATCGATATTCATGGCATCGCGACTGATGAAATGTTCAATCTTTCCCTTGAGCTGAGGAGGACAAGCCGTATCGTTCGGACAATAGTGGGCGGCTTCTCCTTCGTAGCGTACCAGGGGAGTACCGCATTCAGGACAGAACTTGATGAATTCCACTTTGGGACCCAGATGTGAGTTGCGCATTTCTGTGGCGACACCAACAATCTGCGGAATGATCTCACCCGCTTTCTCCACGTAGACATAATCGTTGAGGTGAAGATCCAGTTGACGGATGATATCTTCATTGTGGAGAGAGGCACGTTTGACCACAGTGCCGGCCAGCTGGACAGGTTCCATATTGGCTACAGGAGTAATGGCTCCGGTACGTCCCACCTGGTAGGTAACCTCGTTGAGGCGGGTACAAGCGCGTTCTGCCTGGAATTTGTAGGCGATGGCCCAGCGTGGACTTTTGGCGGTATATCCCAACTGCTGTTGCTGTTTGATGTCGTTTACTTTCAGTACGATACCATCTGTTGCTACGGGGAGATTCTTTCTCTCCACGTCCCATTTGTCTATATATTGGTAGATGTCCTCGAGACTGTGTGCCACGTACATCGCATCAGATATTTTGAATCCCCAATGTTTGGCCTGCTGCATATTGTCATAATGACTTTCCTGAGGAATGTCTTCTCCCAAGAGATAATATAGATAGGCATCCAGTTTTCGTTTTGCAACGACTGCTGAATTCTTACTCTTCAACGTACCTGAAGCAGCATTACGCGGATTGGCAAAAAGAGCTTCCTCTCTGGCTTCACGTTCCCGGTTGAGTTCTTCGAAACTGTTCCAAGGCATGAGAACCTCACCTCTGATTTCAAATTTATCTGGATAGTCGTGAGTGGGCAAGGAGAGGGGTATGGTACGGATAGTTCGGATATTGTCGGTCACATCGTCACCTTTCTCTCCATCTCCACGGGTGACGGCATGTAAAAGTTTGCCGTGTTCATAGGTGAGGGAGATACTGAGTCCGTCAAATTTAAGTTCACAACAAATCTCGAAAGGCTGACCGTTGAGTCCTTCTTGAACTCTTTGATAAAAGGCTCTGACGTCCTCACGGTTATAAGTGTTTCCCAATGAGAGCATGGGATAAACATGGGTGATTTGTGTGAATTCATGGTTGAGGTCACTGCCAACGCGCATGGTCGGGGAGTTCTCATCGGCCATTTCTGGATGTCGTGCTTCTAAAGTCTGAAGTTCGGCCATGAGTTGGTCGAATTCCTGGTCCGAAATTTCTGGATTATTCTTGACGTAGTAATTGTAATTGTGTCTGTGAAGTGATTCACGAAGTTGCTGGATGCGTTCTTTTTCGTCCATCAGTGTGTTCCTTTAATCGTTTGCAGTTTAGAGAGTGGTCGCCGGTGTTCGTGTCTTTCTTCCTGAAAGGGGACAAGTCATCATCTTTTTATACAGATCGTCGCTTCTCACCGTAGCATAAGACGTTCGTCACCGTGGTGGAAGACGTTCGTCACCGTGGTGGAAGACGTTCGTCACCGTGGTGGAAGACGTTTGTCACCGTGGTGGAAGACATTCGTCATCCTAATGAAGAGGTCTCTTTCTCAGTTTCAATAATGATACGGTAAGCCTTCTGTCGTAAAAAACATATTTCGACCAACTTCCTCAAGCAAAATTAGGGAAAAAAGCGAAGTATTTTGTAATTTTGTAGACAAAAATTAAGCGAATATGAGAATCGATATCATCTCTGTCGTGCCTGAAATGCTCGACGGTTTTGTCAACACTTCTATTTTGGCCCGTGCGCAGAAAAAGGGTCTGGTTGAAATTCATGTGCACAACTTACGTGACTATACGAAAGATAAGCACCGCAGGGTAGATGACTATCCTTTTGGGGGATTCGCTGGAATGGTGATGCAATGCCAGCCTATTGACGATTGTATTTCTGCTTTAATGGCTGAACGCGAGTATGACGAGGTCATTTTTACAACTCCTGACGGGGAGCAGTTTGACCAGCCGATGGCAAATACCTTGTCCTTAAAGAAAAATATCATTATTCTCTGTGGCCATTATAAGGGTATCGATTATCGTATCCGTGAACATCTGATTACGAAGGAGGTTTCCATCGGTGATTATGTCTTGACTGGTGGTGAATTGGCAGCTGCAGTGATGAGCGATGCTATCGTCCGTCTGGTGCCAGGTGTACTTTCTGACGAACAGAGTGCTTTGTCGGATTCTTTCCAGGATAATCTTTTGGCGGCACCGGTTTATACCCGTCCTGCGGAATATAAGGGCTGGAAGGTACCTGATGTTCTGCTGTCCGGACACGAGGCTAAGATCAAGGAATGGGAACTCAATCAGTCCATGGAACGCACCAAACGTTTGCGTCCTGACTTGTTAGAAAAATAACAGCGTCGAAAAAATAGAAAAAGGCTGCATAACGCATGAGGGTTATGCAGCCTTTTTCTATATGTGTTGCTTGGTGGATCAGAAAACCCTACTACTAGTTAGGAGTGAGGAGGGAGGAGAGAGGAGAGAGGAGGTGCTAATAGTTAGGAATGAGCTATCTAGCCGAAAGCCGCTGATAGCGCAAATCCCTTCCTTCCCGCAGCGCGTGGAAGTCGACCATGCGGTTTGCTGACGCGATGTATCGCGTCCCTACGGCTACTGAGAACCGCCAATGAGAACCTATACGGCAGAACGTTGATGCGGTGAAATCTTTCAACGAATTTTGTCCGGATGGCTAACTCCTAATTTCTCACTCCTCACTCTCCACAACTCCTCATTCCTCATTCCTCATTCCTCATTCCTCATTCCTCATTCCTCACTCCTCACTCCTAACTATCCAGATACCTCACGTCAGCAAAAACGCAGGGTTCTTGAAAATGCCGTACTTCCAATGTACGGTTATCACATAAAAAAGGACTACCTTCATTAAAAAGGCAGTCCTCTATAGATTTTATATAAATACTCTCTCAACTTTTATTGTTCAAAGTCCTTGTTGGTGTAGCTGGGGGGAAGCTGACGGCAATTGTATTGCGAAGCCATGACCTCACCGTAGGCTCCGGCAGAACGGAAGGCGATTAAATCACCGCGCGAACTTGTAGGCAACTTTTCCCCTTTACTGAAGACATCCGTACTTTCACAGATAGGTCCGACCACATCATAGGTCTCAATGGTTTTGGCATCGGAGGATAAGTTCTCGGTGAAATGGTGGGAGCCATACATGGCTGGACGCACCAATTCAGTGAAACCGGCATCAACAATCAGAAATTGTTTGCTGTGGCCTTTCTTTACATACAGGGTGCTGGCAATGAGACTACCGCATTGTGCAACGACTGAACGTCCCAATTCAAAATGAAGCTCCTGACCCGGCCGCAACTTCAGATGTTGCTTGAAGATGTCGAAATACTGGTCGAACTTAGGAACGGGATGCTTGTGTGGCGTGTGGTAATCAATCCCTAGACCACCACCAACATTGATCGTACGAGTGGTAATGCCTTGTGCTTCCAGCTGATCCTGCAGTTCGTTGATACGCTGGCACAAAGCCTCATATACTTCGAGATCCAGAATCTGTGAACCAATATGGAAATGCAAACCGATGTATTCAATATTAGAAAGGGACTGGGCATGAAGAATCGCCCCTTCCATATCTTCCATTGCGATACCAAACTTGTTCTCGTTCAATCCTGTCGTAATCTTGGCGAGCGTATGCGCGTCGACGTTGGGATTGATGCGGAAAGCCACGCGTGCCACCTTTTGTTTCTGGGCAGCCAGTTCATTGATGATTTCCAGTTCAGGTAGACTCTCTACGTTGAAGCAGGCAATATCGTTGTCGATTCCCAAATTAATTTCCCAATCGCTTTTTCCGACACCTGCGTATACAATCTTAGAAGCAGGGAAACCGGCATCGAGTGCAGCTTGGATTTCTCCACCGCTGACACAGTCGGCGCCCAGTTGAGCCTGAGCAATCTGCTTCAGTATCTTAGGATTGGCATTAGCCTTGATGGCGTAGTGTACGTGCGCGTAATCCATATGGGCCGTAGCTTCGTGGATGGCCTCAAGTGTATGCTGCAGAATACGGGTGTCGTAATAGTAGAATGGAGTTCGCAGACCCTTAAACTGTGGAGCAAGTGAACGTAGTTCCATTAGTCTTTCTTAGAATTAAAGAGTTTGTCGCTCAAAGCCTGGAGTGCAGCCTTCTTGTCACTGTTCTTTACCAGGACAGAAATATTATGGTTGCTGCCACCATATGAAATCATGCGTACTGGAATATTGGCCAACGCTTCGGTAACTAAAGTCTCGAAACCGATATTTTCCCATCTCAGGTCACCTACGACACAGATGATGCACATATCCTCGTCCACTTCCACGGTACCGTATTTTTTCAGTTCTTCCATGATTGGAACGATACGGCTCTTATTGTCGATACTTAAGGAAACACCGACCTCTGAAGTCGTCACCATGTCAATGCTGGTATTGTAGGTTTCGAAAATCTCGAATACCTTGCGTAAGAAACCGGTTGCCAGCAGCATGCGGCTGGATACAATCTTAATGACTGTGATGTCCTCTTTGGCTGCGACTGCCTTGATGCAGCCTTCCTGCATCTCGTTGTTGATCAAAGTACCGGGTGCGGAAGGATCCATGGTGTTGAGCAGACGGACAGGAACACTGGCGTAACGTGCAGGCTGGATACAGGTAGGGTGCAGGATCTTAGCACCGAAGTAGGCCAGTTCCGCAGCTTCCTCGAAGTTCAGCTGACGTACAGGAGTGGTGGTGTCCACGATACGTGGGTCATTATTGTGCATACCGTCGATATCGGTCCAAATCTGGATTTCTTCAGCACGGATGGCCGCGCCGATGAGGCTCGCAGTATAATCAGAACCTCCTCGTTGCAGGTTCGCGATTTCTCCCTTGTCGTTACGGCAGATGAATCCCTGTGTAATGTAGAGATCGTAGTTGGGATTCTGGGTAAGGATCTCGTTGAGCTTTTCTTTGATGAAAACGACATCTGGTTCACCGTTCTCATAGATACGCATATAGTCGAGTGCTGGGATGAGCATAACTTTCACGCCCTGTTCCTTCAGGTAGTTGGTCACCATATTGGTGCTCATCAGTTCACCTTGTGCAAGAATAGTCTTTTCTGCGGTCTCATCGAAATCAGCGCTGGAGAAGGAGTGGAGAAACATAAAGATATCCTCCAGCAAATGGGAAGTCTGTTCCATCATCTTGCTGCTGGAGTACAATTCCTGTACATGCTCCATATATTTGGTACGCAACTTGTTGATGACGTTATTGGCAGCTTCGGCATTGCGCTTCTTAAAATAATCGGCAATTTCTACTAAAGAGTTGGTGGTACCTGACATGGCAGATAACACGACGATTTTACGGTTCCCGTCGGTAATGAGTTTGCAAACTTCTTTCATTCGTTCAGGACTGCCTACGGATGTTCCACCGAATTTTAATACTTTCATCTTCTTCGTATTAAGGATTATAAATCAATCTTCAAAATTAACACTGATGGGGTTATTGTATTCGGATGTGACTTCGGTCAATGCACCGTCCTCGCAGCGATATACAATTCCTGGAAATTGTTGTAATAGGTTGAGGTTGTGCGTGATCATCACCACAGCAGTACCTCTGTCGCAGACCGCTCTCAACAGGGAGAGGATTTTCTTACCTGTTGTTTGGTCTAGATTGCCGGTAGGTTCATCGGCCAGTATTAATTGGGGGGAATTCAGCAACGCTCTAGCGATGGCGATACGTTGCTGTTCTCCACCTGAAAGTTCATGAGGATATTTCTCAAGTTTATCGGTCAGCTCTACTTCTTCGAGTACCTCTTTTATACGTTGGTTACGTTCTGATTTCTTTTTCCAACCCGTTGCACGCAGTACGAAATCCAGATTGGCCCGTACGGTGCGGTCGGTGAGTAACTGAAAATCCTGAAAAACGATTCCCATCTTTCTGCGTAACATAGGAACGTGCTTACGCTTCATTTTCAATAGGTTCTGTCCGAGAACCGTTGCCTGTTCGGCTGTGATTGAATGTTCACAGAACAGTGATTTCATCAAGGAACTCTTGCCTGATCCCACCTTGCCTATAATATACACAAACTCACTCGCATCAACATGGAAGTTGATGTGACTGAGTAATGTGGTATCTTCGATAGTGATGTTGGCGTTTTTTAATTCAACAAGCATAATCTAGGTGCTTTAGCGTAGAACATCATGATGTTCCCAAAGAATTAGTCGAGTTTGAGGACGGCAAGGAAGGCTTTCTGAGGAACCTGGACATTACCGATCTCTTTCATACGTTTCTTACCTCTCTTCTGTTTTTCCAACAATTTACGCTTACGGCTGATATCACCACCATAACATTTTGCGGTGACATCCTTACGTACCTGCTTGACGGTTTCACGGGCGATGATCTTCGCACCGATAGCGGCCTGGATGGCGATATCGAACTGCTGGCGTGGCAGTAATTCCTTCAATTTCTCACACATGCGACGACCAAAATAGACAGAGTTGTCGACATGGGTCAGTGTGGAAAGTGCATCGACAGGTTCTCCATTTAACAGAATATCCAGTTTTACCAACTTTGATTCACGGAATTCAATGGGGTGGTAGTCGAAAGAAGCGTAACCCTTTGAAATGGATTTCAGTTTGTCGTAGAAGTCGATCACGATTTCAGCCAACGGCATATCATAATAGAGTTCTACACGGTCGCCGGAAACGTATTCCTGTTTCACCAGTTCACCACGCTTACCTAGACACAAGGTCATGATGTTACCGATAAAATCGGTGCGGGTAATGATAGAGGCACGGATATAGGGTTCTTCGATATGGTCGATTTCAGTAGCATCGGGCATGCCGGCAGGATTGTGTACCTCCTTCATCTCGCCATGCTTGTCGAAGATATGGTAGCTAACGTTAGGGACGGTTGTGATGACGTTCATATTGAACTCACGGTCAAGACGTTCCTGGACAATTTCCATATGGAGCAATCCCAGGAATCCACAACGGAAACCGAAACCTAAGGCTACGGAAGATTCGGGTTGGAAGGTGAGGGAAGCATCGTTCAACTGGAGTTTCTCGAGGCTGGCTCTCAGAAGTTCAAAATCTTCGGTCTCGATTGGATAGATACCGGCAAAGACCATCGGTTTCACTTCCTCGAAACCGGCGATGGCTTCCTTACAAGGGTTTGCCAATGTCGTCAGTGTATCGCCCACCTTTACTTCGGTAGCTGTTTTGATACCGCTGACGATATAACCTACGTCACCACAGTGCAAGACCTTACGGGGACTCAGGTCCATTTTCAGTACACCCACCTCATCGGCACCATATTGCTTCTGGGTATTGACAAACAAAACGTCCTCGCCTTGTTTGATAGAACCATTGACAATCTTAAAGTACGCGATGATCCCTCGGAAGGAGTTGAACACGCTGTCGAAGACCAAGGCCTGCAGAGGAGCGTTCTCATCGCCGACCGGACATGGGATACGTTCCACAACTGCGCGGAGAATCTCATCGACGCCTTGACCGGTCTTGCCGGAAGCACGGATAATTTCTTCCCGTTTGCATCCCAGGAGGTCAATGATCTCATCTTCCACTTCCTCTGGCATAGAGTTGGGCATATCGCATTTATTGAGGACCGGAATAATTTCCAGGTCATGCTCAATGGCCATATAGAGGTTGGAGATGGTCTGAGCCTGAACGCCCTGAGTGGAGTCTACAATCAGCAAGCAACCTTCACAAGCTGCAATACTACGGGAAACTTCGTACGAAAAGTCGACGTGCCCCGGAGTGTCAATCAGGTTCAATATATAGGTCTCGCCATCCATCTTATATTCCATCTGAATGGCATGGCTCTTGATAGTAATACCTCTTTCTTTTTCAAGGTCCATATCGTCCAGCATCTGACCGTTGGTGACCTGGATGGTTTGGGTACGTTCCAGCAAACGGTCGGCCAAGGTACTTTTACCATGGTCGATATGGGCAATTATACAGAAGTTACGTATATTCTTCATAACAAATTCTTACGTTGTGAAGTTTCTCTATGAGTTAATTATTATAGGTGTAGGTTTAGAACTTTTCCGCTTCTTCAAAAGAAACGGCATGCTTCAGGTCCTTTTCGCTGAGTAGCAGTTGGCCTTCTTCCGTAATCGGCCATTCGATACCGATCTTTGGATCGTTGTACCGGATGCTGCATTCGGTTTCTGGTGCATAGCGGTTGTCCACCTTGTAGGTGAAAATCGCTTCATCCGACAGCACCTGGAAACCATGTGCGAAACCACGGGGGATGAAAAGCTGGCGCTGGTTTTCCTCGCTGAGTTCCACCATTACATATTTACCAAAGGTAGGGGAGTTCTTTCGTAAGTCAACGGCAACATCTACCACGGTGCCGCGCAAGACACGTACCAGTTTAGCCTGAGAAGCCTCTCCTTTCTGGAAATGAAGTCCGCGAAGTACTCCCTTGGAAGATTTAGATTGATTGTCCTGGACAAACTCTACAGGATGTCCAATAGCTTGGTCGAAATCTTCTTTACGCCAAGTTTCCATAAAATAACCGCGAGGGTCTTCAAACACGCGTGGTTCGAGAATCCATACGTCAGGAATTTCTGTTGCTATGTATTTCATTTTATGTTGCGTTTTACGTTTTATGTCCTATTTATGCTTGAATCTGCAAATGGTTGTCGGCCACTTCGAAAGTCAACGTTCCTGTAGTGCCCGGATGATCCATCATGTAGTCGCAGAGTGTATCTTCGATGTGTTGCTGGATGGAACGTTTTAATGATCGGGCTCCATATTGAGCATCGAAGCCCTTGTCGACCACAAAATTGATCACAGACTCCGGCAGTTCAAGATGGATGTCCTGGTGCTGCAGACGGTCTGACAATTCCTTGAGCTCTATCTGTGCGATCTGTACAGCATCGTCCTTTTGCAAAGGTTGGAACATGATGACATCGTCCAGACGATTCAGGAACTCGGGGGCGAACTGTCGACGCAAGGCTTTCATCACGATACCTTCTGCCGTATTCGGATCTGCCAAGGAATCTGAATGGGTGTTGAAACCAATGCCGCCGCCAAATTCTTTCAACTGACGGGTACCACTGTTCGAGGTCATGATGATGATCGTATTGCGGAAATCGACGGTCGTACCGTTTCCGTCGGTCATGCGGCCTTCGTCCATAATCTGGAGGAAAGTATTGAACACGTCAGGATGTGCCTTTTCAATCTCATCCAGGAGGATGATGGAGTAAGGATGACGGCGTACCTTTTCTGTCAGCTGACCGCCTTCTTCATACCCAACGTATCCCGGAGGGGCACCAACGAGTCTGCTGGTGCTGTATTTCTCGCCATATTCGCTCATGTCGATACGAATCAACGCATCTTTTCTGCCAAACATCCATTCTGCGAGACATTTCACCAGATGGGTCTTACCGACACCGGTGGGACCAACAAACATAAAGGTTCCGATCGGGCGATTCGGACTCTTCAGACCGATGCGGTTACGGGTAATGGCACGGGTTAGTTTTTCAATGGCCTTGTCCTGTGCGATGACTTTCTGGCTGAGGGCCGACTTCATACCTTTCAGACGGTCGGTCTCGGTCTGTTGCATCTTTTGTACAGGAACACCGCTGATCATGGAGATGACTTCCGCGATATCGTCGGCGTCGACCACACTCTTGTCTTTCTTCAAGGTGGCAATCCATTCCTGGTTCATCTTCTCCAATTCATTGGACAAGTTGTTGATGGCATCGCGCAAGCGGGCAGCCAGTTCGTAATCTTGTTTCTGGGCAGCTTCGGTTTTCTGTACCTTGAGTGCCTCTATTTCGTTTTCCTTATCGGTGATGGCCTGTGGTACAGTCACACCGGTCAGACGTGTGCGGCTTCCAGCTTCATCCATCGCATCGATGGCCTTATCAGGGAAAGCGCGGTCAGTAATGTATCTTTCAGTGAGATAGACACAAGCCTTGAGGGCTTCGTCGGTATAACGGACCGTATGGAAATCTTCGTACTTGTTGCGGATATTGTACAGAATCTGCAAGGTTTCTTCCACACTCGTAGGTTCCAGCATGATTTTTTGGAAACGGCGCTCCAAGGCACCATCCTTTTCAATACTCTTCTTATATTCTTCGATGGTTGTCGCACCGATGCACTGGATTTCACCTCTTGCCAAAGCCGGTTTCAAGATATTCGCCGCATCCAGGGTACCAGGTGCAGAACCTGCACCGATAATGGTGTGGATTTCATCAATAAAGAGAATCACTTCCTGATGACTTCTCAGTTCCTGGATCAGACGGCGCAGACGCTCTTCAAACTGACCACGGTACTGGGTTCCGGCAACGACGGATGCCATATCCAAGGCGATGATGCGCTTGTTCAGCAGAGAGTGGGGAACCTTTCTGGTAGAAATAAGTGTGGCTAGTCCTTCGACGATCGCACTCTTACCAACGCCCGGTTCTCCAATCAGAATAGGATTGTTCTTCTTTCGACGGCTGAGGATCTGAGCGATTCGCTGAATCTCCTTCTCTCTTCCGATGACGGGATCTAATCCTCCCTTTTCTGCGATATTGGTCAAGTCAATACCGTAGTTGTCGATGATCGGGGTATCTGAGGAACTTTTAGTTTCCGGTTTCTGTGGAGACAAAGGAGAGGCATTCTTGGATGGATCGTTGTTATCTCCTGGAAAGGCTTCCGGATTATCTTCTGCAAAGCCGAAGCCTGAGCGTACGCCAGGTCGTATGTTTAAGTTGGCTGCCACTTGTTCGTAAGTAATTCCTGCCATATTGAGTATTTGTCGTGCATCATTTTCAGCATCGCGGAGTATACCTAATAAGAGATGCTCTGTACCCGCATTGTGACTGCCTGACATACGGGCTTCCAACATAGAAAGGCGTAACAGGCGTGTGCTGTTTTCATCGGGTTCTATTGAGGCGAGACTCGGTAATGCCGCTGCGGTTTCGTCTGCCGTAGTGTGATTTAGCTTTTCTTCAATAGATTCTTTTATAATTGAGATTTTTCCTTCAAATTGTTGCAACACCTCAATAGCCTTACCGCCACTGCGCAGTAAGCCCAACAAAAGGCATGCAGGCTGAATCGCCGTTTGTCTTAGTCTTTGTGCTTCTTCTCTGCTGTTTTCGATAACGCAAAGAAGTTCCGCAGAATAATCTGTGTTCATATACAATTTTCGTTCATTTCTGTTGGCCACAAAGGTACGAAAAAAAAATGAATAAATTCATGTGTGTTAAGCCCCTTAGACTGTGTGAGAAACTCAAAAATTGCAAAAATAAGGGGGATGGAGACTTTGGGTTACCATCAGGGCTACTATCACCGGCGGTTGGGGGAGATTCATTTTGAACCAAGGAACATAGCGGATAGGCTATTCTTTCAATACAAGGGATTTTCAGATTTGGGAGAGATGGTGCCTCTTCTAGAGGAGATGTTTTAGAGGGGCGCATTAAAGGAGGCGCTGGGGCGGATTTCCAGATACTCTTCTGTCTTTACCGGCTGTACGGGACCTAGTTTTTCAATGGGAGTTTTTGCGGAAACATTCCGGTTTCTCTAAAAAAAGAAGCTGAAGATTACAAGTCTTCAGCTTCTGTAGAACTATCCTCTTCCTTGATGAAAGTCAAGGATAAAATTTTCCTAAGTCTTTCTACGAGTTTTTCCAGGTCCCGCTTGCGGATACTTGCCGTGAGAATAGTGGAGGTAGCGGTATAATCTCTGCCCGTAATCTCAGCACCTTCCTCACGGATGAACCGCATGGCTGTGTCGGCGTCGGAATAGGGAACCTCCATTTTGAGCGTTTCATGAATGATCTTTTCCTCAATGGTGGCATTCGCTAATGCAGCGGCAGCGGCAGTCTTGTAGGCCACAACGAGTCCTCCGGTACCTAATTTCACTCCTCCGAAGTATCGGATGACGATGACCAGCACATTGGTAGTGTCGACCGAGTGGATTTGTCCAAGAATCGGTTTCCCGGCTGTTCCTGACGGTTCACCGTCGTCGTTGGCACGGTATTGACTGCCATCAACGCCTAAGGAATAGGCATAGCAAGCATGACGGGCGTCATAATACTTCTTACGATATTCTGTCAGTAGTCGTTTGACGTCTTCTTCTGTTTCAGCAGGAAGCGCAAAAGCATAGAATTTACTTCGCTTCTCGGTATATATGGCCTCGCCAGCCTGGGTCAGTGCATTATAGGTATCGCCTTTCATGAATATGGATTCTAGTTTAAAAACAAGACAAATTTACAAAGAAATTTTCATTTCTCTGTAAATTTGTCCAAATGAAGTCTGCTTCTTTTCCCTAAGGAAAAGAGTGTATTAGTTGAAATGATAAAGGAAGGTCGCAATACCGGTCAAGGCAGGCTTGCGCTGGTCCTTTATTTCAATGGAGAATTTGATTTCTACTTTGCAGATACCACGGAGGTCGGCGATGCTTTCCAATTTGGTGGTGAGTCGAACACTCTGTCCGCTCAGTACAGCCTGGCCGAATTTCATCTTGTCCATGCCATAGTTGACCATCATCTTGATGTTGTTGACCTCAATAATCTGCTGCCAAAGATAGGGGAGAAGAGAGAGGGTGAGATAGCCGTGAACGATAGTCTGTCCGAAAGGACCTTCTTTGGCACGTTCCTGGTCCACATGGATCCACTGGTGGTCGAGAGTGGCATCAGCAAACTGATTGATACGGTCCTGGTCAACCTGAAGCCAGTCAGAAGTACCTAATTCCTTACCTACATATTCTGCGAATTCGTCGTAAGAGTTGATAATAAGCTTATCCATAATTTCTAATTTAATTATATGTTTTTACTTCAAATGAGTATATTTGAAATCTACGGTTTTGTTTTACTACGGCAATCAGAGGTTCTTTCTTTTCTTCTCCGTTGCTGCCGGAGGTAACTTTCTCAAGGCTGATTTGGGAGATGTAGCTGATTCCCTTCTCCTCACTGAATGACCTTTGAGAAACGATGCTGTCTTTGATCACGTAGGTGCCTAGGACGGCATTGTTCTTTCTTTCTTCCATCCACTGCATCACTTCAATTGGGGCAGGGGACTTCAGTTCCATGAACTCGTCAATTTCCGATGCCAACAACAAACTTGTGGAGTCTAGATTGTTGACATTGATGGCGTTGAAAAAGTGGGTGCAGACTTCACGGATGTTGTTGACTTCATTTTCGGTCAGGTTCATGTAGCCCACTTCTCCCTTTGCAATGATGGCCTCAGATACGTAGAGGCCGTTCGGGTTCTTGCTGATATAGGCCTGGTAGCCGTCGGGGGTATTGAGCTTCCGGGCGGAACTCCAGTCGATAGAGTCAAGTTTTACATCGCACAGGCGGTTGTAATGAGTGTCGCTGTATTGCTGTTTGAAGTTTACAAAGTCTTCTTGCTTTTGGGAGTCTTTGATGATATCCCAGCTGGCAGCCATTTCATTCAAAGTGTGCATCCTGGTCTCAACTTCCTTGAAATGCGTACTCTCTGGGTATTTCTTTAGGAAATGTTGATAATCCTCAATGTTATAGTTTTCTTCACAGAGTACAGCCAGATCTAGATCCTCCTGATGCTCTTGTGCTTTCATTTCGTTGTAAGTATATATGCCGTAACCCGAGAGTGGCAAAACAATGACGATCACGATGCAGAAAATCATCAAAGCTTTATGTCTGGACAGAAATCCGGGTTCAGTTCCCGAAGTTTCAGTCTTTTGTGGGGTGGCTGCTAATCCCTCTTTCAAAGAGGGGTCTTTCTCGTTTGTTTTTTGGATAATGTCTTGATTCTCGTTATTCATGGGACTGATGAAGGTTGAAGAGAAGGCTTTCCGAATGGTTCTGAAAAACGGCTTTCTCTAATGTCATTCCTTTTCTTTTATATCTGTTTATATATGGTTTCCGAATCTGATATTCCGACTTTGAATGCAATGGGGACAAGGGTGTGGAAACGAATGTCTTTCGTCGCGGTTCTAAACGCCTGGCCGGGATGCCTGTGCTTTTCCTGTGCAGAAAGAAGTGTTGTTCTGCCGTGTGTATTTCTACAGGCCTACTGCTCAATTCGGTAATGCAAAAATACATAATTTTTCTCATATCCATTAAAAGTGTGCAAGGAAAAGCGGACCGAATTGACTATTTAGCCTGTTTAAGAGAGTGGGGGAACAAAAAAGGCTGCTCAATGGAGCAGCCTTCTTTATAAGAGCATTCGTTGTATTAGCAGAGTTTGCGTGAACCATCACCGATGACTACATCGATAACGATAGGTTCCTTACCGAACTTAGCATTGAACTTTTCTTTAACAACCTTCACGAAGTTGTCGTAAAGTTCGTCAGCAACCAAGTTGATAGTGCAGCCACCGAAGCCACCGCCCATGATACGAGAACCGGTTACGCCTTCTTCCTTAGCGATATCGTTGAGGTAGTCGAGTTCTTCGCAAGATACTTCGTATTCCTTGCTCAAACCGTAGTGAGTAGCATACATCATTTCACCCACCTTTTCGTAGTCACCCTTTTCAAGAGCGTCGCAAACAGTGAGGACACGTTCCTTTTCACCGATAACATACTTAGCGCGCATGTAGTCTTCTTCAGAAACTTCTGCCTTGACTTCATCGAGCATAGCGTAGTCAGCGTCACGGAGTGATTCTACTTCTGGATGATGCTTTGCGATAACTGCAGCAACACGTTCGCAGCTTTCGCGACGGTCGTTGTAAGGAGAACCTACCAATTCGTGCTTAACGCAAGAGTTGACGAGAACCAATTTGTAGCCTTCTGGGTTCCATGGGAAATATTCAAATTCACCGCTGCGGCAGTCCAGACGCATCAAATGACCTGCCTTACCGTGTACAGAAGCGAACTGGTCCATGATACCACACTTGCAACCTAAATACTTGTGTTCAGTGCGCTGGCCAACGCGAGCCAATTCCATCTTTTCAATCTTGTTGTTGCCCCAAAGGTCGTTGCATGCAAAAGCGTAAACGCTTTCGAGAGCTGCAGAAGAAGACATACCAGCACCGAGAGGTACATCACCAGCAAAAGCTGTGTTGAAGCCTTCAACAGGAACACCTAAAGCCATCATTTCACGGCATACACCGAAGATGTAGCGAGCCCAGCTAGCCTTAGGACCTTCTGGATCGTCGAGTGAGAATTCTACATAGTCCTTCAAGTCGATAGAGTAGGCACGAACTTCACGAGTTCCGTTAGGCTTGATTTCTGCAATCATTCCCTGTTCTACAGCGCCTGGGAATACGAAACCATTATTATAGTCGGTGTGTTCACCAATGAGGTTGATACGACCTGGAGATGCATATACAGAACCTGTAGTTCCGTCAAAGTGCTTTTGGAAACGACTACGAACGTCGTCAATAGTTAATTTCATGGGATCAAGGTTTTTAAGTTGTGATTAATATTTTTATTAATAGAAATAGAAAACTTAGCAGAACGAAACTGCTAAGTCTTCTTAATTTTTTATTCAGAACGTTTAGTAACGCGGCTACCAACCAATGCGTAGAAGAGGAGGTATGCTGCGCAGAATACTACTACCCAGAAGCTGGTGATGTAGTCTGTCATATCTGCTACTGTTGCCTGGATGAACATCATGACAGCGCAACCGAATACCATAGTCATGAAGATACCGCTGGCAATTGCAGTGAATCGACCGAGACCTTCAACAGCCATGTTGAAGATAGAACCCCACATCACAGAAGTGAAGAGACCTACCATCAAGAATGAGAAGATACCTACAGGAATTTCCTGCCAGATCATTTCGAGTTTACCCCAGTCAACACCAGGGAAGCTTACGAGAACGTCTGTTGGAGCGAACATACCGAAGAGTACCAATACAATAGTAATAGAAGATACTGTGGTGATCATTGCACGTGCACTGATCTTGCTACCGATACTTGCACCAACCAAACGGCCGATCAACATCATGAACCAATAAACAGCAACCAACATACCTACAGTAGAAGCTGGAATCTGGTCAGCGATCAAGTACTGCTGTACGAAGTTAGGCACACCTACTTCAATACCCATGTACAAGAAGATAGCCAAAGCACCTAAAGCGAAGTGACGGTGGCTCATTGCACCCTTAATCAGGTCGAGCTTAACAGGAGCCTGCTTAGGTTCTTCAATCTTAGTGAAAAGGATTACGATGAATGCGAGAACGAAGATACCCAAAGCAATCATCAAGGCTGGAGTAGCATCGTCGATTTTAGCCTTTGTAGCATCTGAAATCAAAGCACCCATTAAGATGTAACAAGCAACAGCTGCAGAAGAGTTGAATACACCACCGATCTGGATGAGCTGGTTACCCTTGTTACCACCACCACCGAGGAGGTTCAACATTGGGTTAACAACGCAGTTGAGGATACACATACACAAACCTGCGATGAAAGCACCTACCAAGTATACACCGAATACAAGACCGAGGTTTTCGTTAGCGTCGAGCTGACCGCTGTACCACTGAATTGCGATACCAACGATACCTACAGCAAGACCGATAAGAGCAGTCTTCTTATAGCCGTACTTTGCAATCAGCATACCTGCAGGGATACCCATAATCAAATATGCTACGAAGTTACCGTAGTTACCGATCTGAGCAAGTACGTTAGAGATTTCTCCCTGGTTCTTGATGATGGTTGCCATTGGTGTACAAAGGTTTGTTACGAAGGCAATCATCGCAAAGAGTGCAATCATTACAATAATTGCTCCCCATTGTTTCTTTTGTTGACTCATTGTTTTTTGTTTGTTAATTGATTATTATTAAATTGATTAAGATTATTCTTCTACACCAAATTTATAAATAGTCTTCTGAGTGTAAACTTCACCTGGCTTCAATACCACACTAGGGAAGTATGCGCGGTTTGGAGAGTCTGGGAAGTGCTGTGCTTCGAAACAAAGTGCGCTGCGGCGACCGAAGGTTGCACCGTGCTGGCCTTTATAGCCGTCTGCCCAGTTATCGCTATAGAACTGTACACCTGGTTCTGTAGTATATACTTCCATAGAACGCTTAGAAACTGGTTCTACAATTTTTGCGGCGAAAGAAAGTTCACCAGGTTCACGCTTGTTCAATACGAAGCAGTGGTCGTAACCAGCACCGTTCTTAATTTGTTCGTTAGTGGTGTCGTCAATACGTTCGCCCACAGTATGTGGTGTCGTAAAGTCGAATGGAGTGCCTTTGACACTTCTGATTTCACCTGTTGGGATAGAATTCTCGTCAATAGGTACGTAGAAGTCTGCATTGATTTGACATACAACGTCTTCGCAAGTAGGAGTTGGGTTAGCAATACCTGCCAATGAGAAGAAGCCGTGGCTAGTCATGTTGACTACTGTCTTCTTGTTGGTGGTACCCTTATAGTCGATAACCAGCTCGTTGTCGTCTGTGAAGGTATACATCACAGTCATGCTGAGTTCACCAGGGAAACCTTCTTCATAGTAAGCCGATACATAACGAAGTACGAGGCAGTTTTCTCTGACCTGTTCTGCATCCCAAACACGTGCGTGGAAGCCTGTAGGACCGCCATGGAGGTGGTTAGGACCGTTATTGATGGCCAAGTGGTATTGTTTGCCATTTAAGGTGAACTTACCATGACAGATACGGTTGCCATAGCGTCCTACCAAGGTTGACAGGAAGGGTTCGGGAGAGTTTACACAATCCTCGATATTGTCATGGCCTTGGATGACATTTGCAACTTTTCCGTCTTTGTCCGGTACCATGATGGCTACCAAGGAGCCACCATAATTGGTTACGGCTACTTCGAGACCATTTGCGTTGGTCAAGAAAAATAAGTCGGTTTGCTTACCATTTATTACCTTTTGGAAATCTTCTCTTTTCAATCCACTTAGGGAAGTCTTATTGTTTTCCATAATCTTAACGATTTAAAAATTCTTCATGCAAATTTGTGCAAAAGATTTGAATTTGCAAAGGAAACACGGCACTTTTTTCGGTGTATCTACATTTCTTCAAGTCCATTGTTTACTTTTCTGGGATTATGGCGGTTTATGTCATTTTTTATTCTATCTTATGTCCGCCTAATATTTACTCTCATTTTATAATGAAAAATAAATTAGTAGCTTGATATACAGTAAAATTATGTAATTATATTAGATAAATAATATAATTATTGTAGTTCGCCTCTAGTTATTTCCTTCTATTTTCCAACAGCTTTTACTTCGGTGGCGAAGGGGTTTTCGGATTGAGGTAAGGGCTATGGCGGAAATCTTTTTCGCGCCTATTCGTATAACAAAAGATTATTGGAATTTTAGTTTCTTTTCGGATTTTGGTTTTGTATGTTTTCGAATCTGTTATAGATAATTAGAGGCTTCTTGGATTTCTGGCATTCGAAAGGCTTTCTTCATTTTATCTGTCCAAATCAAGGGGAGGACATTTTGAGGCGCAGTTTAAAGAGTCCGTGGATGCTTATCTAAACTTTCACAGCAACAAACTTAAGTGGCTTGATATCATCTAACAAATCAGCCACTCTCCGTGGTATTCATTAGCCGTAGTGAGCGGGTTTTCTTGCTCAGCAACGGCTTGATGTCCTAGTCTCGTTTGCTACGCACTTCCTCGAAGGTGAATCACCCCGGAATGGTATGAGGTTACGCTTGGATTTTCTTTATCTGTCCTCATCTTGTGGTCATTCTTCCGTGAATTTTGTATTTATGCGGTAGGTCTCCTATTGAGGTGGTGGTTTTCCAAACAATGCCGGACTCCTGTTCTAGAAGAAGGTAGGGTTACCCAATGAAAGTCTTACACATGAATGCTGGTTGGGGCTATTATATGTGAAATGCACTTTGGGTTCTTACGATATGTATATAACTACATACTTTATTAACCACTTTAATAAAAAGATATAATAATCAGAAATATATAAGTTTAATGTGATACAATTATCTGATTATTTAAAGATCTCTTGAAGCATCCTTTGTTTGAATATTGTTTGAGTTTCTCTCTTGTGAGGCTTTGCAGGAAGGCCATTTTGCAGATTATCAAATGGGGCCATTCTGATGTTTTTACTGATGTTGGAAGAACAGTCATTGCCGGGTTGTTGTGGAATTCACTACCTATGTTTTAAGAGTGGGTGTCATGTTATTACTGTTACGTGGGTGTTGAGGTTCGGTTCTAGAGAAAGTGGATAGGTCGCGAATCGGGTATCTTTTAGTCTACGGTTTAAGCTTTTCTTATCTGAGGTTCTTTGCCGTGTCCCATACAAATTGTTTACTTCAGGTTGGATCGATGGCGGTTCCATTGCTTCTGTATTGATCTATCGATAGCTTGCTTTCTATAGGACTAACATCCTATCAAAGGTAAAGATGGTAGCCATTCGGAAAGTCTCTTTACAGCCGGTGGAAGCTGCATCATCATTTGAAGAAAGTATTCTGCTAGCTATATGTGTCATTTGTTTCTCCATTCAAAGAAAAAGACCCATCTTCATGTTGCAATAGTCTGGTTTTGAATTATACCCTATTAAACTGCTGATAATACGTCTATTGCAGGGTATCTTTGAATTATTTACTTCAGGTAAAAGAATCAGACTGTTGAGGTTAAATCCTTCGTGGTTGGTCACGGGCTGGTTGTCGGGCAGTATTCCTCTTTTATTTATGTTCCCTTTCGGGTTTTCCTTACTCTAACTGCAAGCGGATTTTGTGGATGTGGGAGGTGTCGGGTACTTTTCTGAGACCTTTTTAGAGTAGACGCATCCTGCAATCGTGGAATACTTCATCGGACAGAAATAAATGCCCGCCATGAAAATGGAGGGCTGATGCTGCTGTCTCAGTATTAGGGGGAGACTAATGTTATCGGTTGTGCGGAAGGAGCTCCCTTCCTTTCTACTATTATCAGCGGATGGAGCCACATGAAAGGTTATCGGTATTCGGTATCCATCCGAAACACGCCGACTTGTATAAATTAAAATGAATAAAAGCGACCTG